>Ga0187887_10004484_pt1 | contig 10412 bp, 11 predicted proteins | sample June2016WEW_7_10_FD_132977 | JGI IMG/M metagenome (GOLD analysis project Ga0187887, IMG submission 132977) | Peatland microbial communities from SPRUCE experiment site at the Marcell Experimental Forest, Minnesota, USA - June2016WEW_7_10 | ecosystem: Environmental > Terrestrial > Soil >... | reverse complement strand
TGTTTCCCAGCATAAAGGCAAACAGTTTGTACGAAGGCTCCTATCCACTTAGTACTGCGCTTGCAAGACCACTGCTTGCTGAGAAGCTAGTTCTTGTCGCAGAGAAAGAAGGAGCGGTTGCAGTTGCTCATGGTTGTACTGGCAAAGGAAACGATCAGGTTCGCTTCGATGTTACGATCAAGGCGATGAATCCGAAGCTCAAGATAATCGCTCCTGTGAGAGAATGGAATCTAAACAGAGAAGATGAAATCAAGTACGCCCAGAAAAACGGAATTCCGATAAAGGCGAAGAAATCAATCTTCTCGACCGATCAGAACCTGTGGGGTAGATCAATCGAGGCAGGGCCTCTAGAGGATCCATTTTTCGAGCCTCCAGACGAGGCTTTTGAGTGGTGCGTCCCAGCAAAGAATGCTCCTGACAAGGCAGAATATCTCGAAATTGAGTTCGAAAATGGAGTTCCGGTAGCCGTTGACGGCAAGAGACCAAACCCTGTTGATTTGATACAATATGTAAACCAAAAAGCCGGCTTGAACGGATTTGGAATAATCGATCATGTGGAAGATAGAGTCGTGGGACTCAAGTCTCGCGAGACCTATGAGTGTCCAGCCGCGTTGACACTCATCGCAGCACACAAAGATTTAGAAAAACTGGTCCTCACAAGACACGAACTGGTTTTCGAATCGAGAGTCGATGAAGAGTGGTCATGGTTGGTCTATTCTGGATTGTGGCTAGAACCGCTTCGATACGCTCTCGACGCTTTCATAGACACAACACAACAGCGTGTCAACGGAACCGTACGAGTGAAGTTCTACAAGGGAGGAATGCGTATAGTCGGCCGAAAATCCGAGGACTCTCTGTATCAGCACAAACTCTCAACCTTCGGGCGCGCGTCAACTTTTGATCAGAACTCTGCTCTGGGCTTTATTGAGCTCTGGGGTTTGCCATCGAGAGTTGCAAGTGAAAGACTTCGGGGGAAGAAGAAGAAAGCGCAGCTCGTAGTTTCGACTGCTGGCCAGAAGAAAAGGCCATCTGACTAGATTACATCTCTCAAATCGAGCGGTAGGTTAGAGGAGAGTATTTCCGAAGAAATTCGAGAATCAACGATTCAAAAAGCGATGATGAGATTGAAAAACAAAAACAAGGACATCCTTCACGCAGGACGTTTGGGTGTCTTTTCCACGAGCGCTGCAAAGTATACTTCGTCGATAGACATCGACGGTAGATTGCTTTCTGCAGTTGTTTCAATAAATTCAGCTCACATCGTAATGCTCTGCGAACGGGGAATACTTGATCGGATAGTTTCAAACCAACTCTTGCACTCCCTCAAGAAGGTTCCCAAAGATCTTGAGATGAAGGACGAGCTCGAAGACGTCCACATGAATGTGGAAGATTACCTGATTACAAAAGTGGGAAAAGACATCGGAGGAATGCTGAATCTCGGGAAGAGCAGAAACGACCAAGTTGCTACTGCCCTGAGAATGGCACTACGCGAGCAACTGATACTTTTAGGAAATTCAATCATTATGCTTGAAAAAGCTCTGTTGGCTCAAGCAGCAAAGAACGCAGGCTCTCCTATGCCAGGATACACACATCTTCAGAGAGGGCAACCAGTCACGGTTGGACATCATCTTCTGGCGCATTTTGACTCTCTTGACCGGAACTTTTCAAGACTCGTTGATTGCTACCTGCGGGTAAACCAATCTCCAATGGGAGCAGGTGCTCTTGCCTCTAGCAGTTTTGAGCTTGATCGAGAGAGAGTTGCGCAGCTCTTGGGCTTTGATTCTGTTCTCGAGAACTCCTTGGATGCGGTGTCCTCGCGAGACTTCGCTATTGAGGCGATTTACCTTTGCTCTCAGACCATGACCGATCTCAGCCGACTGGCTGAAGAAATCATCCTCTGGACAACGAAGGAGTTTTCTTTCGCAGAGATTTCAGACAGACACGCTTCAACTTCGAGCATGATGCCTCAAAAGAAGAATGCGATTGTTCCAGAAATATTCAGAGCCAGGACAAGCCAGGTACTTGGCGACCTCGTCAGTGCGATGGGTCTTGTCAAGGCTCTTCCTTTGAGCTACAACTTGGATCTTCAGGAGTTGACAAGAAACTTGTGGGGCGCGCTGGACAAAACAACTGCTTCGGTGCAGATGCTGGGTGAGGTCATCGACGCGATGAAATTCAACACAAAGACGTTATTCGAAGCTACAATGTCTGATGATTTTCTGTATGCAACAGAGCTCGCAGACCACTTGGTCAGAAAATTCAAGTTGCCGTTCAGAGAAGCTCATGGGCGTGTGGGTAAGCTCGTTAGATATTGTTCTTCAAAGTCGTGTCAGTTAAGAGACTTGAGTATCGACGAAATTTCTGAGATATTGGGAGTCGGAATATCAAAGAGCGAGCTCAATTCGATACTGGACCCGATCAAGACGCTGGAAAGAAAAAAAGCAACCGGTTCACCAAACCCGAAGCTAGTTTCAGCTTCCTCAAAGAAAAGATTGCAAGAAATCACAAAGCACGAGAATACGTTATACGCACTCCAAAAGAGTATGTCGGAGTCTCAAAAGCTGCTTTGGTCATCTGCGGAACGAATAGGGAAATTTATTGGTTCAAATCACGATGTAAGAGTTTCAGAAAGTGGATCTTCATCGGAGGTGAAAAGCTAGATAATGGACGCAAAATGTTTGGAATGCGAAGCAGCAGTTCATGTTGAGGAGGACGCGGTGGTGGGCGAAATCATAACGTGCCCAGACTGCGGAGCAGACTATGAAGTAGCATCGCTGGATAACGGAACAGTGACGATCAAGGTGGCTGAAAGCGTAAAGGAAGACTGGGGCGAGTAAGTATTGACGAGAAAATCAGTAGGAATATTATTCGATAGAATAAGGTGGGAGGAGAAGGAGCTCGGGCGACAACTCGAGCTGAGAGGGGCATCGTATGATATGATCGACGCCAAATCTCAAGTCCTGCCGCTAGATGATTCGGAATTCACGACGCTTCCTGAAAAGATCCTTGTGAGATGCGTCAGTTTCTATAGGGGACTGAACGTTGCTTCTGTTTGCGAAGCTCATGGGATAGAAACGGTAAACTCGAGCAATGTTCTGGATGTTTGCGGGAACAAGCTTCGCACGAGCCAGTTGCTCGCGAAGCACGGAGTTCCTACTCCAAAGACCGTGGTTGCATTCTCCTCCGAATCTGCGATGCAGGCGATGGAAACCATTGGCTTTCCATGCGTCATGAAGCCAATCGTAGGCAGTTGGGGTAGACAAGTTGTTCCAATCAGAGACAGAGAAACTGCTGAGGCCATGATAGAAATGAGAGAACAGCAGAGCGATTCTATGCAGACGATCTTCTACATACAGGAAATGATCAAGAGGCCTCCCAGAGACATCCGCTGCGTAGTTGTCGGCGACGAGTTGGTCGCTTGTGTCTATAGATACGCTGCTCCAGAAAACTGGAAGACGAATGTCGCATTGGGAGGACATGCTGAAGCCTGTAAAATAACTCCTGAGCTTGAAGAAACAGTTCTAAAAGCTGTAAAGGTAATTGGCCAGGGAGTTCTGGGCGTTGATTTGATGGAAAAATCGAGCTCTGAATTTGTCGTGCACGAAGTAAACGGCACGGTGGAGTTCAAGGGTGCGCAAATGGCATCCACTCATAGCATCGCTAAACGCATAGCGGACTATATGCTCTCTCGAGACGAGAAGCGTAGTCATAAACAGAAAGGCCAAATTTCTGTTTGAGCAACCTATTCTCAGGATTTGAGCGTAACAGGCAACGGATTTCGTTGCTTCGGAGATAAATACTGCATATTTTTGCCCGATTCGGGACAAGGTAGAAATAGTACAAAGCACCTCTTCATGTTATGGGCGCTTCTGCTGGACGAATGGGCAAACCCATGCTGCAAAACGACGAAATGAGTCTCGAGGACTCGTTTGGTAGGGTGTTTAGGAAGCTCCGGCTTTCTGTTGTGGACAAGTGTAATTTTCGATGCAATTTCTGCATGCCTGACGAACCGATTTGGGTGCCGAATGATAAGATTCTTACAGACGACGAAATAGTGCGCATTGTTACCATCCTTTCACAGTACGGGGTAGATCGTGTCAGAGTCACGGGAGGCGAACCGCTGGTCCGGAAGGGAGTCGAGAACTTGATTGGAAAAATCTCGGCCATACCTGGAATCCACGGTACGGGCATTACCACTAACGGTTTCTACCTAGCTGAAAAAGCAGCTGCTCTAAAGAAGGCGGGCCTCCATTCAGTGACTGTAAGTTTACACAGTTTGAATCCTCAGCGATTCTCGAGCGTCACACGGAGAGACGTGCACGCCAAAGTGATACAGGGGATTAAAGCAGCGAAGAACGAGGGTTTCAAGAGTATCAAACTGAACGCAGTAATAGTCAGGGGTTACAACGACGACGAAATACTCAACTTCACTGAAATGGCTTACACGGAGGGCTTCAACATGAGGTTCATCGAATACATGCCGTTCGACGGGAACAAGTTGTGGGATACAACCAAGGTAGTGACGGGAGAGGAGATTCTTTCCATCATAAAATCGAAATTTGAGATTGTACCGCTGGAGCGGGAGCATGGAAGCACATCCTTGAACTACAGGTTCATCGACGGCGGTGGGGAATTTGGAATAATCACCTCGATATCCAAACCATTCTGCAGTGACTGTGACAGGCTAAGAATTACAGCGGATGGAAAGGTCGTCCCTTGTCTGTTCAGCGAAAACGAATATGACTTGGCATCGGTGCTAAGGAATGGCGGGTCGGATGACGATTTAGTGAATTTCTTCAAGAGATCGGTGAAAATGAAAGCACCTGGAGTTGAATCAATGATCAATGGAAACGTTCCACTGAAGCATGTGCGCCCGATGTTCAGAACTGGCGGTTAGCGCCATTTCACTAGGTAATCTCAGTTTATCCTATAACGAATAATGTCATTAACTCTCGCATGTGAGAGTAAACTGACATGAAGACACCAGATTCGAGAGTCGCTTGCATAATCCTTGCCGCAGGCATGGCAATGCGTTTTGGGAGCGTGAAACAACTTGCCAAGATCAAGGGAAAGTCTCTACTGCAGCGCGCTCTGGATGCCGCGAATAATTCCTTGGCTGATTATGTCTTGCTAATCGTCGGATCAAATTCCTCAGACATCCTATCAAAGGTAGAATTGGGAAGGACGCAGGTCGTATTGAACATGAATTTTGCAAAAGGCCAGTCAACCTCAATTAGATGTGGAGTAACGAACCTTCCCGAAGATTGCGCGGGCGCCATTGTCATGGTTGCTGATCAACCGTTCCTTGAATCGACGCATCTCAACAAAATAATACAATCATTCAAGAAAGGAAACCAGTCAGAAGTTGTTATTCTTTCACATTTAGGAGAGCCGCGAAATCCTGTCTTGATTCCGAAGAAATTATTTCCCAAACTCTTGAAATTAAGAGGCGATATTGGCGCAAAGGCGACAGTCAGAGGATACAGCAAGCTTCGACTTGTTGAAATAACAGATGAAAAGACATTTCTCGACGTCGATACTAAGCGAGCCGTTTCAGAATTGAACCGCTTAAGCCGGAAATGAGAATGAAGCATATTGGCCAAAAGTTCGATAGTAATCTCGCACAGAAAGGACGCCGATGGAATCTCGAGCGCTGCACTTATCCGCCACCTGACCGGAGCAGAGATCTTTCTCACGGATTACGCTGACATGGTCGAGACTTTGTCTACGGTCGGCCCCGCGGATGATTATTACATTTGTGATCTGGGCTCAAATCAGAACACCTTCGGGGGTTTCCTTGAACAAATGAACAGATTCTTGGCTTCGGGTAAAGTCCACTATATTGATCATCATCCACTCAGCACAAATTCCTCATCAATACTCGAGAATGCAGGAGTGGAGCTAACACACTCAGTCGAAGAGTGCACTTCTGTCTTAATCTACAGGAAGTACGAGAAAGATCTCAAGGAATCACCAAAGATGAAGATTGCTGCATGCTGCGGTGCGATAACCGATTACATGGATACGAAACCATTTGCAAAGAAGATTATCTCAGCTTTCGACAGACAATTTCTTCTGTACGAGGCAACGGTTCTCTCATTTACAATCTCAACGATTGGACGTGGATCGGCTGACAGCAATACAAAACTGATTGAATTGTCCAAGGAGATTGCAGAGGGCAGACTTCCTCATGAAATTGAAGGAGCCTCGGAATACGCCCAGACAAACGCTAAAAGATCTGCTGAGCTGATTGACCTTGCGCGTAAGAATGGAAGAAAGATGAAGCACTTTGCGTACTTCCTCACCACTGAGTCTGCAACTGGAAATGTTGCAAACTTCTTGATTGGCGCATTCGACGTTCCCGTGGGGATTGCTATTCGAGAGGAGGAGCCAGGTTATTACGAGATATCTCTTCGCTCCGTCGATGAATCAAAACACGATCTTGGAAAAATCATCGGGAAGATTACAACGGAATTGAACACTTCTGGTGGGGGTCATCCACACGCAAGCGGAGCGAGGGTAAAACGGTCACAGTTGGAAGAATTCTTGACTATGCTGGATGACGCGCTATCAATACCTGCTTGAACAAGTAACGTGTCGGCATGATCACTCTTCCTCCTTCCAAGAGAAGGTACGACCAGATAATAGGATTCTTGATTGTGGCGATGACTATGGTCGAGATGTTCACGATACCTCGTTCATATTTTGTTTTGGGGAGCATCATTTCCACCTCTGCAATGATCTGCGCGGCCTACCTTCTGTTTAATGGAAACAGAGAAAGGTTCAGACCGAGTGTTCGCCATTTGGTTCTCGCTGTATTTGTCGCTATCTTCCTTTACTTGATCTTCTTCGCTGGCAACCTGGGAATCAAAGCATTCCCGTTGTTCGGAATCACGACTTCTAGTGAGCAGAGCATCTACGGATTGTTCAATAACGTTCCGTTGCCCCTCTTGGTGATTGTATTTGTTCTTGATGCGGTGGGTTTCGAATCTTATTTTCGAGGAGACGTCCTAGCGAATCTATCGCCAAAACTAGGAATCTTTTCTGTCTTCGCTGCAGCAGCAATCGATGCAGGGATCCATTTTTCAACATTCAACCCATTATTCCCCGCAACTACTTTCATTGCTGACTCTGTTTGGGGTCTATACTACTACAAGACAAGAGATCTTACTTCGACGATTGTGTGCCATTTTGTCTGGGACATTATGATCTTCATCCTGATTCCGATTCACTAATTTCTGCGCAAGGGCTAATAACCCGCGAGATGATGGGTTCACCGTGCCACACATCGCTAAGGAATGTCTCCGATTATTTGGAACAGCGAACATTCTGAAAACATTTCCTTGGTGATTCGATGGCGAAAGAGAGCGGTGCAGCGCACGATTACGGAACGAACTGTGTTGATTGCGAACGGTACAAACAACTTGGCGACGTCTGCGTAATCGAACACGAAAAGAAATTCCTCTGGGATTATTGCCGGGACTTTGTTCCTCAGGTAGTTCTTCCTGATTACAACGAGCTCATGCGTACTGTGAAACAGGATCAGGCGCTTGCAAGACAGAAAGCCAACGAAAAGAAAGAGCGGGAAAAGAAAAAAAGGCTAAAGGAGCGCATGGAGAAAAAAGAGGAAAAGAGGAAGAAACGACGCGCAAGACTACGACGAATCAGAGAAAAGAAAAAACTCTTGGAACTGAGGAAACTAGAAAAACAATCGAAGAAGAAACACACGAAGTCAAACAAACAATCATCAGTTGAAGTGGCGAAATCAAAGCCAAAGAAGCAGAGGGCTGCTGGTGCCGAGAATAGAAAAGCGCAAGAAGAACCCTCCCTGAAAGAGAGCTTGGCTCGGAGTAGCTACATCTCTAGAACTCCGAGAACGGCGTCGTCAGCAAGCGCAACAGCGTAACTTGCAAACGCTCTGATGTCTCTTACGATCAGCGACAATGCCAGGCCCGTCCGCTCATCATTCTTTCCGATCAGAGGATATGCAGCCGCGTAGAGTTTTCTCACCTGGACCATCCTGTCATCTAGAGTGCTCGCTGTTACAAGATCCTTGTTCATCAGTGCCGCCAATGATTGGTCTTGCATTTCAAGTGAAATCTTCGTGAGTTTTTGGATAATGGAAATTATTTGATCGTCTAACTTCTTGTCGATTTCTGCAACGTGCTGGGCGATCCTCATGGCGTAGTAAGCCATTCTGCCGAGTTCTCTAATCGCGATGATCTTTATTATTACACTTCCGATGTCTTCTAACTTCATCTGCTCTCTGATGTTCTTACTCTTAGCCGCTTGAAGCGCGAGTCTCATTAGTAGTCTGTACACTTTGATGCTCTGCGCTCCTCTTTCGTAAGCGTCTTGAGCCAGTGATAGATCAGCCGCGGTAAGTGATCTTATGGCGTCCTGAAAAACTGCCTTTGAAGTTTCGGCGAATTTTTCCAGTAGTGAATTGAGCTCAAACTTTGCGGGATCTATCAGGTTTTGCAGCACGAGGCGGTTTGCAAAGTCTTCGGCAATTTCAACACCGATCAAGCCGTCTAGAGCCTTTCTGACCCAGCGTTTCTGGTCGGGGTCAATCTTTGTTTTCGAAACTATCTCCGTAACATCATTTCCTTGAATGTAAGAAGCTGTTATGAGAAGTTCCAAGACTTTTTGATCTTTGTACTCTGCAATGTTCAGAGGCTTGCTTTGTGAAACCTGTTTGGATTTTGTGGGAGAAATTACAATGTCATTATCTTCAAGCTCAACATGGACGAGATCTCCCTTGTGTAGCGCCAAATCTCTCGCCCACTCTTTCGGAATAGTAACTATGAAAGTGCCCGCCGCATTCGTCTGAAGCTTTCTGATCTCCATTATGGGGCTCTAAACCGGAAAATTATACATATCAATGGTAATATATGTATTATACGTAGATTAAGCACACTATTCTTACGCTCAAGTTGCCCTTGCTTACTTCCCATAGTGCCTTTATTCCTATCATGCGCATACACAAGTATGACTCCAATCCCCTCTCGAGAGAGCGACCTATTCGATAACGAGTGCAAGTTCTGCGCACACATACCCAAGACCTTCGTGGAACACGTGAATACCAAGATATGCCCTTCGTGCTATACTTGGATCGCTGAGTCTGTGGGATTGGGAAACGTCGGCATTCGCACCACGGAATGACAAACCAATCTTTCTGACCTAAACCCGTCTTATGCTGCTTGTCATAAACGCGGACAGTTCGCACTCTACAGCTTTCTGATTGCAGGTTTTCGCCCTAAAGCTCATGCCTTTGGTATCGTGATCGACGAGCATGCATAAACAGGCCAATGATTGGGCGAGTAAACAGACTGTGTATCAAACATGAAGCGGGAGAATGGTATGGGATATTCCTGATCGAACAAATTGTCGCGCAGCAACCGGGAGAGCATGGCACAAACCCGATATCGGATGAGAGAATAAGGGGCGCAGATCTTGGTCTGGAGAAGTTCATGACTTTGGACAATTCCACATTAGTAGGATATCCGCGATTCCTGAGGCTTTCAGAAGAAAAGATCAAACACATCCAATTGCATTTCTCTCGAAAGAGGAAGGGCTCGAGGAGACGACTAAAACTAGCACTGAAGCTTGCGCAATTACAGCTTCACGTGAAAAGGCAGAGGGAAGACTATCAGAACAAACTGGTCTCGACACTCCTAAACAAAGATGTTGATGTATTGATTCTGGAAAAACTTTCAGTGGAGAACATGCTACAAAACAAGTGCGTTGCAAAATCTCTCGCAGATGCTTCTTTCGGCAGGTTTGCAAGAAAATGTCTGAGCAAGGCGGAGATGCTCGGAAAGGAAGTAATCTTCGTTGATCCGTGGGGCACTAGTCAATTCTCCCACAACTGCCTCGAATGGGTTCCAAAAGATCTACGAGAAAGGGAACACAATTGCCCCAAATGCAGAATCAAGCTTTCAAGAGATCTGAATTCTGCAAAACTGATTAGGAGGCTTGGTATCCAAAGTTGCCCGCCCTCGGACGGAGGGTTGTCACCCGCTGAGTCCACACCACTGCCATCTCTAAGAAGAATGGCAAGCGTCGGCGAGGATGCGGGAAGCCTAAAAATTCATTCGTAGGAGGACGTCACACTTAAAGGGCTGGAATTTTTCTTGTGTCTGATCAATACACAAGTGAATGAAGATGCCTAAGCAAATACATGACGCTGAACAATTCAAGAAATTGATGCCAAAGGGCCTTGAACTGCGAGTGGTCAGGGAGAAAGAATCGGTGAAACTGAAACTTCGCACCCCGGACTATCTCTACACCTTGAAGACAAGCAAGGTCGAGGCTGAAGGTATCATAAAGAACGCGAAAGATCTAGAAATAATAGAAATCAGTCCAAAGAAAGAAAAAGAAACCAAGGAAGAAAAGAAGTCAGACTAGTC
>Ga0187887_10004480_pt1 | contig 10414 bp, 8 predicted proteins | sample June2016WEW_7_10_FD_132977 | JGI IMG/M metagenome (GOLD analysis project Ga0187887, IMG submission 132977) | Peatland microbial communities from SPRUCE experiment site at the Marcell Experimental Forest, Minnesota, USA - June2016WEW_7_10 | ecosystem: Environmental > Terrestrial > Soil > Wetlands... | reverse complement strand
CTGATGAGCTACGATGCGGCGAATCGGCTGGGCACGAAGAAGATGGATGGCTGGTTCGTGGGATTTGCGCCGCGGCGCAATCCGGAAATTGTGGTTGCGGCGATCGTCCAGGACACGATGGAGCACGGCGGCGAGGCCGCGGGACCGGTGGTGCGCGACGTGGTGAAGCTGTATTACGACAAGAAGGCGGCGCACAACCAGCAGCAGGCGGGAACAGCGGATCCAGCGCAACCGAACGCGACTCATGCCATGGTGGCGACCGTGGGAGGGCAGCACCCGTGAAAGACCGGCCGCGCGTACAGGATTTCGATTGGACTTTGCTGGCGATCGTCGCGGCGATCTGCGGGCTGGGCGTGATGGAAATTTATTCGTCCACGCATGCCAGCGCGATGGCGGGGATGCAGTGGAAACAACTTACCTGGCTGGGCATCGGAATTGTGGGGATGTTCATCATTTCGCGGATTGATTACCATACGCTGCTGGACCAAGCGCCTGTGCTTTACATTTGCGGTGTGGCGGGGCTGCTGGTGGTGATGGTGATCGGTTCGACGCACTTGGGGGCGAAGCGCTGGATCTCCATGGGCGGTATCTTCAATTTGCAAGTGTCAGAGCTCATGAAGTTGATTATAATCATTGTGCTGGCTCGCTTCTTCAGTGAAGTGCGCACCGACCGGCTGACGTTGGCGGATCTGGTGAAGGTTGGCGCGTTAACGATCGTACCGGCGGCATTGATATTGAAACAGCCGGACCTGGGAACCGCGATGGTGCTGATTCCCGTGGCGATCGTGGGAGCCTTCATCGCCGGGATTGAATGGCGGCATATGGCCATCGGACTGGTGCTGGTGGCGTTGCTGATCCCGGTGGGCTGGAACATGCGCCATCATTTGAAACCGTACCAGCAGCAGCGGATTGAGACGTTCCTGCATCCGGAAGAAGATCAACGCGGGGCGGGATATCAGATATTACAGTCGGAAATTGCGGTGGGTTCGGGTGGTTTTTGGGGCAAAGGATTCGGCAAAGGCAGCCAGAATCAGCTGGGCTTTGTGCCGGTGAGGTATTCGGACTTCATTCTGGCGGCGCTGGCCGAGGAGCAGGGCTTCATCGGAGTTTGCGTCGTGCTGCTGTTGTATCTGGGTCTGATTCTGCGGCTGGTGGATAACGCGCAGAAGGCCAAAGATCGTGCGGGGATGTACGTGGTGATGGGAGTCACGTCCATTCTGGGCTTCCACGTTCTGGTTAACGCCTCAATGGTGATAGGCTACATGCCAGTAACCGGCATACCATTGCCGTTGATGAGCTACGGCGGTTCTTCGACCGCGTTTGTTTTTTTGGCATTGGGTCTGGTGATGAACGTCCGCATGCGGCGATTCGTCAACTGAGCTCCGGCCACAATGAAGTGCAAAGAAATCAGAAGTATTGGTAACCGAGCCGCGGAGAATCCGCCGGCCGGTAAATTAAAATTTGAGTAAGGTAAGCACCGGGTGAGGAAAGCATTCATGCAACAACAGCAGTCTTTCCTGAGCGGCCCGCAGTGGCCAGCGCAAGGCACCGCCTTGCCCCACTCCGGTCGAGCGCGCGCGAGCGCGCGCGCCGCCGCGGTCCGGTGCGCCACTAGGAGTATTCATGTCGAAGGAAATGGTTATATCGGCGAACCCCCACGAGACACGGGTCGCCATTATGGAAGAAGGGCTGCTTTGTGAGTATTACGTCGAGCGGGAAAAAGAGTTTGCGTTAGTCGGAAGCATCTACAAAGGCAAAGTTACCCGCGTGCTGCCCGGCATGCAGTCTGCCTTCGTGGAGATTGGCCTCGATAGCGACGCCTTCCTGTACGTCAGCGACTTCATGGAAGAGATTGAAGAACTGGACCACGTCGTCGCGACCGTCGAGGACAAAACCCAAAAGATGGAAGAGCAAGGCGGGCAGCTTTTCCCCGCCAATACGGGCACGACGCCGATTATCGAGCCGGTGGATGTCGAATCACCTCGTTCGGGTGCGTCTGCGGCTCCGGTTGCAGGCCCCGGGCTGGAACCGCTTCCTGGTGAATCGATTTCGGCAGTGCGTGGGCCGTCGCCGACGGGGACGTTTTCGCCGGCAGTTTCTCGTCCCTCGGGCGGCGGGCATGGCCACGATCGCGGGCGATTTGAAAATCGTTCGCGCGGCGGCAGGCCGGGCGGGGATAGGGGTGGGCGCTTTGGCCGGCGCGGAGGCAGTGGCGGCGGTCGTGGGCGTAGCGGCGGCGGCAGGCCGGGCGGAGATCGCGGCGGGCGTTTTGGCCGCGAGCTTCCTTCTTCGAAGTACGCATCGTCGCGAACGTCTGAGGAGCATACGAGCGAGCCGGGAGCGCCGGAAGGACACATCTCCACGCTTTTGCCTGGGGAATCTCTCGCAAAATTCAGAGAGCGAGGCCCTGCGGATGTTTCGGCAGCGGCCGCGCACACGCACTCACAGGATGTTGAGGCGCCGCCGAGCTATACGCCAGCTTTCGACCCGCATGAATCTTCCGCGCATGAATCGGAAGCGCATGGGAACGTGCATGAAGATGTACACGAAGAAGCCCACGAAGAAATTCATGATTCGCTAGAGCACTCGCGTTCGGAGCAACCGCCTGCGGAATACCGTCCCGCTCCTGCGGCGCGCGAATCGTCAGGCCGAGGATCTTTCCCGGCGCGGGAGAGTTTTCCGCGGCGTAACGAGGGATTCCGGGCGCCGTCATCCGGCGGTTTGGAGCCGTTGCCGGGCGAGACGCTCTCGAAGTGGAAGGCGCATACGCATCTTCCTCCTGAACCGCTGGCGCCTGAAGCACAGGTTTCCGAAGCGCAGACATACCAGCCGCAGGACGAGGCGCCGGTGCCGGATGCAGTGCGATTCGCGCCGCTTTCTCCGTTGATGCCGGCGGGGCCGGAAGTGGATTCCGTGCGTACGCCGGACGCTCACGTAGAGGAGCCAGCGGCGCCGAATTCGCGCGATTGGAATCAGGTGGAAGCGCTGAGCCCGAATTTCGAATTAAGTGATGCTCCGGAAGTTCAGCAGCACCACGATTCGGAGACGCACGAAGCCGGGCATCACGAAGAGCATCCTCATGTGGATTTGACCGAAGAAGAAGCGGCCGCGCTGGCCGAACATATTGCCGACGCGCAGGATGATGACGCAGCGCGAGATGCGCAGAATCGCGTGTTTGCTGCAGCGGATGCGGCGGCCGATGCCGGCTTGCACGAACACCATGGCGACCAGGACAGCGAAGAACATGAAAGTGAAGAGCACGCGGAGGATTCCGAGGACGAGGAGCTCGAAGAGGAAGAGGCTGCAGCCGAAGAAGAAGGCATGATCGCGCCTTCCGAACCTGTGCCAGGAGATCTCGAAGGACCCGATTCCATCGCGGCGCAGGGCGAAGAGGGCGGCGCGATTTCCGCGGAGGGCGCGCCAGCGCCGGCGCAGCAGCCGTTCCAGGCGCGCGTGCGCGGCGATTTCCGTTCGCGCATGCAGAATCCGGCGCGTCGTGGCGGCCGCGATCGTGGTGGCAGGCGCGATGATCGCGGACGGCGTCCGCAGCACGGGCACAGCGGCGGACACGGCCACCATGGGCGTCCGCAGCAACCGCGGCGCACGCAGCTGATCGCGGACATGCTGAAGCAGGGCCAGGAAATCATCGTACAGATCGCCAAGGAACCGCTGGGCAAGAAAGGCGCGCGCATTACCAGCCACGTCGCATTGCCCGGGCGATTCCTGGTTTACATGCCGACGCTGGATCACACCGGCGTGTCACGCAAGATTGCTTCGGCGGAAGAGCGCGCGCGGTTGCGGCATCTGGTGACTGACGCGAAGGGCACTTCGGGCGGCGGGTTCATCGTGCGCACAGCGGCGGCCAGTGCGGCGCCGGAGGAAGTTCGCGCGGACGTGGAATTCCTGACGCGGACCTGGGCGGAAATCAAAGCGCGTTCCGAGCAGCGCAAGGCGCCTTCCCTGCTGCACCGCGACCTGAACCTGGTGGAACGCATTCTACGCGATTACATCACGCCGGATTTCGGCGCCATCTGGGTGGACACCGAAGAGGAATACACCAAGGTGGTGGATTTCATGAGCCGCTTCCAGCCACAGCTGGTGGGGCGGGTGAAGCTGTACACCAAGGAAACGCCGGTCTTTGAAGAGTTCGGGATTCAGCAGGAAATCGACAAGGGCCTGCGGCCCAAAGTGTGGCTGAAATCCGGCGGGTACATCGTGATCAATCACACCGAAGCGCTGGTGGCGATTGACGTGAACACCGGGAAATTCGTGGGCAAAGGCTCGAACCGGTTGGAAGACACGATCGTGCGGACCAATCTTGAGGCTTGCAAGGAAATCGTGCGGCAGATGCGCCTGCGCGATCTGGGCGGGATCATCATTATTGACTTTATCGACATGGAAGAGCGGCGCAACCGCGAAAAAGTGATGGCGGTGCTGGAAGACGCTTTGCGGGCTGATCGCGCGCCTTCGAAGGTGCTGCGCTTCAATGAATTTGGATTGGTTGCGATCACGCGCAAGCGCACCAAGCAGGCCTTGGAGCGCACGCTTTGCCAGCCTTGCCCTTATTGCACTGGGTCGGGCATGGTGAAGTCGGTTCCGACGCTGTGCTACGAAATTCAGACGGAAGCGCGGAAGATGGCGCCGGAGATGGGATCGGGGAGCATTACTTTGCGCGTGCATCCGGAGATTTCCAAGGCGCTGAAGACGCGGGAGTCATCGCTGATCGAGGAATTGGAACGCTGGACGAAGAAGAGCATCATCATCCAGGCAGATCCGACCTTGCATTGGGAGCAGTACGACATCTACTGACGGCCTGTTCCTTGAGTTCCGTTATCCGCAAAAACGATGCGCCCGGGCTGAGTGGCTCGGGCGCTTTGTTTTTGGGTGTGACCGCTCGGCTGTTTTTGGAACGAGAATCGTTCTCGTAAAATTCGCCCGTAGGAAATATTCCAAACCATGAATCAGGGCGGGATTATCTGCGCGGGCGTAAGCAACAAGGAGCTCCGGGTTCGCGTGCCGTGAAAACGTACGCTTCAGCCAACCACCGTTAAATTCTGCGCTTCGTCGTTGGATTTCTCTCTGACGCTGTGTTGCTTCCTGTGCTCACTTGTGCGATTGGCGCATTCATCGTCCTGTTTTGGCAACCAAAGAACACACCTGACCAGCAGGTCTTCGGTAGAATGGTCGAATGGTGCGGCTTCGCAAAATCAACTGGCTTTTATTGATCTTATTGTTTTCCGTCGCCGCGTGGCCCGGATATACCCTTCTAAAGGGGTTGACGTTCTCAAAACGGAAACTGAAACTCGCTAACCCTGTCTCTTACGTATTTAATTCACCGGCCTCTGCAGTAAGGAGCGCCATCGACGCTTCGGCCAGCGGGGCATACCAAGAAGGAGGTAGGTACGGCTCCTGGGCGCCCTCTGGATTGTCTTTTCATGGCTCCACCGAAACCGAGTACAACATGCATCAAATCACGGTGTCGAATAGTTATTTCTGGTGGAACACTCCATTGCAGTACACAGCCGACTTCAAGCTCTTGCTGACTCCTGTGTCCGATTCAAAAACTCGAGTTGATGTCCAAACATCAGAATCAATGGTCCGAATTGGCCCAAACTTCGGCGGCCATGGAGGGGACTACTACGAACGGGTTGCGCCCACGACTATCGAGGAATACCGAATCCTTCTGAAGATCGGAGCCGTGTTGGGTGAGCAGGACATGCCTCGGCTTCGGTTACCTTTGTAGAGCATCCGTGTTCTGACACGGCTGTCAGGGTGACTCACTAACTTTTGCGTTTTTGCAGGAATCGGCGGCTGAGGCCAACCAGTACAAATATCGGACCGATCGCGCACGAGGGAAGCCAAAGGAAGAACAACAGCCCTGTCCAACCATGGACATTGGCTCAAAGTGCAGCAGTAAGCTCAATCCCGGAATCACGATGAGCGAGACTCCTGAAATCGTAAGGCCGGCAAGCATTACCTCAATTGCCTCTCCTTTGCTGCAAAAGATGAGGCAGCCAGCAAGAAAAATGAGAATCCCCGACACCAAAAGCAGCAATCCAATAGCTTCTGCAACATAAAGCGGGCGCGAGGAATCATTGACCCAGGCAAGTAACAGCACGCCTAGCAAAATGCCGCTCGCCCCCCCGAGAATTAGGATTTTCGTTCCGGACATTGTCATGTTTAGCGAATTGTAGGACGGGGCCAACCTGAGGGACAGCTGAAATTAACCTTTCGGGCAGGTCGAGCGTCGGCTTGCGGTAAGAGTAAGGCCATAGGCTTCAAGGAACTTCCAGAATCTGCGCTACCCGTGGCCTAAAAATGGCCTACCAAACTGCCCGGGTGTCGTTTTTGCCGTTTTCTTAGTTTGATTTTTCTGTGAGTCACGTGTTTGCAATCGCGCCCTTTGTACGACATCTACTAACGCCGCAGTATCGGTGCTTTTCTAGGGGCGGGTCTTAGACCCGCCCCTACGTTCCGCCTCGCACGATCCGCAATCGTTCCACTTGCCGCGATTTCCTAAAGTTTCAAGGCTAACTCACCAATTTCTCAAACACTGTAGCGCTGCTCCTTGAACGGATCGCCGTACATGTTGTAGCCGTTTTCCTCCCAGAATCCCGGCTCATCGTGGTCCATGAATTCCACACCGCGCACCCACTTCACGCTTTTCCAGGCGTAGAGGTGCGGGACTACTAGGCGCACGGGGTAGCCATGTTCGCCGGGGAGCGGTTCGCCGTTGTGTTTCAGTGCGAAGAGCGTTGTGGGGCGGAGCAGATCGGCGAGCGGGACGTTCGAGGTGTAGCCTTGCTCGGCTAGGACCATTGCGTACTTTGCCGCGGGCTTCAGTGAGATCAGATTCATGATTTCGCTGAAGGCGATACCTTCCCAGCGCACGTCGAAGCGGCTCCAGCGTGTCACGCAATGCATGTCGGCGGTCACGGCAGTCATCGGCAGATGCGAGAATTCGTCCCAGCTGAGGCGCAGCGGGCGCTCGACGAGGCCGGTGATGCGGAAATCCCAGGTCTGGGGATCGAAGCCTGGCACGGTGCCTTGGTGCAGCACGGGCCACTTCAGGGTGAGCGATTGTCCGGGCGGCAAGCGGCCGGCTTCGCGCATGGCGCGTTCCTGGCGCTTACGCTCGCTGTCTTGTCCGAATGCCATGTTGCGATTTCCTGTGGTTGCGAACTTCTTTGAACATTCTATATCCGTTCGCAGGCGCGCCGGTACGACGACAACCAAGGTCAAAGGCGCCCAGCTGAATCTGGCCGCTACAACGTCAAAACCGGGTTGCTGCCGCCGGTTTCCGCGTTCATTCGCGGCGGAATTCGCTGTGCTATTATGGCGATTCGGAAATAATTAAATCGATATCTCATCGAGGGGTTTTCTTGGCTGCGCGCATACTCAACGGCAACTTAATTCGCGATCAGATTTACGGGGAGCTGGCGGATGTGATTTCTGGGCTTGCCGCCGCGGGAATTCGGCCGGGACTGGCGACGGTGCTTGTCGGCGACAATCCGGCTTCGAAAGTTTATGTGAAGAGCAAGATCGCGGCTTGCGAGAAGCTGGGGCTGGCGAGCATTCAGGTGACGCCGCCGGCTACGATTTCAACGGCCGAGTTGCTCAAGATCGTGGAAGATTTGAACCACCGCGACGATGTGGATGGAATCCTGGTGCAGCTGCCGCTGCCGCCGCAGGTGGATGCGAAGAAAATTCTCGACGCGGTGGATCCGGCGAAAGATGTGGACGGTTTTCATCCGCTCAACGTGGGGCACTTGGTGGCAGGGCGCCCTACTTTGGTAGCGTGCACGCCTTCCGGAGTGATGGAAATTTTCCAGCGCAGCGCGATTCCGCTGGAAGGCGCGAACGCCGTGGTGCTGGGGCGCAGCGATATCGTGGGCAAGCCGATGGCGCTGCTGCTGATGCACGCGAACGCCACGGTGACGATCTGCCATTCGAAGACGCGCGATCTGCCGGACGTGATTCGCCGTGCGGACATCGTCGTGGCGGCACTGGGGCGCGCAGGAATGGTGACCTCTGATTTTGTGCGTCCTGGGGCAACGGTGATCGACGTGGGGATTAACCGCATCAACGATCCGGCGCAGGCGGAAAGCTTCTTCGCGCATTTTCCGGAGCGGCTGGCGGCGTTTCGCGAAAAAGGAACCGCGCTGGTGGGCGACGTGCATCCGGACGTCGCGAGCGTCGCCGGAGCGCTCACCCCGGTTCCGGGCGGAGTTGGGCCGCTGACGATCGCCATGCTAATGAGCAACACCATCAAGGCCGCGCGAATGCGGCGCGGATCCCGTGCCACGGCGAGCGCTCCGGCGGTTGCGGCCGTGCCACGCTGATGTTGCGCGTCGGGCTCACCGGCGGCATCGCTTCCGGCAAATCCACGGTGGGGGGAATGCTGCGCGAACTGGATTGCCCGGTGCTGGATGCGGACACGCTGGGGCATGAATTGCTGGAGCAGGGGCAGCCAGCGCGCGAGGAAGTGATCCGCGAATTCGGCCAGGAAGTTCTGGACGCGCGCGGAAACGTTGACCGCGGCAAACTGGGACAAATTATTTTTGCGGATGCGGCGAAACGCGCGCGGTTGAATCAGATTCTGCATCCGCGGATTTTGGATGTGGTGCGCAAGTGGTTCGCGGCGCAGGGCCATCCGGGCGGGCCGGAGCTGGCGGTGGTGGAAGCGGCGCTGATCATTGAAGCAGGCTACAACAACGAACTCGACCGCGTGATTGTGTGCTGGTGTCCTGTCGAGCAGCAACTGCAACGCTTGGTGGAGCGCGGCCTGACCGCGGAACAGGCGAAGCTGCGCATCGCGGCGCAGATGCCCATGGAAGAAAAACGGCGGCTGGCGGATGAAGCGATTGATTGTTCGGGATCGATCGAAGAAACGGAACGGCAGGTGATGGAAGTGGTGAAGCGGCTGTCGCAGCCGGCAACGCCTGCGGGAGGAAACATTTCCTGAGTTTGTAGCGTACTAACTTGCAGAGCGAAATCGTGCGAGAATGCCGGGGCAGCGAGGTGCGAGAGCTTTCTTCATGAGTTTGATGAGAACAAGCGGAAGCGAAGGGCGCGCGGTGCGGCTGCTGGCCATCGGGCTGATCATCGGACTTGGCGCGTATTGGGCCGGCTCGCGTTATGGCGAACGAATTCCCGCGGCGGTGGATGCTTTGCGTGCGCCGGATTCGAGCGGTGCAGCGACAGCGCTGGATCCCACCGAAGCGGAGAACGTGCGCATCTATCGCCTGGCGTCGCCGGCGGTGGCGAACATCGTGACGCGCACGGTCGAGTACGATTTTTTCTACAATCCGGTGCCGGTGGAAGGCGCAGGCTCGGGATTTTTGATTGATGTGGATGGTCACATCCTGACGAATTACCACGTGGTGCAGGGCGCGCAGACGATTGAGGTGACGCTGGGAGATCTGACGCGTTATAAAGCGAAGTTGATCGGTGAGGATACGCGCAACGATATCGCGCTGATTCAGATCGATACGCAGGGCCACAAGCTGACGCCTTTGACTTTGGGCGATTCGCGGAATCTGCTGGTGGGGCAGCGGGCTCTGGCGATCGGCAACCCATTTGGATTTTCAAGCACGCTGACCACCGGGATTGTGAGCGCTCTGGGGCGCACGGTGCAGACCAGCGAAAACACTTTCATTGATGAGGCTATCCAGACGGATGCTTCGATCAATCGCGGAAATTCGGGCGGACCGTTGCTGGATTCGCATGGACAGGTTATTGGGATCAACAGCGCGATTTATGCGCCGACCGGAACGACCGCGGGAATCGGATTCGCGATTCCGATCAACACGGCGCGGCGCGTGGCCGAGGATTTAATCAAGTACGGGCGCGTGCGGCGCGCGACGCTGGGCGCGGAGGGGCGCGCTTTGTGGCCCGGGCTGGCTGAGGCGCTGAAGCTGAGCGTGCAGCAGGGGATATTGATCGAACGCGTGGAGCCGGGAGGCGCGGCGGCGGCGGCCGGGATTCGCGGCGGCAATAAATCCATGGTGGCGGGCTTGCAGGAATTGCGCATCGGCGGCGACGTGTTGATCGCGGTGGACGGCAAGGCGATTACGAATCAGATGGATTTGAACTTGATGTTGAACCGGTCGCAGCCTGGCAATACGGTCACGTTGACCATTGTGCGTGACGGCAAGCAGATGAATGTTCCGGTAAAGCTGGGCGAAGGATAGGAACTTCAGGTGATTTTTTCGCCAGCGGATAATTAATCGCGGCGATTCCACGTGGCGCGCACTTCCTGCCGTTGTTGATCACTCAATTGAAACCATGATTCTGCGGCGTCGCGCGCTTTTTCGAGCGCGGCTTGCATTTCGGCTTGTTTCTGGTGCATGACTTCGCTGCCTGCATCGGTGGGAACGCGGACGGCTGGCGCCAGGAACATGACGGCGCGCGT
>Ga0187887_10004477_pt1 | contig 10421 bp, 6 predicted proteins | sample June2016WEW_7_10_FD_132977 | JGI IMG/M metagenome (GOLD analysis project Ga0187887, IMG submission 132977) | Peatland microbial communities from SPRUCE experiment site at the Marcell Experimental Forest, Minnesota, USA - June2016WEW_7_10 | ecosystem: Environmental > Terrestrial > Soil > Wetlands... | reverse complement strand
TTTTCCGGCGCGTTTTCAAGGTTCTCTCCGCCTCGCAGAATCACAACTGCGCAGGGCTCCGCATTCCCGCCGCGTTCGATCCCTACGACGACACAATCTTTCACCTCCGGCTGCCGGCGCAGCGCCGCTTCCAGATCCTCGGGATATACGTTCGTTCCGCCCGGGGTCACGATCACTTCTTTCTTGCGGCCCTTGAAATAAAGGTTGCCGGCCGCATCGAGCGCGCCGATGTCTCCGGTGCGATACCAGCCCTGGTCGTCTGCGATGCGTGCATCCGAAATACGCGCATCGGAAACTTTCTGTGAGCCGGACTTATCCTTGCTATTGCTATTGCGACTCCCGTCCCAGTAGCCGGAAGACACGCCTCCACCCCGCACCAGAATCTCGCCGTCTTCCGCCAGTCTCACTTCGCGGCCTGGCAACACTTTGCCAATCGATCCCTTGCCCAGCCGGAAAGGATGGTTCACGCTGATCAGCGATGTCGTCTCGGTGAGTCCGTATCCCTGGATTGCCGCGTAACCCAGCCGATCCCAGAACTCTTCGGTCTCGCTATCGAGCGCGGCGCCGCCGGAAATGAAGGCCCAGAACTTCCAGCCAAACTGGCGGCGAATGGCGCGAAACGTCCACCAGCGCCGCAGAAAGTGTTGCTTCTCCGAGGACTGAAACCGGCGACGGAAGGCCTCGCCTTGCCCGCTATCTTCGAGATCGCGCTCGATTTTTTGTTTGAGCGACTGCAGCACTCGCGGCACGCTTACCAGAACAGAGACGCGTTCGCGCCGAATCGTGCTGATCACTTCCGAAGGTTTCAGCTCATCCTGAAAAATCACGGTTGCGCCGAGCAGCGGAGGCAGGAACAGCGCGAGGAACTGTCCGAATACATGGCTGAGCGGGAGCAGGTTCAGAAACCGCACTGGATGCACCCACCGCTCATATTTCAGGTAACGACGAATCTCCAGCTCCAGCGGTGCGATATTGGCCAGAACATTGCCGTGCGTAATGACCACGCCCCTGGGTTCGGCCGTCGTACCCGATGTGAAAACAATTTGCAAGACGTCATCGCGGCCGAGCGCGGCCGGCGGCAGAGAGCCCGGTTGAGCGCCTGCGGTTTGCATCAGGTCTTCCAGGCTCAGGGTCGAAATTGAATGTCCCGCAGCCGCGCACTCATGCAAGTGCCGCCGCGAGGCCACCAGGAGCCTTGCCTGGACCTGCTCGAAGACCCGCATCGCGAAGTCAGCCGCGGAACCGTCGTCCATGGGCACGACAACCACGCCGCGTAGCGCACACCCGAAGAAAACGGCCATCCACTCGGCGCAGTTCTCGCCCCAAACCATCACCCGCTCGCCCTTGGCGATTCCTCGCGCTTCCAGCTTGCGGGCAAAGGCACTAGCCATGTCCAGAATCTCACCGTAAGTAAACGATTCGGTGCGGAATCCGCGCCGCTGCCGGCAGGCGCGCTCGTGGCGATGGGCCCGAAAATTCTCCAGGAAAAACTCTGCGATCGATTCGGCCATGGCATGGTGCTCGCGGCGCATCCGAATTCTGGAACCCACACCCGGTAGAGCGCCCGCCAACTCAAGTCTAGTGGAACCTCGGCCCCAGGGACCGGAAACAGTACAGTTTCGAAACCGCCCTACCCGCGCGGCGACCCGCCGGCTTATTGTCGAGAATTTTGACAAATCTATGACACTTTTGAGGACTCAGAAACGGTAGTCTTACCACGCTTGCCAATCATGAGGAGAACCAGCATGCAAAGCATGAACCGCAATATTTCCCGGCGCCTGACCACCGCAACCCTGATCGGCCTGTTCTGCGCCGTATCAACTTTGAGCTTCGCCCAGGCTGACGATACTCACCCGAACCCTGCTGCCGGTAAAGGCATCATCGTGCACAGCAAATTTGGCGGGGAGATCTTCGGGTGGGACATCGATCAGACCGGCACTGAGGGCGTCCTCACTGAAGCCCTGTTCCAGTCGAATGGTAACTTCCTGGCCGCCACCGAGACCTTCGACCAGACCACCGGCAAAATCCTAAGTGTTGTCAGCGAGACTGATGACCAGGACGACTTTGTCACCGAGGGAGTTGTCGGCAACTCCGTAGGACTGGTCGAGCATGAACATGAACTCAGCTTGCTGCATGTAGTGCGCACGTTCCATGTGATCAATCCACTCAAGACGAATAAGTTCACGGGGTTGTGGACGCCTCCCATCGGCACAGGACATTTGATCAGCGAGGTCAGCCGCACCCAGGGAACCGCCAACAATGCGATCTTTGCCTACGACAACAGCGGGAATTTTATTCCCTGGGTATTCAGCAGCAACGTCGCCGCCAATACCTTTGGACCGATCGTCAAGATTCAAGACTCTCTCAACTTTGCCAGCGTACCGCCGCCCATGGCTTACAACACGGTAACGAACCAGGCGATTCTTGGAGGAGGAGATGGGTGCTTCGGCTGCTTTCCAGTGATCGGTCTGGCCAATCTCGGCACGGGAACGTTCACGGAATTCACCGGCATCGGATTCGGGTTTGTGAATGGCATGGCGGTCGATGCGGCGGATAACATCGCCGTTACCACGACCGAAGACGACGCCAGCGTGGAATTCTACGATCTCGGCACGCAAACCGGTTTCACCGTAGTCCTGCCGAACTCCGGCGAAAATCAGATCTTCAGCGGCGCCGACGTCGAGTTCGACGCGACCCACAAACTGTTTCTCGTGGCCCAGCCGGTTTCCAGTTCGGCGAGCACCGGCAGTTCGATCTATGTCTACGACACCAACGGCATTCTCCAGGAAACGCTGAATGGATTCAGTTTCTCCAACGCGTCGACTGTGATTGCCATGCATATCGCGATGCATCCGAGCACGCGAACCGGGTTCGTGGATGGTCCGGGGACGGGCCAGATTCAGGAGTTCACTTATTAGATTCAGGAGAATTGTCCCGCAGGGACATCGAAAACAGCCCGGCGTTCAACGCCGGGTAGGGCGGTAGAAGACTACTCCCTGCCCACGCCCAGGGCGTCGGCCACGCGATTAATGTAGTTGAACCACGACGCGATCAGCGTGATCTGCAGAATCCCGCGATCGTCGAATCCCGCGGTCCGCAGTCCCTCGATGTCGTCTTTCCAGACCTTAGTCGGATCCTTGGTCAGCTTGACTACATAATCCAGCATCGCGCGGTCCTGCGGCGAGATCGGGGCAGTGGCGTAGTCCTTCTTCAGCGCCTCGACCAATTCCTTATCCAACGTCACTCTACGCAGAAACTCTGCGTGGGACTCGATTCAATACACGCACCGGTTGGTCACCGAGAACATGGTGGCGATCATCTCGTGCTGGCGGCGGTGCAGGGGCAAGTCCGGCGACATCAGCGCCCCGAAGGTGCTGAAGGCGTGGTACAGCGCGTCAGGAATCAGTGTATGCGACCCCACAATCGACGACGCCCCCGACGGGTCGGGATGCACCGGATCGGCATACTCCTTCGGATAAAGCATCTGCTCGCCCTCAATCGCCCGGCGGAGTTTTTCGTCAGCTTCAGTCAGTGGAACGGTTCGAATCCAAGTCATAGGCCCTCACCCTCACCTTTGATCTCAGCCATTGTCCGCACAAAAATGCGCTGTCGCCCGGCGTCGAACAGAAAGAATCGTTCGGACACCACGCTATAACAATCCCAGATGATCGGGATACTTCGCCTGCAAAGTGCTCACCAGGAGTTCAAACGCCGGCATTCCGCGCAAACTCGCCAGGCAAGGATCTTTCATGAAAAATGGCCAGCACGCGAAGCCTGTGCTGACACTTCGTTCCAGCCACTCGAAGGCAGTCTGGCGTCGCCCGGTCAGGGCCAGCGTGCCGGCAATCTGGTAATAGGTGTGATGTGCGTGTCCAAAGGATTTTGGATTCGAGCAAGCCTTGGTCACGCACTCGACGGCAGCTTCTCCATTCCCTGTCATGGCGTATAGCAGCCCTTGCAGGCTAACTATGAGAGGCTCGTTCGGTACCAGCTGCAATGCCTCTTCGATCAGGCGCGCCGCCTCTTTCCAGTCTCCGGTCATGAGGGCTGGGTAGGGGGCAAAGTACACCGGATATTTGTTACCCGGGCTCTCTGCCCGCCAGAGTTCAATCTGCCGTCGTGCCAACTCGTATTCCTGACCCCAGACATACACCTGTACAATGCTTGGACTCACTGCCTTCCGGGGTTGAAAAGGGCGGCCGCGTTCGAACATTTCCCGCGCATGATCAAGCAATCCGATGTGCGACAGGATCGTGCCCAGTCGGTTGTAAGCGTGCGGCAGGTTGCTCTGCAGGGCCAGCGCACGCTTGAGATCGGCGATCGCCTCCAGATGCTGGAAATTTTTCGAGGGCCCCCACAGCAGAAACGCGCGCGCCACATGGCCCTCCGGCAGATTTGAATCGATTTCGAGCGCACGCCGGCAGTGGAATTCGGCTTTCTCCAGCCACACACTCGCCGGGTCGAATTCAAAATGTCGCGTCGCGCAGGCAAACGACAGCGTCGCGTGGGCGAGCGCGAACGCTGGATCGCGGGTCACGGCATTGGTCAGGTGATGGCTGGCCTGGTCCATCATAGAGGCGTCGCCGGATGCGGTAATGCGATAACCTCGCATGAATTCCGCATAGGCCATGGGATCCCGGCTATAGCGTGGTCGCTGCTCAATGGCCACTGGCGCCTGTGGCCGGTTTAATGCGAGGGCGATTTGTTTCGCAATGTCGCCGTCGAGGTTCGAGAGCCGCTTCAAGTCGAGTTCAGTTTTTTTCCTGAAGCAGGAGCGCTGCTGCAGATAGGTGTCGAACATCTCCAGCGACAAATGCCACTGCTCTTTGGACCTCTGAATCGCTCCCCGGACCACAAAGCGGACGCCCAGCCGCGAAGCGATTTCGGTCGCGCTTGCCTCCAGCGGCAGATTCAGCACTGCGGAAGTCGGCAGCACGTCGACCCCCGGCAGATTCCCCAGGCGCGAAACCAGGGCATCGGCAAATCCCAGACACAGGCCCTGATCGTCAAAGACCTTTCCAACTTGTATCAAAGGCAATACAGCAATCGACGCGCGCTCGCCCACTTCTTCGGCGCGGACACCGCGGACAGCATCCTGATCGAAATCGGAGCGAGGGTATTTCGCACCGATCACCCGCACCGGCCCCACGAATCGGTAGCCCTTGCCCACCACCGTCTCTAGAAAGCGCGGTTTTTCGGCATGGTCACCCAGAGCGGTACGAAGTTTTCTTACGATGTTGTTGACGTTTTTTTCCGTGTCGATAAACAGATTGGACCGCCACAGTTTCTTGACGATTTCTTCACGCGACACCATCTGCTCGCGACGCTCCAGCAGGAAGATCAGCAACTCCATCGGCTTTTTTTCCAGCCTGATGCGCCTTCCGAAGCGCCGCAGTTCGTAGCGGCCCAGATCGACTTCGACTTCGCCTGTGGCTTGTTTCGCAGCCGGCATGAGACCTCGCCTGAGTATTATCCCCTACAAGTCAATAACTTGCAGCGATATATAAAAGATATTCGAAGGTGATGCGGTATGCGTTGCAAAACCTTCGACAGAGAGGGATGATCCCGCAGTCAAAGATTCGCCAAACAAAAGACTCGCCCCAGGAGGCTGATTCATGAAAAGCAATCTGTATCTAACCCTAATCATCGTGCCGGTTCTGTGCGTGCTAGGCTATGTCGCCGCAGTTGCCGCACATCCCGGCGCTCACGAAAAGAACGCTTTCACCCCAGACGCAATTCAGTGGGGTCCACCGCCGCCCTTCGTGGCTCCCGGCGCACAACTCGCGGTGCTTGAAGGTAACCCCGGCGCATCCAGTGGTGATTACACGGTTCGAGTGAAACTGCCGGACGGATACCGCTTCGCGCCGCACTGGCATCCGCAGCGTGAGAATGTCACCGTCATCTCCGGCACCTTCAAGGTCGGCATGGGAGATACGTTTGACACGAGCAAGATGGCTTCCTTCCCCGCCGGCAGCTTCGCCTATCTCGACCCTGACATGCACCACTACGCGATGGCCTCGGGCGAGGTCGTGGTGCAAGTCCACGGACAGGCGCCGCTGCAGTTCAATTATGTCAACCCGGAAGACGATCCCAGCAGGAGGTAACCAACACAAGACGCGGCCTCATTTCCATGAGCATGAAAGCGATGGCTTCGCATCACTGAGCGTTCGGCTCGAGTGCGCGGGAAGGGCGGGGCGAGCACGGGGATCACTCCCGGCGCTCGCCGCCCCTCGGGCTATTGACCTATTCGTGTAACACCCCTAGTGATTCCCTTGGTAACCCGGTCGTACACTCCCTTTTGGTAACCCTTGGTAACCACACTGTTCCGGACATCCAGACGTACAATTGGCCTTGTCCGGTCGGTCCATCTGCCGATAAGCGAGATGACCTTCCGGAGCAGGATGCAGGGGCAGTTTCCCTAACGTCCCACGGATTCTGCAAACAAGACTTGGCGTTGAAGACTTTGTACTGAAGACTTTCGTATTCAAGACTTTTGTTTTTAAGACCAGGGTCTGGAGTTCGCACTCTTATGGCATTGTTTGGCTTCAACAAGCAAAAGGTTCTAGCCACTGCGGAGAAGTATGTCCAGCAGGGCAAGCTGCAGAATGCCATCTCCGAGTACGAAAAAGTCCTCAAGAATGATGCCAAAGATCTGACGGTCACCAATACCGTCGGCGACCTCTATTCCCGCCTCGGCGAGACCGATAAAGCCACCGGGTGCTTCAAGACTGTAGGCGATGCGTATGGCAGCCAGGGCTTCACGGTCAAAGCCATCGCCATGTACAAAAAGATCTGCAAGCTCCAGCCTTCGCTTGAGAGCTTGCTGAAACTGGCGGAGTTGTACAGCCAGCAGGGACTTTTCAACGACGCCCGCGCGCAGTATCTGCAGGTCGCGGAAGAATTCCTGAAATCCGGCGAACTCGAGAACGCGGTCCGCATCTTCCAGAAGATTCTGGAGATGGATCCGGAAAACAGCACCATGCGGGTTCGCCTGGCCGAAGTCTATATTCGACTGGGCAAGAAGACGGAAGCGTGGCAGATTTTCTCCACTGCCGCGGAAAGCCTGCGCTCCAAAGGCTCGCTCAGCGGCGCCGAAGAAGTTCTGCAGCGTATGCTCACCCTCGATCCGGGCAACGCGTATGCGCTGCTCATGCAGGGCAAGAATATGCTCGAATCGGGCGACGCTGCCGGGGCCGTGGCCACCCTGCAAAAAATCGGCGACCTCGATTCCAATCCAGACGGTCTGCGCGATCTGCTCAAGGCCTACCTGCAGACCGGGCAACTTTCCGAAGCCGGAAGCATCGCCAACAAGCTGCTGACCGTGCACAACGATCTGTCGGCCATCGCCAGCTTCGCCGACGCCCTCATGCAGGCCGGACAGTATGAGACTGCCTTGCAGGTGTTCGACGAGCACGCCGAGCGCCTGCTGGCGGAAAACTCTGACCGGGTGCTCGAGAGCCTGCACACCATCATCGGGCATGTGCGCGACAATCCCGACTCCCTGCAGAAGTTGCTTGACTTGTTCAACAAGGCCGGAGAGACCACGCACATCAGTGAAGTCAGCGAGTTGCTGGCTCACGCCAGCGTCCAGTCCGGTGATCTGGCCCGCGCTCGCGATCTTTACCAGCAACTCGCCACCATCGAGCCGCAGAACCCCCTGCACATGCAGAATTACCAGCAGGTGGTCAGCCAGCTGGGCGGCACTTCCGGCAGCAAGCTCATTACGCCGGAAGAAGCCGTAGTCCTGATCGACGACCTGGAAGCGACCGCGCCTTCAGTTCACCAACACTATACCGACGAGATTGCTCTCGCCGTCCGCTCGGCCCTGACCGACGCCGAACTCTTCATCTCTTACAACATGCCCGCCAAGGCTCTCGGGCCTCTGGTCGGAGCCTTACCGCTGGCGCCTGACGATCTGCGCCTGAATCAGCGCCTCGCCGCCTTGCACACGCGCGCCGGCCGCTTCGCCGAGGCTGCGCAGTGCTGCCGCACTCTACAGAGCGTCTACTCGGCAGCCGAATACCCTGAGGAAGCTTCGCGATACGGCGAACTGGCCGAACGCTACGAGGAACGTTCCTCGGCTCCGGCGCTCGACATACCCGGCGAAGACGAACACATTTTTCTGGATGCCAAGCCAGTTGCGGAGCCAGAGAGCGCGGTCGAAGAGTTTTCCGTCGGCGATTCTCCTGCGGAAGAGGCTGCCGTCGAAGAGGAAGCCGCGAGCGAGGCAGCCACAGTGGAAGACGGTTCGGCCTGGCCCGCGCCCCCCGAATCCGCCGACGAGATTGCCGTAGAACCGGACGCGGAGTTCGCGGTTGTCGACGAGTCCGCAGCTTCAGCCGAACCGGCTGCCTCCGCTGAAATCGACCTTTCTTCCGAGTGGGATGACTCTACTATCACCGTAGAAGAAACCGATATTCCCGCTGCGGAAGCGGCTGAAGTCGGGGTCGACAGCGCCGTCGGCGATCATGAGATTCCCGACTCCGGCAAAGTCGACGAGACCATCGAAGAGATTCGCTTCTATCTGGCTCATAGCATGCCTGAGCAGGCCATGGCCGCGCTGGCCAAGCTCCAGACTCTGACCAGCGATCAGGCCAAGCTGGACGAGCTCCGCGCCGAAGTGGAGGCCGCCACAGCGCAAGCCGCCGAACACGAAGCCGCGGTCGAGCCTGTCGTTGAAGAGCTCGCCGCCGACGACATTCCGACCCTCGAAGTCGCAGCCGATGAAATTACAGTCGACGAAACTCCAGCAGCGGTCGAGGAGGCCGCGGCCGAGGAAATTTCCGTCGAAGAGATTGCGGTCGATGAGCCCGCAGTCGAGGAACAGGAAATCGTCGTACCGGAGGTCATCGTACCGCAGGTCGTCGTACCGAAGGCGGTCGCACCGAAGCCTGTCGCGCCAAAGGTCGCTGCCCCGAAGCCCGTCCCAGCGAAAACCAGCGCTCCAAAGACGGTTGCTCCGAAAATCGTAGCCCCGGAGATCGCTGCCCCGGAGATCGTCGCCCCGGAACCTCCCGCCATCGAAGAGATTCCAGTCGTCGCCGAGATCTCGGTCGAAGCCGAGCCGGAGCCAGTGGTTCACGAGGCCGTGGTTCAAGACTCCGTGGTGCACGCGCCAGTCCACCAAGCCGAACCCGAACCTGAGCATGAACCCGCGCATCAACCTGGCGTTCTGAAGGAATTCGTTTCCGATCTCGAAACTTCGTTGGGCGATACCTTCCTGCCCGGCACAGTGACCAAGCCGGTCTCGGAACCCGCGGCGCGCCCTGCGACGACAACGCCCGCCAAACCCGGCCTGGCTCCCGCTGCGCATATTGAGCCTGTGATCTCTGGCGGGCCGACTGCCCCGGTGCTGGGCGAGTTTGTCGCCGATATCGAAGCATCGCTCGGGGAAGACTTCCTGAAGGCCGCGCCCGTCGCCGGGCCGGAACCGCATGCTCCGGTCGCGAAGTCCACGACCGTTCCACCGGCACCTGCTGCAGTCGCGGGGCCGATGGTGAATGCACCGCTGGCTGCGAGCGCCGCCGCATCGGCCTCCACAAACCATATCGCGTCTCCTGCGCTGGGGAATGCTGCGCCCGTGGCGACCGCGTCCGTAGCCTGGCAGGCACCGGTCGAAGCTCCCAAGCCGCCCGCAGTTGCTGCCTCTCACGCGCCGGCCGGTCATACTCCAACAACCGCTCCGGCAACCACTCCAGCACCCGCTGCCAAGGCTTCGCCCTTTGGCGAGGACGCCGGGGTCGATATCGCTGAAATGTTTGGCGAACTCAGACACGATCTCGAAGCCGACGTAGCTTCCGCCGACGAAGATCCCGAGACCCACTACAACCTGGGCATCGCTTTCCGCGAAATGGGACTGCTCGACGAGGCCATCGGCGAGTTGCAAAAGGCCTGCCAGTCGTTCGATCACGGGCATCCTTTCCCGCAGATCATGCAGACATACACGTGGCTGGCACAGTGCTTCCTCGATAAAGGCGTGCCGGAAGCCGCCGTCCGCTGGTATGGCAAAGCTCTCGACGTTCCCACCATCGACGGCGAAACCCGCGTGGCGCTCCATTACGAACTGGCTTCCGCCTATGAAACTGCCGGCGACAAGCCTGCCGCCCTTCGCCACTTCATGGAAGTGTATGGCAGCAACATCGACTATCGCGACGTCGCCGAGCGCATCAAGGCCCTGAAGTCGTAGAATACCCGGATGCCTGTTGTCCCCAATTCCTGGCACACGGGGTCTATTACGTGTCGCGTTGCATGCCCCGGTAGATGCTGCATTGCACCCCGCCGTGGTCTTCGCGCAGTCGGATCGTCGCGCCGGAGCTGCCGCTGGAGCGCCCGCTAATGACCGACCTGACTCCTTTTTCCGGCCCTCCCGGCAACGCCCCCAAGCCCATCCCCCCGCCGGCCGAATCCAGCACCTCGCTTCT
>Ga0187887_10004476_pt1 | contig 10421 bp, 9 predicted proteins | sample June2016WEW_7_10_FD_132977 | JGI IMG/M metagenome (GOLD analysis project Ga0187887, IMG submission 132977) | Peatland microbial communities from SPRUCE experiment site at the Marcell Experimental Forest, Minnesota, USA - June2016WEW_7_10 | ecosystem: Environmental > Terrestrial > Soil > Wetlands... | reverse complement strand
TTCTTCAACACTCGCCAAACACTCGCCGGACTAACCGCCACAACGTCAGCGTCGAGCATCATGAACGTCAGCCGCCGATAACCTTCCAGCGGGTTCTTCAGATGGAACTCGACGATCGCTTCTTTCTCCCACGGCTCCAACCAGAAATCACGCGGAACCCAACCGTTGTGCTCGTTGACGCACCCGTACCGCTTCCGCCAGTCATAGAATTTGCTGGCGGTCACGCCCAACCATGGGATGAACCGTCCGACGCTGATCTCGGCCTTCTCCGACCAGCGCCGGACGAAATCCACGACTAGATCGCGGACATCATGCGGCACCCAGTTCCCGGTTAGAGTTCCCCAAGACTTTTTTTTAGCGCGATGTGCTCCGCCATCAATTCCGCCAAGACCTCGTCCTTGGTCTGCACCTTCTTCTCCAAGAACTCGATCCGTTTCTGCTTTTCCTCGCCTTGGCGGTGGGGACGCTCTTGAGACTGAAAAGCGGCGGCTCCGTTCTCGAACAGTTCCTTCTGCCAGCGGTAGAACACCGTTGGCCGCAGGCCCAGTTCTTCACAGAGTTCCGAGACGGGCACCTTGTCAACAAGATGCCGCCTCAGGATGGCTACTTTTTCTTCAGGGTGAAATGCTTCCGTTCCTTCCTCATACGTTCGCTCCGTTATCTTAACGGACGAACGCTTTCTCCATTTCCAGTTGAGGCAGGACATTGGCTCCGATCCTGGTGAGATACGAAATCAAAAACCCCGCCCAGTCTCTCCAAGAAACGGAGAGACAAGGACGGGGCACCCACGCGCCAGAGGAGGTTTAGCGGGCGACGGCCATCATGAAAAGGAGATAGAGACGGAGGGACCAGAGGACCACGAGCTCGGGGCCTTCGAGGTGGCGGCGGGGGATGTGGTGCTTCTTGGCTCCGATCCTGGTGAGATACGAAATCAAAAACCCCGCCCTGTCTCTCCAAAAAACGGAGAGACAAGGACGGGGCACCCGCACGCCAGAGGAGGTTTAGCGGGCGACGGTCCAGACTTGATACAGGACGACGGCCATCATGAAAAGGAGATAGAGGCGGAGGGACCAGAGGACTACGAGCTCGGGACCTTTTAGATGGCGGCGGGGGATGAGGTGCTTTTTGGCTCCGACGAGTTGGTCGTGCTCGAGGGAGGCGAGGACGAGGGTTTCGTCGGCGGAGGAGATGATCGGCGGAATGTGATCGATTTTTTTCGTCATACTGTTCTCTCTAGTTGATCGAGCCGGGCATCCGCCGAGGGCGGCTGTCGCTACATGAGTATCTCCACGGGCTTGGGTTCATTCCTATTTCCCTCCCAGGGCGGCGAAGATGTTGGGGGCGATGATGCTGATGCCGAAGAGAATACCGGCGGCGGTCAGGACGAAAACCACGCCGCTGGACAGGATGTTTGCCCAGAGTGGGCTGACAAGATCGCCCATGATCTCTTTGTCATTCACCAGCATAAAGAGGAACACTAACGCCGGCGGCATTGCGAGAACGGCGACTACGTTTACGAGCAGAACGACATAGACCAGCGGAAGGCCGGGGATCAGGACGATGGCGGCGGCGGCCAAGGCGCATAGCGTCAACACCGCGTAGAACGATTTGCCTTCTCCCATGGGAAGGTTGAGGCTGTGGGGTTTGTGGGTGACCTCGCCGAAGGCGTAGGCGGAAGATGTGGAGATAGTGATGGCCGCGACGATGCCGGCTTCGACCATGCCGAGGGCGAACAGCGATGCGCCGAAGCGGCCGATCAGAGGCTGGAGGGCTTGGGCGAATTGGGCAGCTTCGAAATTATCGGAGGTCATCTGATGGGCGAAGAGGGGGGCGGTGGCGAGAATCGTAGCGATGGCTGCGGCCGTGGCGAGGGCCGCACCGATCACGGTGTCGATGCGACCAAAGCGAATGTCTTTGGTGGTCATGCCCTTGTCGACGGTAGCGCTCTGCTGGAAGAAAAGCATCCAGGGTGTCACCGTGGCGCCGATATCGGCGAGGACGATGAGTAGTGTGTCTTTGCTGAAACCGGGGAGCGGTTGCCAGGTGATGAAGGCGTGGCCAACCGCGGGCCAGCTGGGATGAGTCATGAGCGCGACGGGAACGAAGACCAGATTGAAGGCGGCGGCGGCGAGAGTGATGCGTTCCCAGGTCCAGTAGCGGTGGCTCATCAGTGCGGCGTAAAGGATGACGAGAGCGATGAGGATCGCGATCCAGGGACGGACTCCGAAGAAGCCAAGGCCGGCGCGGATGGCGATGAATTCGGTGATGAGCGTGAGGAAATTGCCGATGCCGAGGTCGATCATGGAGAACCATCCCCAGAAAGGACCGAAGCGATCGAAGATCAGTTCGGCGTGGCCGCGGTGGGTAGCGGCTCCGAGGCGGACGGTCATTTCCTGGACGACGATGGCCATGCAAAAAGTGAGAGCGACGAAGGGGAGGAAAAAACCGATGCCGAACTTGGCGCCGGTGGCGGCGTAGGAGAGCATGCTGGGGCCGTCGTTTTCACCGAGCATGACGAGAACGCCGGGGCCGACGAGCAACCACAGGAGACGGGCATTCGACGAAAAGCCGCGCCGGGCGCGGGCGGCCGAGACGCGGGAGCGATCGTGGGCGCGATCGACATCTTCGTGTGTTATTACAACAACTTCGTCTTCGTTTTGGGCGGCGAGGGGCTTCATCGGTTGGGGCGTGTGCGGCTAGTCTTCTCCGATCGGTTCGGCGGGGAACCCCAGCAGAGATTAGCGCAAGTATACACGAAGAAATAAACTATAGTTAAGTAGTTTGCCTCGGGGGCTAAAGCCCCCGGAATTGTTATGGGAGCTGACGCGGCCCTGAAGGGCCGCTCTTCCACGGTTGCGCAACGGGCGGAGCAGAAGGCAGCAAAACGGGTAGGGCATCTTCTCAAATCAGCTTGGGAGGCCGAGTGAAGGCGAGCGTAGAAACAGCCGCGTCTGTGGCGGCGCAGGCGAGTTGCATAGGTCCTTCGCTTCGCTCAGGATGCCAAGCTTTACCCAGGACGACAAGCTTTCCCACGACGACAAGGCTTACTCACGACGACAAGGTTTACTCACGACGACAAGGTTTACTCACGACGACAAGGTTTACTCACGACGACAAGGTCATTTGGCCGGGCGGGGATCGGCGGGGGAGAGCCAGACGCGATCGGCGGCGGCGCGGCCGAGAGAGACGTTGCCGGAGGTGGTGGAGAGAGTGAGGGTCTGGTCGTAATTGCGTTCGAGGATGCGCACCTTTGCGGCGGGACGAATGCCGCGGGCTTCGAGGAACTCGAGCAGGCGGCGGTCGCGCTCATAGATTCCGCTGACGGTGTAGGTGATTCCGGGTTGCGCATCCGCGAGGAGAAGCAGGCCGCGCTGACGGCGGCTGGCGGGGCTTTCCATCTCGCTCATATTGCCGTGAGGGCAGATGCCTCCTTTGCCAAGCTTGGCGAGAAGTTTGGCTTCGAAGTCAGGGGAGACGGCGTGCTCGAGGCGTTCGGCTTCGTCGTGGACTTTCCACCACTCCATACCGAAGAGTTCAGCGAGCATGCGCTCGATGAGGTGATGGCGAAGAGTGAGTCGTCGAGCGATCTTGCGGCCGGCGGCGGTGAGACGCACATGGCCGTCGGCCTGGACGCGGACCAAGGCATCTTTCTTGAGACGGCGCACGGCCATGGTTACCGCGGGAGCTGAAACCTTCAGCCAATCGGCGAGACGGGCGGAGATGACGGATTCGCCTTCGCTTTCGGCTTCGAGAATGGCTTTGAGATAGTCTTCCTTGGAAACGGTGATCATTGGGGAGATTATACGACGGAGTTAAGCGGGGTTAACTGTAGAGCGCGGGGCACGGGATGCGGCCGCAGGCAGCATGGGACTAAGGCAGGGATTCTTCGATTCGCGTTCGCAAGAGCTCACGCTTGGCTCAGAATGACAATGCTTTTTGGCATCCGCGTTTGACAGGTTTGTGGTACTCCCCTAACCTTGACTTTCTCTGGCTATGAAAATTCTGGTTTTAGGCAGTGGTGGGCGGGAGCATGCGCTGGTGTGGAAGCTGCGGCAGTCGGCGCGGGTTTCGCAGGTATATTGCGCGCCGGGAAATGGAGGGATCGCCGACGAAGCGGAATGTTTGCCTGTCGATTTGAAGAGCGTCGATTCGATGGTGGCTTTGGGGCAGCAACTGAAGCCGGACTTGACGGTGGTGGGTCCGGAGTTGCCGCTGATGTTGGGAGTGGTGGATGAATTCACGCGACGGGGCTGGCCGGTGTTCGGGCCGTCGAAGGCGGCGGCGCAGCTGGAATCAAGCAAGAGCTTCGCGAAGGAATTCTTGCAGCGGCATCGGATTCCGACGGCGGCGTACGCGATCTGCGATTCGGTGGAGGAGGTTCGCGAAGCATTACCGCATTTCAGTATGCCGGTGGTGGTGAAGGCGGATGGATTGGCGGCGGGCAAGGGGGTGGTGATCGCGGCGAGCAAGGAAGAGGCCGCGGGGGTTGCGTCGGAAATGTTGAGTGGAAAGATGGTGGGAGAAGCCGGGTCGCGAGTAGTGTTGGAAGAATGTTTGAAGGGCGATGAACTTTCTTTCCTTGTGCTCAGCGATGGGGAGCGGGTGGCACCGCTGGTGGCGGCGCAGGATCACAAGCGCGTGGGCGACGGAGATACGGGGCCAAATACGGGAGGCATGGGCGCCTACTCGACCGCAGACATTGTGGATGACACGATGCGGGACTGGCTGGTGAATCACATTGCGAAGCCTGTGGTGGCGGGGATGAAGGCGGAGGGCGCGGAATATAAGGGCGTTCTTTATTGTGGGCTGATGATGACGGCGCGGGGTCCGATGGTGCTGGAGTTTAATTGCCGATTTGGGGATCCGGAGACGCAGCCGATTCTGATGCGGCTGGAGAGCGATCTGGTGGATGCGCTGGAGGCGTCGATTGCGGGGCGGGTGAGCGAGGGAGATTTCAAGTGGTCGAAAGATGCCTCGGTGTGCGTGGTGATGGCGTCGGGGGGATATCCCGGGACGTTTGAAATGGGGAAGAAGATCAGCGGACTCGATGCGGCTGCGGGGGTTGAGGGCGTGAAGGTGTTTCATGCAGGGACTTCGAAGAGAGAGGGAGAGTTTTATACGGCGGGGGGGCGTGTGCTGGGAGTGACGGCGCGTGCGGCGGAGTTGGACGCGGCGGTGGGGCGGGCGTATGGGGCTTGCGGGAAGATTGGTTTTGATGGGGCGCGCTACCGGAGGGATATTGCGGGGCGGGCGTTGAAAAAATAGCGGAGCTTTGCTCCGCTGGACAGCCGAGGGCGGCTGTCCCCACATGAATTTTTGTCAATGTCAGATCAGTGAGGCGCGATCGAAAATTATGGGCAAGACATTGGTGTCGATTGTGATGGGGAGTGATTCGGATCTGGAGATTATGCGTGAGGCGGGGAAGGCGCTGGGAGAATTTGGAATTGCTTACGAGATGGATGTTACGTCGGCGCATCGATCGCCGGACCGGACGGCGGATTTTGCGCGGAAGGCGGCGGGGCGCGGAATTCAGGTGATTATTGCAGGAGCGGGCGGGGCGGCGCACCTGGCGGGGGTGATTGCGGCGCACACCACGCTGCCGGTGATCGGAGTACCGATTCCTTCGACTTCCTTGCAGGGAATGGATTCGCTGCTGGCGACGGTGCAGATGCCGGCGGGAATTCCGGTGGCGACCGTGGCCATTGGGAAGCCGGGAGCGACGAATGCGGGGATTCTGGCGGCGCAGATGATTGGGCTGAGTGATGCTGCGGTCGCGAAGAGGCTTGAGGAGCACAAGGAAAAGTTGGCGCGGGGTGTGGAGGAGAAGTCGAAGAAGTTGAGGAGTTCGTAGGGTGACCGGGTTTCTATTTGTGTCCGACCGGGCGCATGGCTTTTTTCGCGAAAGGTGAGAGGTTGGCGAGGAAGCGGTGAATCTGATCGCGATCTGCGTCAGAAATTTCCAGGAAGTTCAAGCCGATTCCTAAGCCTGGCGTCCGGTGAGCGACCTGAGCCTGGGCCCAGGCTTTGGTTTGTCCGAGCCAGATGCCAACCTTGAGCTTGGTTCCGGGCTCGAGAGGAATGGGCATCTCGACGTAGCAGCCGCTCAGGCTGAGATCAGCTACGGTTCCCCAAAAAGAAGCTCCGCTGCTTACGTGGACTTCGATTGAATTTTGGCAACGGAAGCGGGGGTTGTGGCGGAGTTCCGTATTGCCGGGCTGGAAATCGTCGGCAACGTTTGCGGATAGAGGGAAGTCCCAGAGCGGCTTGTCTGGAGCGATGTTGAGCAGGCCGACGTGGCCGGCCTTTGGGGTCCCGGGTCGACCGATCCACTTTACGCGGAAGTGAACCCGATTCTTGCCGTAGGTGATACCGATAATCTCATCGAGCGCGAGGTCGGGGCGAACTTCGGCCAGCTCTGCGCCGTTTCGGCTGACGCTGACAGTAACGGCTTTTTCGGAAAAGATCTGACCGTGGCTGTCGGTGCCGAAAATGCGCACAGGGACTGCGATTTGCAGGCGGGGTTGGCTACGCCTTCCCATCCGTTTGAGCAACCTCGTTTATGTTCACGATAGGAGGACGCTTGGGGATTAACCGGTTGAATACAGAATAGCGAGAGCGGAAGAACTTCTCAAGAAACAAAAGTTTCGTCACTGAGCTGCGAGGGTGTCGAGTCGCACCTCGCTTCGCTCCGGGGACAGCCCCTTCGACTTCGCTCAGGGCAGGCTGAAGGCGGCTGTTGCGACCTGGACGTACTACAGTTTCAATCCTTTCAGATATTCGCGGAAGGGGTCGCCGAGGTCTTCGCGTTTCAGGGCGAATTCCACGGTGGCTTTCAGGAAGCCGAGTTTATCACCGGTGTCGTGACGGCGGCCTTCGTAGACGTAAGCGTACATTTTTTCTTTTTGCAGGAGGAGGCGCATGCCGTCGGTGAGTTGGAGTTCACCGCCAGCGCCGGTGGGAGTGTTGGCGAGGCAATCGAAGATGGCGGGCGTGAGGATGTAGCGGCCAATGATGGCGAGGTTTGAGGGCGCGTCTTCGGGTTTGGGCTTCTCGACCATGTTCTTGATTTCGAAGAGGCGATCGCCGAAGCGGCTGTCCGCGACGGGCTTTACGTCGAGCACGCCGTAGGAAGAAATCATTTTGCCTTCGATGATTTGAGTGGCCAGGACCGAGCACTGGGTCTGGTCGAAGACTTCGACCATTTGTTTAAGGCAGGGGACCTTGGCATCGATGACGTCATCGGCGAGAAGGACAGCGAAGGGTTCGTGGCCGACAAGTTCGCGGGCCATGAGAACGGCGTGGCCGAGGCCGAGAGCTTCTTTCTGGCGAACGTAGGCGACGTAGATCATGTCGGAGATGGAGCGCACGATCTGAAGCAGATCGGTTTTGCCGCGCTCTTCCAGCATGCGTTCGAGTTCGTAGCTGACGTCGAAGTGATCTTCGATGGCTTGCTTGCCGCGGCCGGTGATGATGAGGATCTGATTGCAGCCCGAGGCCATGGCTTCTTCGACGCCGTACTGGATGATCGGCTTATCGACCAGGGGGAGCATTTCCTTGGGCTGGGCTTTGGTGGCGGGCAGGAAGCGGGTGCCGAGGCCTGCGGCGGGGAATACGGCTTTGCGGACTTTCATGGTCATAAGGGCCGTGGCGGATCGGTAGTCGTTAGTCGTTATTTTGTTCGAGTGCGGTTGCCGGACAATTGTAAATGGTGAGGCGACCTCAGCGGCTAAAGCCGCGGAGGATTTTGAGAGCTTTACGCGGCCCTGAAGGGCCGCTCTTCCACGGTTGTTCACGCGTTGGTGGACTGGCACACGGTTGTGGTGAAGGCGCGGAGGATTTTGAGAGCTTTGCGCGGGCCCATTCGGCCTCGTTCAGGGCGGGCTCCTGAAGGGCCGCTCTTCCACGGTTGTTCACACGTTGGTGGACTGGCACACGGTTGTGGTGAAGGCGCGGAGGATTTTTAGAGCTTTGCGCGGGGCCCATTCGGCTTCGTTCAGGGCGCTCCTGAAGGGCCGCTCTTCCATGGTTGTTCACGCGTTGGTTGAAACTCCTCGGCGGGGCTACAGCTGCCGCCAAGGCGCCTTTCAAAAACACGAGGAAACAAGGGTCTCACCGTGGTCGACGGGACGGCCGAGGCGTGCATTCCCACGCGAGACTAAGCCGGTCTGCTGGCAGATCGAACTTCTGATGCCGATTCGGCGCTGGCCAGTTGCTCCAGCACGGTGCGGAGGGCGCGCAGAACTTCTTCGGCGGCGGTAGCTTTCAAAGCAAATTTCAACATTCCGTCCGGGGTGAACTGGGCGCCACGTTGGGCGGAGACGAAGCGGGCCAACTGTTCGGGATCGACGGCAGCGTTTTGTTGGAACTTCAGGGTGACGAAGTCACGTTTTCTTTCGATGGCGTTCACGCCGACTTTCATGCACAACAGCTTCAGCGACGCATAGTCGAGCAGGTTGCGCACCGCGGGTGGGGGCGGGCCATAGCGGTCTTGCAGTTCCGCGGATACGTCGTTTAGTTGCGATTCGGTCTCGACGCGGGCGACGCGTTTATACATTTGCAGACGCTGGTTTTCTTCGGGGACGTAGTCCGCGGGGATACGGATGTTGAGGCCGAGATTGAGCTGGGTTTCGGCCTCGTCGGGAGCGGCTTCGCCTTTCATCTCACGGACGGCGCGCTCGAGCATCTGGGTGTAGAGCTCGAAGCCGATGGCTTCGATGTGGCCGCTTTGTTCGCCGCCGAGCATGTTGCCGGCGCCGCGGAGTTCGAGATCGAGAGCGGCGATTTTGAATCCGGCGCCGAGATCGGAAAATTCTTTGAGTGCGGCGAGACGGCGGCGGGCGATGGGCGTGAGCTCCACTTCCGGGGGAAGCATGAGATAGGCATAGGCACGGCGGTTTGATCGACCGACGCGTCCGCGGAGTTGGTAAAGCTCGGAGAGGCCGAGGCGATCGGCGCGATTGATGAGGATCGTGTTACAGAGCGGGATGTCGAGACCGTTTTCGATGATGGTGGTCGAAACGAGGATGTCGGCTTCGTGGTGCATGAATTTCAGCATCACTTTTTCGAGTTCGCCTTCCGACATTTGACCGTGGCCGACGATGACGCGCGACTTGGGAACGAGGGCCTGGATTTTCGCGGCGATTTCCCAGATGGTATCGACGCGGTTGTGGACGAAATAGACCTGGCCGCCACGCTCCAGTTCCTGCTCGATGGCGGACTGGATGAGTTTTTCGTCCCAACTGGCGACGACGGTTTGGATCGCCATGCGGTCTTTCGGTGGAGTCTCGATGACGCTCATGTCGCGCAGGCCGACCAGCGACATGTGGAGGGTGCGCGGGATGGGCGTGGCCGACATGGTGAGCACGTCCACTTGCTTGCGCATTTGCTTGATGCGCTCTTTGTGGCGGACGCCGAAGCGCTGTTCTTCGTCAACGATGAGGAGGCCGAGGTCGGAAAATTTTATGTCTTTCGAAAGGATGCGGTGAGTGCCGATGAGGACATCGATTTTGCCAGCTTCGGTTTTTTGCAGGATTTCTTTTTGCTGCTTGGGGGAGCGGAAGCGGCTGATCATTTCGATGGTGATAGGGAACGGAGCGAAGCGCTGCTTGAAAGTTTCGAAGTGCTGGAAAGCGAGGACCGTGGTGGGGGCGAGGACAGCGACTTGTTTGTTGTCGGCGATGGCTTTGAAGGCGGCGCGCATGGCGACTTCGGTTTTGCCGTAGCCGACGTCGCCGCAGAGCAGGCGGTCCATGGGCTGGGAAGATTCCATGTCGCGAATGACGTCTTTGATGGCCTGGGCCTGGTCTTCGGTTTCGTTGAACTCGAAGGCGTCTTCGAATTCGCGGAACCACTCATTACCGGGCGGGAAGGCGTGTCCGACGGCGGTTTTGCGCTCGGCATAAAGTTTGAGGAGTTCGTCGGCCATGTCTTTCATGGCCTTCTTGACGCGAGCTTTTGTTTTGGACCAGGACTGCGTGCCGAGATGACTGAGGACGGGCTTGGCGCCCTCGGAGGAGCGATATTTCTGGACGAGATCCAGACGAGTGAGCGGGACATACAGGCGAGCAGCTTCGGCGAATTCGAGCAACATGAATTCAGCGGGGCCATCGCCGTGGTTGATTTCTTTCAGGCCTTGATACTGGCCGATTCCATGCTCGACGTGGACGACGTAGTCGCCGACCTGGAGATCGCGAAAGTCGGAGAGGAAGGCCGAGACCTTGGATTTGGAGCGCTGGGGACGAGAGGCGACGGCGTCGGATTCGTCGAAGAGGTCGCGGGAGCCGAAGATGGCGAGGTTAGCGTCGGGTAGGAGGACGCCGTCGGGGACGTAGGCTGCGGCCAAGGTGGTGGTGAGGACCTCGCCGGCAAAGTAACTGGTTTCGTCGGCGTAACTTTCGCCGCCACGGGTGCGGCTTCCCAGG
>Ga0187887_10004474_pt1 | contig 10424 bp, 9 predicted proteins | sample June2016WEW_7_10_FD_132977 | JGI IMG/M metagenome (GOLD analysis project Ga0187887, IMG submission 132977) | Peatland microbial communities from SPRUCE experiment site at the Marcell Experimental Forest, Minnesota, USA - June2016WEW_7_10 | ecosystem: Environmental > Terrestrial > Soil > Wetlands... | reverse complement strand
CGATGCAACCAGACGCGGGCGGTCGCCCAGTCGCGGTCCACGGTAGCGCGGGAAAGCCCGAGCACTTGAGAAATTTCGGGAGCCGACAGCCCTCCGAAGAATTTCATCTCTACGATCTTCGCTTGGCGCTCGTCGACGCGAGACAGTTCGTCCAGAGCATCGTCCAAGGCCAGAAGGTCCACGTCTCCCTTGACGGGCAGGGCGGTCATATCGTCGAAGTCGATCCGGCATCCCCCTTCGCGTTTGGCCGCGCGACGGCTGCGGGCGTAGTCGACCAGAATTTGACGCATCAGGCGCGAAGCTACGGCGATGAAGTGTGCCCGATTCTCCAGTTCTGCCGGTTCGCTCCCCAGCAGTCGGAGGTAGGCCTCGTGAACCAACGCCGTGCTTTGCAGGGTGTGATCCGGCCGCTCGGATTGGAGGTGATAGTGAGCGAGCCGCCGCAACTCCTTGTAGACCAGGGGCATTAGAGCACGGAGGGCGTCTTCGTCCCCCTGTCTCCACTGCTGCAAAAGCTCGGTGACCGGACCGGACTGATCCTCGGGGATGGGTACGGGCATGCTTACGGTTGCCCCTTTCCGGAGAAGGTCAACAGGATATTCGTGCGCTCGACGGGCGTCAATCACCTTCGGAGCGGGTCTTTCCGCCGATGGCTCGAAGGATTTTTTTTGTGGCCGATGAGGCGATTGGCTCGCGCTTTCCGCTTTCTGGTGTGAACGCGGAACTCAGCGTCTGACAGTTTCGCACGAACGAGTTTCAGTACAAGCTTTCCCCAAAAACCTATTTAAGGAGAATTCAAAATGAAAACGACAAACAACAATACGCGCTTCAGCTCAAAACCGGCACGGCTTGCGATTCTGGTCGCGCTAATGCTCGTCACCTTGGTTGCAGTCGCAATTCCAGCCGCTGCTGCGGAAGGTAAAGCGAAGCCAGAGATTACGCTGGCGAAACTCAAAGGCGCGTGGCAGGCAACCGTCTACGGCGAGGGTGGGTGCGGCGAGGGCAGCAAGCTCGTCACTTTCACCCTTAATTCCGGTGGCGTGGCGACAGACGCTGTATGGTCCTACCACACTACCGGATGCGGCGACGCCACAATAACGGGTCAGACGTTCGAGATCACAACTCTCAACTCAGATGGCAGTGGTACGGCAACATTGACCATTGGTGGCGGAGTTACGCTCAGCTTCAGCATCCAAGTCTCTGGGAGCGGTCAAGTCTTCAACCTGGTGGATATCACCGACTCCGGCAACTACGAGGAAGGGACGGCCGTTAAGCAGTAACTCTAGCGGGAAGCGAAGAGTCCCGGGGCGGGGAGCCGTCAAAAGCTCCCCGCCTTTAACTGTCGCCATCAACGATTTCGCTTGTTCCGCGGGCAGTTAGAGCCTTACTTCGCCGTGACCAGCGAATGCGTGATGGCATGGACAGAGAGCGCAATTCGGTTTTGCACTCCGACTTTGCGCATCAACTTCGCGACGTGCGCCTTCACCGTACGCTCTTCAATGCCCAGAGCGGAGCCGATTTCTTTGTTGGAACGTCCAGCTACCAGCATCTCGAGAACTTCCTTTTCGCGGTCGGTAAAGGTAATGCGTCCAGCCGGAAAGATGCGACCCGGCGATGAGCTGACCCGTTCAATGAAGGTCGAAAGCACGCGCCGCGGAGCCCACACCGAGCCTTGATGAACAATGCGAAGAGCCTGGATAAACTCGGCTGGCGACGCAGCCTCGTCGACGTAGCCTTTGGCGCCAGCTGCGATGGCTTTGAGCACGCTTTCATCATCCATGCCAGAGCCGGTTACGATAATTCGCAGATCGGGCCGCACCGCTTTCATGCTGGCCATAATGTCGTACAGGTTCTGGCCGCCGCGATTCCCCAGCAGCACGAGGTCGATGTTTGGCAACTGGCTGAGGTCGGCCAGCGAGGCGGAGACTAACTCCAAATCAGGTTCGGTATCAAAGAGTGCCCGGAACCCCACAAACCGCAGCGGATCGCTTTCCACTACGGCGACACGTATAAGCGGCTTTCTGGCGACGGCAGCTTTCATTAAGGTTTCCCTGTTAGGATTGCATCCTGTTCAAGCTTGCCTGAACGGGCACGGAATTGGAATGATTGCTGGCCCATTCAAATTACGTGGGTAACCGCGGAAATCGGGCAGCCGAGGAGGGTTTTGCCAATGAGCAGAAGGCCAATACACCGGTATTATGCAGGGATTCTGGCGCTGGGCATGATGGGAGCGGGATTTGGCTGGGCGCAAGCTCCGACACAACCTTCGCCGGAATACAAGCCCCAGTTTGCGGGCGATCCGGCGCGGTCCGAATCGGAAGCGCAGGCTCTCGGCTACATGCGAGTCGTGCTGCGGGCGCAAAACACATACAAGAAGCGCCATGGCAAGTACGCGGATTCGTTAGACGCGCTCGCGGGGACAGCATCGTTCACGAAGCGGATGGCGCACACCACCGACCGCGGCGATTACACAGCCAGCTTCCGATCCCGCCACGAAGGTCCGGATCATGAGGGTTTCGTGCTCACCCTCACTCCCAAGCATCTCGATAGTGAGCATCGCTCGTTCTACGCAGAGGAGGACGGGGCGATTCACGCCGACGATCAGAAGCCCGCGGATTTGGATTCGCCAAAAGTGAGGTGACCGAGCGGCGAAGTCGCGACCGGTCGCTCGAAGCGCGCAGCCCGAAGCTCTGAGCCTCCTTCCGTTTGCTATTCTGATGCGTGCTCAAAATCCACCGAAGCGCTTGGGGGCTGGTGCTGGTATCAGCGGCCCTTCAAATTGTGATCTTTCCGCTGCCGGGTCTTTACTGGCTGGCTTGGATCGCAGTCGCGCCGCTGCTCGTTGCCATCTTGCGGGCGCGTTCCTCGGAGACTCTGCAACTGCGACTGCAGGGGAACGATCAGACGCGTCTGCTGCCCGCCTCACCGTTGCAAGGGTTTTTGCTGGGCTACTTGTGCGGGATTCTCTGGTTTGCCGGAACCTGCTATTGGATTTTCGACACCATGCACCGCTATGGCGGAATGCCACTTCCGGCCGCCGCGCTGGCGCTTTTCTTGTTCTGTCTGTATGTCGGGCTTTACCACGGAATGTTCGGACTGCTGCTGGCACTTGTTGCCGGTGCGAAGGTCACAGGCTCAAACCACTCTAGATCAGACAAGAGATTAGATAAGTCTGGATCGAAGACCGCCGCTTCAGGAGCGTCGATCCGGCGCGCGCTCGGAGCGGCTCCATTTCTGTGGGTTGCTGTGGAACTGGCCCGGACGCGGATCACCGCGTTTCCATGGGAGATTCTGGGATACTCGCAGACGGCGAATTTTGGGCTCACGCGGATTGCCACGCTCACCGGCGTTTATGGTCTCTCGTTTGAAATCGCGCTGGTGAACAGCGTATTCGCGGCTGCGTTCCTGGCTCCCCAGGGAGCAGCGGAGCGGCGAAAGTTGCTGCTGGCAGCGGCGTGCGTCGCCGCGGTGATTCTGCAAGCGGGGCAATTATTGTCGCCTCCTCCCGTCGCGGCGGATCACACTGCGCTTTTGGTGCAGCCGAATATTCCGGTTCTCGAAGGCGGAGCGTGGACGAAACAATATTTTCAGGACACTCTGCAGGACTTGACGGCTTTAAGTTTGCATCCCGCCGGCGAGGCCGCAGAAGAAGCGGGAGCGCATTTCGACTTGATTGTGTGGCCGGAGTCACCTTCGCCGTTCTACACCAACGATGCAATGTTTCGGGATGCCGTGAGCGCGCTTGCAAAGCAGTCGGGAACCTGGGTGGTAGCGGGCGCGATCGGAATCACGCCCGCCATGCACAGCGGCGGGACAACCTCGCAGATTTTCAATTCCGCCGCGCTGGTCAATCCTAAGGGTGAGTGGGTTGGACGCTACGACAAGGTGCATCTCGTACCCTTTGGCGAATATTTGCCCTTTCCGCAGTTGTTTGCCTTTGCCGGAGGTCTGACCAAGGAAGTTGGGGAATTTCAGCGAGGTAGCTCGCGCACGCCACTGAATGCCGGAGGCGAGCGCTTCGGAATGTTCATCTGTTATGAGTCGATCTTTCCCGACGAAGTGCGGCAAGGACCGTTGCAGGGCGCAGAGGTTCTGTTGAATATCTCGAATGACGGCTGGTACGGCGATAGCGGCGCCTGGAAACAGCACTTGCAGCAGACCGAAATGCGGGCCATTGAAAATGACCGGTGGCTGCTGGCCGGAACGAATACGGGGATGACGGCGTCGATCGATCCTTATGGGCGGATCGTGGCTGCAACCCCACGCAAGATCCGAACGACGCTGGCCGCGCCTTACGCCTTGATTTCCGGAACCACCTTTTACACGCGCCACGGCGATTGGTTCGCATACCTCTGTGCGATAATTTCAGCAGGCGCGCTCGTGGCGCGTTTTGTGTTTGGTCGTTAGTCGATGGTCGTTAGCAAGAGCTCGCGAACGACCAACGACGAGCGACTAACGACTAACCGAAAAAGACAATGTCGGGTGATAAGAAATGCTAGATGAACTCGAACAGCAATACACTTCCCTAAAGACCAAGGTTCACGACCTGCGGGAGTATCTTTGACGCCGGCAAACTGCGCCAGCAGTTCGCCGCAATCGAAAAGCAGGCGTCGGATCCCAATCTGTGGTCGAATCCTGAAAAATCTCAGCAGGTAATGCGCGAACGCAAGCGCCTGGAGAGCCTGTTGTCGCTCGAAGGCGACTTGGCGCGCCGCACCGACGATATCGCCACTTATTTCGATCTGGCGGGCGAAGGTGAGAACGTTGCTGCTGACATACAGCGCGACTTGGAGTCTCTGCGCGAACTGGTCGACCGCGTCGAAACCGAGACGCTGCTCTCGGGCGAAAACGATGGCCTGAATGCGATCATGACGATTCATCCCGGAGCTGGCGGCACCGAATCGCAGGACTGGGCGGAGATGCTCTTGCGCATGTATCTGCGCTGGGCCGAGCGCCAGGGATTCAAAACCGAGATGTACGATTACCAGCCCGGAGAAGAAGCCGGAATCAAGTCGGCGACATTTTCGGTGATTGGGCAGTATGCGTTCGGTTATTTGACCAGCGAGATCGGCGTGCACCGCTTGGTGCGGATTTCGCCCTTCGATCAAGCCAAGCGGCGGCATACATCGTTTGCCAGCGTGTATGTTTCTCCAGAAATAGACGAGAGCATCGAGGTCAATATCAAGCCGGATGACATTCGGATTGACACCTACCGCTCGAGTGGCAAGGGTGGACAGCACGTGAATACGACCGATTCGGCGGTGCGGATCACGCATATTCCCACGGGGCTGGTCGCTAATTGCCAGAATGAGCGTTCGCAGCATAAGAACAAAGAGAAAGCGATGAGCATGCTGCGGTCGAAAATTTACGAATTTGAACTGGAGAAGAAGCGTGAGGTCACGAAAAAGATCGAAGATTCGAAACTGGATATCGATTTCGGTTCTCAGATACGGTCGTATGTGCTGCAACCTTACCGCATGATCAAGGATCACCGCACGAAGCTGGAGATCGGCGACGTGGATCGCGTGCTCGACGGTGATCTGCGGCCGCTGATGCAGGCGTATTTGCGGATGCGGCGGGGCGAGAAAAAAGCTTAAGCGTTGGCTGCTAGCTGGCGTGGTTAGAACTCTTGCGAGGGAGCGGCGGGAAAAATGTAGGGGTCCTTCGACTACGCCGAGCCATTCGCTTCGCGAATGACTTGGCTGCGCTCAGGATGACTCGGTTTTAGGGTTATGAAAGTGAGAAAGAAGATTTCGCTAAAACCGCCGCGCCTTGGTCCCCGTCTGCAGCGCGCCTTTCGCTACGCTGCCGAGAAGCACGCCGGACAGACTCGGAAACAGTCCGCGGTGCCTTACATCTCGCATCTGATGGCGGTGGCGTCGCTGGTGCTTGAAGCTGGCGGTGATGAAGATATGGCGATTGCGGCGCTGCTGCATGATGTGGTCGAAGATTGTGGCGGCATGCCGAGGCTGCGGGAAGTTCGGAAGCAATTTGGTTCGCGAGTTGCGAAGATGGTGGAGGGTTGCACGGATTCCTTCGGCGAGCCCAAGCCGGAATGGGCGGAACGCAAGAAAGACTATCTGCGGGAGGTAAAGCACGCGGGGGCGGAGACCCGACTGGTTTCGGCGTCCGACAAGTTGCATAACGTTCGCACGATTTTGGCCGATTACCGGCAGCACGGGGAAGCCATCTGGGCGCGCTTCACGGGAAAAAGAGAAGGGACGCTTTGGTACTATCGCGCTTTGAGCGACGAATACCAGCGGCGCGGCCCGAATCGCATCACGCGCGAGCTCGAAATCTCCGTCGCGGAATTGGAATTGGCTGTGGGCAAGAAGCCACGGTTGTCACACGAGTTGCCGAGGGCGTTTACGAAGAAGTCCACGAAGAAGTTCAGCAAGAAAGCCGCGGCAAACTCCGGGAGATGAACCATGCCCAGAATGATTGATCTAATCCGCAATTCGCAAGTGCCCTCGAATCTGATGCAATCGGCGGCGCGCGGAGCGCTTTCCGCGCCGCCCGCGGAGACGATTGAGATCCTGGTGCATCTCGCGCTCCATAACAAATTATTTGGTGAGCAGGCGCGGCTTACGCTGGCCGGATGGGACGAAAAAGCCAGCCTGGCAGCCGCTGCCGATCCCCAGACGAGCGCCGAGGTGCTGGGATATTTCGTTTCGCCGGAAAATCTGAGGCCTCGTCTGCTGCCGGCCTTGGCGGACAACCCGTCAGTGGAGGAAGAATCGCTGGACATGCTGGCGACATCGGGATCGCGCGCCGTCGTCGAAACGTTGTTGAAGAGTCAGCGCGTGCTGAGTTCTCCTCGGTTGTTGCAGGCTTTGCAATCGAACGCCAACCTGCGTCCCAACGAACTCGGCGAGATTGCAGGTAAGCTGGCTGCTTTAGAAACTCGACGCGCTGGAGATAGGGACGCAACTGATACAGGTGTTCCGGATGAAGTGATCGAGAGCACGGTCACAAAGTATCTGGAAGAGAATGCAGCGGAGGTGGCAGCCGAAAAGGACAAACCGTTCGAGCCACTGGGACCGGTTCACGAAGATGCGGGAGGCGAGGTTGCGGCGAGCGAGGTTGCAAGTGCTGACGCGGCGGGAAAGTCAGCGGCGGCTGCGGGAAAGTCGGCGGCTGCGGCCGCTGTGCATGCAAAAAAGCTTCCCGTTCATGAGGACCGGCGCGACAGCACGTTGCAGAAAATTTCCAACCTCGACATCAAGGGCCGGATCGCGCTGGCGATGCGCGGGGGCAAAGAGGAACGGTCGATTCTGATTCGCGATTCCACCAAGCTGGTATCGTTGGCCGTGCTCGACTCACCCAAAGTTTCGGAGACTGAAGTCGAAGGGTATGCGCTACAGAAGAATGTCCTGGAGTCGGTGCTGCGCGCGATTCCGCTGAAACGCAAGTTCGCCAAGAATTACAACATCATGCGGAATCTGGTGTTCAACCCGCGCACCCCGCTCGATCTCTCGCTTACCCTGATGAAGAACCTGCTGGTTCACGACCTGAAGAATCTGTCGGGCAACAAAGAGGTTTCCGACACGATTCGCAAGCTGGCGCTGCGGATGTACAAGCAGAAGATGGAAAAAAAAACCTGAAAGGAACGGAAGCTCTTGCAGCAATCGGATCCTATTCACGAATTGTTATCGCGGGCGAAGACGATCGCCGTGGTTGGATTGTCAGAGAGTCCGATGCGGCCGAGTCACGGCGTTTCCGCATACATGCAGGCCGCGGGCTACAAGATTATCCCGGTGAATCCGCACATTGCAGAGACTCTTGGAGAAAAGTCGTATCCGTCATTGCTTGCAATACCGGTTGACGTGGCGCAGAAAATCGATCTGGTGGATGTGTTCCGGCGATCCGAATACGTCGGCGAAATCGTGGAACAGGCGATTCAGTTGAAGATTCCGGCGATCTGGCTGCAGGAAGGCGTGATCAACGAACCTGCGGCGCAAAAGGCGCGCAAAGCCGGAATCTTCGTGGTGATGGATCGCTGCGTTTTGAAAGAGCACCGGGCGCGCTTCTGCTAGCGAAATCGCACCGTGCATCAGTCGTTCTTGCTCAAATCTGCTTCGGTTGCGCGCGTCCGCACCAGAATCACGGTGGCATCGTCACGCAGGCCAGATCCGTTCGCGAATTTCCTGACGTCTGCCAGCAGACCGTCCAGGGTAACGTCCGGTGAGTGCATCTGGGCGAGCAGTCGCTCAGCTCCGTATTCCTCGCCGGAATCCGTTTCCGCCTCGGTGATGCCATCGGAATAAAACGCGATGCGCGCATGCTTGCCGAGAGTCAACTCCGTCTCCGAGAATTTGCTGGCAGAAATTCCCAGGGGTAAGCCGTGTTCGTGATTGATCCAGCGATGGCCGGAGGGCTCGACCAGCAGCGGCGCCAGATGGCCGGCGTTTGCCATTCGCAAAATGCGGCTCGACGGGTCGAGTTCGGCATAGACCATAGTGACAAAGCGGCCGTCGGGAAAATCTTCAATCATCATGTTATTGAGGCGCGTTAGCACATCGGCAGGTCCGGAGCCGGTTTGCGCGAGCGAGCGCAGCATGCCGCGAGTGGCCGACATGAGGAGCGCCGCAGCCGTGCCCTTGCCGGAGACATCGGCGAGAACCAGGCCCCAGCGTCCGTCGCGCAACGGAATAAAGTCATACCAATCGCCGCCGACCGAACCCGCCGGAATCGAAAGTCCGGACACCGCGAAACCCGGAATCAAAGGAGAGCTACGCGGCAAAAGAGCCTGCTGAATGGAGCGCGCTTCTTCGGCCTCGCGGCTCATGCGCTCGCGCTTTTCGCGTTCATCTCCAAAGCGCCGCGCGTTGTGCACTGCCACCGCGACGTGAGCGCACAATGCTTGTAACAGCCGCAGTTGGTCGGGGCAAAAAGCATCCAGTTCGCAATGGGAAGCGGTGAAAACTCCGACCAGATCGCCCTCGCGTTGCAACGGGATGGCGACTTCCGAGCGCGTGTCCGGCTCGCAGGCCATGTAGTAAGGGTCGCGAGTAACGTCGGGAGCGTAGTGCATTTTGCCCGTGACTGCAACGTGGCCCACCATTCCAGCGCCCGGCTTGAGGTGATGGCCCTTGCCGTGAACGCTGCAACCGCGAACGCCGGTCAGTATGAATTCATTCTGTTTGGGATCGCGAAGATAGATGTTGATTTCAACGCAGCCAAGTGACTCTGCAACCTCATCAACGATCCGCGGAACCAGTTCCTCGAGGTCGAGAGTAGAGGTGATGCGCTGCGCGAATTTTTGCAGACGCACTAGCTCTGCGATCCTTCCCGCGGACGTTTCGGGCAGAGGCTGGCTGGTGAAGCCGAAATCCGTGAGCGGGGCGGTGGACACGATGAAACCCTCCTGCCGGTAGCTACTGACTAGATATGAGATTGCAGGAATCAGGGTTCAGATTCTCTTTTTGTTCGGCCTGCTGTTGGACTTGATTTTCGATTGGAGCCCGGCTGCTTCAGCCCTTTGATCTCCTCCAGACGTTCGCGGATCCGTTTCTCCACGCCCTCATTCGTCGGGCGATAGTACACTCGGTCACGCAGGCTGTCGGGCAGGCACTGCATGTCGGCGACCTTATTTTCGGCGTCGTGGGCGTACTGATAGTCCTTGCCGTAGCCGAGGCCCTTCATCAGGCGAGTGGGCGCATTGCGCAAGTGCAGCGGGACGGGTTCGGCGGCGGTTTGCTCAACGTCCTGCAGAACCGCGCCATACGCGGTATAAAGCGCGTTCGATTTGGGCGCGATCGAAAGATAGACGACGGCTTGCGCCAACGCGAGATTGCCTTCGGGCATGCCGATGAAATGGACGGCATCCCGCGCGGCCATACACAAGGCGAGGGCGTTCGGTTCGGCTAGACCAATGTCTTCGACTGCCATGCGGACGACGCGGCGGGCGATATAGAGCGGATCCTCTCCCGCTTCGAGCATGCGGGCAAGCCAATAGAGGGCGGCGTCGGGATCGCTGTTGCGCACCGACTTGTGCAGCGCGGAAATGATGTTGTAGTGCTCTTCGCCACCCTTGTCATAGAGCAAAACCCGCTTCTGGAGAGCTTCCTGGATCGTTGCTTCGGTGATGGTCGCGCTCGCGTCGGGAGACGCGGCCCGCCCCGCCTCTTTATCGGTCGAGCGGGAGAGGGCGGCGGCTACTTCCACAACGTTGTAGGCGCTGCGAGCGTCGCCACTGGAGTAGGCGGCGATTTTGCGAAGCGATTCGTCCGAAGCTTCCAGATGCATCGTGCCCAGACCACGCTCGGTATCACTGAGGGCGCGGCGGAGAAGAAGGACGATTTCATCTTCCGTCAACGGTTTGAGCACATAGACGCGGCAGCGCGAAAGCAGCGCGGAGTTGATTTCGAACGACGGATTTTCGGTGGTGGCGCCAATCAGGCGGATGCTGCCTTTTTCGACGT
>Ga0187887_10004473_pt1 | contig 10427 bp, 7 predicted proteins | sample June2016WEW_7_10_FD_132977 | JGI IMG/M metagenome (GOLD analysis project Ga0187887, IMG submission 132977) | Peatland microbial communities from SPRUCE experiment site at the Marcell Experimental Forest, Minnesota, USA - June2016WEW_7_10 | ecosystem: Environmental > Terrestrial > Soil > Wetlands... | reverse complement strand
GGACTGGCCCACAACAAATTACGCCGGATCGTATCGCGGAATAGATACGGATCCTGGACCACGTAGCTGACGTGGTCCCGCCATGTCGCGGCGGCGGCTCCGCGCAACGGCGTGCCGCCCACTGTTATGCCGCCGGTTTGCGGCTCAAGGAGCCCAATGAGAAGGTCGGCAAAGGTCGTCTTGCCGGCGCCGCTTGGGCCGGTGACGCCGACAAAGCTCCCCGGCTCGATGGCGATGTTCAGGTCGATGATGGCGTCGCCCGATTGCCTTGTCTCGTCGTAGCGATAGTTCACATCGCGAAATACGATCGGTCCCGGGGCGATGGCCGTTGCGGCCTGATGCGGGCCCTCGTTGGGCGGCGCGGCTCGCTCGAGCGCCGACTTCGCTTAAGCCGATGTAATTCCCCTTTTCGGCGCTCATCATCACCAATTCGTCGCCGACTTTCGCGGCCAGCCAGTCGCCTCGCTTGCGGACCATCATGATGGCTTCCTATGCTATGCGCGCAAGCGGTATCCCGCTTGCCAGTTCATATCCCAGCCGCCGCATCATCGGCGCATGCGCGTCCTCGATGCGAGCGACCTGTTCGGCGCTAAGTTCGTCGCGCCATGCACCAGCTTCGCCGCGGCGGAAGAATTGCCCGCCCAGATGCGGCTGCGACCTCTCGCGGAAGCCGTTGTTCGCTTCCTGCCTGCGCAATTCAGCAAAGTCGGAATAGTTGACCGCGCGCCGGATGTCTTCGTCGTCCGCCGGGCGGCCGGCGAAATCGAGCGCGCGGCGGAAGGTGCCGATGGTGTCGGCCTTCATATCCTCGTAGCGGATCAGATGCACAGGAATATCGTTTTGGTCGAGCCAACTCTCGATGTGGCCGCTCCAGCCGGGCACCCGTTGCCGAAGCTGCTGGTCCAATCTTCCCAGTTTCGCGCAGTATGTTGCTTGTCGATTGTCCATCAGCTCGATTGCGGCGTCGATGGTGGTGCGATTGTGGTTGGCGATCGATGGCGCTACGTCGCGGACGATGACGATGGCGCCGTCGGCGCCGCGCCGACCGGCGAGCAGCGGTTCGCCTTTCGGCGTCAGCGTATAGGCGTCATGCGCTTTTACGAAGCGCACCGGCGGTACATCCTGTGCTTTATCGTATTCGTCGTCGTCTAGTCCGGACGCCAGTGCTTCATAGACGCGCGGGCGCAGGCAATCGATCTCGTCGTGAGTGAGCAGCCCGGAATCGATCAGCGTCAGATAATCGAACGGTCCGCGCGCGCTGGCGATGCCGCCGCGTTCCGGCAGATCGTTGATGTCGACCGGCTTGCCGTCTTTGGCCGACAGGTTCGCCACCAGCATCCGAAACCAGGTGTTGCCGGATTTCGGATAGGAAGTGAGCCAGATGGTGCGGGTCATGCCGCCTTCTCCATCAGCTGCTGGTCGAGCCAGTGACGTTCGAGAGAGGCGATCACTTCGGGCATCTTGGCGAAATCGAGCGCCCGGGTCAGATAGAAAATGCCCGCCGAATTGGCGATCGCGGTAGCCGCATGGAAATAATTCGTTTTTTGTCCCATTCGGCGCACCAGGTACGGCCGATAGGCGTTGCGCCGCAGGATGAGCGCCGTGTCGACCACGTTGGGAACTTCGATGCCCGATGCGTGAGGCGGGCGGGCTTCGCGGAGCGCATAGATGGCGCCCAGCGGCAACGGCTCGCTAAACGCGTCGTGCGCGTCGACATAGAATTTTTCGAGGCTCGCGCGCACGCGCGCGCCGCGGCGCTCCGCCAGTTCTAGTTTATCGATCGTCTGCGCCCATAATTTCAGCTGGCGCCCATCGGGAAATACCATTGGCGCGCCGGAACCTGCCGCTGTGATAGCGCAGACGTCCTCCGAGACCAGGGGATAGCCACATTGCGCCAGCGCCGCGGCCATCGTCGATTTTCCCGCGCCCGACGGGCCGCAGAACAGCACGGCCTGGTCGCCGACGCGCACCGCACTGGCATGCAGCACGATCTGTTCGCGCTGGTGCAGCAGAATGCCGAACGCGCTGCCGAGGATGAAGATAGGTATGTCGACGGCGCCAGCTGCGGTTTCCGGCGCAAACACGATCTCGCTGCCGTCGTTGAGGAGGAAGCGGGCTATGTCCGGGATGCGTAACAGGAATTGCTTGCCGGCGATCTGCCAGGTCGGCCCCGACGCGGTCGGCTCCGGCAGGCTCTCCGGCACCGGGCCAAGCCTGATCGTGACCTGCGGCTCAGGCTCAGGGGTGCCCGCGATCAGCCCAGGCAGGCCGATCTCGCTGGCAACCGAAAGCCCGGAAATGCGATAGAACTGCACCGCCCCGCCTCGTCATCGTTAACGTTTGGACCAGCCGACACCCCGTTGCAGAGACCATAAAAACAACTTCTGCTGCCAACGCAAGGCGTGGGATAAGGGCCCAAGAATCGCGCTTGGAAACCGGGCCTTAGTGCCATAAATGTGCGGTCGCGGCGGCGGCATAGGCGGCCGGCCCTCATGGAACTTTCCCAGTGGCGGTCGGTAGGCTAGAGCATGATCCCGAAAAGTGGTTGCCGGTTTTCGGATAAGATCCTGTTCAAAGACAGGTGTCGGGCGCAGCACGGTTGGCGGAGTAGCTCAGTTGGTTAGAGCAGCGGAATCATAATCCGCGTGTCGGCGGTTCAAATCCGTCCTCCGCTACCAATCCCTTCGATCGGGCGTTCAGTCCTCGACGGCGCAATCGCGCAGGATTTCGGGCCGAAAGGCGAGGCCATGGCCGGGCCGTTCCGGCGCGGTGATCATGCCGTTCTTAACCGGCACCGGCTCGACCCACAGGTCGTCCGAAAGCCCCATGTCCTCAATCCACAGCCCGTTCGGGATCGAGGCCAGAAGCTGCACATTGAGTTCGGGGAACAAATGCGGCGCGATCGTCATGCCCCAAGTGTCGGCGACGGTTGAGATCTTGCGCAGTTCGGTTAACACGCCGCGCATCGGGTCGGGTTGCAAAATAGGCAGCAGCGGATTTTCGAAGAACGGCTTGAGGTCGAAACGGGTGAAATGGGTCTCGCCGCCGACGATGCGTAGATCGAGCGCTTGCGCAATGCGGAGGTAGCCGGCGAAATCGTCCGGCACCACCGGCTCCTCGAGCCAATACACGTCATAGTCTTGAAATTTGCGGCCCATCTGGATTGCGACGTCCGCGGTCCAGCCCATATTGACGTCGATCATGATCGCGATCTCGGGCCCCAGCGCCTCGCGCATGCGCCGGACATTGTCGAGATCGGTGGCGAGACTGCCGACATGCGCGACCTGCATCTTGATCGCCTTGTAGCCGCGCTCCTTGTAGTGCAGCGCCTTGGCGATCATGCCGTCGCCGCCAGAGCCACGGAAGCAGCCGGAGCCGTAGGTCGGCAACTGCGATCGATAATGTCCCCACAGCCGGTGCAGCGGCAGATTGGCGCGCTTCCCGAGCGCGTCCCACAGCGCGATGTCGAGCGCCGACATCGCCATGGTGGCGATGCCGCCGCGGCCATAGGTGATGGTGGCGCGCCACAGATCCTGCCAGATCGCCTCGACGGCGCTCGCGTCCTTGCCGATGACGCGTGGGATGATCGACTCGTTCAGGCATGCCATGATCGACCTGATGCCGAGCCTGAACAAGAGCAGATAGCCCATCCCGACAACGCCACCCTTGGTCTCGATTTCGAGCACCAGGATGTTGCGGGCGTCGCCGAAGGCATGGCCCTTGAGCCATGGCGTCTCCGGCCACGGCGCGCGCAGCATGGTGGTGCGGATAGAGGTGATGGTCATGTCGGTCGTGTCGGACATTGCGGGACGTTTCTCCTTGAGCCGGCTTCTTTATTTTTCTTAGGCCGCAATTTTGCACGCAATCGCCGCGATGAATAGCGCCGAATCGATGCTCGGGCTTGTCAGGCGCGGCAAAATCGCGCGACATGTCGGGATCAACGGGAGTGCTGCTTGGCTTCGACCATCAATGTTGCCGCCTACAGCAACGCGCTCGTCGTTCTCGGCACCGCGGGCATCGTGGTGCCGATTGTCTCCAGGCTGGGGTTTTCGCCGGTGCTCGGCTATCTCGGCGCCGGCGCGCTGTTAGGGCCGCTCGGTTTAGGCTCGCTGATCGGCACATTCCCAGCGCTGTATTGGTTCACGGTCGGCGACGCTAAGGACGTGGCCGGGATCGCCGAACTGGGCATCGTGTTCCTGCTGTTCCTGATCGGTCTTGAATTGTCGCTGCATAGGCTTTTGACAATGCGGCGGCTGGTATTTGGGCTCGGTGGTTTGCAGGTGCTCCTCACCACCGGCTTGCTCGCCGGCGCCGCCGCTTATTTCGGCAAAAGCCCCTCGGAGGCGATCATCCTTGGCGGCAGTCTGTCGCTGTCCTCGACCGCCATCGTGCTCGAATTGTTGTCGAACCAGGAGCGCCTCACCACCAATGTCGGCCGCGCCAGCTTCTCCGTGCTGCTGGCGCAAGACCTCGCGGTCATTCCGATCCTGATGTTCATCTCGATTCTCGCGGCAGGCCCGAAAGGTTCAGTCCTCGCCAGCCTCGGCACGGCCTTATTGCAGGCCGCGATCGCGCTGGCAGTCATCGTGGTGTTCGGCCGCGTGCTGCTGCGGCCGCTGTTCCGGTTGGTGACGGCGACGCGCTCGCGCGACCTGTTCATCGCCACCGCTTTGTTCGTCATTATCGCTGCGGGCGTGATTACCAGCCAGGCCGGCCTGTCGATGGCGCTCGGCGCCTTCGTGGCGGGACTTCTGCTCGCCGAAACCGAATACCGCAAAGCGATCGAAGCGACCATCGAGCCGTTCAAAGGGCTGTTGCTCGGTATTTTCTTTTTCACGGTCGGCATGGATATCGACGTGCGCGAATTGCTGCGCGAGCCGTTATTGCTCGTCGCCGCTGTCGTGGGGCTGATTGCCGTCAAATCGCTGCTGATGATTGGGCTTGGGCGGCTATTCCGGCTGTCGTGGCCGGTCGCGGTCGAGACCGGGCTGTTGCTCGGGCCGGGCGGCGAGTTCGCCTTCGTCGGCATCGGCATGGCGGTCGGTTTCGGCCTGGTCGACACGCCCATGGCGAGTTTTGCGCTCGCCGCCACCTCGGTGACCATGGTGCTGACGCCGCTGTTGTCGATCGCCGGGCGGCACTTCGCTTCGCGCCTGCGGGCGCCGGGTGCCATGGCGTCAGAGCTGATCGCGCGGCCGAGCGACCGACAGAAGCACGCGATCGTCGTCGGTTATGGCCGCGTCGGCAAGGCGGTATGCGAGCTGCTGAAACAGCACGGCGTCCCCTTCATTGCCGCCGATTTCGACGCTGCGACGGTGACGCGCGACCGCCGCGAGGGCCACGACGTCTATTACGGCGACGCCAGCGATCCGAAATTTCTCGAAATCTGCGGCTTAAGCAGCGCCACAGGCGTCATCATCACGATCCATACCAAAGCCCTGATCGACGATGTCGTCGAACATGTGCGCGGCATGCGCCGCGAAATCCTGATCGTCTCGCGTGCCCGCGATGCCGACCATGCGCGCCATCTTTATCAGCTTGGTGCTACCGACGCGGTGCCCGAAACCGTCGAAGCGAGCCTGCAACTCGCTGAAGCGGCGTTGGTCGGGCTCGGGGTGCCGACCGGGCCGGTGATCGCCTCGATCCACGAGGAGCGCGACAAAATTCGCCACGCCTTGCAGGAGGCCGCGCGCGAGGCCGGATTGGAAAAGATCCATCCCGTTAGGACAAAGGCGCCGAAGCTGCGCCGCTCGTCCTGATTACGCCCCGGGAGCGGCACCACGCGCAGCCTTGCCGCGGCGCACCGCGACAATCTCGGCGAGGATCGAGATCGCGATCTCGTCCGGCGTGATGGCGCCGAGATCGAGGCCCGCGGGCGCTTTCAGCTTCGCCAAGCGCGCGGCGGTAACGCCGCGTTTTGCGAGGGCGGCTTTGAGCGCCTCGGCTTTTTTGCGGCTGCCCACGAAGGCGACGTAATCGACGTCGACCGCGAGCGCCGCGGCGAGCGCGGCTTCGTCGCCGCGGCCCTGGGTCGAGACGACGACATAGCGCGCCGCGGCTTCGTCGACCGGCAGCGCAAAGCCTTCGATACGGCGGTCGGCGTCGGCGAAAGCGGTCTGTTCGGCCGCGGGCGCGCAGACGGTCACGGCGAAACCAGAACGCCTGGCCAGATCGGCAATGGCGACGGCAACCGGGCTCGATCCGCAAATCACGACCTGCGGCCGCGGCAGCACCGGCTCGACGAAAATGTCCATCGTGCCTTGGCTCGGGCACATATTCTTGGCAAAGCGAACCCCGCCCTGCTCCTCGCCGGCTGTGTGCCCCTGATCGTCAAGCGCGTCGGGCGGCAGTACCGAGACGAGCCGCGACTTGCCGTCGGCAAGCGCATCGCGCGCCGCTTTCAGCACCGCCGCCCGCGCGCAGCCGCCGCCGATCCAGCCTTCCGAGATCGTGCCGTCCGGCAAGATCACCGCTTTGGCGCCGGCCTTGGCCGCGGTCGCCGCCACGGTGCGCACCACGGTGGCGAGCGCAAACGGAACGCCGGCGGATTTGCGGGTCGAAATGGTATCGAGGATGTCGTCGGCGTGGTTCATTCTTCAAATCCTCGCCAGATAGGGTTCGAGCGCCGCCAGGCTTTCCAGATTATGCGCCGGCGCGAACAGATCGATGTAGGGCAGTGCCGCCTGCATGCCGCGCGCCTGCGGAGAGTAGTCGCGCCAGCCGATCAGCGGATTGAGCCAGATGATCTTCTTGCTGCGGCGGCGCAGGCGGCGCATCTCCTCGGCCAATTGCCCCGGCTCGCCCGTATCGTAGCCGTCGGAGACGATCATCACGGCGGTGCGCGAATTAATGACGCGCCGGGCGTGCCAGCGATTGAAGGTGGCGAGGCTCTCGCCGATCCGGGTGCCGCCGCCGATGCCTTGCGCCATCAGCGACAATTTATCGACGGCGCGCGCGACGTCGCGATCGCGTAGCGACGGCGAAACATGGGCGAGACGGGTGTGAAAGACAAAGGCCTCGGCTTCGCGGAAGGCGTCCACCACGCCGTGCAGGAAACGCACGAAAAAGGCAGTGTAGAGGCTCATGGAGCCCGAGGCGTCGAGCAGCACGACCAGCCGCAGCGGCTTGATCTTGCGGCGGCGCCAGGCGAGTTCGAGGAGCGTGCCGCCATGTGAGACATTGCGATGAATGGTGCGGCGCAGGTCGATCCGGCGCCCGCGCCGGCGGATTTGCTCGCGGCGCACCAAGCGGGCGCGCATGACACGGGCGAGCCGCGCCGCAAGCGCATGGGTCGCGGCAACGTCGTCGGGATCGACGATGTGGCGGAGGTCGACGGCGCTCAGCGCTTCGCTTCGCGAGGCGCCTTCGCGGCGGCCGCGGCCATCGGCGGGAGTTTCGCCGCCGCCGTCGCGCCGCCGTTCGACATGGTCGGGCAGGCCGAGCGCTTCTTGCGGCACATGCGCCTCGGCAAGCCGGCGCGCCGGAGTTTGGCTTGCGGCCGGCGCACCCGACAGCACCTGCCGTCGCCGCATGTCGCGGCCGCGCCAGAACGCCTCGAAGATTTCGTCGAAGCGCTCCCAATCGGAATGGGTGGCGCAGAACAGCGCGCGCAGCGCCGGTTTCAACGCGGTCGGCCGCAGCGCGGCAGGCGATGCCAGCACCCGCAACGCGTCGCGGGTCTCGGCGAGGCCGACCCGAAATCCATTGTCGCGCAGCGTGCGGGCAAAGCCGGCGAGGCGGCGGCGGGCGCCGAGCGCCGGCCCGTCGTCTTGGGGCAGATGTTCAGTAGCTTTGCGCGCTCGCATCACGCCACCTTGCCGAGCAGCCGCTCGCTCACCTCGCGGGTGAGCCGGGCGCGATCTTCGTGGGTCTTGAGCAAACAGATCATGGTCTCGTAGACCGCCTCCGGCTCTTGCCGCAGGTCGTGCAATTGGAGGCCGTAGAGCGTCGCCGCCCAGTCGAGCGTTTCGGCGACGCCAGGCACTTTGCGCAAATCCTCCTTGCGGATCTCGGCGACCATGCGCGCAATCTGCAAGGCAAGCGCGGTGGCGATGCCGGGAGTGCGGGTGAGGATGATTTTCGCCTCGCGATCGACCTCGGGAAAATCGATGTAATGGTAGAGGCAGCGCCGGCGCAGCGCGTCCGATAATTCCCGCGTACCGTTGGAAGTGAGCACGACGCGCGGGATCGAGGTAGCCGTGATGGTGCCAAGCTCGGGAATGCTGACCTGAAAGTCGGAGAGCAGTTCGAGCAGAAACGCCTCGAATTCCTCGTCGGCGCGGTCTACTTCGTCGATTAAGAGCACCGGCGGCTTATCGCGGCGGATGGCGGCGAGTAGCGGGCGTTCCAACAGGTATTTTTCGGAAAAAATATGTTCCTCGATCGCATCGGCATTCTCGCCGACGCCCTCGCGAGTTTTGATGGCAAGCAGCTGGCGCTGATAATTCCATTCGTAGAGCGCGGCGTTCTGGTCGAGCCCCTCGTAGCATTGCAGCCGGATCAGTTTGGCTGAGTGCACGGCGGCCAGCGCCTTGCCGACCTCGGTCTTGCCGACGCCGGCTTCGCCCTCAAGCAAGAGCGGCCGCTTGAGAAAATCCATCAACCACAGCGCGGTCGCGATGTCGTGGTCGGCGACATAGCCGACAGCGGCGAGCTTGTCGGAGATTTCTTCGCGCTTCATCGTCATGGCATGCGCAGGTCCGGCCGAGCCGGACGATGACACTCACATATTGCGCGCGGGCGCCGGCCGCTAGCCATGCAGCCCGAGCTTTTCCGCGGCCGTCCAGACTCGCCAATGATCGTGCGGCATCTGAATGTGGGTCGATCCGAGGAAGGCGAAGGCGTCATTCACCGCATTGGAGAAGCACGGGACGCCGCCGACATTCGGGCTCTCGCCGACGCCCTTGGCGCCGATCGGATGATGCGGCGAAGGCGTTGTGGTCCAGTCGGTCTCCCAGTGCGGGGTTTCGACGGCGGTGGGGAGGAAATAATCCAAAAACGACGCGGTGGTCACGTTGCCCTCGTCGTCGTAATGGATTTCCTGACCCATGGCGATGCCGAAGGCTTCCGTCAGGCCGCCGTGAATCTGGCCTTCGATAATCATCGGGTTGATCCGCGTGCCGCAATCGTCGAGCGCGTAGAAGCGGCGCACCTTGACCGTGCCGGTATCGACATCGATATCGAGAACGCAGACGTAGGCGCCGAACGGGAAGGTGAAATTCGGCGGGTCGTAATAATCGACCGCTTCGAGCCCTGGCTCCATGCCCGGCGGCACTTCGTGATAGGCCGCCCAAGCGAGCTCGGTCATGGTCTTGAAGCGCTCGGGATTGCCCTTCACGCGGAACCGATCCACGTCCCATTCTAGATCGTCATCGTGCACTTCGAGCATATAGGCGGCGATCATCTGCGCCTTGGCCTTGATCTTGCGGCACGCCATGGCGGTCGCGGCGCCCGACACCGGCGTCGAACGCGAGCCGTAAGTGCCGAGCCCATAGGGCGCCGTGTCGGTATTGCCTTCCTCTACGGCGATGTTGTCGGCCGCGAGCCCAAGCTCGCTGGCGATGATCTGCGCATAGGTCGTCTCGTGGCCCTGGCCCTGCGATTTAGTGCCGAGCCGGCAGATGCCGGAGCCGGTCGGATGAATGCGGATTTCCGCCGAATCGAACATGGCGATGCCGAGAATGTCGCAATTGCGCGACGGGCCGGCGCCGACGATCTCGGTGAAGTGGATGACGCCGATACCCATCAGCTCGCGCGTCTCGCCGCGCTTGAAGGCCTCGCGTTTGGCTTTCTGCTCCTCGCGCAGCTTCTTGTAGTTGACGGCCTCCAGCGCCTTGGCAAGCGCGGTCTGATAGTCGCCGGAATCGTATTGCCAGCCAAATGCCGACGTGTAGGGGAATTGCTCGCGGCGGATCAGGTTCTTCATGCGGAAGTCGGCCGGATCCATGCCGAGTTTTTGCGCCATGATGTCCATGGCCCGCTCGATACAATAGGCCGCCTCGGTGACGCGGAACGAGCAGCGATAGGCGACGCCGCCCGGCGCCTTATTGGTATAGACGCCGTCGACCAGACAATATGCGGCAGGGATATCGTAGGAGCCTGAGATGATGGAGAACAAGCCGGCCGGCCATTTGGTGGCGTTGGCGCAGGCGTCAAACGCACCGTGATCGGCGATGGTGTAGCAACGCAGCCCGAGCAACTTGCCGTCTTTGGTGCAGGCAAGCTCCATGTCCATGTGGAAGTCGCGCGCAAAGGCGGTGGTGGACAGGTTATCGATGCGGCTCTCGGTCCATTTCACCGGCACGCCGGTGACGATCGAGGCGACGATCGAACAGATATAGCCCGAATAGGCGCCGACCTTGTTGCCAAAACCGCCGCCGATGTCGGGAGCGATGACATGGATCTTGTGCTCAGGAATCTTTGAGATC
>Ga0187887_10004471_pt1 | contig 10428 bp, 15 predicted proteins | sample June2016WEW_7_10_FD_132977 | JGI IMG/M metagenome (GOLD analysis project Ga0187887, IMG submission 132977) | Peatland microbial communities from SPRUCE experiment site at the Marcell Experimental Forest, Minnesota, USA - June2016WEW_7_10 | ecosystem: Environmental > Terrestrial > Soil >... | reverse complement strand
TTGTTTCGTCCGAATCTCGTCGAGAGGCCCGCGGCGAGAATGATTATCGAGACAAAACCATTGTTCGTTGTTTTCATTTTTTCAATATCAACGGCACTTCGGCCATTATCCCGAGTGCCACTGTCTCAGGCGCATCTCTGCCGATGTTTAGTCCAATAAGCGTTTCCTAAAACTAGGGCCTACGAGGCATATTGCCTCCCGCGAAGTTACTACGCTACTTGATTAAATGCCGACTCAGCTAGTACTTGTTCCCGACGTACCCCATCGCCGCTCCCCAGAGGCCGAAGCAGAGGGCTAGCGGGATCAGAAGCTCAATCGAGCTGGTTATGGACATTGAACCTAGAGTCCCTGAAAGCTGAGGTGCGGTATCGAGCGCCAGATAAAGAACAACAAGGAACCACGCGATCAGGCCGAATCCGAGCCCCCCGTATACGCTGTGTCGCCTGAAGACGAAGGCGAATATCAGGCCGGCAATTATCCCCAGCGCAAAGAACCAGGCCACGCCAACCTCGGCGAGCGAGGCACCCATGCCATTTGCTCCCAAGACTGAGCCGACCCAAGGAAACCACTGAATCGATAGGAAACCTAGCGCAGTAACTACAATGACCGAAATCGTCATGACGATACTGGCAACTATTCCTGCCATGATTCCCATTCCAAATCTCGTGCTCGTTGTCATTGCCATTTCATTCAACTCCTAGTTGTGATCGCCCTTCGGAGTGTCAGTTAGGGCTTGGCTCGCTTTCCCGGGAGCCGCCACTGTGGACGTTGCAGTTTTCTCTGCTGCCGAGGGAGTGCCACTTCCTTTCGTGTGCCACCTGTTGCTATCGAAGTCGTGATTGTAGGTCTCACCAGATATCGTGCCGGTGAAGATACTCCTGAGCACAGGCCAATTGACCGGAAGGATTGCAAAGTAGATGTGACCAGCTACTAGTCCGATTAGCAGGAATGCGAAGATGTCGTGTAATAGCCTCATTGTGTTCTCGAAGCCCGATGACATTGCTGGCATTAAACCATAGGGGTTCCAAAGGTAGATTCCCGTTATCCCCAGAATAACTAGACAGAGCCCGAGACCCCAGTGGAACATTTTCATGAATGCGTCGTACTTTCCGTGTTTAGGCTGTACTGAGGGGCCGAAACCCAGGAAGCCCTTTACACGGGTAAGTGTGTCTGTAACGTCAGCCTTTCCAGGTACGATTGTCTTCCCAGTCCTTGACACCGCAATGTCCCAGATAATGTGTATGACAATTAGCCCGAGAAGGAGCCAGAGCATGTCTGTGTGCCATGTTATATCAATACTTGTGGCCGAGGCCGTTGTGCCTGCGACGCCGAATGCTTGAAGCAGTGCATTGAAGGAACCAGGTGCAAAGATCGCGACACCGCTTAGCATCACTAGTCCGAGTATAGCGAACAGAGAGAAGTGAAAGACCCTTTGAACAATATCAAAGGCTTTTACCTTGTTTCCAGGGACCTCTACTGTCGTTCCACCGACACGTTTCGGCTGCCTGTAGGCTCTCCTGATGAAGTGGATCGTAAAAATTGCAACGAAAAACAGAATTATTGCCGCAGCCCAGTCAACAGCAAGCCTGCCCGACGTCTGGGATTCAATATTCGACTGAAGCACCGTTGACTGAAGAATACTTATCGAATTCAACCTATACTCTCTAGCTCTCTAACCTTCTTTAGTGTAAAGTGGCACATATATCAAATTACCCGAACACGTCAGGGATGGTTGCGAATACCCCCTTAGCTCGTAAAGATTTGACTTCTGCTACAAGATCAAGTCCTCAAGTGAGAATTCCGCTGTAACGATTAGCTAAGTCAATCAAACCAAAAACAATTGGTGCATTCTAGTATCCATTAACATTGATTCAAAACGCGACTAAAAATATTCGATCACAACGCAAATACTTTGTTGAGTTCTTTTCAAAAACTCAAAGAAACATCTGCAGCTAACATCTTCTTTCTCAAGTCTTCACGTGATGATATCTGAAAATCGTCGTCCAATTCTGACTCTGAGATTCCCTGTTCCCTAAGTGATTCCCTTTCGACGTAGAATCGTTTGCCATCCGAGTTCTTTTGGAAAAGTTCAAACAAACTCTTGGCATAGGATCTATCGACTCCCTTCGCGGCGCATCTCGAACCCTTTCCGATGAATGCAACCGTGACGCTGTGTTCATCAGTTCCTCCCATTATTCCAAGAGCCACTCGGAGGCCTTCCAAATAATAGGTACTACCTACTGGCGACTTTAGAAAAGAAACGAAGACATTCATTTTTGATCACTACAGAAAGTTGATCACTTTTTCTTTCTTCATCATCTGCACGAGCTTGTCATAGGTGATGACATTTACCCTACTGGGGATCTTCAAACCTAGCCCACGTCGAACAACGTCGTCCTCTATAACATATATCCGATCAAGCTCCATAATACCTGTCGCCGAATAAACGGCATCCTGTAAGAGAACAACATGAGCATTATCATCGAGTGATGCGTATGAAACAGCAGTCTCTACAAATGGCTCATCAACTAGATATATTGTCATAAACTCGCCTCATAGTGTTATAATTCTGTCACATTTGCTCACCATTTCGGAAGCAAAGACAGCTCCAATTATCTCAACGCCCTTCAGGTAATCCTTTCCTTCCTCAAGACCTCTGTTGTAAGTGCAGACCTCGCATGCGTAGATCTCGGCGCCCTCGTCAAGCAAGGACTTGAAACAATCCTTGGGAAGCTGCTTCATTGCTGGAAAACGTTCCGTTGCAAGCGCGTTATAGACACCATCCATGAATAGGAAAAAAACTACCTTGTCAGATCCGTGGAGAGCCGCTCTAGCAATCTGATATGCGGTGTCCCAGCGCTGTGTCTGGTATGGGCCTTGCGTGAGAATGATACCGAACTTGGTCAACTAATCGGGTGAACAGAACTCACACAGATAAGCATTTCTTCAAATTTCTTAGATTTTGGGACGCGATAAATTGGAACAATCAAAGGTCCGAGAATGTTCTGAACAAAAGTCACCACTTGCATCCGAGCAGCAATCATTTGGCCGGCGTTTCAAAACTGTCGTTCGTCTTCTTTACATAGTTTGATGCAATCTTATGCTCCGCCCGTCTGAGAATCTCTTCAAGATTCGACTTTGACATGTGAAGCTTCTCAGCGAGCTTGGTGAGGCTAATCTTCCTGGGGAATTCAAAATAACCTTCTTGTTCGGCAATTCTTATGATCCTTTGCTGATCAAAAGTTAGGGTCCCATTCACCAGCGTCCTGCTTTCAGTAACCCTTACGGACATTCCTTTATTCTCCAAACCAGAGAGCATTCTGTCAAGTGTATCGTCTCCCGCAAGTACAACTCGCAAGCCAGTATGCTGTTGATTGCCACTTAGAAGACAAGTCGTGCAGAAACCTCTGTGTTCAGAGATTCCTCTGCACACTGGGGAATTCTTGGTAATTACGAGCCCGCTCGCCCTTGATTTGTCCGTTTTTGTGAACTCACATTCAAGAACGTTTGAATCTCCCTTGATTTGTGAAATTACATTATCAACATCGGATTTGGTTGATAACTCAATATATTGGAGCATACCTTTCCTTCCGTAGGGTCTGCAGTTGACTATCCTGATACTCACCTCTTCTTTCGAGAGGGAATCTGTCCAGCCTTCCCACCCTTTTACATCCATCGTTACGTCCCTCAAAAGCAAACTCCCCTAAGTATCTACTGAGAGTTCAAAGTTGAATAATAAGCATTGGCTTGATTATCATTACTGAGAATAAGTTGCACGTCTTTGGAAAGATTGGACCAGTTTAGCATGTGAAATTTGGCTCATTGAAGAACGGTGTTCTCGAAGTGCAAATTGAACAAGGAGTCCAAGACAGAGGATGAGTCAATAAGAATACACATGTGGTAACGATAGAATCTTGTGCCTTCTCTTTTTGGCTTCCAGTGTACTTTCAGCGCTATTCGTGGGGAAAGAAGCAGAGGTTTTACTTCTTTCTAGTGCTGAGTACGAATCCTAGGCCTCCAAGAATCGCGCCGAGAGCTGCTACGAGGACCAGGCCGCCAATTGGGTTCTCGACAAGACTGAGATAATGCACGTGTATTTGATAGTCTGTGTAACCCAGGCCACCTGAGGCGACCGCGGTACCAGCATAACCTGCCATATAACCTCCCCAAATCATCAATATCATGGAGCCGGCAACGCCAACGTTCATCAGGACGTACTGCCCCCAAGCGAGGTAGTTTGTCAGACCGGCGTACACCTTACCCGAGACCCCTTCAATGTAAAAGTAGAAAATTGCTGTGACAGCGACCGCGACCACGCCGACGACCAAATAGAGAATGTAGCCAGTGAACATCCACGTACCTCCTCCGCCTCCGGCAATGACCTTGGCTGGGCTGAAGTACCAATTGATGTTGTAGTAGCTGAGTGGATCAACGATAAGTGCGGTGATGATAGTTATGATTAGTCCCTGGATTACGGCAGCCCAAATCCATCTTCCAGCCCATTTACCTTGCATCGACATCACTTCTACAATTTCACTGGTGACTCATCTTTGAAGGGTCTATTTAAGCTTAGAGATTGAACTATTTCTTTCTAGAACCTTTATTGTGTTATTTTCTTTGCGAAAGAAAATTTCCGGAAAATACTTCGTCAATTCTCTTTTCTTTGTGGTATCAAACCAAGGATCGCTTTTGGTTTCTTGCCAGTTTTAGTATCGCGATCACCTAATCACAATTTCGTGTTTGAATAGTTTCTTCTTTGCCTCTTCTGGAATGTTAACGTATTCGGTAAAACAGTTGTCGCACATCCATCCTGACTCAGTGAACCAAAGAGAATCTTTTCCGCCATGCCTACCGCAATGGCAACAAACAAGATCCCGCGATCCAACTGGGTGCTGCGTCCTAATCGAGACTAGCAATTACCGACACTATGCGAGTTTTGAACCCGTTCTCTAGTAAATACTGAAGACGATTATCATGGATAGTAATCAGTGCGTTTCAAACAGACAACTTCTCAACTAGTTCTTTCATCGCACGTGAAATTTCATTACGACCTTGCAGGATGACTCCGATATCTTGGAAGTTTATTCTTGGTTCAAGGGGTATCATTGCAAGAATGTTGGAATCAAGTGTTTTCTCCAAGATCTTCTCATCTGGCCTCCCAAAAGGATAGTTCGTTTTCTTTCCCATCTTTGAGTATGCCATGTTTACTACAATCCCTGAAATTGCAACCCGTTCAATCTTTGCCAGGCTACCGAGTCTAGAAACCACATTCAATGCATTTGGAGATGGTGTCGTTACAAGGATTAGACAGCACTTTTCTGCGAACAACTCAAAGGCCGACAGGACTTCATCACCAGTGCCCGGGGGAAGATCCACAACCAAATAATCGAGCTTTCCCCAGTTGGTGATCGAAAAAAGTTGCGCAATCAACTCTTGCTTCTTTGTCCCTCTCACAGGTACTGCATTATTCCCAGTTAGGAGAGCCATCGACATTACCTTCAATTTTCCAGCCCGCTTTGGCTCTAGCCCATTCTTGCTGCTCTTCAGAGGCGGCCCCACTCCGAGATAGTGTGGTAGGCTGGCGCCGTGAATATCCAAGTCGAGAATCCCAGTTCTTTTTCCATTGTTCGACAAGGATAATGCCAAACCGCTTGCAACAAGACTCTTGCCAACACCTCCCTTTCCGCTTCCAACCAAGATGACCTTTCGGATTTGGCTGAGCTTCTTAGCTACTTCGCGATTCTGAATTGGAAGACCGTCAGTCATGTTAGTCACTCCATCACCAGCCTCCTTAGTCGAATGTCTTCTGCTCCGTCAGATACAATTGCGTCGGAGGAGCCGCACTTAGGGCAATGGATAAACGCACTGTAAATGTACGGGAGAAAGTGGAGTGGTAGTTCCTTGCTGTCAGGCTCTCTTATGCGAAGGGAATCCGGAACCTGTTCGAGCTCTTTCTTTGCGTCTGTCATGTTCCACTTAGTGCCACACCTCCTGCATGAGAAAGAAGCTTCATTCACGTGCATGAACACGCGAGCTCCATCTAACTTCGAGTCTTTTATCAGAAGGTTCAGCGCATTATTTAGAACTTCAACTTCAAGCTGCATCAACTCTCCGACTTCAATATTGATCTCGTTTACCTTCTTTGCGTTGTTCTTTTCGGCTTCCAAAAGAACCATTTCTATGATGCTCTGGGCGACGCTTAGCTCGTGCATGTTTATTGGTGCGTTCCCCTAGATATTTCAATCTTGGATCGTGTGAAAAATGAAGCGATCAAGATATGCTTGCCGAGGTTATGTCGCGGCTTCCACCGCACGTTACGAGCACGTTGCTTCTCTTAAAGCACAGTTCATTCTCAAAACTGGGAGTTGTGCTCGCAAACTAAATATTAGGGAGACATGAAAATGCAATGACATAGATACCACTGCAAAGTTTGAGCCAGTTCTGCAGAACTTGCTCTAATAATTAGTGCGATTTTGATCAACCAATCATTTCAGGAGAAGCAAGGGTGACATCTTTCGACTAGTAGCCAGTTCGCTGAGCCATGGGAAGTATCCTCTGCTGGCAAGAGCGTTATCTTGGGGATTGGAAACCCCTACATGCATGATGACGCGATCGGTTTGGAAGTTGCCTCAGAGTTAAGAAAGCGCAGGTTGGGCGAAACAGTAGTTGTGTATGACTACCAAGCAATGGATTTGTCGCTTCTCATGTATTTTAAAGATGCCTCAAAGATAGTTCTAATAGATGCTCTAAAGGCTGGAGAAATCCCAGGAACAGTCTCCAAGTATTCTGTTCCTGTTTCCAAGGAACAGTTGCCGAACCTTCCGAGCCATCATGAAATGCAGTTATACGAAATTGTTGATCTTGCTAGGCAAACTGGCGTTCTAGAGTGTCCAATCGTGATTGTCGGAGTGGAGCCCAAAGACTGCTCACCGGGCGAGGGTCTAAGCTTCGAAGTGAACGAAGCGTTGCCGAAGGCGATAAATGCAGTCCTAAAGGAACTGAATCTACCAGGTGAATAGCCATGTGTGTAACTAGAGTTGGAAAGATTCTGTCCATTACAGGCACCATGGCCAAAGTCGAGTTCCTTGATGACAAAGTCACCAGAGACATTGACGTATCAATGATCGAAGGCATCAAGGAGAACTCCTTCGTTGAGGTTTTTGCCGATAGCGCCCTGACACGCCTAACTGCAAAGGAAGCGTTATGGAGGAAGAAACTGTGGTTGGAAATGAGGAGTAAGATGAATTAAGATTGAAGCATGTAGACAATGAGAGTTCTTCCGGAGAGCTGCTTCACACAAAGCATGCGTTCCCTCCGAACAACCTAGGTTATTGCGGTCCAGACACGCGTGGAAGAATCCTCGAGCATCTTCATGATCACGCGACTGACGAGAGCCTCCTTTCAATATTGACAAGGTTCGAAGCTGCTTACCCATTCGTAAAGATGATTGCAAAGTCAACTGGAAGAAAGCCGTTTGATTATGAGGTAGCGGAAGCGTACTGGATCGGAAATCCGCTTCTAGATAGTGTGAAACCCGTTGAATTTTACGAATTCACGCACAGGGGCCTCAACGTGAAATTACCAAAGAAAGACGCGAAACTTCTTTTCAAACAACTCGGCGCTGTAGCCAAACCACACCATACCTTCTATGTCATGGGAATGTACAGCAGACCCGCAGCAACTTCCGCAAACAGGGAGAAATTGTTGCAGTTAATGGACTCTTGCAGGATCTCTTGGGGGAGAGTTGTTGAAGTCAAGGAAAAAGAACTGGTCGTGGAAAGGAGCCCTCTCACATTCAAGAAGAGTGAGGAAGAGCATCTCTTACTTTCGAAACCAGTTAGGACAAAAGTAGCCTATGACCAAGAGATTGCGCCTTTCAACTCCATCAGCACGGGAGACTGGGTGAGTCTCCACTGGAACTTCGCGAGTGAAAAGTTGACCTCGCGCCAAGTACGAAACTTGCGAGCGTACACTCTGGGCGATATTAAAGCAACGAATCTGTTCATGGATCTCCTAACAAGAACCAAATCTCAATTATAGTCGATAGTTGGGGGGCAGGAATTCGTGCAAGACTCCGAAGTAAGTGCCAATCGACCGCCGAATTCGAACTTTTCCTCTGCTGTGTTTCTCTTCGTCATGACACTTGGTTACGCCGTCTTCGCAGTCGATAGGAGCGTATTGTCAGCTGTCCTGAGCACAATGGAAAAATCCTTTGGCGCCTCTACTGCTATGACACTCTTCCTACAATCGTCTCAATTCATAGGGGTCTTTTGTTTCGTTTTCGTCGCGGGTCATCTTTCCGACAGATACGGAAGATGGCCTGTTCTGACTGCTGGAGTCGTTATCTTCACTGTTTTTACATGGATGATAGGATTTGCGACCAATTACACAGAGGCCTTCGTCTTTCGTCTTATCAGTGGCTTTGGCGAAGGAATTTTTTGGCCCGTTGCAATGGCGTGGGTTGCTTCGTACTTTGGATGGCGGAAAGGACTCGCTCTTGGGATATTCTATGTGGGCTTTGATATTGGAAGTAGTGGAGGTCTAGCAATAGGCGGCTTGACTTTCGCGTTCTACCACATGTGGCAACCCGCATTTTTCATTGCTCCATCGATAGGACTCTTGGTGTTTGCAGGTCTTCCGTTTGTGCGAAACGACAGGTTCAATGCTCCTGCCGATGAAAGAGATGGTCTCAAGATAAGACTAGGGCGAGAAGCGCTGGATCTGATCAAGAAGAAGAATGTACTATTGCTCATGCTATTCGCATTCTTTGCAACGTGGGCATCAATCTGGCAGACTGCGTTTTTACCACTCTACTTTAACAAGGTAGCGCACTTCTCGGTACCATATGCAGCATTCATGACAATTCCGATCCTAGCTTCTGGAGCGTTTGGGAAGGTGATCCTTGGAGGAACCTCTGATCGATGGAAAAGGAACAGATTGCTGCTAGTAATCTCAATCGTTGTGATTTCTTTCTACGCAATCTTCTTTGAAGCCACAAACTTTGACGTTGATGTCTTAGCTGCGTTGGGCATGGGTTTCTTCAGCGGCGCTATATTCCCAATACTTCAGTCACTAATCGTTGATACTTGTGGCGCTGTAAGGGCCGGCACTGCCCTTGGTCTCACAACGTCCGCACAGTCGCTCGGCGCCATTTTCTCCGCGACGTTTGCGGCGGCCCTTTCATCGCTAGGTGTCGGAAAGGCAATTGCACTGAATGCGATGATACCCACTGTCGTGATCATAGTGATTGCTCTATTACTTGTTGAGCCAAGAATACCGAAGTTGAAAGTTGAATAATGAAGCACGCAATTTCAGAATAACAAAGACAATTGACTACACAGATTACCGCAAGGTAGATTCAGCTTTCAATATGTCTGTGTCCGAATTGTACCGAACGTTTTTCGCTCAGAATGACGAACCTTTGTCTCTCTGAAGAGAAACCTCAATGACTACGGAGTGTTGCGTCGAGGAAATCTTTGGAACGTAGTTTATCGCCCCAAAGAGAGCTTTCATGTAATTTTCAAAAAATATGGAACCTTTGGGCCCAAGCCTATGAAGTAAAGTGATTACCATCTTGCCGCCCTGCTCTACTCTGCCTAATTCGAACTGGTTTGCAAACTCTGACAGCATTTCAAGATAATCAAGTATGGTTTCTAGTGTTTGCTCTCCATGTTTTGCTAGCATTATTGAAGAGGGGGTGTCAATCCCAGCTTCTGAGCCAGCTTTTGCAACAAGTTCATTTGAGCCGGCTTCGAGCAAGCGTTGGAAAGTGGCTGAAGAAATCTTGATGAGTCCCAGTCGTCTGAAGAATCGTTCAAATTCTGCATAGGAAAGAAGTTGCTGGTTGATTATCGTACTCACGCTGACATTCTGTCTTTTCGACTCTTCTTCGATCGACTTCAGCCCTCGCTCGCTGATCCTGAATGAGCGAGTTACAGTCTTGTCGGTCTTAGGCATGCGTGAGTCAGATAAGAAAAAGGCTCAATAATATTTACGTCTTGCGAGAAACTTCTCTTCAAACTTTGTTTTGAAGCGTGGAAAGAGAAAATGAGTCGTGATGCGAATGTTAAGCACACTGAAAATAGTAATCTTTGATCTTTAATTGTGGACTAGTTTCTGTATATCTTCTACAGTTGTAATTCGAGGATCATATTCTACCCTGATGTAGTTATTCACGTAGTTGATGTCGTAATCTCTGACTCCAGCTTGATGATCTAGCGCATTCTTTACTTTCGCAACAGGAATTTCTAGATCAAGTCTGAGAATTGCTCTACCCTTAGCCGAGTAAGTGTCTTTCATTGATTGCAAGTTCCCGCTATCTGCTAATTAGGCTGGTCAAGGCAGTTATAGACGCCGTATCTTTTGCAATAATTTGGACTAATTTCTCATTTATTCTTACGATGTTGTACGAAAGATACCCGCTCCTAA
>Ga0187887_10004467_pt1 | contig 10433 bp, 8 predicted proteins | sample June2016WEW_7_10_FD_132977 | JGI IMG/M metagenome (GOLD analysis project Ga0187887, IMG submission 132977) | Peatland microbial communities from SPRUCE experiment site at the Marcell Experimental Forest, Minnesota, USA - June2016WEW_7_10 | ecosystem: Environmental > Terrestrial > Soil > Wetlands... | reverse complement strand
AGGTAGCAGCAGCACCAGAAATTGGCGCCGACGTAAAAATACGGGCGGCCGCGCAATTCGAAACGTCCATTGCGGACAGTGACAAAATCGCCGCCGTTCTGGCGGCGGCCGGCACCGTTGGTCCGGGTGCCGGCACAGCCGGCCACGACGAGCGGCAGTGCCAGGGCTGAGGTTTTGATGAAATTTCTGCGCGAGATATGAAGGTTGCTCATAAATTGTCGGCTTCCAGATTAATCGGCACGGAGGTCTGGCACCGGCCGAAACGGTCCTCACGATCGGTTTTGTTTGCCCGGGACATGGGAGGAGATTAGCAGATGGACGGCCGGGGCGCTGTCGCCATTTTAAGTGACAAGACCGGCCCCCACCGTTATCGTACTCTTTCCGCCGGGCAACACCGCCACAACCAATGACCAAAAAGTCCTTCCGACAAAAACTGAAACAATTGCAGTTGCAACATCAGAAGCTTCTGAAACGGCCGAACCGCAAGCAGCAGCAAGGCAATGGCATTTTTGACCGTTATGAATTCCCGGTCCTGACCGCCGAACACACACCGTTGTTCTGGCGTTATGATTTCAACCACGCCGACAATCCGCATCTAATGACCCGGTTGGGCATCAATTGCGTCTTCAACGTCGGCGCCATGGAATGGAACGGCGACATTGTGCTGATGACGCGCACGGAAGGCTGGGACCGGAAATCGTTTTTCGCCGTGGCGGAGAGCAGAAATGGCGTGGATAACTTCCGGTATTGGGATTATCCGGTGCAAATGCCGGATTACGAACCGCAGGAAACCAACCTGTACGACATGCGCCTGGTCCGCCACGAGGACGGCTGGATTTACGGTTTGTTCTGCGCGGAGCGGCACGATGATTCGAAGCCGGGCGACCTTTCCGCGGCCATCGCCCGCTGCGGCATTGCGCGCACCAGGGACCTCGTGAAGTGGCAACGGCTGGACGATTTGAAGACGGCGGGGTCGCTGCACCAGCGCAATTGCGTGCTGCATCCGGAATTTGTGAACGGCAAATACGCCTTTTACACGCGGCCGATGGCCGATTTTGCCGCCACCGGCACCGGCGACGGCATTGGTTGGGGTCTGTGCGACGACATCGAGCACGCAGTGGTTGACAAGGAACAAATCATGGACCGGCGCTTCTACCATACCCTCAAGGAAGGCAAGAACGGGCTCGGGCCGGCTCCGATTAAAACGAAGAAAGGGTGGCTGCATCTGGCGCACGGGGTACGCAACACGGCCGCCGGGATGCGTTACGTGCTGTATGTGTTCCTGTGCGATTTGAAGAATCCGGCCAGGGTCATCAAGTCGCCCGGCGGTTATTTCATGGCGCCGGAGGGCGAGGAACGGGTGGGTGACGTCTCTAACGTGGTTTTCGCCAACGGCTGGGTGGCGCGTGCCAACGGCGACGTGTTCATTTATTACGGCTCGTCGGACACGCGCACGCACGTGGCGACCAGCACCGTGGACCAACTGCTGGATTATGTGCTCAACACGCCGGAAGATGGAATGCGCTCAAAGATTTGTGTCGAGCAGCGATGCCGTTTGATCAAGAAGAACCTGTCGCTTTGATTTCTCAAGGCTGCCAGACGGCACGCCAGAATTGCTGCGGAGCACCGGGCGAAATCAGATTGGTGATGTTCAATGAGCTGCCGACGAGTGTGTTGGTGGAGACCGGTGTCCAATTGAGCAAATCCGGCGAGGTTTGTATCACGTACGGCGCGTTGGGCTGGCCCTGGAGTTGAAGCAACACCTGGCCGGGTTGAGAACTGAGGGCGGATAACACCGAAGGTCCCGGAGCAAACGTGAACAGGGTCAGCGACAACGGCGGGAACGACCAGGTGAAGTTCATGCCGGCGACCGGGAAGTTCGTGGTGGCGATGTCCTGCAGGGAGGCTGCCAGGTTGTTTTCCACCGCCTGATCCTGCGGAATACCGTAAGATTGAATGGTGGCGTTGGTCCACGGCACATAATTTGTCAGCACGATTTGCGCGTTGAAATTTGTTATCGTGTCCTTGTTAATGACGAGCACCGTGAGAGCACCGTTGGTGCGTTGGGCGGCGTAGGCCGAAAGCAGGAGGTAATCGCTGGTGGCGCCGAGGACCGAATCGCCGCCCCGGACAAAGTACTGCATCATTTTCTCGGCGTAATAGGTCGGGTAAAGGGCGGAAGGGCCGTTAATCATGCCTTCGTCGCCATAAGTACGCCAGCCATAGATCGTCGGGTCAAAGGAACCGAGGCTGTTGGGTCCGTTGCGCAGGTCCCACCAGAGGTAGGAATTGATTTCGGTTTTCATGAGTTCGCACGTGCTGTCAGCGAGATACAGCGCGTTGACGAGACTGGTCAGCTGTCTCCCGAAACCCGCGCCCGAATCGCTGTTGTTTTCAGTCACACACAACTCAATGTTGGTGCCGGCCGGCCCGAGGTAGTCGGTGATTTGCTGGCGCAGGCTGGCGGCGGCGCTGGCCCAGTCATTCCAGCCGCCCGGGGAGGGATTGCCGGCAATCTGCAGCAACAGGGGATCGCTGTCGGGGGAGTTAGGTTCCCAATTGGTGGGGGTGTATTCAGCGTAATAGTGGTAAATCAGGAAATCAGGCAGGACACCTTGACTGGCCATGGTGGACAACACGATGGGCGTCCAGCCGTAATTCGTGGTGCCGGTCACCGGATTGACGGCAAAATGGGTTGCATTGTTGGAGTAACTGCCTTCTCCCGGGACAACAACGACGCCGACTTTGATGGGCACCGTTGGGTAAGCCGCCTTCATCTGTTGAATGAAAGCAACGGCGTTGGTGGCATACGTGTAAGGGTCATGCTGAATGGCATGGGTGTCATTTTCCCAGGAGCCGTAGCATTCGTTGCCGACTTCCCAATATTGGAAATTACAATTGTTGGTTTTATTCTCCGCCAACACCCAGGCGGCGGCCTGTTTGGGCGTGCCACTGCCATAGTTGGCAGTAATGAACACCTGGGCCCCCACATTGGTGGCCAGTTTTCTGAAGTTGGCGTTCCCGGTCGGGTCGCTGGCCCAGTTATACGCGTCGGAAGTCGAGCCGCCCGGCCAGCGCAGGGTGGTGATGCCGGCCTGCTGCACGAGGGGAATGGTCTGCGAATTGCCGAGGTTGGAATCCCAGGTGGCGGTGTTGACGCCAAACCAGCGGGCGTCCGCCGTGCGCAGGGTCGCCGCCGCGTCCACGCCCAGATGGACCGTGGCCGGCGCCGGGGCGGCATTGAATTGGATGTCAGTCAGATAAAAAACCGGCTGGGCGCCGCCGGTGTTGCTCTGAATCCAGATGCCGGAACAGTTGCTCGTATTGGCCACGCCCAGGGTGGAAAGCGGGATGGTGTATTGCTGCCAGGTATTGGCCGTTAAGGCGGGCACGGTATAGGCCGCCTGGACGGAATTGGCGATCGTGCCCCAGACCTTCACCCGCTGGCTGCCGCTGGAACCGCCGTTGATCCAAAACGAGAGACTGGCATAAGGCGCCGTGTTAAGCCGGCCGGAAATTGAAGGCTCAGGGCGCCACCCCCACCGGTGATTTGAACACTGATCGCATGACTTTCCCCGGGGTAAACCACGGCGATGTTGGTGAAATTCCGCGTGACGCTGAAACTCCAATCCTGAAAGTCGTTGACCAGATTATTGGTATAAACCGGGAGAGTGGCCTGCGCCAGGACCGTTTGAACCGCCACCAGCCCGAACGCGAGGGAAGCCCCCAAAAAAGCGCTTCGTATTTTCATGATTAATGATACTTAAAAAGTCTGCCGCGTTTTTCCTCTGTGGTGCTTGCATACGGCAAACGGGAAGAAGTTTGTTACCGGTCAATCATCTTGAAGCGGAGGTGAGGGGAGCTAAATAGAAGCAATCCGGGTCGTCCGGTGTTTGATGGCCCGACGTGGTGCTGCCCATGCCAGGCGTGACAATGCCTACGGGGGTGTAGGTGCGCTTGTCCTGCCACTGATGAACGATGGAGTGACCGTCGGCAAAGGAAAGGCCTCCCGATCCACCGTGCAGGCCGGTCGGCCAGTCAATCAAATAAGTCGCACCGGGGGTTGCAACCGCAGATACGGCAAAGGAACCATCGTTGATGGAGAACGGGTTCTCGTCCATGATCACCCAGGTTTTGGAGGGACCGGGCCGGGAGAAAGACGACGCCTTCCCATAGGTCAACCACGCCGTCTGACCGCTGTTGTAAGCAGCTCCCGGCAGCCAGCCCCCTTGCACCGCCGTCCCAACCGGGGGTCCTGAAGACGTCAGGGGCGGGGAGCTTGAAAACGTTGTGCCTACAGCCGAATTCATGGAATAACTGCGCGCGTGAAGGGTGTGCGAGCCGGTATCAACATAATTATCGGCGGGACAATGGTAAATATTCGGGTTGGCAAGATAAGGGGAAAGCATACTGTTGGGGTCTTGCAACTCCAACACGCCTTTGCCATAATTCGCGTCTATCGGGTTCTCCATGGTGCCCACTACCCAGTTCTTCATCAGGTTCTTATTCGCCGCAGAAGACGTCCAATAGCCGGTTGTAAAGGGATAATCGTTGGGTGCCAGGACATCATTGTGGTCACCGGACTCCATGGTCCAAGCGAGCAGAATTTGGTGGGTGTTGCTCATGCATTCCGCCGCCTGCGCCCTTTGCTTGGCCGCCGCCAGCGCCGGCAGCAGCAAAGCCGCCAAAATGGCGATGATGGCTATGACCACCAGCAATTCAATCAAGGTGAAGCCTTCCGGCGCCGAATCGAGAACGGTTTGTCCGATGTGATTTTTTCGGTTTAAACAACCACTCTTAATTTTCCTGCGGTAATTTGTAATCATATATGATTTTCAAATCCATCTAATCGGCGGGCGCCAGATTTTCTCCTGGCGCCCGCCACACTTCAAACCAACCTTTTATAACCCTGTATCCACTGACAACCCATTATGGGCCAACGGTGACGGTGGAACTGGTGGCCACCGGAATGTTGGTCTCGCTGCTATCCCCGGCACTGACAGTCCAACTGCCTTGAGTGCCCCACACCAGGTCAATTTGCACGGTCCCATTGTTCAACGCGGCCGCAGGATTATAAATGGCGGCCGGATCCGATCCCGAAACGCTGTTGGTGAGATAGACCGAGTCGCCCGAGACGTTGACGATGTGGAAGGTGGAATCAACCGCGTTGATCGTCACGGGGGTATAACCCAAGCCATTATAACCTGTGGCCAAACTCTCCGGTGCCGGCGAACCGACATAACCGCTGGGAGTGCCCGGCGCGTTGGTCTGGCCCGGCCAGAGCACTTGCAATTGGGTGAACGTGCGTTGGATCAACGCGTAATACTGGTCGGGATTGGCCGCCTCGGCTTTGGTCAGCTTGGTGTATCGCTGGCCGCCGCTGGTAAACGTATTGGTCGCAACCAGGTCGTTCCAGTTGGTTGGATTTCCCAATTTGGTGCTGACGATGGGGCTGAAACCAGCGTCGGGGAGTGTCCAGTGGAGCCAATAAGCGTCGGCACTCGTCACAAACTGCTGGTCCGGAGGATTAGTCGTGTAATTGCCCGTGTAATAATAATTTTGCGAAATGAGCTGAAGGAAGGGAGCGCTCAGCCCGCCACTGGTCAGGTTTTCATTCACGGGCGTGGCGACGCCAGTGATATTGTAAGCACTGTAGGTCATATATTGCCCAACGTTCTGGGCGGTCTCTCCTGAAGAGTTAAGGAAAGCCCCTACGTAACCGCTATACAAGGCCGCCACGTTGGCGGGCAGCGACACGTTGGTGCTGGAACCATTGGGCGCGGTCAAGGTCATGGCCGTATCACTGGTAAACGTCAACGTCCACGTTCCAACCGCCGAAGGAACGGTAAGGCCATTGGTTTCAACAGTACCTTGCACCAATTGCGTCGGTGGGTTGAAAAGTTGAGTATTGCCTGCCGGCTCATTTGTCTTGTAAGCGATACCGGCGGTGACGGTGCCGTCGGCATTGGCCTGAATGCTGATCCACAGATCATTGGTGGCAGACCAGTCGGGGTCGGAATAGATCTGGCTCGCTTGCGGATCCGGGGTCAGATTAAACGCCGCAGTCCAGCCAGCGGCCCCCGAAGGCCAGGAGGCTATTTTCCAGGAATACGTCACCGGCTTGGCCTGGCCGTACCACGTCAGATTTGCGCTCCCGGTGGGGCTGGTCTCAATGTCCTGGCGATTGTAAGTGGGCGTCTCGTCGGCATATTGTTCCAATCCCGGAACCACCGTGCTCAAATAGTTGGTGGGCGGAGGCGGCGGAGCCCCACTATAATGCACGACCAAGTGCCCAATCCAAAACGTGAAATCATTGGTCGGATAGCCGCCATAGGAATTGTAGTCGAAGGCGATACCCGGAACAGTAGTAATGTTGGCCACGGTATGATCAATCGGAACAGAAAGGTGCACCCATCCATTCGATGCCGCCCCGGGAATCGTCGGTCTGCCAAACTCCTCGTAACCGTAGCCAGAACTGATCATGCCCACTCCGAGAGTGCCATAATCACCCGCTGCATCTGGAGCTATCTGGTTTGTGCCAACAAAGACATCGAAAGAAACCGTGTCGAAGTTGAGCAGGTTGGCTTCTACGCTGAAATCGTATCCACCCCCGTTGCCAAATGTCCCGAAAAAGACATTTTGAGTGGTATTCGTACTGCCATGGCCGTCTGCAGCTGAAAACGGATTGTATATCTCCAAAGATCCGGCGCCAGCGCCGCCACTGGGATCCAGCGTGTTAACATCATTGGTGATTGGCGAATTGCCCCCGGGGGTGTTGTACCAATAGATCCATGAAGCCACGCTGCCGCTTCCGGCAAAGGGCGAGGTGTTGGCGCCAACGAGAAAATTGTTGGTATAAGAGCCGGCCGTTGGGAATTGCGCCCACGTTTGGGCGGTTGAACCAGCGAGTGTCAATACAATCAATGCAAGGAACAAACGCATGTTGAAGGCAATCTTTTTCATATTTTCTGTTTTGGGGTTGTTGGTTTAGTTGGATGGTTGCTCGTTTGGATTTCGGTGGAATAAATGTTTATCAGTTTCGGATTTCAATAGTCATGTGGTTCTGAGGAGGTCGGTTCGATCTATATGGGCAAAGCAATAACGACGCAATAACGACGCACGGTCGAAGGAATTCCGGCCGCAATTATAGTAACAAAAAATGATGACACACAAAAATACATACGCGCTCACACGCCAAAATAAATGGATTACTCGATTGTTACTATACAGCATAGACTGGCATTTGCATGTCACGAAAAATGGGTACAAAAGGGGTACAGCCAAACGACCGATTATGGCGGGCCTGACGGCGAAAGAGCGGGCTCGAGCGGTTTCATCTTTGATGGAGTGCGGACATTCTTGTCACGCGTTTTTCGCATACACATGGCGACTGAAAAGTCGCCAGAACCCGCAGGCTGGGAAGCCTGCGCTACGTTATTATTGGAAACGCTCTAATCACCGGGCTGGACGGTCCACATTCCAGCGGGGGAGGCGAGGGTTCCCGTGCCGATGGTATCCTCAATGGCAAGGGCTTGAACGTGACCATCGCAAAAGAGGTAGTTGAACCGGCTGTTGTGCGCTTTGTACAATAATAGCCCTTGATTAACGCCACCCTGACCGGGAGCAGGATTTTGCGGCGTGGAAGTCGTGTCGATCTGGTAAAGATTGCCGTTGGCGCCGCCATTCTGTGAAGTTTGCGGGCCATTGCAGGCGCAGGTCCAGATATTCCCTTCGGCTTGTTGACCGCCGGTTTCTTCCACGAGCAGAAAGGTGGTGGAGGGGGCATGTACCACTGCGGTAGGATAACCTCGTGCGTACCAATCGGGGGTGGGAGTCGTGGTCGTCCACCAGACTCCCACGCCGTGGTAACCCGGTTGGTACAAGTTTGGCAGCGGATACGTTCCGCCCTGGGAATTGATCTGGTATCCGGCGCCAAAAACGGGACTCACACCATTCATGGCATAAGATCTGAGACCGAGTGGAGGAGGACCTGCCACGAAATTGACCTTGGTAAACCGGTCCGCGGGACAGGCCAGCGGCTTGAGCGCCACGGGTAAACCGGAGGCGGAAGCGTCCTCCGGGTCCGCAAGAAATGTGTTTTGGCGTAGTTCAGACAGTGGAACATTGTTGCCTCCCCCCATGTAATTGTAAATCCAGGTGTCCCAGGTAAACACCAGCAACCTGCCTTGAAATGAGCCGGCGGCTTGATCGCCTGCCGGTGGATACATGTCCCGTCGGTCGCCGGCAAACAGATTGATGCCCAGACCAAGCTGCCGCATGTTGGAAGCGCACTGAATTCTCAGCGCTTTGGCCTTTGCCGCCGCCAGCGCGGGAAGCAGCATGGCGGCCAGAATGGCGATAATCGCAATGACCACCAGCAGTTCAATCAAGGTGAATCCACGTATGACCGGGGTTCGCATGGTCCGTAACCCGGCTGGAACTTTGCTGGAATTTGAATGGGCGGTCCTCAAGGAATTTTAAGTTTGTTCAGCGGTTGACGATGCTGATCAGTCCTCTGTCGTTAAGGATGTATTTCGTTCCGGCCGGCGGCGGCGGAATCGGAACACCCGCGCTGGCGGCAAATTCCTCGAAGGTGGCGGGGTGACGGCGGTTTGAGATAATCCATCCGATGAGCGCCTGGTTCAGTGGGCGCAAGTCCGGCAGGCCATTGGTTGTGACCGCCGCCGTCGTGCCTGAATTCACCACGGTGCTGGGAGCTGCCGGAGCGGGCTGTGCCGCATCCGTCTGCGTCGGTGCCGGCGGCGCCGCAGTTGCCGAGCTCTGGTTTTTCTTGTTGCAACCGACGGCAAACATTGTGATCGCGCAGGCAAACACGATGCACGAAATCTGCCCACGACCCGGGAGTCGGCCTGCAAATCGGTAAAAATTGGAAGACATTTTCATTTCTAAAGGCAAAAGACTCAGCAGCTCGTGAAAAACGGGTTGCTTATTTAGGTGCTTATTTAAACCTAATCTAACTCACTTGGTAAACAAATACAATGTCACTAAAACTAGGGACACTCTGTTCGGTTCGTCGCCTGCTCAATCGGTTCGTGGGTTGCTGATTATTGTCGCGTCCCCGGTTTTTGTCCGGTGCCAGCCTTGCTTTCCCTGAAATCCTTCCGATGCTTTTGCACAAATCCTGCTGGTTGCGGCGCGAACGGGAATAGCTTGCGTACGACCGGTTCTCGCCGCAAAGTTTCCGACAATGTTTGCACTCCAGGCAGCCCTGAATCTCTCGTCGGCCAGCCTTCCTGGCTCTCTATTTTCATGGGCGGGCTTTTTCAGGACGGGCAAATTATCATGGAAACCGGCTTCGGGCCTGGCCTGGGCCCGATGGTCTGGCTCGAGGGCCGTTCAGGTGGGGATTGCCGTCGGATGGCTCCAGCTTTTTTGTCTGACGATTCGCGCAGGCACCACCAACCTGCCGGATTATTTCACGCGAGTCTGGCAAACCCAGGATGGTTTGCCCAACAATGCCGTCACGGCGATCGTCCAGACACGTGACGGGTATCTTTGGCTGGCGACTTACGATGGTCTGGCGCGGTTTGACGGTGTCAATTTCGTCATCTTTGACAACAGCAACACCCCCGAACTGCGCAGCAGCCGGGTGACCAGCCTGTTTGAAGACGCCGCGGGAAACATGTGGATTGGTTGTGAAAGCGGAGAATTGACCCGTTACCAGGACGGACATTTTTATGCGGTGCCGTTCCATCCTCCATGGGAAAGCAGAAAAATCCAGCTGATTGGCGGCGATGCCTCCGACAAGATCTGGCTCCTCAATCCGGACGGAAAACTGGCGTCCCTTGACGGCCAGACGATTGCCGCCCCCAACACCGGCGGCGCCGTTACGGTGCTGGCCATGTCGCAAACGCCAGACGGGACGATCTCAGTGGATAGCAACGGCCAGGTTTATACCATCGACCACGGCCGAATGGTTCCTTTGCCGTTGGGACTGCCTTCCTCGGATTATGTCAAATGGATTTGCCACAGTCGCGACGGCAGCCTTTGGATTATCACGCAGGACCGCTTGTTGAAGTGGAATGGAAGCCGGACCGAGGACCTGGGTCAAAGCCCGTTGAGTCAAAGTTCAGTCACCACCATGTTGGAACTGAATTCAGGCGGTCTGGCGGTGGGAACCCTGGAAAATGGACTCTTCCTGATTTTTCCACAGCGCGGCGTGGTTCACTTCGACCGCGCCCACGGATTCCCCAACAACTGGGTGCGCACGTTGTGTGAGGATCGCGAGGGAACCTTGTGGGTGGGTACCGGCACCGGTGGCCTGGTGGCATTGCGTCCCAGCCGGGTCGTCACCTTGGATTCACCGGATGACTGGCAGGGGGCCAACGTGCTCTCCATCACCTCCGCCCGCAATGGTGCCATGTGGATCGGCACCGAGGGCGCGGGTTTGTATGGCCTGCAAGAGGGCCAGT
>Ga0187887_10004464_pt1 | contig 10446 bp, 6 predicted proteins | sample June2016WEW_7_10_FD_132977 | JGI IMG/M metagenome (GOLD analysis project Ga0187887, IMG submission 132977) | Peatland microbial communities from SPRUCE experiment site at the Marcell Experimental Forest, Minnesota, USA - June2016WEW_7_10 | ecosystem: Environmental > Terrestrial > Soil > Wetlands... | reverse complement strand
GATTTCCCGTCATGGACCGGCAGCTCCTCTTGGGCCATGATGGACTCCATCTTGGACCGGATCTGGACGATCTGCTCGTCTTCGTGGGGCTTGAGCGTCGGCTCATGGGCCTCATACCGCAACTCGGAGTCCTTTGGGCTGAAGTAAATGCGAACGAACGCGAACGGAGGGTTGACCGGGTAGGTCACGTCCACCGACTTTCGATCCTGAAGGAGTTGGCGGCGCATGTAACCTAGCTCCGATTGGATCAGGATCTTCTCGGGAATCGACGAGCGCGTGATGAGACGCGCTTCCAGGGCCCGAGCGGCCCTCTGAAGACTCCCCCGGTCCTTTGGTGCCGCTGGGGCGCCCCTTCCCCGCGACGACAAGGAGGTCGACCGCTCCTCCGTCGAAACGGCCGTGCGGCCGGCGGCCCCGGAAGTGGTCATTCGGGCTAGCGAGTTGTGGGGGCAGGATTAAGCGGACCGCACGTAGAAGCCGTAATTTCCGTAGCCCTCCGGCTGGCTCCCCTCTCACGGTCTGGATACCGACTCGCTCGGATTTCTCGACGCGTTACGGCTTCTCATTTGGCCCGGAATATGAACGCCCCGGCCCGTGCTCGCTCCGCAGGCGGTCCCCGAAATCGGGGACCGCAGAGCACCAAACCAACAAGGGGGAAACGAAAGAGAGATGAGCGGAATGAATGCGACCAAGAGAGAACGAAAGCTGAGGTACCTCCGGGGCCTCCGCGGGGAGAACAAGGCAGTGTCGCCCGTCGTGGCGACGTTGATCTTGATCCTCATCGCGGTCGCGGCCGCGGCGGCGCTTTACCTTTGGTTGGTCGCCTGGCAGGGCAACATCACGGGCGGCATTGGCCAGCCCGGAGCCCAGACCACGGTGTCCATCGGAGGCAGCACGTCCGTCTACCCGTTCAGCCAACTAGCGGCTACCTGGTTCCAGCAGAACAATTCGGACATCGCCATTAGCGACAACCAGGGCGGCACAGGTGCAGGCATGCTTGCCGTGTGCGCGGGCCACATCGATGTCGGCGCGGCTTCTACGCCGGAGACTCCGGCGGGTCTCGTTGCCAGCGATGGATGCCCCTCCACGCCGGGCATCACAGTCACGACGATCGCATACGATGCGGTCGACGTTGTGATTGCCAGCAGCAACGACCACGGTCTGCTCAGCATCAACTTCGATACCCTGACGCTGATATACGACCGGGCGTCCACGACTACGCCGACCCTCGCTGCGACCACGATCAACGGGATTGCAATCCCCGGAGGGTACCCAGCGGGCGCCCTCACGTGGGAGGACATCCCCGCCTCGGTTGCCGGCGCAGTCATCCCCATGACCGCCCCGGTCACTCAGGCCCCAGCAGCGGGCTTTGGCCTCGGTGGACCATGTGCAGGTGCGACTGGCGTCGTCGCTAATGACATCTGTGCGGCGGGTGGCGACTCCCCCTGCGGATGGCTGGTCTGCGCGGGCGGGAACATTGCCGCGGCCGCTACCAACCCCATCGTTCCGGAGGAGCGGTCGGATGCGAGCGGCACGACCCAGACGTTCGAGGCCAAGGTCCTCGGCGCGACGAGTGCGACTGCTTTCGCGACTAGCTTCGCGGGCCTAGGATACAGCGGCTGTGGTTCGAACAACCTGCTCGCAGACTGTGGAATCGCACTGCCGGGCGCACAGCAGCAGAACGGCAACCCCGGAGTCCTCAGCTCAGTGGCGGCCAATCCGAACGCGATCGGATACGCCTCGGATGGGCTCGCACGCACCACGACCGGTGTCGGGGCGGGCGGAATCGTTCCGTTCGACGCCGTCGGGCAGCAGGGCGCCCTTGTCGTGAACACCGGTGCGACCGTCTCGTACGGCGCCGTTGTTCCGAGCACGGGAGCGACGGGTACCATTGCCGCGGGCATCACGGACAGCGCGACCGTCAACCAGTACTCTGGCTGGCGCCCGTTCGAGTTCGTGACCCTCCAGCCCCCAACCGGTGAGGTTCAGCGGTTCATTCAGTTCATCACTGACCCCGCGAACAACATCGAGCTTGCGACCGTGACGGGCGAGGTGAGCCTCTACTCCATCTAGAGGAGAGTAGGTCTCGCACGAGCAACCCTTTCCGCCCCCAGGGGAAACCCTGGGGGAGACTCGTTTTGATTTACACTCGATGAGGCCTTGGGACATGACTCTCAAGCGATTGTTCCTCCGAAATGAGACCTGAACGATTTCTGGCAAATCAACGCGAAGCCCGTGCTGAATGGCGTAATGTCCTCGACTGAGGCACGCAAGATCTGCACCTCGCCATAGTCGACGACGCGATTCCCATCGCTCCGTTTAGCGGTCGCTTCCCCGAGTGAAGCGATTTCGGCCTTAGTGAGGACCGCCGCCGGTGCTCCCCCCGCAAACCACGACACGAACGCAAAGCGGGACACATAGCAACCAAGGGGAGGGATGAGAGAAGTGAGCGGAGTCAACCATGGGCGCAGTCGCGACGGCTTGGGCATGCTCAACGTGGCGCCCTTCCGTCAGACCCGGGCACTTACGTTCCGTTAAACTGGAACTAGATCCTCGCGAACAACGTCGTGCGGGCGACTGTGACGGGTGATGTGCACCTCTGCCCCCAATGAGGCCCCCGTTCCACGGAAAACAACCTCTTCCCCCAGGGACACACCCCGGAGCTGGTGTGCGAGGGGTCGGGTCCGAGTTGGGCACCGTGCCGGGAGCTGTCTCGGCGCGGCGTGTGAGGGGGCGTTACGGGCCAGACCCCGACGGACCTCTCGGTGGGGTGGATTCCTCAGCAGGGGCGAGCGGGTGGGTCCAGGGTGTGCTGGGCGGGGGCCTTCGAGCCCGGCCCGCGAACACCGCGGTCGTTACCCCGAGCGCCACTGCCGCGGCGGCGAGGACGCCGATGATGATCCAACCCGTGCTGTCGATTCCCGGAACGGCCACATTCGGGGTGACCGGGCTCGGGTCACCAATCAGGTTGATGTCGAGGATGATGGTCTCATTGCTGGCCAGATCGACCTCGGTGTAGTTGGTCGCGTACCCGGTCGCGGTCACGATGACCGAATACAGGCCTGGCTCGAGCGCAAACGAGAATCCGCCCCCCACCTGGATGACGTCTCGGATCCCGTTGATGTAGAGAGACGCCGTACCGACGTCGACGTCTCCAGTAATGTACCCGACCGGAGGGAGGGCCGCGCTGAAGGTCACGGGGATGCGGATCGCCCCGGCGACATTGGCCGAGCCGTTCGCCGGGCTCGCCTCATACCCCTCGGCGGATATCGTGTAGTTGAACGGCCCGACGGGAACGAATATGGAGATGTTCGGACCGGCCCATGTCAAGTTCGGGGAACTTCCGTTGCCACGAATGGCGACGGTCCACGAGGTAAGATTTGAAATGCCGGTCTCAGTGAATCGGACCGCGAAGGCGGGCAAGAAATGTATGGTGACCGGGAGCGGGGCGCCGGACACGGTGAAGGTGGCGTTGATCCGGTCGGAGGTGTAGTTGGCGATGTTCGCGGACGCCGTAAACGTGTACGTACCGTTGCTCCAAGACTGGGAGATATTCCCTCCCATGGTGCTCGTGACCACAACATAACCGGTCGCGGGCGTGATCGTCGCCACCTGCCAAAGAGTGTCGTCGGGCAATCCGGTGGCGTCAAAGGTCACATTGAATTGCGCAGCCTCCACGGCCGAACCGATCCTTGCCGGTGGCACGCTTGCTCGGGTTGCTGCTCCGGTCATCGCACTATGAGACGGCGACGAGGTGGGCGGGGCCGCCAGCGACGGGGCGGCAAGGGTCACCCCGGCGAGAAGGGCAACCACCAAGACGATCAAGCTCAAGGAGGCGTTCGGCGAGCTCCGCTTCATCGGGTCCTTCGGCGCCTCGCGTGGCATAAGCGTTAGGAACGTGGGGTACGCATCCCGCCGTACCCGTCTCTCGGCTCCATAGGGTTCCGTAATCTATGGGGTAGCTGCGGAGGCCGAGTGCCCCCATCCGGCCCGGTGGCGGAGCTAGACGGATTCCTCGATCTCCCCCGCCTGCGGGACGCCGGCGAGTCCTTCCGCGACCGAGCGCAGGATGGCGAGGTGGCGGTCGACGTCCTGGTCCGTGTGCTGGACCGAGATGGTCCACTGCTCGTCCGGCCCGGTGCCCGACGGGATGAGGCCCTTGTTGAGACAGAGGTAGTAGTAGAGCATCGAACGGTCGCCGTCCACGGTTAGGAACTCTCGCCAGTTCCGGACCGGGTGGTCGGCGAAGACCACCGTGCCCGAGACCCCGTCGGCCGAGACGTGGGCCGTGACACCGGCCTCGTCGAACACTTTCGCGTACCCTTTCGCGAGCCGGGTGTTGAGGCGGGCGGAGTCCGACAACGCCTCGTCCGTGAGGATGTGGTCGAGCGACGCGATGCAGGCGGCCATCGCCAGTGGGTTGGAGTTGTACGTCCCGGCGTGGGCGACCTTGCGGGGACCGACCTCGTCCAGGATGCCCGACCGCGCGGCGATCGCCGACATCGGGACGCCGCAGGCGATCGACTTGCCAAGGGTGATCAGGTCGGGCTGTACTCCGACCCGCCCCGCTCCTCCGTGAGGATACTTCGCTCCGGTCTTGATCTCGTCGAAGATGAGGAGGCTCCCGAGCTGGTCGCACAGTGCGCGGAGTCCAGGGAAGAACCCCTCCTCCGGGAGCACGAATCCCATGTTCATCGGGATCGGCTCGGCGATGATGGCGGCGAGGTCGTCGGCGTGCTCGCGGGCGATCTTCTCGGTCGCCGCGAGGTCGTTGAACGGTGCGATCAGCGTGCGTTCGGTGACCTCGGAGAGGATCCCCGGCGAGGCCGGGGCCGAGCGGGGGTGTTCCGGTGGGCCCGCGACTTCCGGTCGGGGCTTCACCCCGACCAACAGGGTGTCGTGAGAGCCGTGGTACGACCCCTCGAACTTGAGCACGTAGCGCTTCTTCGTGAACGCCCGGGCGAAACGGATGGAGTGATGGGTCGCTTCGAGGCCGGTCGTGCTGAACCGGACCTGGGCCATACCGTAGCGCCGGCAGATCCGTTCGGCGACGTCCGGGGTCTGGTCCCATTCGTAGCCGTAGACGCTTCCATTCTCGATCTGGCGGCTCAGCGCCTCCACGAGTTTCGGATGGGCGTGCCCGCTCTGGAGTGAGCCGAATCCCATGTTGAAGTCGAGGAATTCGTTGTCGTCCGCATCCCAGAGGTGGACACCCTTCGCCCGATGGACGTAGAAGGGGTACGGGTCGAGGAAGCGGTAGTTGGAGTGCACACCGAGAGGGCTCCAGCGGCGGGCCCGCTCCCAGAGTTCCTTCGAACGGGGGGTGCGGCGCTGGTATTCCTCGTAGGCAGCTTTGAACCGGGGGTCCACGATCCCATCTCCAACGGCGGAGAGCGACTTCCGCCGGCACCCTCCCGAGGAGGAGGGGTTACAAGAAGGCGCCCGGGGGAGTGGGGGATCGGAGTGGGGCGCCCCGAGAGGGTCAAGAACCCGCCCGCCTCCCGAGGCTGGAGGAGCCCGTGGGCGGTACGGTCGAGCTCGAGAACTTCGTGGCCGGCCGGTGGGTCCCGGCGTTGGCGTCGGGTCGGCTAGACGTGCCGGACCCCCCGGATGGCACCCTGCTGGCCCGCGTACCCCGCTCGGAGGCGGCCGACGTCGACGCCGCAATCCGCGCGGCCCGGGCGGCATTCCCCGCGTGGCGAGAAGTGCCCGTCGCGGAGCGGGCGCGTCGGGTCCTCGCACTCCGGGCCCTGCTCGAGACCCACGCCGACGACCTGGCCCGGACGGTCTCCCGGGAGAACGGGAAGACGCTCGACGAGGCCCGGGGGTCCGTCCGGCGGGGAATCGAGGCGACCGAGTTCGCTGCTTCCGCCCCCACGACGACCCAGGGATACTTTCTCGAGGACGTCTCGCACGGGGTCGATACGACCCTCCTACGCCAGCCGGTGGGCGTCGTCGTCGGGATCACCCCGTTCAACTTCCCGGTGATGATCCCGCTTTGGATGGCGCCGCTCGCCCTCGTCTGCGGCAACTGCTTCGTCCTAAAGCCGTCGGAACGCGTTCCCCTGTCCGCCGTGCTCCTCGCCCGGCTCGTCTCGGAGGCGGGATTCCCTCCCGGCACGTTCAACCTGGTCCACGGGGATTCATCCGCCGTCAATGCGCTGCTCACACACCCCGGGGTCGATGCAGTGTCGTTCGTCGGGTCGGCGCCCACGGCCCGCCACGTCTACACTACGGCGGCAGCCCATGGAAAGCGGGTGCAGGCCCTGGCCGGGGCGAAGAATCACCTGCTCGTCATGCCGGATGCGGACCTCGACCACTCCGTCCCGGCGATCATCTCCAGCGCCTTCGGCCAATCGGGAGAGCGGTGCCTCGCGGGCAGTGTCGTCCTCGCGGTCGAGCCCGGTGCCGACCGGCTGGTGGAGCGCCTCGCCGCGGCGGTGCGGTCGCTCTCGGTCGGTCCAAGCTCGGCAGCGGATACCGACGTCGGGCCCGTCATCCGCGCGGACCACCGCGACCGGGTGCACCGATGGATCCAGGAGGGGGAGGCCGGGGGGGCCGTCGTCGCCGCCCGGGGGTCGACCCCCGCGGGGTCGGACGGCTTCTACGTCGCCCCTGTCCTGTTCGACCGCGTGCAGCCGGAGATGGCGATCGCGCAGGAGGAGATCTTCGGCCCGGTGCTCTGCGTCGTCCGCGCCCCCTCCCTCGGCGAGGCGATCCGGATCGCGAACCGGTCGCGCTTTGGGAACGCGGCCGCGATCTTCACTCGCGATGGCGGGGCCGCCCGACAGTTTGTCCACGAAATCGAGGCCGGGATGCTGGGTGTGAACATCGGCGTCCCGGCTCCGGCCGCGTACTTCCCGTTCGCCGGGTGGAAGGGTTCGTTCTTCGGCGACCTTCACGCCACGGGCCGGGACGCGGTCGAGTTCTACACGCGCAAGAAGGTCGTGACCACGCGCTGGTTCTAGTGCGCCGAGGTTGTTGCCGGGCTCGGCATCTCCGCATCGGACACGAGCAGGGCCCGGTCCAGTACGTCGAGTCCGTGGTCGAGCTCCTCCCGGGTGATGATCAACGGCGGCGCGACCACGAGGTGGGAGATCCATGCGACGCAGAAGACCCCCTCCTTCATCATCGCCGCCGCGACCTTCTCGGCGACGAGCGGACGTCCGGCCAGCTTGTCGTCCTCCGTGTTGAACGGAGTCCGGGACTTCGGGTCCCGGACGAGTTCGACGGCCGCGAAGAGGCCGAGTCCACGCACTTCCCCCACGGACGCGTGTCGTTCCTGGATCTCGCGGAGCCGCGCCAGGAGGTACTCTCCGTCCGTGCGGGATTTCGTGATGAGGTCCAGGCGACGGTACTCCCCGATCGCCGCGACCGCCGGGGCGAGGGTGAGCGGGTGGGCCTCGTAGGTGTGTCCGTGGGGGAAGTAGGTCTCGGCGAAGACATCGTGGAGACGGGCGGTGGTGGCGGTGAGACCGAGCGGGATGTGCGCGCCGGTGATCCCCTTCGCGGTCGTAAGGATGTCCGGGACCACGTCCCAGTGGTCCACGCCGAACCACTCACCCACGCGGCCCCAACCGGTCATCACCTCGTCCGCGATCAGCAGCACCTCATGCTTCTTCGTGATCTTCCGGATCATCGGCAGATACTCGGGGACCGGCACGAGGACGCCGTTCGTCCCGACCACGGGCTCCACGATCATCGCCGCCACGTCCCCCTCCCGTTCGAGCTGGTAGTCGACGTACTCGGCGCAGGCGACGCCGCAGTCCGGATAGGTCAGACCGAAGGGACACCGGTAGCAGTAGCAGTCCGGTGCGAAGACCGTTCCCGGGACCTTCTGGAGGCGTTCGATCGGACGGCGGCGGGGGTCCCCCGTGACCGAGATCGAGGCGGCCGTCGCCCCGTGGTAGGACCGGTACCGCGACAGGATCTTGGTGCGGCCGGTCGCCACGCGGGCGATCTTCAAGGCGGCTTCGTTCGCCTCGGTCCCCGAGGTGCTGAAGAAGAAGCGGGAAAGGCCCGAAGGAAGGACCTCGAGCAGCTCGAAGCTCAATCGGGCCCGGGCCTCGGTGGCGAACCCCGGAGCGGCGTAGGCCAGCTGGGCCGCCTGCGCGGCGATGGCGGCGACCACCGCCGGATTGGAGTGGCCGAGGTTCGTCGCCATCAGCTGGGAGGAGAGGTCGAGGTAGGCGTTCCCGCGGTCGTCCCAGAACGTCGAGTCCTTGGAGCGGGTCACCACGAGCGGCTTCCAGCCCGCCTGGCGCCGCCACGTGACGTAATTCGTCTCCTGCACGATCGAACGGATCGCCTCGCCGTCCAGCGGGCGGGGCGGCGGGTCCGGTTCGGTCACGGGGGGATCGCCCTCCCGGCGCCGGAGCGACCGTCACCGAACAGACGGCGGGCGTTCCCCCCGAGCATCGCCGCCCGCTCGCTTGGCGGCAGGTCCAGGCCGTCCACGAGGGAGACCGCGGTGCCGAGGGACTCGAGAGGCCAATCCGACCCGTAGAGGATCCGCTCCGTCGAGCCGATCGTATCGACCACGGCCTGGAGGACCTGCCGGGCGCGGGTGACCATGCGGTCGAAGTGGGGCGTCTGGGGATGGGCCAACAACCCCGACGTATCCGTGTAAACGTTCGAGTTCTTGTACACGACCTCCGCCGCCTCCTCGACCCACGGGTTTCCGAGGTGGCACAGGACGAACCGAACGTCGCGGTACTGCACCGCGACCTCGTCCATCTCGATCGGGCGGGCGAACTTGATCCGCCCATCGGGCGAGAGGGTGTCGCCCTGATGGACCATCACGGGAAGGTGGTGACGGGCGGCGTACTCGTAGACCGGCGCAAGCACCGGGTCGTGCGGGTAGAAGGCCTGGTAGCCGGGGAACAGCTTGACTGCGGCCAGGTCAGCGACCGCATCCCAGGTCCGGACGACCGACTTCACCAGGTCGCGTCCTCGGGTCGGGTCGACCGTCGCCACCGGCCGGAGCCGGCCCCCACTCGCGTGGGCGTTCGCGACGGACTCCCGCAGCGAATCCTCCGCGCTGGGGCCTTCATAGACCGGCAGTGCGAGACCGGAGTCGATCGAGTTCTGGTCCATCTCCGCGAGGAGACCCGGGACGGTGTAGTCGAGGTCCCGCGTGTATCCAGTTCGGGGGAGGTCTGGCCACCAGCGGGAGAGGTGCAGGTGGACGTCGAAGTACCGGTCGGGATCGGCCACGGGTGCCCTTCGAAACCGAATCGGCGGGGGTCCATAACCCGTCCGGTGGCCGACCGAGGAGTGATATCACCTCGGGCGGTAACACGTCGGGGAACCTATGACCGAGCCGGAAGGGACGGGCAGCTACCCGGACGCCCCCCGGATCCTGCACCCGCCGCCGGGGCCCCGATCCCGCGAGCTGCTCGCCGAGCAGGGTCGCTGGGAGACCGATGCGGTCGCCTACTCCCACTACTTCCCCATCGCGGTCCGCTCCGCCCGCGGAGCGACCATTGAGGACGTCGACGGGAACCGGTTCATCGACTGGGTCGCGGGGATCTCGGTCCTCAACCTGGGGCACCGCCACCCCCGGCTCACCGCCGCCCTGGAGACCCAGAGCCGGGAGGTCTGGCACGCCCTCGAACTTCCCACCGAGGCGCGGGTCCGCTTCCTGAAGGAGCTGGAAGCCTCGCTCCCGGGGACCCTTCGCAACAACGCCCGCATCTTCTTCACCGTCACCGGCGGGGACGCGATCGAGACCGCGGTCCAACTGGCCGACTACGCCCAGCAACGCCACGGCACGCTGACCTTCTCTGGGGCCTACCACGGTGTCCACGGGGGCGCCGTGCGGCTCACGAGCGGCCGGCGCTACCACGTCAACAGCCCGTTCGTCGGGGGGGCCGTCGTCCGGGTCCCGTTCCCCGACCCGTACCGCCCGGTCCTCGGGGCGGACCAGGGGGCCGCGGGGACCGTCGCCTACCTCGAGCACCTCGTCAACGACCCATACTCCGGAGTCGATAGTCTGTCGGCGGTCCTGGTCGAGCCGATCCTGGGGGAGGGCGGCTACGTCGTCCCGCCCGACGATTTCCTTCCGTCGCTCCGCGAATTCTGCGACCGGCACGGGATCCTGCTCATCGCGGACGAGGTCCAGACCGGCCTCGGTCGAACGGGGCGGATGTGGGGCGTCGACCATTCCGGGGTCACCCCCGATATCCTCTGCATGGCCAAGACCATCGGGGGGGGAATCCCGCTCTCCGTCGTCGCGTACCGCGCCGACCTGGTGAAGGAGCTCCCGCGCGGATTCCACCTGGGCACCTACCGCGGGAACCCGCTCGCCCTCGCCGTGGGGACCGAAGTGCTGAAGGTCCTTCGGGAGGGGGACCTACTCGCGAAGACCACCCGTCGGGGGGCCGCGCTCATGGACCGGTTCCGGGAGATCGCCGTACGGCACCCGTCGATCGGGGACGTTCGTGG
>Ga0187887_10004461_pt1 | contig 10448 bp, 6 predicted proteins | sample June2016WEW_7_10_FD_132977 | JGI IMG/M metagenome (GOLD analysis project Ga0187887, IMG submission 132977) | Peatland microbial communities from SPRUCE experiment site at the Marcell Experimental Forest, Minnesota, USA - June2016WEW_7_10 | ecosystem: Environmental > Terrestrial > Soil > Wetlands... | reverse complement strand
TATTACGAGCCGGGAGAAGCGCTCTCCGGCGGGTTGGAGTATCAGCGCGAGACGGAGCAGGCGGGCAGCGTTTGGCTCGAGTTGCAATGGCGTTCCGTTGCGGGACGCTGGATTCAGCCTTCGCAGGAGCCGGAGACCGGCGAGTTGTTCGCGCGCTCGGTTGCCATCGAAGGCACCCACGTCCGGCTGCTCGGTCCCGAGGACAACCTGCTGCAAGTTTGCCTGCACACGGCCAAGCACTCCTACCTTAGAGCGCCTGGGCTTCGCCTCCATACGGACGTAGAGCGAATTGTGCGAGGAACCTCGATTGACTGGGAAACTTTCCTGCGCATGGTCCGGAGACTGAAGGTCAGGACCGCGGTCTATTATTCGCTGTGGCTGCCGTCCATTCTTATCGGTACGCCCGTCCCATCGGAGGTTCTCAAAGAGCTGGAGCCGTCTGAAGCTAGGAATCGACGGATTCTGCGCTGCATCCAGCAGGCCGGCTTGTTCTATCCCAATGCCGGCCGAAAATTCACGCGCATGAACTATATGCTCTTCTATCTGTTTCTCTATGACGATGCCGGCTCTCTGCTCAAAGCTCTCTTCCCGGACAGGGAATCGATGAAAGAGCGCTATGGGGCGTCGAATCCACTCTCTTTGCCATACCATCACGTCAAGCGGTTTGCGGATCTGTGTTTCCGTAGAACAGGGTTTTAGCCGCGGGGACCCGGGACAAAATCCCCGGCACCCGTCAATCCAGACTCGGATAGGCCCGAAAAATCTGCCCTGCCGCAAGGAATTGAATTCAGGATCCAAGGATTCCACGAGGACCTTCGGAAAACTGCGAGAACTTAGGCATAAGGTCACGCAGCAAGGGAGATGCGCTGGATGAAACGGCATGACATTCAGACGTGGACGGCCGAGGAGCGGTCAATCGAAGGGGTCGAGGAGTCAGCTATGTATCGCATCCTCAGGCGACTTTTGGAGAGCGGGACCCTGAGCCGGGATGATTCTCTTCTGATCGTCTTTGCCGGCGAGTTCGACCGGGCGGTTGTAAGCCGTCTTGGATTTACACGCTTCACGCTCTCGAATATTTCCAGCTCCGTTGGAGATTCCCATTTCGATGCGCGAACGATTCCGTATCCAGACGGCAGTTTCGATCACGTGGTGGCCCACGCGGGCATCCATCACAGTTCGCGTCCGCACCAGGTGGTGTGCGAGATGTACCGGGTTGCGGACAAGTCCGTGATGTTCTTCGAGGCGCAGGACTCCTGGATGATGCGGCTCGCAGTGAGGCTTAAGCCCACGGTCGAATACGAATGGAACGCCATCCTGGACCATGGCCTGCGGCGTGGAGGCGTCGACGACCTTCCCATCCCGAATTACGTCTACCGATGGACGCGCAGGGAAGTCGAGAAGCTGATTCGGTCACTCGATCCGGCGCATGTGCCGTTTCTCAGTTTCATCGTGGAGTGGGATTTCACTTACGAGCGGGTCAGGCGAAGGCTTCAGCGCACAGCGTTGCGCTTGCTGCCTTCCTGGCTCCTATCCGGGATATGCCGGGCTTCAATGGCCCTTTTTGAATTGCTATTCTCCGCCCATGGAAATGTCTTCTTCGCAAGGATCGAGAAGCGCGGGGTCGAGCAGCCCTGGATGAAGAATGGGGCTTTTGTGCCCCCGCTTCATGTGGCGGCGACGGCAAGTGAGCCACCCGCCGTCGAGCGCGCTTGATCTCGCGAAGGAAGAGCACCCCACGTGACTTTGAAGGAGCTATCTCTCGACGGAAAGCGTTTCGGGAAGGGATTGTCTGGATTCCGGCCGCCATGCAAATCGCGAGACGGGTTCCGCAGGTTCAGCATCCCTCCTCTGATCGGCGCGGCCATCGTCGCCCTCTCCGCAACTCCTGCATGGGAAGCCACCATCAACGTGCGTTCGTACGGAGCCGATCGAAACATGGATCGGGAAACGAAACTTCAATTCAGTCTCTGATCGCTGTCTCCGGCTTCAGGGCTTCAATGAGGATGAATGTACGACGGACGAGGAACGGCTGACAGCCACCAGACGACTTACCGGCCCGACCTGGATGGACTACGCGCGGTTGCAGTGTTGTCCGTGATTGCCTGTCATTTGTCAAAGAGCGCGCTCCCTAGCGGTTATCTCGGCGTGGACATCTTCTTCGTTCTGTCCGGATTTCTTATTACCAATGTTATCTGGCGCGAGGCGGCCAATCGGGACTTTTCCATCGCGCGTTTCTATGAACGCCGCGTCCGGCGCATACTGCCGGCGCTGAGTGTCCTACTGATTGTCGTTTCCGCGTGCGCCGTCAAGCTGCTCCTTCCCTGCGACCTGAAAGACTTTGCAAGGAGCGTCTTCGCGACTTTGACCTTCGTTGCAAACGTATATTTCTGGAGAGATACGGGGTATTTCGGGAAGCTCGCGGAAGAAAAGCCATTGCTGCATGTCTGGTCTTTGGGCGTTGAAGAGCAGTTCTACATCCTCTTCCCGCTGTTGGTGCTTTTCTGTCTCCGCTGGCGCCGCTCGGCTATGTTGCCGCTCACCGCCACGCTTGTCCTGCTGTCTCTCATAGCGAATATCTTGGCTATCCATTGGGCGCAGGACTCGATGGCATTTTATCTTCTACCGGCACGCGCCTGGGAAATCGGCGCGGGCGCGCTTCTTGCTCTGGCCGCACCCGCAACAATCCCTTATCAGTGGTCGAGACAAATCCTCGCTCTACTGGCGGTTGCGCTTCTCATCGTCGGCCTCTGCTTCAAGGGACTTTCTTTGGGGGGAATGATTCCGGCCTCTTCCTGGGTGGTTGTAGGAACAACCCTGGCCATCTACGTTGGAAGCGCCGGCGGCAGTTGGTTGACGCATGCGCTCTCCAGGCCGATTCTAGTTTGGGTTGGACTCATCTCCTATTCCTTGTATCTCTGGCATTGGCCGATCCTGGTTTTTGCTCGCTACTATCTGGTGCGCTCTACCCTTTCGCCGGTCGAAGCGGCAGGGGTATTCCTGCTGTCGGTCAGCCTGGCCGCATTGTCTCTGCGTTTTGTCGAGCGGCCATTTCGCAATCGAGCGATGCCGATTCGCTCAGTAGTAACTTGGGTTGCCTGCGGATGCCTGGTGGTTGCTATCGCCTCCGCCGCTACCCTCGCGCAAAAGGGCTTCCCGGCACGTTTCCCTCCGGATGTTGTCCGCATCAACTCGGCGGTTGGCACCGAATTTCATTGCGACTTGAACGATTACATCGCGATCGGGCTCTCGAGGGGATGTCTCATGTCCGTGGCCAGCCGTGATCCGGCGGACGCGACCGTGGCTCTGGTTGGCAACTCGTATGCGCAAATGTACACGCCGCTGGTCTCGGATATCTTGCGGGAGAACAATCGAGGCGGCATTCTCGTTCCCATGAACAGTTGCCTGCCAACGCCGGACTTCAATGAATCGTCAACGTGCATGGCTCTTGCCGCTAGAAACTTAAAGACGGTAGAAAGTCTTCCCCGCATACGGATTGTTATCCTTGCAATGACCTGGAAGTGGACTGTCCCCATGTACACGCCAGCGGGCCAGGTCTCTGAAGAGAACCAGACCAAGGAATTCATCGAGAGTCTCGACCACGTGATTCAGGATCTGGAACAGCGAAGCAAAATGGTGGTGTTGATCGGACCTATCTCGCCACCAATGTGGGAAACGGCCTCGGTTGTAAGCCGGAATCTTGCGTTCGGCCACAAGACCATCGCCCCGTTATTCTTGCCTGAGGATGCGTTTTGGACTATGGAAGGCGAAGCAATTCAGCATTTTACCGCCCGCAGCGACATAGTATTCATCCGCCCGGACCGCATCCAGTGCAGCCAGGGCGCGTGCGGCTACTTTCGCGACGGAGCATCGCTGTTTGCGGACTCTAGCCATCTTGCAGAGTCTGCGCTGCCGGTTTTTCGGCCAGCCTTCGAGCCTGCGCTTAAACAGGCCTTTCAGCGGACCGCGCAATGATCTGAGAAGGTTTCGCGGAAGGAAGGGATCGTTATTTTTCCGCAGAGGGGAGCAGGCCTCATGGCGTTACCAAAGCGATCGTTGGGCTTAGCCCTTGTTGAACGGGCATCCATTATCTTCGGGCCCGTTTGGGGAACAGGCGGCGGCTCGCGCCAGTTTCGCGCCTCTCTGTTGATCTGCGCCGTCCTCGCCCCGATCTCTCTAGCCCCAGCATGGGGATCTACCTTTAATGTGCGAAAGTACGGTGCGACCGGCAACGGAAAGACAGATGATGCTTCCGCAATTCAACGAGCCGAGCAAGCCGCGGAACTCGCGGGTGGAGGTTCGGTCTATCTGCCCTCGGGAAAATATCTGATGAACAGCACAGTGCTGGTGGGAAGCAACATCGAGATATACGGCAATGGCGACTCCACCGTGTTGATGCGCACCAATACCTTGAGCCAGGTTCCCGCATATGGAGCGGATTGCTCAACTCCACACCCGCCGCTCGGTACGCATCGGGCAATCTTCTGGAATCGCCATTACAACTGCGCCGATCGGAATGTTCATCTGCATGATTTCGAGGCTGATGGCTCCGCAATTACCACGGTCCCAAACAGCGTTCTGCTGGCATTTTCCGGGCTCGTGGATAGCACTGTGGAGAATATCACGGTAGTGAATGCGCCCCAGGACGCAATGTTTTTCAGAAATGGCGGCGAGAATCTCACCGTAGCAAACAACAGGATTCTCCTGCACAATACCCTCTGGGGCAATGGGCAAGGCATCAACATAGAAATGCATGTCAATGGACAAGTCTGGGAGCGGTGAACATAACCGGAAACGAGATCGTAACGGGCGCTACGAATTTCTGTTCCGCGGCGCTCGACCGCCCTTGCGCGAGCGACTCCGATTGCTCGAATCTTCAGCCTGCGACGTGCGGAAAGGGTGCCTCCACCAGCGCGGGCATCGGGATCACATGGGTGGACGGCACGCATCCACCCGTAGTTCATATCGCCAAAAACCACATATGGGTAGGCAATGATCATTACGGGATTATTTGCAATGGCTGCGTGGACTCGACCATCAACGGAAATGTTATTCGGCCGGCGAAGCTCAGGAGTATCCCTGGGAGGGGAACCTTTACAGGAATCAGTTCGCACTCCGCCGCAAGGGGAACAGTCCACAATCTGACCATTGACAGCAACACCGTCGAGGGAACAGGGGAACCCGAGGATGGCCAGGCCATCCATGTCAGTGGACTGGGAGTCGGCGAGAATGGACTTACAATACGAGACAATCTCATTGTTCGCAAAAATACTTCCAATGTAAAGGCTGTCATTCAGGTTGGCGGCTGGCAGAACGTTTCTGTCGCAAGAAACCATCTGTGCTTTGTGCCCGGCAATGACATTCGTCTGGGAAGCTTTGGACGGCCGGTGGCAAACGGAACACAGACGAACAATACGACCGTTCCGATTGAGAAGCAAGCTGGAACGCCGCCCCCGGAATGTTCATCTCTGCCGCAGTGAGCGGCGCGGATCTCTTAATTCAGCTTCATCCCGCATCCGCGGAAACAGCCTTTTGGAAGACCCGGTACTCTCTCGGCGTGCGGAAATTGACAAGCTTCGTTTGACAACTGAATTCAAGACCCTCTTGGGAGGTACCCGATTATGCATCGTCAACGTACTCAAGCAATGCGCTGCACTGACAACGTTTCCGCCTGCCTTATTTGCCGAGGCCCAGTGGCCGATTGCATGGAAAAATTCGGGTACCGTTACTCCCGCTGCCCCGGATGCGGATTCATTTTTGTCAACCCGCGGCCAGACCCGGCGGAGTTGGCCGCCTGGTATGCCGGTCATTCCTCCTTCCGTGGCCACGATACCGGAGGATCGCTGGAGTACTGGGAAAAGGGCTGGAAGCAGCGCCACGAGCGTTTTGTTCTGTCACGGCTCGGGACGCGCGGAAAACTGTTAGACATTGGTTGTGGCTATGGACTGAACATTTCTTTGTTTCAAGAATATGGCGGCCGCTTTGAATGTCAGGGCATCGAACCAGACAGCGTTGTCGCCGCGGAATGTGCCAAACTCACGGGGGTCAGGCCGTTTGTCGGAACTTTCGAGCAATTTCAGACCGAGGAGAAATTCGATTTCATCTTCCTGAATCAGGTCATTGAGCATGTCATCGACCCCAGGGCTTGGATGCTCCGCATCGAGGAATTGCTCTCTCCCGAGGGAGTCGTGGTTTTTGGAACTCCAAACTCCCGAGGCTTTTACAGCTTCTTCCTGGGCCGCAAGAGGGATCCGTTCTTCCATGCGCCGCTTCATCTGAATCACTTCGCTCCCGATAACATTTCCGATCTCATTCGCCAGTGCGGCATGGAGACCATACTGGTTCACCGGTTCAGCGACCTCAGGCCGATCAGCTTTTTCCGCCATCCCAAGCAGCCAAAGTGGTCGGCAAGGCTGCTATGGCAGATGCATCGTCCCATCGCCGAAGCGCTCGACCTCAGCGGATTGGGCATCGTGATGTATGTCGCCGCCAGAAAGTCCAAGGCCCGCCCCATCGCAGCTACTACCGCAGCCGGGTGATTGGGCAAATGGTCGCGCTCATTGTCTCTTCGGAAGAGAATTGACCATGATTTTACGGCCCGACAATTCACGCTAACTGAGTACCGGCAGAAATTGGGTTTGTTATGGAAATACTGCGAACGCTGATCCTGATTGAGTCCCTGACGCTGGGCATGCTTTTGTGTTTGGCCGCCGCATACTTCTATTTTCAGTCGCGGCGGATTACCGACACTCGGGTCTTCGGCCTGTTCTCCCTCATCTTTTACTACTGCATGCCAGGAATCCTCGGTGCGCTTTCTCCATCGCTTCTCCGAGTTGTTGTTCCCCTTGCGGGCAAAGAGGTGCTGTTGCCTTTGGCAATAGCTTTGCCATTGATGATGGCCAGCGTTCTTGTCGGCATCTTTTTCCGTTTCGGACGGGCCAAGAGAAGAACCCCAACGCAGGAATGGAAGCTCGCCAAGCAACTCGCCGTCCGGTACCGGCCGGGACGGCTCTTTCTTGTTTCATTAGTATTCTTTATCCTGGGGCTGATCGGCGTGTACCGCGAATTGAACGCTGCCGGAGGATGGTTCGCCGTCATCAAGGGGGGCAGCTCCGCATACCTGGAAGCGCGGGTTACCGGAACCGTGGGCTTCTGGGGTGTGCTTATGTCATTTATCCCCATTGCGGCAATTGGGATGATTTACAGCACTGTGTTGGGCAAGGCTGTTCCACGCGAGCTCCGCTGGCCCATTGTTTTGGCCATCCTGGTTGGCTCCATCGGTCTAATCTCTCTACTGACCGTGCGTCACCTGAGCACGATGTTACTGCTCTCCGTGGTTGCACTGCTTGAGATCAGAAGCAGAAAGCTATTCCGCATGGTTGCTCCCATCCTGCTCATCCTGATTGCCATTGGGGCGGTAGCGCTGGCCTCTCTTCGATACTCCAGCAAGAGCCGGAATATTGACCAGCTCACTGCCAATTTCGAGCAAATCAGAATCTCGGAAAGAATCATCGGCGCCTTCAATCTTAGAGATTATATCTGGGGCGGAAATATTCCTGACATGGTAGTCTTCCTGATTCCGCGCGCGATATGGCCGCAGAAGCCCATGGGATCCTCGATCAACCGGGCGGTATTCTTCGAATTCTCCAAATTTGGTGGAGTGAAAGTCGTCGGCCTCCTGGGCGAAGGTTATGCTTCCGGAGGACTGCTCATGGTGGCCGTCGAAGGACTCATCTTCGGCGTCCTGCTGAGGCGCATGCGAAGTTTCTGGGAAAGGCGCCAGTCAAACAGCTTTCAGTTTATGGCCTACGGGTCCATCGTTCTGGGATATATCTATATGTCGGCAAGAGGCGGCTTTGTTTCGCCATCCGCCTTTACATTCATCGCCATGCTCGGGCAGCTCTGGTTTACGAATTGGTCGTGCGGGTATATAGAAAACCGGGAGAAGCTCCAGAGCCCCACTCGGACGCGGACGAATGAAGCAGTGACCGCATAAGCTCTTTCAACAACTCTTCCGGCTCCAAAGGCGAGATCGTGAAAATTCTTCAGGTCAGCTCCCATTATCTCCCGGCCTATAGCTTTGGAGGGCCTTTGCAGGTGGCGCACGCTCTGGGCAAGGAGTGGACGAGGGCGGGTCACGAGGTCACGGTGTGCTGCACCAATCTGAAAACTCCTGAAGATGATCTTGAAGTGGCAACCGATGTGCCCGTTCTGGTGGATGGGATTACGGTCTGGTATGAACCGGTCACCCTGTCGCGCTATTACGGCTTCTCTCCGCCGATGTATCGCCGGCTGAAGACGCTGGTTGCCGAGGCCGACTTGGTGATCGTGCACTTCCATTATCAGTTTGCAAGTTGGGCAGGAGCCCGCATCGCGCGGAAGCTCGGAAAGCAGTACCTTGTGTTTGCGCACGGCTCTTTGAGAACAGCGGGACTCAGGCACAAGAGCGCAATTCTGAAGCTTCTCTACCTGGGTCTGATGGAGCGGATGAATCTCTCCAAAGCCCTGAGGGTCGTATTTGGCAACGCGGAGGAAATGCAGGGATCGCTCTGGCGAAAGCGCGGCATTGTTATGCGGAACTCCATCGACCCGGCGCAGTTGGCCGGTGAAAGCGATGATGCCGAAACCCGTTTCCCCGCAATCCGCGGCAAGACGAAGTTCCTGTTTCTCGGCAGACTCGATGTGAAGCAAAAAGGCCTGGACTATCTGCTGGAGAGCTTTTCCAAGGCAGCCAGGCTGCGGGACGATGTGGTGTTGATCCTGGCGGGTCCGGATGAGCGAGGCGACCGTCAGGTGCTGCGTGAGTTGATCGCCCGCTACGGTATTGGGCAGAAGATTCTCTTCACCGGAGTCATCAGCGGAACTCTGAAGACATCGATGCTGGCGGCCGCGGATGTTTTTGTGCAGCCTTCGCGCTTCGAGGGTGGCAGCGTCGCTTTGGTGGAAGCCCTCTATCTCGGATTGCCGGTGGTTGTGACACACGGAACTGGCCTTTCCAGGGAGATTGAAGACAACCAATTGGGAATGGTTGTCGCGCCGGGCGGCGAACTTACACGCGCACTCGAGGCCATGATGGATCCGGAAGTCCGGCAGAGATATGCGGGGCGAGGACGCCAATTTGTGCTGGACAATCTTGTGTGGCAAAAGACCGCGGCCAGCTTTCTTCTCGAGATAGAAAGCCTGCTCCCCGCAAAACTAAATCTCGCGCCGCAAGAAGCCTGCTGATAGAGCAACGCGGCACCCTGAGAACAGTTCTGCTGCACTATTATCCTGGAACAGCAAAGAAGCCCCATCTTCGCGGATGGGGCTTCTGCTTGTGCCGGCAAACACGTAGCGCCCGCCCCACCTCAGGTGGTCAGTCGTAGTATTCCAGACCCAGATGCGTGATCAAATCCGCGCCCATGATGTGGCGCAGGGTGTTCTTGAGCTTCATCGACTGAATGAATAAATCGTGCTCCGGATAGAGGCCGGGCGCGCTCTGCGGCGACTTCAGATAAAAGCTCAACCACTCCTGAATGCCGATCGAGCGCAGCTCCTGGGCGCGCTTGGCCAGGTCCAGGAAGAGCACCAGATCGAGCGCGATCGGGGCGGCTAGAATCGAATCGCGGCAAAGAAAATTCACCTTGATCTGCATCGGGTAGCCCATCCAGCCGAAGATGTCGATGTTATCCCAGGCCTCCTTTTCATCGCCGCGAGGAGGATAGTAGTTGATGCGGATCTTATGGTAGAGATCCTTGTAAAGATCGGGATAGAGGTCGGGTTGGAAGATGTAATCGAGCGAGCCCAACTTGGACTCTTCCTTGGTCTTGAACGATTGCGGATCGTCCAGCACTTCGCCGTCGCGGTTGCCCAGAATGTTAGTCGAGAACCAGCCGGAGACGCCTAACATGCGCGCCTTGAAGGCCGGGGCGAGAACTGTCTTCATCATGGTCTGGCCGGTCTTGAAGTCTTTGCCGCAAATAGGCGCCGCGTTGCGCTTCGATAGCTCGACCATGGCTGGAAAGTCCACCGTCAGGTTCGGCGCTCCGTTGGCGAAGGGCACGCCCTCGCTCAGCGCCGCATAGGCGTAAATCTGCGAGGGCGCGATGGCGATGTCGTCTTCTTCCAGGCCCTTCTCGAAGGCCGCAATGCTCTGGTGCACGGCCGCCGACTCGATGAAGATCTCGGTTGAAGCGCACCAGATCATCACCACCCGGTCCACAGTCTTCTTGAAGGCACGAATATCGGCCCTCAATTGCTCGGCCAGATCGCGCTTGTTTTTGCCCGACTTCGTGTGTGTGCCGTGCAGGCGCTTCACGTAGTACTGGTCGAAGACCGCAGGCATAGGCTTGATCGTCTCCAGGTAGGGCTTGAGTTGCTCCAGCATCTTCTCGTCCAGCACCTTGGCGTGCGCGGCGGACTCGTAGACGTTGTCCTCGAAGATGTCCCAGCCGGTGAAGACCAGATCGTCC
>Ga0187887_10004455_pt1 | contig 10454 bp, 10 predicted proteins | sample June2016WEW_7_10_FD_132977 | JGI IMG/M metagenome (GOLD analysis project Ga0187887, IMG submission 132977) | Peatland microbial communities from SPRUCE experiment site at the Marcell Experimental Forest, Minnesota, USA - June2016WEW_7_10 | ecosystem: Environmental > Terrestrial > Soil >... | reverse complement strand
GGAAGAACGCTTTCGCCTGCTCTCGGCGACGGAAACGAACTCGATTCTGCAAATGACGCTCCAGCCCAAAAGCGCTTCCGCCCGCAAATTCATCGGCGAACTTCTGATCGGCTTCCGCACCAACGATTTTTCGATCGCCGTGACCGAGATGAAATTCGCCGACGGCTCCAGTCTGCGGAACGATTTCACCAACGTCGTCTTGAACCAGCCGATTGATCCCGCACAGTTCGAGGCCAAACTGCCGCCGGACTTCACCGTCGTTGAACCGTTACAGCAATGAACGCAAGCCGGACCGATTACCGGGAGCGCCGGCATCCTGCCGGCCCGCCGTGGCGGAAACTCGCCGGCCGGGCTGCCGGCGCTTCCGGATTCAAACCATGAGCGCGTCACCTGAAATTCTGCAACTCGCCATGAAATCGCTGCCGCACGGGCCGGAATTCCGGTTCGTGGACCGGATGATAAGCCTGACACCGGGCAAGGCCGGCGTGGGAGAATACCGCGTGCGCGGCGACGAGTTTTATTTACGCGGCCATCTGCCGGGCGAACCGATTCTGCCCGGCGTCTTGCTGGTGGAGGCCGGCGCACAGGTGGCCGGCATGGTGGCACAGGAAGACCCGGCCAATCCCACCTGGCCGCGAATGAAACTGTCCGGGCTGCGCGCCGTTAAAATTCTTGGCTCAGCCAAACCCGGCGACACCCTGCGCATCGAGGCGGTCATCACCGGCCAACTCGGTCCCTTGATTCAAGCCGCGGTCACCGCCTTCATCGCGGACACCCGGGTGCTGTCCGCGGAACTGACCCTGGCGGGCATGGCCAAAGCCGGTGAGCCCGGGGTGAAGCAAGTCCGCGCCCGGCAACCATGATGGCGTTAACCGAGCAGTCCGTCCGCACTTTCCAGTTTGAACGTGACACGTTCGCGTTTCCCCACGAACTGGTGTGGCGCTACCATTTCGATCCGGTGACCGGGGCGATGACCACCTTCCGCTCCGACCCGCCGCCGACCTATTACCATCGCTGCTTCGTCATGGTGCGCTCGACGCGGCAATTTTTTTATCATGCCCGCTTTGAACCGGAACTGCCCCCGGTGGGACCGGAGGCTTACCGCCGGCTGATCCGCGAAGTCGTCTCCCGCAATCCGCGCCGGGGAGGTGCGGAATCCAAACGCGTGGTCATTCCCGGCCATGATGGTCTGCGCGCGTTCAGTCAGGCGCACGAAACGTTGCTCAAGGCGGAATTGGGCGGTCCCTGGCAATCCTATATTCTGCGGAGCCACTGGCGCATGGTGTTTCCGTTTGTTGGGCGGCACCGGGAATGGATGGCGCGAAAGTTGAAACGTTCGCTGCAGAAACGCGGCGTGTCGCTCGTGCATCTGTTCCGTTTTCCCCGGATCACCATCAACCATGGCATCGTGTTGTACCGGCTGACGGAATCGGAGCAACAATTGGAATTCGAGGCGTATGATCCCAACATTCCGGCCCATCCGGTCAAACTGATTTATGACCGGCAACGGCGCAAATTCAACTTTCCGGCCAGTTGTTATTGGCGCGGAGGAGCGTTGAACGCGGTTGAAATTTTTTGCGGCGGGTTTTTCTAGGATGGGCGGTCAAAGGCAACGTGCCCGGCCGACCCGCTGCATTAACGCCTTCAGCGCCGGTTTCGCGGAAAGCGAAAGGCGACCCCAAAAAATAATGTGCCACAGGTATTGATCCCCACCAGGTAACCGATGTTGTAGAGCCGGCCGGAATTGTTCGGGGCGTAAATTGGGAAATCATTGCCCATCAACAAACCCGGCAGGGCGGCGGGCATCAGGAAGCCATGCAGCAACCCCAGGTAAAAGCCGGCGACCTGCTCGGGTTTGTAAGAACGGGTGGCGGCCCAGCCCTGGGCCACCCCCAGTGCCACCCCCAGCACGACCAAGGCGACGATTTTAATCGTTATTTCCTTGGCCGTGAGGGAAGGACGGGAAGCCGCACATGGCTTCGGAACAGATTCTTCCATGCGGCACAGCATGTTCCGTCACCGTCATGCCGGGCAAGCACATAATGCCGGCAACGCCTTCGGTGGGGCGAGCGTCCTCGCGAGTGGTCGCGCCATGCTTTGATGCACCAAGTCCGGCTCGTCAGTAGCCTCGCCCCACCAAACTGTACCCCTGCCTTCGAGCTTCCATGCTTGACGTGATATCGTTCAGGGTCATACTCACAGAAATGAGCATTGACCCTGATGTCTGCCTCCTCCTTTGCGCCAGAACCGGGTTTGAACTGCAACCGGTTTTTTCACCGGAAATTCCGTTTACGGCGGCCGCCTGCGACCGCCGCTTCGTCACCGAACACACCCAGCAATGACCCCAGAGAAGGACCCTAAAGCCATCGCCGCGCAGCTCTGTCAGTTCGCGCGGACCAATTTCGTCGCCGAAGGCACCAATTTTGACGAAAACAGCCCGCTGGCCCAGGCCGGCATTGATTCCTTTGCGCTGGTCGAACTGCTGCTTTTTTGCGAGCGTGTCATCGGGGTCCGGGTGCCGGATTCGCACCTGACCGGCGCCAATCTGACCTCCATGGCCACGCTGGCCAATTGCATTGCCGGGCTGGCCCGCAACCAACATTCCACAACCTGACGCCGACTGTCGTTCCCTATGCCTGACTTGCCCCGTCAGATTCGATTTGCTGCCGGAGATTACTTCATGCACGCCCAGGATCGCCGGATGCGGCGGAGCGGATTGCCCGGAAATGTTTGCTGCGCGGTGATGCACCTGGACCAGGGTTTTGATGCCGGCCGGCTGCGCCGGCGCCTGAGTGAATCGCCCATCATGGACTGGCTGGCGCGCGCACGCATGGCCCGGACGTTGCCCGTGTTGGCTCCGGTCTGGCGGATCGCGGCGGAACCCAAGCCGATTTTTTTCGAGCACCACGATCAAAATGGCGGCAGTGAAACACCGTGGTCGCCGCCCCCGGTGGTTGCCGAACGCGCCTTGCGCGCCGAAGAGGGACCGGGTCTGGCGTTTGACGTGGTGCGCCACGCGGATGGCACGAGCCATTTGTTTCTTTCGTGGAACCACACCCTGCTGGATTCACAAGGTCTGGATCTGTTGTTGCATCATTTGGACGCGGGCGGCGCGGCAAATGGAGCGCCCTCGGTCGGGGATTTTATCAGCCCCAAACAACAAAATAGTAAATGGACCCCGGCCGGCTGGTGGGAGAACGCAAAACTGGCCTACACGGCGAGGCCGTGGCTGGTGGAATCCGGCAAGGAACCGCTCTTTACTCCCGCGCCACCCGAACCCCGTTCCGGCACGCGGGAAAACCATCGCCGCCGCATTGTGTTTACCGAAGCGGAAACCGCCAGCATTGACGCGCGCAGCCAGCAAATCACCGCCGGTTTCCGTCGCAGCCACTTTTATCTGGCGGCTTCGATACGCGCCTTGCACGCGATCGCGCTCCAGCGTGGCAACCGGGACGGCGCGTATCTGGTTCCCGTGCCCCATGACACGCGCCGGCACGGCGCGAAAGGCCCCATCTTTTCCAATCATCTCTCGATTCTGTTCTACCGCATCGAGCCGCGGCACGCCGGACGGATTTGCGACATCGTCGGCGAACTCGGGCGGCAGATGACGAACCAGATTCGCGACCGGTTTCCGGTGGCCTGCATGGCGGCGCTGGATTTGTTCAAACCTTTGCCGCCCGGATATTACGTGCATCATCTGGGAAAACCGACCCGCGGCAAGATGGCCTCATTGAGCTTTTCCGATTCGGGCGAAATCTGCCCCGGCATGACGGAATGGTGCGGCGGCCGGATTTTGGATGTCACCCACCTGATACCCTGCTGGCGGTCGCCCGGCCTGACCACGTTGTTTTTGAGGTATGGCAACCGGCTTTCCCTGATGCTGTCGTGGGTGGATGACTGCCTGAACCCGGCCGACATGGACCAGTTGGAACGGGACATGCGCCGGGCTTTACTGGAGGAGGAATTGTCATGAAGTTGCTGCTGGTGGCGACGAACCGCGAGCGCTCGCCCTATCCCGTGGCCCCGTTGGGAGCGCTGTGCGCCGCCGCCGCCGCCCAGGCCGCCGGTCATGAAGTGAAGTTTCTGGATATGGGACCGGTTCGGACACCGCAACGCGCACTGCGAAAAGCGCTGGCGTCGGACAAATTTCAAGCGGTCGCCTTCGGCATCCGCAATCTGGACAACTGCTGGTCCTTTGCGCCGCGTTCCTATTTTGGCGACGTGCGGGAACTGACGGAAACGGTGCGGCAGCATTTTGAAGGACCGTTGATCCTGGGCGGCAGCGGTTTTTCCGTGTCGCCGCAGGGTTGGATGCAACGGTTGCAACCCGACTGCGGTGTCGTCGGCGAGGGTGAGCGGGCGTTCCCGGAAGTGTTGGCGCGGTTGGAGTCCGGGCGTTCCCTGGAAGGCATCGAAGGCGTCATCACTCCGGCAAAAGGAGATGGCTCCGACAGCGTCCTGCCCACGAGAGCCATTGAGCAGCTGGGTGAATTGGCGCCGCCGGCCCATGACTTGTGCAGCTACCAGCGGTATGTCCGGCGCGGCGGATTTGTGGGCGTGCAAACCAAGCGCGGCTGCCCGTTCAAATGTTCCTACTGCATTTATCCCCAGTTGGAAGGGCGGCGTTACCGGCTGCGTCCGCCGGAAGCCGTGGTTGAGGAAATTGAAACCGTGGTCACCCGGTCGAAGATGCGGCATTTCTTTTTCGTGGACAGCGTCTTCAACGATCCCCGGCACCACGCGCTGGCGATCTGCCGCGAACTCGGGCGGCGGCGGTTGCCGGTCCGCTGGTCGGCCTTCTGCAATCCCACCGGTTTTGACGCCGAACTCGCGCACGCCATGAAGGAAGGCGGTTGCGAGGGCGTCGAGTTCGGACTGGACGTGGCTTCGGACAAAATGCTGGCGGCCCTGGACAAGCCGTTCGGACAGAAGGAAACGCGGGTGGCCATGCAAGCGGCGCACGACGCCGGCCTGCCCATCGCGGTCTACCTGCTGTTCGGCGGGCCCGGTGAAACTTGGGCGGATGTCCGGGATACCCAGAATTTTCTGGATGATTGCGCGCGGGCGAACGCCGTGTTTGCCACCATTGGCATCCGGGTTTACGAAGGCACGCCCCTGGCCCGGACGGCGGTGCGGGAAGGCCAGGTGAAGCCGGACCAGGACCTCTTCGAGCCGGCCTATTACCTTTCACCCGGGCTGGCGGAGGACACGGAGAACAAACTCGATGGCATTGCGCGGCGGCGCGCGGAATGGACCTCGCCGGTGGATTGGCGCCGGCCCGTGACGCGCCTGGGACAAAAAGTGACGGTGTTTCTGAACGTGCGGCCGCAGTGGAAATACCTCCGCAGTTACGGCGAGCACATGAGACCGAAAGCGCCGTGAGCAGCACATCTCGTATTGGCGGGACGACCATTCCCGGCGACGTGCTGGTCATTGGTGGCGGTGCGGCGGGTGTGGCAGCGGCAGTGGCTGCCGGGCGCGCGGGCGCGCGGGTGGTGTTGTTGGAACGATACGGATTTCTGGGCGGGTTGGCCACCACCGCACAGGTCGGCACCATCTGCGGACTTTATCTGCGGGACACCACGGACATGGAAGCCATCCCGGTGGGCGGCGGATTTGCCCAGGAATTTGCCGCGCGGTTGCAACGCGCCATGGGCACAAAACCCCTGCGGGTGGACACCGGCCTTTGGGTTTTGCCCTATGCTCCACCCGCCTTCGCCCGGGTGGCCGATGCGATGGTCAGTGAGGTTGGAAATATCACCGTCGGGCTGCACGCCACCGTGACCGAAGCGCAGGCGGAAGGTTCCCGCTTGAATCAGGTCCGCGCCCTGGCCTGGAATGAGCCGGTGCGGTTGTGTCCGAAAACCGTGGTGGATTGCACCGGTGAAGCGACTGCCGCCGCCCTGGCGGGCGCCAACGCGGAAAACGGCGCCACCGATCAGGCGCCCGCCCTGGTTTTCGTTCTGGAAAACGTTGATCCCAATCTGGCCGGGCGCGGTCTGCTCGAAGTGCGCCGCGAACTGCGCCGGGCGGTTGAAAGTGGAGTTTTGCCCGCGCTGTGTGAACGGTTGTCACTGATACCCGGCACCGGCGCGAATGGCCGTCTGGCACTCAAACTCAGTCTGCTTCCGGCAAACTCCGACCGCGCGCTCTGGCAACAGGTCACGGATTGGGAACGCGAAGCCCGCGCGCTGCTGGAACCGCTCCGGCGATTCCTGGTCGAAAACATCGTCGCCTGCCGCAACGCACGCCTGGATTCCGTTGCTCCACAGCTGGGCGTCCGCTCCGGACGCCGCATTTTGGGACGCGCCCGGCTGACGGACCAGGATGTGTTGGGCGTGCGAAAATCTTCGGCAGGGATTGCCCGGGGTTGCTGGCCGATGGAACGTTGGACGAACAGTCCGAGACCGGAAATGACTTATTTTGCCGAACGCGGCTTTTATGATATTCCTCTCGACTGTCTCCGTCCGATGGAACTGGACAACGTGTGGGTGGCCGGGCGCTGCCTTTCCGCGGAGACGGGCGCCATGACCTCGGCCCGGGTCATCGGCACGGCCCTGGCGACCGGTTGGGCGGCCGGAACCGCCGCCGCCTTTCAGGCTTCGGATCGTTCCTTGAATGACGCGGTGACAGCCATTCGGCGATCTCTGCACCAATGAACGTGAGCGATGGACAAGTCGTACCGGGAGCGCCGGCATCTTGCCGGCGAATTCCTTAACCTGAGACACGCCGGCAGGATGCCGGCGCTCCCGGTAAGATTCGCTGCCCGAAAATGTTGTTCGGCACCAATGAAGGCTGGTGAACTCGGGCGATATTGACCAAACTGGAAAGCAAAAATAGATTTATAAAACCGATGAACGTTTTTGAAACACTAGCCCGTTCCGCCCGTCAATGGCCCGACCGCGCGGCCATCATTGATGCCGGCGGGTCATTGGATTATCAGTCGCTCTGGCGGGAAGTCGAAGCGTTGCGGGTCCAGCTGGAGCGGTTGGGCGTGAGCAAAGGACAGGGTGTCGGCGTGCGGGCGCGCAATGGACGGGCGTTTGTCATCGGCGCGCTGGCAGCGTTGGGCTGCGGCGCGGTGATCATGCCCATCCACCATCAGATGAAGCCGGCCGAAATGGCGGACATGCTGGCCCGGGCGCCGTTGTGCGCGATTCTGGACGATGGCTCCGGCCCGGCCCAGGCCGGCCAGACCGTCACGTTGGAAAATCCGGGCGGGAATGGTTTGAGGTTCACGCGACTGGACGGACCTCAACCGCCGCTCGCGCCAGGAATCAAGGACGCGGCGTTTGTGCGGTTCACTTCGGGAACGACCGGCCAGTCCAAGGGCGTGGTGCTGACGCATCGTGACGTGCTGGAACGCACCCAGGCTGCCAATGCCGGGCTGGGTCTGACCTGCGACGACACCATTCTCTGGGTGCTGCCGATGGCCTATCACTTTTATGTTTCCATCATCCTTTACCTGGAAGTCGGAGCCGCGGTGGTGGTCAACACCGATTATCTGGCCGAGAACATTCTGGACGCCGCCGCCAAACATCAGGCCACGTTCCTTTATGTGACCCCGATGCACGTGCGCATGTTGACGAGCGAAAAGTCCGGACGCGTGCTGCCGCCGTCGTTGAAGCGGGTGATGTCCGTTTCCAGCCGGCTGGATCCGCAGGCGGCGCGGGATTTTCAAGCGCGGTATCACGTCCCGGTGTCCCAGGGTTTTGGCATCATTGAAGTGGGCCTGCCCATCATGAACGTCGCCGAGGCGGCGGAGCATCCCGAAGCCATAGGCCGGCCGGTTCCCGGTTTTGAAGCGATGATTGTGGATGAATCGGTGAAGCCACTGCCCGAGGGCGAAACGGGCCAGCTCGCCCTGCGCGGGCCCGGCATTTTTTCCGGCTACCTGAATCCGCCGCGGTCGCGGGCGGAAGTGTTGCATGACGGCTGGTTTCTGACCGGTGATCTGGCGCATCGCGATCACGGCGGACGGATTGTGCTGGACGGGCGGACTTCGTCCGTGATGCATGTGGCCGGGCACAAGGTATTTCCGGAGGAAATTGCCGGGGTGCTGGACCAGCATCCGGCGGTGCTGCGTTCGCGGGTTTTCGCGCGCCCACATCCGCAATTTGGCGAGGCGATTTTTGCGGAAGTACAATTGCGCAACGGGAGTTCGCCGACCTTGAGTGAAGAGATTATTACCTTCTGCCGCCGCCAGCTTTCGAGTCACAAGGTGCCGACCTCGCTTGAATTCGTCACCGAAATCAGCATGACCTCCAGCGGCAAGGTCCGCCACGGCTCAGCCGTCCCGCCGCCGAACCTGAATCGGTCCTAAACCTTGACGCCCGGCTTCGCGCGATTTTCGAGAAATTCCTTCCGCCATTGCGCGCGCGCGGCTTTTTTTCCGTGCCCGTTGATTTCGAGGGATTCGACAAACCACCATTCGCGCGGCAACTGCCAGCCCGGCAGCTTTTGCTGCACGAACTGCTTCAATTCATCCTCGGCACCGCGCCGGTTGGCCGTGACGCACGCCACGATGTGGTCAATGCGGTCCGTATTCAGGCTCGGCACGCCAAAGACCAGGCACTCGGTGACGGAGTCGTGTTCGCGGATCGCCTGTTCGATGATGGCCGGTGATACTTTTCGTCCGGCCACATTAATGTGGTCGCTGGTGCGGCCGTGCAGATAAATCGTCCCGTCCCTGAGTCCGGCGAGATCACAGGTCTGAAAGGTGCCCTGATGGAGAGTGTCTTCCGGCTCCGGCCAATAGGTTTTGCCCACCGCCCGGCTCCGGACCATCAGCGCGCCATCCGGGTTGAGCGACACGAACACGTTCTTCAGGGGTTGACCGACGGAGGTTTCCTCCGTTCGCGGCGTCTCGGTCGCGTCGTAGGCAATACCGCCGCATTCGGTGGAGCCGTAGAAGTTATGAATTTTGACGCCATGTTCCTTGAAAACGGTCTGTTCGAGCGCGAGCGGCAAGGGTGCCCCCGCCGAGATGGCCAGGCGCACGTTGCCCAGGATGACGCCGGCTTTGTGCCAGGCCTGCCACAACGCCGGCACCGCGGCCACGGTAAGATTCCAATGGGCTTTGGCCGCGCCGCGCAGGATTTCCGGCAAGGGCGCGGGGGCCAGAAAAAGGGGAACGCCGTGGAGCAACAGCGGCAGGACCAGATTGGAAAATCCGTAGGAATAAGCCATGGAAATCACACCGAGGTTGGGCCAGTCCGGGCGCAATCCCATGGTGGTCACGATGTTTTCAACGTCGGCCGCGAGTTGCTCTTCCGTAAAAGCGACGGCCCGGGGGACGCCCGTGGTGACCGGTGTGGTCTTGAGATGACAGCACGGCGCGGGCGGCGGGGAAACCGCGAGCGGTTGCGAATGCGCTTCGAGGGGGCACACCACCGCACCCCGGCGCCAGGCGCGCAACACGGCAAAGATGAACTCGGGGGAATGACCTTGCGGGAAGACCATTGGCGGGTTGTCTGGCAGCGGCGTTTCTGATTCAAGATCCAACTGGGCAAACGTCCAGCTCCGTCCGGACGCCAGATCACGCAAAGCCACTTCATCACCCCTGCCTTGAATTACCTTCTGCCAGCGTTCGTAAAGCATCTCCCTCTCTTTAAGCCAACCGTCATTTCCCTGGCAAGCCTGAACTTGCCGGCCTTGGGTTGTCATGGGAGCCCGTCAGCCGGAAATGGGAGTGTTTGGCAAGGCCGGTGCCACCGCCGGCCAGCTCAACGAATTGCCAGCGTCGCGGGATTGGTTTTCCAGCAGGCGGGTCCGGACATGACCTGGAGCATGCCGTGTCCAAACCGTGAGGCCGTGGTCGCCCCGGCCGCCATGCAGGCAATCTTGCGGTTGACGAATTCGTGCATCGTCATCGAGATTTTGCCGGGGAATTTTTGCTCAAAGAACGTGCCGGTTTTATACATCGCAAAGATGCGGCCATCGTAAAAATATTGGATGAATCCCATCCAGGCCTTGATGAGCTTGCGCATTTCGCGCGAATAGGCCGGCAGGTCGTCCAGATGTTCGGAGAGCAATTCGGCCGAATGCAGCGCCAGCCACATACCCGGCGAAAGCATCGGATCCACAAATCCCAAGGCGTCGCCCGACATCACCCAGCCCGGCCCATGGCCACGCTTGGAAATGAGTTGATAATTGGTGTAGGTGGCAACCTCCGTGATGCGGCGGCGGTCGCGGCCCGCGGCGGCAAGCAGGGGATCGTGCTGGATGACCCCTTCGAGCCGTTCCTCGGGCGTCGTGCCAAATTTTGCGGCATCATCCTTGTTCATCACCACACCGACGGAAAGACAGTCGGGCAACGGGATGCGCCAGCACCAGCCATTGGCCAGCCGGCCGATGATGACCTGTCCGCGCGGGGTGGGGTCGGCGAACCCGGCATAGTGGGCGAAGTAGGCCACGTCCTTGCGCGGGCCGACGTCCGCGGGAATGTCCAGCGT
>Ga0187887_10004452_pt1 | contig 10459 bp, 9 predicted proteins | sample June2016WEW_7_10_FD_132977 | JGI IMG/M metagenome (GOLD analysis project Ga0187887, IMG submission 132977) | Peatland microbial communities from SPRUCE experiment site at the Marcell Experimental Forest, Minnesota, USA - June2016WEW_7_10 | ecosystem: Environmental > Terrestrial > Soil > Wetlands... | reverse complement strand
GGCGAGCTTGACGGAGGAAAAGCGGTGCTTGCGCGCCAGCGCGTCGAGCGCCGCCTTGAGCATGAAACTCCCGGCGGTGCTGCGGATACGCGCGTCCAGGCCGATCGCATCCTCCTGCTGCACCGTTTGCCGGCAGGATTCGGCGTAGCGCTGATCGAGTTGTCCGCCGAGCAGTGCCTGGAAGTGCGCCACTTCGAGCTTTTTGACCAAGTCTTGGTTCTGCGCGACGGCCTTTCCGATGTTGGGCAATTCGATGACCGCCATGACGACGTCGTCGATCACCCGATCGAGGTGCGGCGCGATCGTCGGCCAGGTTTGCGCAAGAAGGGAGCGGGTCTGGTCGTCGATCCGGTAAAGCGCGAGGCGAGCTTGAAATGCCGGAACTGAATCGATCGGCGCCATGGCTGAAACGAAGGCCTCGGTGGTGACCGGCAATGTTGGCCGACAATGGTTGCTTGAGTGTGAACGATATGGTTACCGATCGGCTCCGCCGCGGCGCGAATAAAAGCGGGAGGCCGAAGCCTCCCGCTGTTGCAGTTCGTCTCCGAGTCTCACGTCGCCGCTTGTCGGAAGATGCGGCGAAGGATTGCGAAACACCGTAAGGGACGGGGAAGATTCTTTTGCGGACCTGCCTCAGATCTTGCCGACGACCGCCAGCGTCACGGGCGCGAGGCCGGAAAAGCCCAGCACATGGGCGGCCGCCGGCATGACGTCGATGACGCGGCCGCGGATGAACGGCCCGCGATCGTTGATGCGCACCACCACCGAGCGGCCGGAGCGCTGATTGGTGACCCGCACCATGGTCCCGAACGGCAGGGTGCGATGCGCCGCGGTCAAGCCCGACGCCCGGGCGTGTTCGCCGTTGGCGGTGCGGCCGCCGGAATAGATCGATGCTATTCCGGTTTGCGCCGATGCGATGACCGGCATTGCGATAGTGGAAATAGTAAGAGTTGAGGCAAGCACAAGGTTAGTCAGGCTATTACCAGCCATGATCTTCCTTTATCCGTTGTTGAAGGGAAGGGTTACGCGGCTCGCTGAACTGGAGCCGACGCCTCAATAATTAAAAATTGTGGAAATTGTGCGGCGCACAATGCCTTAATACGTTAGGCAAGAATGCATTTTGTGGAACAATTGGCTGTAATACGTTGTAATAACGTGAGAAATATAGATATTTACTAAATGCAATGCTGGGCCGCGTCTGGCGCGCCCCTCTGCCGAAGCGTCAGCTCGTTTGCCCGAAAAAGCCTTCAGTGCGGCCAAGGCCTCGCCGCCTGGCGCAGCCGCCCCCGACGCAGACGGCGAAAATCGCTTATGTCGCCGGACTACTCGGCGGCGATGTAGGTCGGCAGCACGTAATCCTTGAACTGGTCGCGCAAGGTCGTCTTTTGGATTTTGCCGGTTGCCGTGTGCGGAATGGCGCTGACGAACACGACATCGTCGGGCATCCACCACTTGGCGATCTTGCCCTCGATGAAACCGAGTATTTCCTCTTTGGTCGCCGATTGCCCCTCCTTGAGCACGACGACGAGCAGCGGCCGCTCGTCCCACTTGGGATGCTGCACGCCGATCACCGCCGCCTCAGCCACCTTGGGATGGCCGACCGCGAGATTTTCCAGATCGATCGAGGAAATCCATTCGCCGCCCGACTTGATCACGTCCTTGGAGCGGTCGGTGATTTGCATATAGCCGTAGCGGTCGATGGTGGCGACGTCGCCGGTATCAAAGAACCCCTCGTCATCGAGGATGTCGGTGTCTTCCCGGTAATAGGCCTTGGCCACGGCGGGGCCGCGCACTTTGAGGCGGCCGAAAGTCTTGCCGTCCCACGGCAAGAGATTCTCCGCGTCGTCGGTGATCTTCATCTCGACGCCGAACGGTGTCTGCCCTTGCTTCTGCTTGATGTCGAGGCGCGCGTCGCCCTTGAGGTCAGCATATTCGGGCTTGAGCGTCACCATGGTGCCGAGCGGACTCATTTCGGTCATGCCCCAGGCATGCGCGACCTCAACGTCGTAATTCTCCTCGAAAGCCTTGATCATGGCGCGCGGACAGGCCGAGCCGCCGATAACGACCCGGCGCAGATAGGGCAGCTTGGCGCCGGTTTTTTCCAGATATTGCAGCAGCAGCAGCCACACCGTCGGCACGGCGCCGGAGTAGGTGACCTTGTAGTCGTTGAGCAGCTCGTAGACCGAGGGGCCGTCGAGTTTTGCCCCCGGCATCACCAGCGCACTGCCGACCATGGGGCAGGAGAAGGCGAGCCCCCAGCTATTGGCGTGAAACATCGGCACAATGGGCAGCGTGATATCGCGCGAGGTCAGCCCCATCATGTCCGCCTGGAGCGCCATGAACGAGTGCAGAATGTTCGAGCGGTGCGAGTAAAGCACGCCCTTGGGGTTGCCGGTGGTGCCGGAGGTGTAGCACATGCCGGCGGCGGTGTTCTCATCGAACGACTTCCAGGCAAAATCGCCGTCGGTTTCGGCCAGCCATTCCTCGTAGGCAACGGCGTTGCGCAATGTCGTCTGCGGCATGTGCGCGGCATCCGTAAATACGATGACGCGCTCGATCGTCGGCAGCTCGGCGGCGATTTTTTCCAGGAGCGGCACAAAAGTGAGATCCGTCATGATCATGCGGTCTTCCGCATGATTGATGATCCAGGCGATTTGCTCGGGGAACAGCCGCGGATTGACGGTGTGGTAGATGGCGCCGATGCCGACGATGCCGTACCAGGCTTCCAGGTGGCGCCAGGTATTCCAGGCCAGCGTCGCCACGCGGTCGCCGAGCCTGATGCCGTCGCGCTCGAGCCGCTGCGCTACGCGCAAGGCCCGCGCGCGGACTTCCGCGTAATTGGTGTGATGCATCGGCCCTTCGATCGAGCGGGTAATGACCGGCCGCTCGCCATGATTGAGCGCGGCATGGTCGATGATGCGATGCAACAGGAGCGGCCAATCCTGCATGAGCCCGAGCATGGTATTCCTCCTGGAGTTCTTGCGTTGCGTTGTTCTTGCTGTATCCGGCTGCCACCAGGACGGCCGGCGGGGCCCCCCAATGTAGCCCCCTGCGGCGGCGATGAAAATGCCGTTTTGCAGGCGGAAAAACCGCACGGCAGGCGCGCTTGAACGCAGGCGCGCCGTCGGCTTAAAGCATGGGCAACACATTGACTTTCGTAAAGGACCGCCATTGCCCCGGAAACCTGACGCGTGAAGGGTCTTGTCGTTATCGCCCTATTCTTCTGCGCAACCGGGCTGGCGGCGGCAGAGGACGCCGTCGCGCCTGCGGCTAAACCCGCCAAGGCCGAGCACGTTTCGCCCCGTCGCGTCCGGCCGCCGCAGCAGCGGCCCACGCCATTGCCGATCGCCGTGCCGCAGCAATTTTCGCCGCCGCAGGAAGTTTATGCCTCGTTCCCGGAATCGGGCGGGGCTGCGGCCGCGCCATCGGTGCCGCCGGTGCCGTCGGCCTGTCAGCTGCGGTTGACGACGGTCGCGGTGTTCAAGCCAATTCCCCTGCTCGCCGGGCCGGGCGAATGCGGGGCGGTCGACGCCGTTCTGCTGGAACATGTGATGCTGCCCGATCAGGCGAAAGTGACCGTTGCTCCGCCGGCGACGCTGCGCTGCGCGATGGCGGAGGCAGTTGCGCTCTGGCTCCGCGAGGACGTCGCGCCAGCGGCGCTTCAGCTCGGCGCGCCGCTGCGCGGGCTCGACAACTTCGATTCCTATGAATGCCGCGGCCGCAATCGGGTCCACGGCGCCATGCTGAGCGAGCACGGCCGCGCTAATGCGCTCGATGTGCGGGCCTTGCGGCTCGCCAATGGCGAGGTGATCGCTCTTACCGACGTGAACATCGCCAAGGACTGGCGTGAGGCGTTGCGCGCAAGCACCTGCGCGCGCTTCAGCACCGTGCTGGGGCCGGGCTCGGACGGCAGCCACGAGCAGCACATCCACGTCGATCTCGCCGAGCGGCGCGGCGGGTACAAAATGTGCGAGTGGGACGTGCACGAGCCCGTCAAGGAGACGGCGCCACAGGACGAGCAGAACGCGGCCAAGCTCACGGAGCCGGTGCCGCTGCCCCGCCCGCGTCCGGTGGCGAGTGCAGGCGCCTCGCCGGCTAAAAAAGTGCGCTCGCCACTCAGGTGGTGATTTTTCGCAGAGTGGCGTCGGCGAGGCTGCCGGCCGATTACGGCCGGTGGTTGATCATCGTGACCCGCCACCCGGAACCTTGCCGGCCTTGATAGTGGTCGAGACGGGTTAGCGAGCAATTGTCGATCATGAAGGCGAATCCGCCGTGCGGCGGCAGGCCGAGAGCAATGGCGATGGCCGCGCGAATCGTGCCGCCATGCGCGACAGCGACAATGTCGCTGCCTCGGTGAGCCTCGGTGACGCGCGTGATCGCGGTACCAACCCGCGCCATGAGGTCGACGAAGCTTTCGCCGTTCGGCGCGCGTTCGTTGGCGTCCGCATACCAGAACGAGGCCGGCTCTTGCCTGCGGCTCATGAGAAAAGTCCGGCGATCGAGGCCTTGCCAATCCCCGAGATGTTGCTCGGCGAGGTCTTGGTGTTGCTGCAATTCCTGCGGCGCCTCGAAATCTCCGGCCGCCAGAATCGCCTTCGCGGTCTGATGCGTCCGCGCCAGATGACTGGTGACCCAGATCGCCTTTCGCGGCAACAGCGCCGCCAGACCGGAGAAGACGCGCTCGTCGCTGCAATCGCAGGGCAAATCGGTTTGGCCGTAAATTCGGCCCTCGTCGACGCGAACCGGCGCATGGCGAATCCACCACCAGCGCGTGCGCACAAAATCGTCGGCCGCGGCCTTGCTGGCGACGATCTGGTCTAGTGTTGTGGCGTCCGACACACTGCGCTCCCGGCTCCGATGACTTGCGTTTTCGATTCGATCGCGGACGTTGGCTTCGCGATCGAGAATGACCCACGCAGCGTCCGCTCTTCTTTATCCCGGCCTTTGATTACGGGGTGCCATCTCCAGCTTCAAGCGCAAAAGCGGCAGTTTGCGCGCGAGACGGCCTTTGACGGCAGGCATCCGGCGCGCTCACAATGGCGATCGCGACTTTCGCCCACCCATAAAGGACCACTATGCCGCCGCTCAGTAATCTCGCCGCCCGCGACGTCGAAACTCTGGTGCATCCCTATACCAATCTCGCGAGCTTCCGCGACAGCGGACCGATTGTCTTCGAGCGCGGCGAAGGCATTTATGTCTACGACTCCGACGGTAAGCCGTACATCGAGGGCATGGCGGGGCTGTGGTGCACCGCGCTCGGCTACGGCAACGAGGAACTGGTCGAAGCGGCCGCCGCGCAAATGCGCAAGCTTTCCTTCGGGCATCTGTTCACCGGCAAGAGCCACGATCCGGCGATCGAGCTTGGGGAAAAGCTCAAGGACATGGCGCCGGTGCCGATCTCGAAGGTCTTCTTCTGCAATTCCGGATCGGAGGCGAACGACAGCCAGGTCAAGTTCGTCTGGTACCTCAACAACGCGCTCGGCCGGCCGCAAAAAAAGAAGATCGTCAGCCGCGTAAAGGCGTATCATGGCGTCACCATCGCCGCGGCTTCGCTGACCGGCATCCCCACCAACCACCGCGATTTCGATCTGCCGCTGCCGGGCTTTCTGCACGCTGGTTGTCCGCATCACTACCGCTTCGCCCAGGACGGCGAGAGCGAGGAGGACTTTGCCACGCGGCTGGCCGCCGAGCTCGACGCGCTGATCGTCAAGGAAGGCCCGGACACGGTTGCGGCGTTCATCGCCGAGCCGGTGATGGGGGCGGGCGGCGTTATCGTGCCGCCGCACACTTACTTCGAGAAGATCATGTCGGTCTGCGCCAAGCATGACGTATTCATGATCAGCGACGAGGTGATCTGCGGCTTCGGTCGGCTCGGCACCGCTTTCGGCTGCCAGAAACTCGGCTTCAAGCCGCACGCCATCTCGATCGCCAAGGCACTGTCGTCGGCTTACCTTCCCATCGCCGGCGTCATGATACCGGAGAACGTCTATCAGGCGCTGCTTCTCGAAAGCAAAAAGATCGGCGTATTCGGCCACGGCTTTACCTATGGCGGCCATCCGGTTTCGGCGGCGGTCGCGGTGAAAACGCTCGAGATCTATGCCCGCGAGCGTACTTTCGAAAAAGCCGCCGAACGCGCGCCGAAATTTCAGGCGCGGCTGCAAGCGCTCGGCCAGCATCCGCTGGTCGGCGAAGCGCGTGGGGTCGGCCTTATCGGCGGCGTCGAACTTGTCGCCGACAAGACCAGCAAGCGCTCGTTCCTGCCGCAAAAGGGGGTCGGTCCCGGCGCGGTGCGGTTCGCCGAGCAAGAAGGCTTGATCGTCCGCTCGGTGCTGGGCGACGTGCTGACGCTGTCGCCGCCGCTCGTCATCAGTACAGCGGAAATCGACGACCTATTCGACCGGCTCACGCGCGCACTCGACAAGACGCTCGATTGGGTAACGCGCGAGCATCTTGCGCAGGCGTAACAAAAAGGCGCCGACCAAGTCGGCGCCCTGATAACTTTCTGCCGCGTCGCGGAATCTCAGTTCGTGCTGGACCCGGTGCCGAGCGCCATGTGCGCGCTGAACGGCCCTTGGTGCGGCCCGAGCACCACCACCACCGTGCCGATTTTGACGCGATTGTAGAGGTCGATTGAATCTTCGTTGGTCATCCGGATGCAGCCGGACGAAATGGCGGTGCCGATATATTCCGGCTGGTTGGTGCCGTGGATGCGGTACAGGGTGTCCTTGTTCCCTGAGTAAAGGTACATGCCGCGCGCGCCCAGCGGATTATGCGGTCCACCGGTGACGAAGGCCGGCAGCGGTCCGAGCCGGGTCTGCTCGCTCGGGGTCGGCACCCACGCCGGCCATTCTTCCAAGCGGCCGATCTTGGCGATGCCGCTCCATGCCATTGCCTCTTCGCCGACGGCGATGCCGTAGCGGATGGCTTTGCCGTTCGGCAGCACGTAATAGAGAAACTTGCTGTCGGTATCGACGACGACAGTGCCGGGGGCTTCCTTGCGGTGATAGTCGACGATGTGCCGCTGGTAGGTGTCGGGAATGACCGCCTGATTGTACGGCAGATTCGACATCAACTCCTTGTCGCGCGGCTTCCACCCGGCCTGGGTCGCAGGTTCGATGGTCCCCTGCATGCAGCCGCCGAGCGTCACAGCGACAATTACAAATGCCAGCGCACGCATTGTCATAACTTGCCTACTCTCTGCCGTCGCAGCCGTGAATTGACCCCCAGAGATTCCCCGAAATCCCATACCGAAATCGCCTCGATCATGCCAGCGCTGCAAACACGGAGGACTGAAGTCGGCTGGCAAGTGTTGCAGGAATGTCGCACTCGTTAAGTCAATTTTCACCGATCGGCCGCAAGACGAGCAGTATGGTTTGCACAAATTAACCAAGGGTTTACCACGCTTGATGTCAGGTGTGGGCCGCCGCGATGACGGTGGGAAATGTCAAGCCAGCGGACGATTTGTCGCCCATTTCCGCCGCACTCATCGCTTACGACCGCGTCATCGCTCACAAGACGGGAATGGGGGTTCGAGAATGAACGACGTTACGGCCGATGCGGCCAAGAAAACTGCCAGCCAACGCGCGGCTCGGAAGACCTGCGGCGAAAATCTGGCGCTTCAGCTCTGCTATGGGCAAATCGGAATTTCGGCAGTTGCCGCTGCCGTCCGCTACCAAGGGGATGCCAAGAACCCGGCTTACGCCCCGGTCGCGATGAAAACGGACGACGGCTGCGCAACGGTTGCCTGATCGCTTCGCTTTCGGCCGGCACGTCCGGGCTCGGCTGCTGGAGGGGGACAAAAGTCCCCCTTCTTTATTTTCAGTCGGCGTTCGAGAAACCGCCGGAAGGTTTGAGCTTCCACGCGCGGCGGAGTTTCGCACGCGGATGAGGGTTATGCGGGACAACGGGCCCGTGATACCGGTCGGTCGATGAGTACCGTGGCCGATTTTTCCCGCGCTGAAATCAACAACGGGCGCCGCCTGTTCGATAGCGAGTGGAAGTTTCTCTCGGCTGCGGGCTCCGTCGCCTCGCTGCCGCGCCCGGGTGGACTTGAGATCGCGTTTGCCGGTCGCTCCAATGTCGGAAAATCGAGCCTGATCAATGCACTGACCGGCCGCCGGGCGTTGGCGCGGACCTCGCATACGCCGGGCCGCACCCAGGAGCTGATCTTTTTCGGCGGCCCCGATCGGCTGGTGCTGGTCGATCTGCCTGGCTATGGCTACGCGGCCGCGGCAAAGAGCAAGGTCGCGGCGTGGACTAGGCTCATCCACGATTATCTGCACGGCCGGTCCGCTCTGGCCCGCGTCTATCTCTTGGTCGACGCGCGCCACGGCCTGAAGACCGTCGACGAGGCTATTCTCGATACCCTCGGCCAGGCCGCGGTCAGCCATGAGATCGTGCTGACGAAATGCGATCAGGTGAGTGAAGTTGAACTTGCGGAGCGCGGTGAAGCCGTGAAGGCCGCCATGCGGAACCGGCCGGCGGCGTTTCCCGACCTCATTGCCACTTCCACCCGCACCGGCGCCGGCATCCCCGCCCTGCGCGCCGCGATCGCAGGCCTGGTTCGCGACCGGCCGTGACGGGTTCAAGCGGTTCCGCCTCGCCGGTGCCCAGATGGGTGAGACTTGATCCATCGACGGTGCCGCAATTTCAGACCTTTCGCCGCATTGCAGAGACCGCTACAAGGCAGCGTCTTCGGCCCGGCGTTCCATCCGACCTGAGCGGCTCCATGGCTATTTCACATCACGACATTGCCCGCGTGCTGTCCGAGGCGCTGCCCTACATGCAGCGCTATGACGAGGAGACCATCGTCATCAAATATGGCGGCCACGCCATGGGCGAGGAGAGCCTGGCGCGTGAATTCGCCCACGATGTCGTTCTGCTGGAGCAGACCGCGATCAATCCGATCGTCGTGCACGGCGGCGGTCCGCAGATCGAGGCCATGCTCAAGAAGGTCGGCGTCCAGTCGCAATACGCCGCGGGGCTGCGCATCACCGACGAGACCACGCTGGAAATCGTCGAGATGGTGCTTGCCGGACTGATCAACAAACAGATGGTCGGCTACATCAACGCAGCCGGCGGCAAGGCGATCGGGTTGTGCGGCAAGGACGGCAACATGGTGATCGCGCGCAAGCTGACGCGCGCCGTGGTCGACCCCGATTCCAACATCGAGAAACTGGTGGATCTCGGATTCGTCGGCGAGCCGGACAAGGTCGACGTGACCGTGCTGACGCAGATTCTCGGCCGCGAGCTTATTCCCGTGCTGGCCCCGGTCGCCGCGGCGCCGAACGGCGGTACTTACAACGTCAATGCCGACACTTTCGCTGGCGCCATCGCCGGCGCGCTCAAGGCCAAGCGCCTGCTGCTGCTCACCGACGTGCCCGGCGTGCTCGACAAATCGGGCAACCTCATCAAACAGCTGTCAGCCGATGATGCGCGCCGGCTGATCGCCGATGGCACCGTTTCCGGCGGTATGATCCCTAAAGTCGAGACCTGCATCGATGCGCTGGAACGGGGCGTCGAGGGCGTGGTCATCCTCGACGGCAAGGTGCCGCATGCCGTGCTGCTCGAGTTGTTCACCGAGCTCGGCGCCGGGACGCTTATTCATAACTGATGCCGTTTGACGGCCGCGCGGCGCGAAACGCGCTTTACGCGCCGTTAACGCCCGCTGCCGAACGCGGACAACGCGGCCTTTACCAATCTCCGGGTAACAATTCGTCTCCTCGACGCTGCGGAGGCGCGCTTGGACCAGTCGCCGGGCATCTCGTATTTTTTCGGTCAGCTGGGCAAAGCGTTCTTGGCGCCGGGCTCGCAGATCTCGCTCGCCTCGCTGTTCATGGCGCTGCTCATCGCATCCCTCGTGCTTGCGGTGCGGCGCTATAGGAAAGGAAGGCGCCTTCGCTTGCGGCTTCTCGTGCGGGCGCTTTTCCCCAAACGCATCGTGCTCAACCGGTCGAGCTTTGCCGACCTCGGCTATTTCTATTTCAACCTTTTCGTCTTTGGACTTGTCCTCGGCTGGGCAGTGCTTTCGTACGACATGATCAGTCGCGCCGTGGTCGATCTGTCGGCGGCGGCGTTTGGTCCGGTTCAACCCACCTCGCTGCCGGTATTCGTCTCCCGAACGGTCATCACCGTCATGCTGTTTCTAGCCTACGAGCTCGGCTACTGGCTCAATCACTATCTGTCCCATCGGATCCCGTTCCTCTGGGAATTCCATAAGGTTCACCACTCGGCGACGGTGTTGACGCCGTTGACGAACTTTCGCGTCCATCCGGTCTACATGTGCATATTCTCTAATATTCTCGCCGTCGTCACCGGGCTGGCGAACGGCCTCGGTGACTACCTGCTCGGCCAGAGCGTGCCGCAATACGGCCTGTCGGAAACCAATGTCATCCTCGTCTTCTTCATCTATTTTTACGTTCACTTGCAGCATACGCAGCTGTGGATCGCATTCACCGGC
>Ga0187887_10004448_pt1 | contig 10465 bp, 8 predicted proteins | sample June2016WEW_7_10_FD_132977 | JGI IMG/M metagenome (GOLD analysis project Ga0187887, IMG submission 132977) | Peatland microbial communities from SPRUCE experiment site at the Marcell Experimental Forest, Minnesota, USA - June2016WEW_7_10 | ecosystem: Environmental > Terrestrial > Soil > Wetlands... | reverse complement strand
CTTTAGATTCGGGTTCATTCGGCGGCAGCGGTTCCCACTTCCAGCGCAGCGCGCCGGTCCGAGTATCGAAGCCGCGCACCACGCCGCTCGACATCTCGACCCGCGAATTGTCGTCGATCGCCGAACCGACCACCACCACATCGTCGATCACCGCCGGGGGAGAGGTCATGTGATACTGCGCGGGGATATAACGCGCAACCTCGCGCAGGCTGATTTGCCCGTGGTTGCCGAAGTCGAGGCAAGGCTCACCGGTCACGCCGTCGAGCGCGACCAGGCGGGCGTCCAAAGTGGCTTCGAAAATTCGCAGGCGGCAGGATTTTGCCTCCGTCCGCGCGTTATCGATCCAGGCGGCGACGCCGCGATTGATCAGCCCATCGCCGTAACTCGCCGCCGTATCGATCATGGGATCGTAGACCCAGCGCTGCGTGCCGCTCTCCGGGTCGAGCGCGAATACGCGATTGAAGCCCGTAGTCAGGTAGAGCGTACCTTCCACCAGGATCGGCGTAGTTTCCAAGCCAGTGCGTTTCTTGCCGCCGCCGCCCTCGGAGATATCGCCCACATGAAATGTCCACGCCAATTTTAGATTGGCCACGTTTTCGCGATTGATCTGGGCCAGAGGCGAATAGCGCATCCCGCCTGCGTCGTGCCCGTAGTAGGGCCAGTCGTCGGGGGATTGCCCCAGCGATCGAGTCGTGCAGGCGCATGCGAGAGCAAGAATTCCCGCAACCAGGGATGTAGCCCTTCTCGACATCGGTGTCCTCTTCCGTTCTGCGCAGGAATGCCGCTGCAAGTTCAAAAGATTGTGCGGGTAGCATTTTATCTCATGTCGAGTTTCAGCCAGGCTTCAGGGGCGGAGAGCCAGATTCAATTCGGACACTCTGCTGCGTGCCGCGCACTTTCCAACGCGATGCCGTGCTGATGGTATAGGGGGATTCTGCGGCCTGACCGCTCGGAGACCTCCAAAATCCTTTTCTTTTCCATGTGCTTCTGAGCCAAGCTAGGAACCATGATTTTAGCCGGCGGCAACAAAAAGCATGATCCCTCGCTCCGCTCGGCGACGCGCAGGTAACCGCCGTCGAGTAAGTGCTGTTCCACCTTGCCGCCGCTGCGCTGTTCCACCTGCTTCCGCAGGGGCGCGCTCACCCCCCCGAGTCCGAGCCTTCGCTGCTGGCCTCCACGGCCACGATGGCGCGGCTCTCCGTGTCGGTCGCCAACTGCACCTGGCACCCCGGGTGGAAGCCTCCATTTGGCATCTTCATCACCCGCATTTCCCTATCGCTGCTGCCACCCGCGGCTCTTGGTCGCGAATCCCTTGCCCACTCTTGCCTTGTCCCGCCTTGCGCGCCGTCTCCGCCTGCTTCCCCTTCAGCTCCGGCCACTGTGCGAGCGCCTGCTCCAGCCGTCGCCGCTTCTCCTCCGCACCAGCTCCTGTGCACGAGCGACGCGATCACCCGCGTGAACAGCGGATCCAGCGCCGCTCCGTGATCGCCGCGGAAGTCCGATGGCAGGCGGTGATTCACCGTGACTCCCCCGCGCAGCCAGCGGAACCCCGCGCTCTCCTGGCGTCGGTGCCCTGCCCGACCATCGCCATCTGCCGCCGCTCCGGCACCCGCAAGCGCACCGCTTTGAGCTCTGGCTCGGATGCTCCCGCTTCTCGATTGCCCAGTCCCCGCCCCACCTCGCAACGCAGTAAAAAAGTCTCAGGCTCTCAGGATGACAGACCCTATGCGGTCCTCCGAAGGGCCGATTGCAAAGCGCCCTGCAACTCCGAGGCATCGCTGATCGGAGGCTGGCAGGACGAACCGGAACAGAGAACGGCGAACGATTTTCCGGAGTTCAACATGGGTAAATTCGGGATGGTGGCCGCCAGCGCGGGCGGCAGATTTTCAGCCATGGCCTGGCTGGCTTCCAGCCTCAGCGTGCTCTTGTTGAAGCCGAACGGTGCGATAGCGACCTTCGCCAAGGCATCGGCTGACTGCACCGCTTCATGGTCTTCGATCACCACCACCTGCACCGGACTCTCCAGGAAATGAATCACGGCGATGCCATAGGTCGCGACAAAAATTCCATACTGCTCGACCGTGCCCGCAAAGGCTTCCAGTGTTTCCTCCGCCTTATTGCGATAGGCCGCGTCTCCCGTGTAGTGGTGCAGCCGCAGCAGCGCAATCGCGGCCATCGGATTGCCCGCCGGTGTCGGGGAATCCTGCAGCGGCTTGCGGCGCGTGGAAAGCACGCCGAGGCTTTTGCCATCCGCAGCCGGCTCGGCGTCGAAGAAGCCTCCAGAGACCACGTCGAAAAACTTGGCGATCATGGCATCGACGATAGCCTGCGCAAATTTGAAATAGCTCAGCGCGGCCGTAGCCTCATAGGCGTCAAGGCACGCCAGCGCAGTAGCGGCGTAATCCTCAAGCAAGCCGGAGACCTCGCGATCCTCCGCAGCAGGATCGGAGTAAGCCACCACATGCAGCAACCGCGCGGCCGACGCCGGATTGGCCGATGCCCATGCGGCCGCGGGCGCCTCGTCCGCGCGGTTTGCGACTCCACTATTAGCCTTCCAAGCTTCAGCCAGAATGCGGTCCAGCGAGCGCAGCGCAAAATGCCGCGCCTCCTCCAGCCCCAGCACGCGAGCCGCCTCCAGATACGCCGTCACGCACATGCTGTTCCATCCCACATATACCGTTTTGTCGACGTAAGGCGTGGGCCGCTGCAATCGCGCGGCGTACATTTTTTTCATCGCCGATGCCTGCAACTCCCGCACCCGATCAGTACTCAGATTCATCGGTGCAGCAATCTCTTCCAAGGGGGCGCGCACGAAGAGCACATTCTTCGCCGCATTGTGATGCATCTCGCCCACTTCATTGATGTCGTAATGCAGCGCCGCCACCTGCGCTTCTTCTTCCGTCAGCACAGCCCGCGCCTCGTCCAACGTCCAGGTGAAGTAATCGCCATCGTCGTCCATGGAAATATCGGCATCCTGCGAAGCGTAAAAGCCGCCGCGCTCGCGGTCGCTCAACCACTCGTCCATCCAGCGGATAATGTCTCGCGCCACCCCTGCAAAAAACTCCGACCCTGTCGCCTGATAAGCGTGCACATAATTCTTCAGCAGTTCGGAATTGTCGTAGCACATCTTCTCGAAGTGCGGCACGACCCAACGCTCGTCCACCGAGTAGCGGTGAAAACCACCGGCCAGCTGATCGTAAACTCCGCCATTCGCCATGTGCTCAAGCGTAGTGACGATCACATTGCGAAGCCGCGAGTCGTTGGTAGGATCGTCGGAGTGAAGATAATCTGGGTGCCCCATTTCTCGCGTGCCTCTTGCGCGAGAAGTGGGGATTCCGACTCTCGCATACCGCTCAATCAACAAATCCAACGCCGAAGGATGCGGAAACTTCGGCGCCTGCCCAAACCCTCCATTGCGCGCGTCGAACATGCTTAACGCCGACTTCTGAATCGCAGCAATGATGCCTGCGGAAACCCGCCCGCTGCGCCCGGTAAACGACTCCGCCTGCGCAATCGCGCGCTCGACCATCTGCGCCTGCTCCACCACGTCGCCGTTTTTTTCTTTGTAGGCGTTGGCAATGCTGAGCAGCACGCGCTTAAAGCTGGGACGCCCGTAGCCATCGCTCGGCGGAAAATAAGTGCCGCCATAAAACGGCTTGCCGTCGGGAGTGAGAAACGCCGTAAGCGGCCATCCCCCCTGCCCGCTGACCGCGCTCACAGCAGCCTGATAGCGGCTGTCGATATCCGGCCGCTCATCGCGATCCACCTTCACCGCAATGAAATGTTCGTTCACGATCGCAGCAACTTCCGGATCGTCGTAAGACTCGCGATCCATCACATGGCACCAGTGGCACCACACCGCGCCAATGTCGAGCAGCATCGGCTTGTTCTCGCGCTGCGCGGCAGCAAAAGCTTCCTCGCCCCACTCATGCCACTGAATCGGCTGATGCATCGCGGAGCGCAGGTAAGCGGAAGAAGCGCGCGAGAGGGCGTTGAGGGTCGTGGTGGTCATGGCTCTAAGTGTAAATCCACGGGGAGAGGAGAGCGTGATATAAGGAATCAGAGCCCTGGGATTTGATTCCCGAACGCTTGTAGGCCAAGTCCTCTTCCAAAATATTTGATCGACCGCCTTCGCCACCACCACAGAGGCCGGAGAACCATCCCTAGACTGGAGAATCCGCATTGAAGTAGCATCGCATGGCTGAAACGCTGTATCTGCTTGCTTGTCGGTCAGTGAGTCGCGACTCAACGCATCGAGGGAATGGAGAGTCTCGAAACGCCGCAGAGAGCCCGTGAGTTCCTCTCCTTTCTTCGAAAGGTATTCGTGCTTCGAGGGGTTGATGCCCGCTGCCCGAACTGTTTTTCGGCGATGCATTCGCGACCTCAATCGCCACGGTCGAGACCGACGCGTCTCTGGCAAGGTTGAAGGGGTCGATCGCATGGGGCGGTTCTTTCGCGACCGCTCCGCGGTACTCCTCGAACTGGTTTAGGAGGCCACCGATCCAGCCAGGCCACCGCTTGTGCAGGCGGACCCCCAACAGCGGAGAAGGTTCTTCGTCGGGACATCCCTTTTCTACCGCCAACTCGAAGAATTTCAGTTTCGATTGGTGCTATGTACGAGCGCCCGTGTCTGCGTGGAAGCTATTCCGTTGCTCGACGTCAGTCCAATCAAGACCGACGCGTCTCTGGCAAGGTTGAAGGGGTCGATCGGCCTCGCCACGCTTGACCGCGGAACTGTCGCCCTTGCTGGATGGAGTATACCGCTGGCATTGTGCTAGGGGATTAGGTGAAGATGGACGGCGTCAGTTCGGAAAGCTGCTAAGAACAGAATTGGGAAAGCTGTCAGAAGTTGAACTACGGCGAGGTGAGCCGAGGCTTTCGCTACCCCGTCGCAACCTCATCCAGCCGCGCCAGCGTATCTGGATACTCGCGTACAAGAAGCACAAGAACGACTGCCTGAGGATTTCGGCTTCGCCCGGCCCTGCTCCCATTTCTCCAGCGTTCTCTCGTTGATGTGCAGTTTGCGGGCAAACACGGCTCGCGAGCAATGAACCTTCTTGCGGGTGTCGCGAAGCAACTTGGAATCCACCTCAGGCAGCGGCGCCATATCTACCTTGTAGCTGCGCAACGTAAACTTGCCCTCGCGGTGGTTTTTCATCGCCGCGACACCCTCCATCATTTCGCCGAAAATATCTTCGCCATCACTAAACTATGCACCATTAGAGTATGGAGGCTTGCGGCAGGTAACGACTCACGGGCGGCCGGAAGCCAGAAGCGATTCTCACACCAGCCCCTTCGCGATCAAGCAATACAAATCAACCGCCTCCGCAAGCTGCTTCTTCTCGATATACTCGCCATCCGTATGCGCCACGTGAATCGATCCCGGCCCAATCAGCACCGGCTGCCCCCAATTAGTGAGTGACGGAATATCGGTAGTGAAGGCAGCGATCATCGTAGGTACGCCGTCAAGGGTGCGTAGGCGCAGGAAAGGAAGTTCCAATGGAAACTCAACTCTAACTTCCTTGCCGGCAGTCTCCAGAATCTGCCGCCGCAACGCTTGCGTGGGGCCGATCAGACGATAAAGCAAATCGGCGTGAGCGCGATCGGGAATCACGTTAGGCGCGCGGCCGCCGTCAATCAATCCAATATTCAGCGTGCAGGGGCCGATCTCCGGATCGGACGGCAGAGGCATCGCGCGCAAACGCCCAAGAGCCGCAATGAGCTTGTCGATCGCTGAGTCGCCAAGTTCCGGATAAGCCGAATGCGCCATGCGGCCGGAAGCAATGACCTCTGCGCGCAGCGTTCCCTTCGAGGCCAGCGCGATGCGATTCTCGGTGGGTTCGCCGTTCACCAAGTATTTGCACTTGATCCCCTGCGAGGCGGCGAATTCGTTGGCCAATTTCGCGCCCAGGCTGTCGCGCTCTTCCCCCACTAAGAACAGCAGGCCTGCATAAATCCCCTGTTGGCGCAGGCGTTCGGCCGCCGCGATCTGCGCCGCGATGATGCCTTTGGCGTCGCACGAGCCGCGGCCATAAATGCGCTCCGTATCTTCGGACGAAGTTATGAAAGGAGGCACCGTATCCATGTGCGTGGAGAAAACGATTTCGGGATGCGCTTGCTCCGGCGAAGTGGCATAGATGTTGAAGCGGTCGCCTTCCGCCGGAATGCGGCGGGCCTGGTAGCCGATTCGGCAAAGCTCTCCGTAAAGGTAGTTGCCGACGGCGGCTTCGTTGCCCGAGATAGATTCGATGTCGACGAGTTGACGAGTGAGCGTGATAGCATCCATGGCAGCAGGATAAACTACGCGCTTTCTGCAATGCAGAAATGGCCAGGAATTCCGTCCCCGATCCTGTACTCTGAAAGGCGTGAGCGCTCCCAATTCCACCATCAAATCGCTCTTTCTCGCCGGTTCGGCGGGACGGCTGGAAGCGCTGCTCAACGCCGGCGCGGAGAATGCATCCCACGCGGCGGTGGTCTGCCATCCACATCCGCTCTTCGGCGGAACGTTGCACAACAAAGTCGTATTCCATACCATGAAGGCGCTAAACAGTTTCGGATTTCCCGTGCTGCGCTTCAACTTTCGCGGCGCCGGACTGAGCCAGGGCGAGCACGACAACGGCGTTGCCGAAGTCGAGGATGTGCGCGCCGCGCTCGACTGGATGGACGCGGAGTTTCATCAGCCCTTGATTCTTGCCGGATTTTCTTTCGGCGCTGCCGTTGGAATGCGGGCGGCTTGCGAGGATGCTCGCGTGCGAGCGCTGATCGGTTTGGGAACGCCCGTGGTTCCTGTGGCTAGCGAAACCGAAGCGCCACGAGCCTACACCTTCGAATTTCTGCAGGATTGCGTGAAGCCGAAATTTTTCGTCAGCGGCGCGCGTGACCCCTTCGGTCCCCGGCCGCAATTGGAAGCTCTGGTGGCATCGCTGGCACTGCCTAAGAAACTGGTTTTGATCGAAGGCGCGAATCATTTCTTCGAAGGCCGCCTGCGCGAGTTGCGGGAGACGATTGAAGCCTGGGTGAAAGAAGCTCTCGGCTCTCAGCTGTCGGCTTTCCGTTAGGTCACCTCAATCCCCACTTATTTCTTTATGCTGACCCCATTTGAGTTTTTGCTCCGATGGCTGACTGGCTGAAAGCTGAAAGCCGCTCTATATAATCTCCTGCGATGGACATAGACTCCGATCGCGAATCGCAGTTTCGAGAGATGCGCGGCGTGGCGCGCGAAATATTTCGCCACGCTCTCGAAGAGACTTCGATCGCTCAGGCATTTGCGCGACAACTCTATTGTGAGCGCGGGGTATTGCGCGTCTGCAAAGATCTTTACGATCTGCAGGCCTATTCGCGCGTGCTGGTGATTTCCCTCGGCAAGGCGGGGCATACCATGGCAGAGGCGCTGGCGCAGCGCGTAGGCGAGGCTTCCTTCGATGGCATTGTGGCCTGCCCCGTCGATCCGCCGAACCAGGTGCGGGGCTTTCGTTATTTTCGCGGCGGGCATCCCATGCCCAATGCCGAATCCGTGCATGCGGCCAATGCCATTCGAAAAATGGTGGGTGCGCACAACGCAGCCTCGCTGGTGATTTTTATGCTCAGCGGCGGAGGTTCCTCGATCGTCGAAAAGCCCATCGACGACGAAATCTCCCTCGACGATTTGATCGCAACGTATCGCGCCCTGGTGCATTGCGGCGCGCCCATCGCCGAAATCAACGCCATCCGCAAACACCTCTCGGCGGTGAAGGGCGGACGGCTGGCGCAGGCCGCGTTTCCGGCGCAACAGGTTTCGCTGCTGCTGTCGGACGTCCCCGATAAAACCCCCGACGCACTCGCATCCGGCCCGACCATGCCGGACTCAACCTCGGTCGAGGATTGTTATCGCATTGCCGAGAAGCACGGTTTCTTGCCGCAGCTTCCGCAATCGGCGCGCGAGCTTTTTGAGCGCCGCGCGTTGGAGGAAACGCCGAAGTCCGACGATCCTGCCTTCACCCGTTCGCGCTGGTGGACGATTCTCTCGAACCAGACGGCCATCGAGCAGGCGGGCGTAGCCGCCAAGGAAGCCGCTTTCGTGGTTTACGTGGATAATTCCTGCGACGACTGGGACTACGCTCCGGCAACGGATTACTTGTTGCAACAGTTGCGAGAGTTGAGAAAAAAAACGGGGCGCGTGTGCCTCATTTCAGGCGGAGAGGTGACGGTCAAGGTAACGAATGGCGGCGTGGGCGGACGCAACCAGCAGTTCGCCTTGGCCTGCGCCGAAAAGATTGCGGGAGAGGACATCACCGTGCTCAGCGCTGGAACCGATGGCGTGGATGGAAATAGCCCAGCCACCGGGGCGGTTGCGGATGGAGGTACGATCGCGCGCGCGCGATCCGCCGGACTCGACGCGCGCGCCGCGCTGAAGAAGTTCGACGCCTACCCGTTTTTCCGTGCGCTGGGCGATGCCATCGAGATCGGGCCCACCGGGAATAACATCCGCGATCTGCGCATTTTGCTGGCTTATTAAGTTCCGCGCTTAGCACAGCGGCGGCGATCTCCAGATGCGCAGAGCCAGCTTACGCCGCTTCGCCTTTCACTTGCACTCCAGCCCACTTTTCGAGCAGAGTCAACGTGGCGGCGTAGTCGAGATCCTGATGGCCATCTTCGGTAGCCATCTCGTAAATCTCCTCCACAGTTTCGAGCGCGGGTAATTTTACGCGGGCTTCTTTGGCCGCGGCGAGGGCGAGACGAATATCTTTGTGCATGAGGCGCAGAGGAAAATTGGGCGTAAAGTCGCGCCGCAGCACGAACGGCCCTTTGTATTCGACGACGCCGGATCGCACCATGGTCGAGTCGATCAAAGACAGTAGTTGCTGCGGATCCACGCCCAGCTTGGTGGCGAGGGTAAGCGCCTCCGCAAAGCCCTCGAAGATGAGGGCAATTTGCAGATTCATGGCCAGCTTGGTGGCCTGTCCTTTGCCAGTCTCGCCCATGCGAAAAACTTTTTTGCCCATGGCGGCAAATAGCGGACCCAGCCGATCAATGCTCGCTTCTTCTCCGCCGACCATAAAAATCAGCGTCGCATTGGCCGCGCCGATCTTCGATCCGGTCATGGGCGCATCCACATAAGAAGCTCCGCGGGTACGAACGCGCTCGGCAAACTGCACCGTCGAAGATGGCGAGATCGTGCTGGAGTCCGCGATCACCGAGCCTTCCGCCAGCGACTGCTCCACGCCCTCAGGCCCGAACATTACCTTCTCAACCGCGGCCGTATCGGAGACGCATAACCAGACCACTTCCGCGCCCTGCGCCGCCGCCGCCGGCGTGGGCGCCATGCCCGCGCCTTCCACCTGTTTGCCGGGCGTGCGGTTCCACACCGTGACTTCGTGCCCCGCCTTGGCCAGATTCGTGGCCATGGCGTGGCCCATAATTCCCAAACCCAAAAAAGCGACTCGCATTTCTGCACTTCTCCTCGGATGAAAGAGCCTTTCGGATTAGATATGAGCCATAGGATCGAGGTCAAGCAAAGTCACTCTGGGCACGCGCGAAATTCTTTCGCCACGCGCGTTCCGGCAGCTCGTCTCCCAAGTTCCTAGCCACCGAATGCAGGAATCTTCACATTCGACACTCGATCAACTATCGGGTTATAGTTCCGGGGGATCGACGGAAAACTCCTTATGAAGAAACAGCTGGGCAGCTTGTGCCGAAATTTTCTGCTGACCGCTGTGATGCTTGCCATGCCGCTGGCGTTTGTTTCCCCTTCCCACGCGCAATCGACCCTGGCGAGAATCAGCGTGGACACGTTCACGAATAAAGACAGCGATCACAAAACCGAAGTCGAGCCTGACACTTTCGCGTGGGGCAACACCATCGTAAGCGCATTTCACGTGGGGCGCCGGCCGGGGTCGATCGGCTGGGGCAGCGCCGATGTCGGCTTTTCCACTTCACCGACGGCGTCAGCTGGAAATATGGCAGCCTCCCGGGATTCACCGTGAATTATCAAGGCGGAACTTACGGGCGGCCGCCGACCCTTCGGTGGCCCGACGATGCCAAGCACGGCCAGTGGTTGATCTCGACGCTGCCGCTGGTGGGGCTGAACGGCAGCGCTCAATACCTTGGCGATGTTGCGGTGAGCCGTTCGCCCGACGGCTTGACTTGGGCCAAATCCCATCCACATCGACAACACTTATCTCGACGACAAGAACTGGACCGTATGCAATAACACGCCCACGAGTCCTTATTATGGCAACTGCTACACCGAGTGGGATCAGGCTTACGGCAGCGGCGATGTTTTGATGAGCGTGTCGAGCGATGGCAGCCAAACCTGGAGCAAGGGGCTGGCTTCGTCCGATCATGCGGGCGGGCTCGGCGGTGAGCCGCTAGTGCAGCCCAACGGCACCGTGATCGTTCCTCTTCAAGGCGGTGGCATCGACGTGTTCCGTTCCAGCAACGGCGGCAGGAGCTGGGGCAAGAGCCAGGTGATTGCCAGCATCGATAG
>Ga0187887_10004447_pt1 | contig 10465 bp, 13 predicted proteins | sample June2016WEW_7_10_FD_132977 | JGI IMG/M metagenome (GOLD analysis project Ga0187887, IMG submission 132977) | Peatland microbial communities from SPRUCE experiment site at the Marcell Experimental Forest, Minnesota, USA - June2016WEW_7_10 | ecosystem: Environmental > Terrestrial > Soil >... | reverse complement strand
CGGCGATCTCTCGGCGGGCATTGCCGCGGCGGTGATCGGAACCGGGGTGCATGCGGTCATGGGATCGGGCGGCGCACCGGAAGGCGTGATCACGGCGGCCGCGATCCGCTGCCTCAACGGATACATGCAGGGACGGCTGATCATCGACAAGCCGGAACTGGAAGAGCGCATTGCGAAGATGGGGATTAAAGACAAGAACAAAATCTACGAAGCGGAGGATCTGGCTCCGGGGAAGCAGATGATCTTCGCCGCGACGGGCGTGACCGAAGGGGCGCTGCTGAAAGGCGTCCGCTTCTTTGGCGAGGGGACTCGGACTTCCTCGGTGATTCTGACTTTGAGGACGGGACGGGCGCGATTTATTGACAGCATTCACCTGGATAAGGGGCCTGATGTTAAGGTGCGGTTCGCGTAGGGCAGGTCTTGGCAACCGAAAGGCGCGAGAAGTGGGGCACCCCCCGTTTTCCTCTCTGCTGACAATTCGTAACCTGCGTAATACCTAACCCGCCGGAGGGATGTGGGCCACCCGCCAACGATGGTTGGCAAAGCTTGCCAGTGGGGTACCCCCCACCCCCGGTCTGATTGGAATCATGGGGTTAGGAAGAAAATGCCGCCAGATCTTTGGGTCTAAAGGACTTATAGTCAAAATATTCCAGAAGGTAATTATCCCTTGACAGTAGGTATAGAATATCCGGAGATCACGATGCGCGGCGGTCGCATACGCATCGCAGAGAGGCCGGATCATTCTGTGCGTATTCCCGATGATGTTTTGAAGTGCGTCGGCTACGTTTGCGAAGCTACCCACCGGGATGCCACCGGAGTGTATGGCGACCCTTACGCGACTGGTTTCTTTCTCGCCATCCCTTGCGAGTCGCCAGAATTGAAAGAACAGCGGTTTGTCTACTTTGTCACGGCAAAACATGTAGCTACCGATCTGCAAGATCGTGAAATCTTCTTTCTCATTAACAAAAAGGGCGGTGGGGCCTCAAACCAAACGGCGGTTATCGGGAATCGGTGGGAGGTTCATCCCACGGATGCCAATGCCGACGTTGCGGTAATTCAGGTCGCAATGCATCCTTCCGCCGATATTGTCCCTGTGGCAGTTGAGACTATCGGACTTCCTGAGAAGCTGAACAAAATAACAGCAGGCATAGGCGACGAGACGCACACTGTAGGACTTTTTTCGGCGGTTCCCGGCAATCAGCAAAACATGCCCATCGTTCGATGTGGGAACATTGCAATGATGCCCACGGAGCAAATTCAAACTGAGTTGGGCTACACGGATGTTTATCTCGTGGAAGCTCGCTCTATCGGGGGTATGAGTGGATCGCCGGTTTTCGTCCAGCCAACAGTGCGCGAGCATATCAAGCTTGGAGATGGTACTCCGTCGGTCAGATTCGCTAAAGGACCGGGCGAGACTCTACTTGGCATGATGCAGGGCCATTGGGCGATCCGGGAATCGGAAATAAATGCACCATCGTTCACGCACGACCGTCCGCGCGGTGTAAATTATGGGATAGCAGTCGTTGTCCCTGCGTTCAAGATTCACGAGACGATCTACAAACCGGAGTTGATGGCAATGAGAAAAAAACAGGAAGCGCAAATTTTACGCAAGAACGTCCCATCCTCAGATCGTCCGGAGCCAAAAGAGGAAGAGACGTTCACACAAGCCGATTTCGAGACTGCGCTAAAGAAAGTGGCGCGCAAGATCAAATAGGTGCCCCGATGGCGAAGCGCAAACAGAAAAGCGACGATTGGCCGCTGGGCGACCTCTTGCCTGACTTCTCCGCCGTCTTGCCCGATCTCGAAACTGTTCTGCCTGACTGGAACTTTGACGCATTAGGGAAGATTGGCTATCTCAATTAAGGCGCGGCGGCTTGGGTATCCACCACGTAGCGAACAGTTTGCATTTTCTCGCCCTTGGAGTAGTACATCAACTCAATCTCGTCTACGTGTACGGTTATTGACAGGTTGACGCCTTTGGTGAATCTTCCCTTAACCTGTTGTCCGACCGGGAAGGTGATGCACTGCCACGATTGAGAATAGACGCTGTAGACCCTTTGCCCACTAGTCAGAGTCATTGGGCAATAGCGGTGTGCAGACGCAGAGCCAGCGGACGCCGCTGTCACAGAGAACGTCAAATTAAAGTCGTCCTCAGTCTTTTTCTTGCTCTCTGCCGCAACGGTTAGCAGTAGGAACACAGCGAGAAGTGATAGTTTCATAGCGTGAAAATTCTACGCTTCCGACCCGCCAACTGGCGGGTTTTCTATTGGAGGATTATGACGTTGGAAGAAGCACTGCGCACGCCTGAAGCGAAGGAATTCATAACCCGAGCTTTGCAGAGGAAAGCGATTGCCCCTCTGCCAATATGCAAGCCCAACGGATACCTGAATAGGGTACGAAAAACACTGGCTGCGCTGGCAAGCTTGCTGCGTCGAAAAGTTCCAGTATCATATCGGTGAGTTTTTGGTTTTCGACCCAGATACCGCCTTCATCAAAGCCGTGGAGTTTCAATTCCAGCGGCTCAGGCCGAAGAGTTGTGAGCGCTAGGAGAAGGCCACCTTGTTCCATCACGGCGGCAAAATTGATTCCCATGAGTTCGCCCATTGTAAAATCCGAGTCCTTCCGTGGCGACCAAATCCGAGTCAGAATGGCTCTGGAATGCTTTCAGTCTGGCGGATAACCGCGTCTCGCTTTTCAACTTGCTGTAAGAAGCTGAGAAACATCGGTTGTTCATCGAAGCGCCGATTGTACCGGAAGCTGTATTCATTGAGGTAGGTCTGTAGGTAGTTGCGCCCAACGTTATGATAAACGCCGCTAATTCCGCGCTTGATGAGGCTCCAGAATCCTTCGATGGTATTGGTGTGAATCTCGCCAACAACGTACACCTTTTCGCTGTGATTGATTCTCTGATGCGTGTAGCCGCGAGCGTCAAGGCCATTGTAGGAGCGGAAGTCGTCGGTAAAGACGGTGGACTTCGGAAGCACATGTTCCTTGATGAGCCCGCGCAACGTATCGGCTTTAACATCGGCAGCAACAAAGGCTCGTACACGTCCCTTGCGCTGGACCATGCCAACAACAGGAGTTTTCTTGGTTCCGCGTCCGCGTGTTCCTTCGGAACGGCTCCCGTAATACGTTTCGTCCATTTCGACCTTGCGACCGAATCCACCAATTGGCCCGCTCTTTTCGTCGTCCAGCATGGAGCGAATCTGCTTGAACATGCGCCACGCGGTTTTGTAGGTGACGCCGGTTTGACGCTGAATCTGCTTTGCAGAGATGCCGCAACGGGTCTGCGCCATGAGGTAGATCGCATGGAACCAAATCGTAAGCGGAGTCGACGATTTGTGAAAGATTGTGTCGGCAGTCGGGTGAACGTGATGGCCGCAGTGGTCGCAAGAATACGACGGGCGACTGACAACGCGGTGATGCTTCGTGATCGCGTTGCACGTTTCGCAAAAGATGCCCTCTGGGTACAGGTAATTTTTCAGCCATTCAAGGCAGGTCGCATCGTCTGGGAACTGTTTTTGGAAGTCCTTTACCGTGAATGGGAGCATTTTCGGCTTGCGGTTGTTGTTGGCCATGACCTTACCTACTTTCAGGTAAAATCGTAGCAGAATTCGTACCTACTGTCAAGGGATAATTACCTTCCAGAATAAGGACTTAGGAGATCCGTTCGCTTCGCTCAGGATTTTCGGCAGCGGGCTCCCGCTTCGCTCACGCCCGCTAAACGCCTCAACTTAGCTCCCCAAATTGCGCTGCAAATGGCTTTGGGGCAGCTTCGAGGGCCGTCTTGGTTCACGGCACACCTCTTCACTGCCCCATTCAGTTCCCATTGTCGCGCATGGTGGGTCAGACGTCTGTGATGGCGCTCACAGCTTGGATGTGATGAAAAAAGTCAAAGGACCCGCCCAAGCGAAGCTTGGACGGGGCACCCTTCAGGGGTTGGGATGGACGCGAAGTCCGGGCCACCCGCCCTCGTCCAGCTTGCCCTTATTAAGGGTTTCCCTTATTATGGGTGCATGAATATCACGCTTTCGCTGGATGATGATCTGGTCAGGGAAGTCCGGAAGATTGCGGTCGAGCGCGATACTACGCTGACCGGATTGGTGCGCGCGCATCTGCAAGAACTGGCCGCTGAGCATGCAAAATCCGGGCGCAAGCGCCGGGAGATAGAGGCGCTTCGAGAAAGCTTCGAAAAATATCAGTTCAACATGGGGAAGCGCATCTGGAAACGAGAAGACCTGCATGAGCGGCGCTGACTTTCTCGATACCAATGTGCTGGTATACGCGTATCAGTTCAATGATCGCGAGAAACAGAGAGTCGCGCAGGAACTGGTGGAGGCTGCGGTCGCGGGGAAATTTGTGATTTCGGTGCAGGTCTTGTCCGAATTTGCATCCGCGTTGCTTCACAAAGCTTCGCCATTAGCGACTCCCGATGCTGTGACCGCGATCCTGGACAAGATTTCGGCGATCAAGCTAGTTGTATCCGATGGGGAACTGATTCGGCGGGCCGTCGAAGCACGCCGCGCCTACGGAATCCATCTCTATGATGGAATGATCGTCGCTGCGGCCGAACGCGGTGAGTGCGCGCGAATCCTGTCGGAAGATCTCAATGCGGGGCAGAAATATTTCGGCGTCGTGGTGACAAATCCGTTCCAGTGATCGCATTTGTCGCAGTCCACGTCAATTTTGCCCCGGGTGATCTTTGTTGCTCCTGCAGGCCCGGAGAAGTTTGCTGTAGAAAAGGGCCAACCACAGGGGGGCACTGAGGACACGGGGGAAAGAACACAGGGGGAACCTTAACCCACCGGGGGGAACCCAACCCTAGTGGGAGACCTTCCTTCTCCTGCTACAATCGCTAGCTTCATGATTCAAGGGAACTTCCCGCTCGACAAAAACGTACTTCTCTTGTGCTGTTAAAGGGGAGCCAGCAGCGGCAGACACTCGGGGCGGGCCCCTGAAGGGGCGTTCTGATTTTCGGAAACTTACGGCATCGCTAAAGCGATGCCCCTTCAAAGCTGCGCGGTTACGGAGTTCGGTTTGGATGAAGCCCAGGTTGTCGGATTGCTCGTCCGTCGCTGCGTCGGGGGCGATGCCGCGGCTTGGGAGGAGATTGTCGAGCGCTATCACCGGCGGATTTACAACGTCTGCTACCGGTTTGCCGGGGATTCCGAGAACGCTCAGGACCTCACCCAGGAGGTCTTCATCAGGATGTATAGGACTTTGAACACCTATGACGCAGGTAAGGGCGCGTTTATGACCTGGGTCACGACCATTACCCGCAATCTGCTGGTGGATCACTTCCGGAAGTCCAAGGGCGACCGGATCACGGATTCTTTGGATTCGGCACCTTCCGAGCGTGAGGATGCTCAGCCGCTTAGCGAGCAGATCGCGGACCGGGGGGTGCCTCCGGATGCGGCGGTGCAACGCCGGGAAACGCGGGAAATGGTGCATTTGGCTTTGCAGAAGCTGTCTCCGGAGCTGCGGGAGGCGGTGATTCTTAGGGATTTACAGGACATGGACTATCGGGAAATCGCTACGGCTTTGAGGGTTCCGGAGGGGACCGTCAAGTCACGAATTAACCGGGGACGAGCGGAACTTGCGCGCCTCCTACAACGTACCTATAGGCAGGTGATCTGATGCCAGAGGAAAGCAAGCACGGGGTCGAGTGCGCGGAGTTCGAAGCGCTGCTTAGCGAGGTCATAGACAGCGATGCCGACAGCGGCGCCCGGGACGGGAAAGGGCAGTTGAGCGCGGCTCGCAAAGAGAGTTTCGAGGCTCACCGGCGGGTCTGCGGGGTTTGCGGTCCGCTGTTCGCGGAGGTGCAGGCGGGGCAGAAGTGGCTGCGGTCGCTCGAGGCAGTCGACCCTCCGGCTGTTCTGGTCCGCAACATTCTGACGGCTACGAGTGGGGTGGTTAGTCGACGATCACTTTCGGCGACGGCGGCGACGGCCGACGGCAGAACGACTCCTTTCAGCGAGCGGGTGCGGGAGCGGTGGGATTCTTTCTCCGCTTCTTTCATCAGACCGGTGGCGTCCTTTGTGCGGCAGCCGCGGTTTGTGATGTCGTTCGGGATGATCTTCTTCTCGTTCTCGCTGGCGCTGAACGCAGCGGGCGTGAAGGCGAAGGACGTCGCCAAGGTCGACCTGCGGCCGGCAGCCTTGCGGCATGCGTATAATGGGGCGCAGATCTGGGTGGTGCAGCACTACGAAAATGTCCGGTTCGTGTACGAGATTGAATCGAAGCTGCGCGAGCTGAAGCGGGCCAACCCACCCGCCGAACCGCTCCCCGCGGAACCGAAAGAGAATCGCAAGAACAATACCAGTGGGCAACCAGAGCAAAGACAGGATCGCAACTACTCCCAGGAGTACAGCCAGCCGGTTTTAGCCGCGCTCAGGGATGTTTCACCTGTTGCAGCGGCGACCACAAATCGGAGGTTTGTATGAATTGCGCCAATCATGCTGATGCGTCAATAGTGGCCTATTGCCGCACTTGCGGGAAGGCACTGTGCGCGAACTGTACACGTCCGGTGCGGGGCGTGATCTATTGCGAGGACTGCCTGGGAGCGAGGATGGAAGGGGTTGCGGCGGGAGCGGCGGGCTTTGTTCCCGGCGGCTACGCTCCGACAACATTCTCAGCGGCGGCGGCGGGGCAGGCGCCTGCTCCACCGTCGCATACGGGAGGCAGTGGCCCCAACCCGGCCGTGGCTGGCATTCTTGCCGGATTTTTTCCCTTTGGCGTGGGCGCGGTTTACACCGGGCAATATGCCAAGGGACTGGCGCATCTGGCCATCTTTGGTGTGCTGATTGCGGGGATTAGCGCCAGCGACAACGGGCACAGCGAAGCTCTCGGCGTCATCTGCGGCATCGCCATCAGCTTCTTCTACATTTACCAGATTGTCGATGCGGTGCGTTCGGCGCATGCCATTCAAGCCGGCCTGCCGCCTCCTGATCCTTACGGTCTGGCGGCAACTTTTAGCGGCGGGACAAAGATCGAGGCCAGCAAAGTTCCGATGGGTGCGATCGTACTTATTTTGCTGGGCGTGCTCTTCCTGCTGCACACCATGGGCTTGGGCGAATTCGGAATGGATCGTTTCTGGCCGGTGATTTTGATCTTCATCGGCGGCTGGATGTTCTTGCGCAACTGGGGCACGCTGGGTTCGCATGGTCCGGACTGTCAATGTTCGCGCTGCCGGACACGGCGGATGATCGGCCCCAAGCTGGCCTTTACTATGTGCCAATGTGCGCGCTGCCGAATACGGCGGATTTCGGGGCCGGTGATACTTATTACTATCGGCGTCTTGTTCCTGCTGAGCAACCTGCACGAGTCCGGCCTTGGCTTTCACCGTACCTGGCCGGTAATTCTGCTGGTGGTGGGCGCTTTGAAATTGCTGCAGGGAAGCGCATCGGTGGAGGGACACATTCCGTTCACGGGGTTTGGCGCCAAGCCACCAATTGCGGGAGGGCCGATTCCGCCCGCACCACCTTCTGCGCCGGCTCCGCCGATTCCGCCTGTACCGCCGACGGGTGAGGTGAACCATGGCTAGCCCAATGATGCCGCAGAGTCCGCCACCGCGCGTTCCGCGCCGTTCGATTGCCGGTCCGGTCGTACTGATCCTGATGGGGATCCTGTTCCTGCTGGGGACGATGGGGATCATGGATATTCACCACCTGGGATCGCTGTTCGCGCGCTTCTGGCCTGCCCTGCTGATCCTGTGGGGCGTGCTGAAGCTGATCGAATACGAACAGGCGAAGCGCTACGGCCAGCCGGTGCGCGGCATTGGCGTCGGTGGGGTTTTCCTGATGCTGTTCCTGATCATGGCCGGACTGATTGCAACCCAGGCGGCGCGGGTGGACTGGAAGAACCTCGGGGAGCACATCGACCTTGGGGATGATGAAGGAATCGACGAGATATTTGGCGGATCGACGTTCGACTACAGCGGCGAACTCAGCAACGCCCTGCCAGCGGGCGGCGACGGCCTGCACATCAATAGTCTGCACATCAATGACGAGCGCGGCACGATTACGGTGAATGTGTCGGACGACAAAAAGGTGAAGGTCTCCTGGCGCAAGAAGATTCACGCCGAAAATCAGCAGGACGCCGACCGCTACAACGTCAAAACCGATGCTTCGATTACCCAGGGGGATAAGGTGCTCACGCTGAACGCCAATACCCAGGGTGCGGGCGCTAAGGGCGTGACCACCGACTTGGATATTTATGTGCCGGTCAATACCGCACTGCTGATCACCTCGGGCCGGGGCGCTGTGACGATCGCGGGCATGGCCAGCAATGTGGAGGTTGACCATCATCGCGGAGAAGTCAACATCAACGACCACACCGGGAACATCTCGCTGGACATGGAGAGTGGTTCTGTCCGGGTGGGGCATGTGAAGGGCGACGTGACCGTTCAGGGCGCGGCGAACGAAGTGGCGGTGGAAGATGTGGATGGCGCGGTGCACGTGAATGGAGAGTTTCGGGAAACTCGGCTGGTTCGAGTGAGCAAGACGGTGAGTTTCCGCTCGGCGCGCACGGACATGGAATTTTCGCGCCTGGATGGCAGGATGGATCTGGATTCTGGCGACCTGCGCGCCGATTCGTTGAGCGGACCGATGCTGCTGAAGACGCGCTCGAAGGACATCACGCTCGATGGCTTGTCGGGCGACCTGCGCCTGGAAGACGTAAACGGGACGGTCTCGGTCGGGCTGTACAAACCGGGGAATATCCAGATCGACAACCGCCGGGGCGACGTGCAGGTTTCGATTCCGCCGAATACGGCGATCAAAGTTGATGCGCGGACGCACGAAGGAGAGATCACGAGCGAGTTCGACGAAATCAAAGTCGACAATAAAGACAGACAATCAAGCGCCAGCGGTTCGATCGGAACGAACGGCCCGCGGCTGGTGATGAACTGCGACAAGGGAGCAATTGAGATCCGCAAAGGGACGGTTGCGGTCGCGGCTCCGGCTCCGCCGATTCCGCCGGCCACGCCAGCGAATCCGGGCAAGCCGGCGAAGGCGCTGCGGGCTCCGAAAGCGAAGCCGGTGGAGAGTGAGAATTAGGAGGGCGGCTTTTGGCTTTTAGCTGTTGGCCTTTGGCTCACTTCGCTCACAGTCAAGGTTGACTGAAAAGTGCTTGCCGCAAGATCCGGCAGAATCTCGCCAGGCTCCTGACGACCTTTAGACGTGACTGTAGACCTGACTATCTAGCCCTGACTATTTTTAGCCTCGCATTGCTTCGCTGGAGTCGTCTGCGCACATTCTGCACAATGGACCCGCACTAGTTCAGGACGTCGAGGGTGACCGTAGTCGTGTGGGTCGCACTTCCGTTCTTGCCGTTTATGGTGATCGTGTGGTCTCCAAGCGCGGCGCTCTCACCGACGTTAACTATCATGGTCGAAGTTCCAGCCCCGGTAACGATATCCGGGCTGAAGCTCACGGTCACGCCCGTTGGCTGGCCGCTCGCAAACAAGGTGATGGCCTTATCAAAGCCCTTAAAAACAGCCGTGGTGATTGTGAAGGTGCCGGAGCTACCCCTGGCAATGCTAATCGATGAGGGTGCTGCGCTGACGGTGAAGCTAGGAGTTGCCGCGGTCACGGTCAGGGAGACTGTGGTCGTTTCGCTGGTGCTGCCCGAGGTTCCGGTCACGGTAATGCTGTACGTGCCGGCGACTGTGGATGAACCCACCTTCATCGTCATGGTCGAAGTTCCAGCACCCTTAATCGAAGTTGGGCTGAAGCTCACGGTCACGCCCTTTGGCTGGCCGGACGCAGACAATTTAATGGCCGAGTCAAAGCCGCCGGTCACCGTACTACTAATGGTGGGGCTTCCCGAGCCGCCCTGCGCCACCGAAACCGAAGCGGGTGCTGCGCCGATCGTGTAGCTGGAAGGCACGGTCACGGTCAGGGAGACCGTGGTCGTTTCGCTGGTGCTGCCCGAGGTTCCGGTCACGGTAATGCTGTACGTGCCGATGACTGTGGATGAAGCCACCGCCATCGTCATGGTCGAAGTCCCAGCCCCGGTAATCGAAGTTGGGCTGAAGCTCACGGTCACGCCCGTGGGCTGGCCGGTCGCAGACAAGGTAATGGCCGAGTTAAAGCCGCCGGTCACCGTACTACTTATGGTGGAGTTTCCCGAACTGCCCTGCGCCACCGGAACCGAAGCGGGCGAGCCGGAAAGGCTGAAGCCAGAACTGGGCGGGGGTCCGGCCAGTGCATTGATCAGACCCGGTCCGTTCGGACTGCCCCAGCCCGTCGCCAAGTCGTAGCCGGTGGTTGCTGAATAGCCATTGCTCCCGCTGGTGATGTCGTGGAAATCGCTGTCATAGCTCGAACCCAAGCCAATCGTATAAAGGGCCGGATTGATGAAGCCGATCAGCCCCTTGCCGTTGGCAACCGACTGTTGATTGGCAAGAGCCAGATAGCCGGCCCACATGGGCGCCGCAAAACTGGTTCCGCCCCACTCGTTGGCG
>Ga0187887_10004441_pt1 | contig 10470 bp, 12 predicted proteins | sample June2016WEW_7_10_FD_132977 | JGI IMG/M metagenome (GOLD analysis project Ga0187887, IMG submission 132977) | Peatland microbial communities from SPRUCE experiment site at the Marcell Experimental Forest, Minnesota, USA - June2016WEW_7_10 | ecosystem: Environmental > Terrestrial > Soil >... | reverse complement strand
GGGAGTGGCTTCCGTCGACGAATCCGCAATCACCGGAGAATCTGCGCCCGTGATTCGCGAGGCTGGCGGCGATCGCTCAGCCGTGACCGGCGGCACGCGAGTGCTCTCGGACTGGCTGAAAATCAAGATTACTTCCAACCCCGGCGAAACCTTTCTGGATCGCATGATCGCCCTTGTCGAAGGGGCCGAGCGTCAGAAGACACCGAACGAAATCGCGCTGAACATTCTGCTGGCCGGCCTGACGATTATTTTTCTACTTGCCGTCGTAACCCTGCAGCCCTTCGCGATTTACTCCGGTTCTCCCCAAACCGTATTCGTGCTGGTGTCGTTGCTGGTTTGCCTGATTCCAACAACGATTGGCGGACTTCTCTCCGCCATCGGAATTGCGGGCATGGACCGCTTGGTGCAACACAACGTATTGGCTATGTCCGGCCGCGCGGTCGAGGCCGCCGGCGACGTCAATACACTTCTGCTCGACAAAACCGGAACCATTACCCTGGGCAATCGTCAAGCCTCGGAATTCATAGCTGCGCCTGGGATTACTGCCGCGCAGATGGCGGACGCCGCCCAACTTTCTTCCCTGGCAGATGAAACTCCGGAAGGCCGCTCCATCGTCGTTCTTGCCAAGGAAAGCTATGGTCTTCGGGGCAGGGAATTGGCGTCGCAGGAAGCCACGTTCATTCCTTTCACTGCGCAAACGCGAATGTCAGGCGTGGACATGGATGGCCGCGAGATTCGCAAGGGAGCGGTCGATGCCATTTCGAAATATCTCGCTCAGCATGGCACCGTTCTCCCCAAAGAAGTGCAAGCTGCGGTGGAAACTGTGGCGCGATCTGGCGGAACCCCGCTAGTGGTCGCTGAGAATCGGCGGGCTCTCGGCGTGATTCATCTTAAGGACATCGTCAAAGGCGGTATGCGCGAACGCTTCGATCAGCTTCGCGCCATGGGAATCAAAACCGTGATGATTACCGGAGACAATCCGCTGACCGCAGCCGCCATCGCGCGAGAAGCCGGAGTCGACGACTTCCTTGCCGAAGCCACTCCAAAAGACAAAATGGATTTGATCCGTGGCGAGCAGAAGCAAGGCAAGCTCGTAGCGATGACTGGCGATGGCACGAATGACGCTCCGGCGTTAGCCCAGGCCGATGTTGGCGTGGCCATGAACACCGGTACGCAGGCGGCGAAGGAAGCGGGCAACATGGTCGATCTCGATTCCAATCCGACCAAGCTCATCGAGATCGTCGAAATTGGCAAGCAGCTGCTGATGACTCGTGGCGCACTCACCACATTTTCCATCGCCAATGACGTTGCCAAATACTTCGCTATCATTCCCGCGATGTTTGCCGCGACTTTTCCAGTCCTGAATACGTTAAACATCATGCAGCTCAAGACTCCGAAGTCGGCGATTTTGTCGGCTGTTATTTTCAACGCGTTGATCATTGTTGCGTTGATTCCCCTTGCGCTGCGCGGGGTGAAGTATCGGCCCATGGGAGCTGCGGTGCTGCTGCGCCGCAATCTCTGGATCTACGGCGTCGGCGGCATTATTGTGCCGTTCGTTGGAATCAAGCTGATCGACATGCTCATTACCCGCGTGGGGATGGCCTGAGAGGATTTGTCATGAAAAAGAATTTAATAACTTCGGTGCTGATGACGATCGCTACCACGGTTCTACTCGGAATTATTTATCCATTGGTGGTCACAGGACTGGCACAATTGCTTTTCAAAGACAAAGCTAACGGGCAGCTGATTGTGCAAAATGGCAAAGTCATAGGCTCGCGCATTATCGGCCAGGCGTTCGTCGGTCCCGGCTATTTCCATTCGCGTCCATCCGCGGCGGGCAACGGATACGACGCCGCGAATTCCAACGGCTCCCAACTCGGTCCCACTAATCAGCACCTAATCGACCGGGTGAAAGCAGACGTAGCCACCAACCAGGCAGATAATCCGGGCCAGTCCGTGCCCGTCGATTTAGTAACGACATCGGCTTCGGGACTCGATCCCGACATTTCTCCCGCTGCCGCTGAGTTTCAGGTTTCGCGAGTGGCAAAGCAACGTGGAACTTCTGAAGATCAAGTCAGGCGACTCGTTGCGGAGCACACTCAGTCACGCCAATTAGGCCTGCTCGGTGAACCGCGAGTCAATGTGCTGGAACTGAATCTCGATCTCGATGCCAAGTTCCCGAAGAAATAGTGAAGTGATGAAGCGACGGGCGTCTCGCCCATCCGGGCAGATGCGGACGCACAGCCTCCGCTGGAAAGTTTGCTAAACTTTCAATCGTGGCTCGTATCGATCATCTGGAATGTACAAAATGCGGCGCATCGATTGATGCCGCTCGTCCGCAAACGGTTTGCCCGAAGGACGGCGGTGTGCTCTATGTTCGCTATAAGCTCTCCGCGCTGAAATCGAAATTCACGACTGCTTCGCTCGTTGGACGCACACCCACAATGTGGCGCTACGCCGAGGTTTTACCTGACGCGGAGCCGGTCTCGCTGGGCGAGGGTCTCACACCGATGCTGCGGTCCCGCGAGTTTCCCAACGTCTATATCAAAGATGAAGGCTTAAATCCGACCGGTTCATTCAAAGCTCGCGGCATGTCGGCTGCGGTCACGATGGCGAAATCGTACGGTCTGAAAAAGTTAGCTGCTCCTTCGGCGGGAAACGCGGCCAGTGCGCTGGCAGCCTACGCGGCTGCGACCGGGATTGAGGCCCACATTTTCATGCCCAAAGACGTGCCGCTCGCCAATCGCGTCGAATGCGAGAGTTACGGTGCTCATGTCACCTTAGTGGACGGATTGATCAGCGATTGCGCTCGCATGGTTGCGGAGAGAAAAGAAAAAGAAGGCTGGTTCGATGTCTCCACGCTTAAAGAACCTTTTCGCGTCGAAGGCAAAAAGACCATGGGCTATGAAGTCGCCGAGCAATTGGCATGGCGGATGCCCCAAGCCATCATTTATCCCACCGGGGGCGGAGTCGGCTTGATCGGCATGTGGAAAGCGTTTGAAGAGATGCAAGACCTGGGCTGGATCGGCGCAGAGCGTCCGCAGATGATCACAGTCCAGGCGGCAGGCTGCGCCCCAATTGCGAAAGCTTGGGACGACGCGAAGCCCACCGCAGAATTCTGGCCGAATGCCGCAACGTTGGCGGCGGGCCTTCGCGTGCCGAAAGCTTACGGCGACTATTTGATTCTCGATATTCTGAAAAAGAGCGGCGGCATCGCCCTTGCCGTGACCGACGATGAAATCATGGACGCGCTGCGGCAATGGGCTCGGATGGAAGGGGTCTTTGCCGCACCCGAGGGAGCGGCAGCGTTAGCCGCGTATCGCAAGTTGCGCGCCAGCGCCTTCTTCAGTCCTGACGACACGGTCGTGCTGTTCAACACCGGCTCCGGCTTGAAGTATCTGGACGTGATCGAGAGCCAAAAGCAGTCCGCGCGTCAATTCGCTCCTGCCGCGCGCCAAATCGGCGGAATTATTGGACCGTATTGAAAGTGCAAATCAGCCGATCGAGTCGAGATCGGCAATCACCTCAGCGGGAATTTGTAGTCTCGCAGCCTGAAGATTTTCACGAAGATGCACGAGGGAAGATGTGCCAGGAATCAGGAGGATATTGGGCGAGCGCTGGAGAAGCCAAGCTAGCGCAACCTGCATGGGTGTGACCTCGAGCGACGTAGCGGCTGCATCAAGCGCCGACGACTGTAATGGAGTGAAACCTCCCAGCGGGAAAAACGGAACATAAGCTATACCTTGCGCCGCCAGGTCGTCGATGAAGGCATCGTCGCTCCTGTGCGCCACGTTGTAAAAATTCTGTACGCACGCTACCTGTGCGATTGTTCGAGCCTCAGCCAACTGCTTGGGAGTAATGTTGCTCACACCGATATGCCGGATCAGTCCCTCACGCTTGAGTTCGGCGAGCACAGTCAGGGGTTCTTCGATCGATTCCTCGCCCGGTTCCTGGATTCCACCAACGCGAAGATTGACGACGTCGAGATGGTCAAGGCCAAGATTCTTAAGATTGTCATGAACGGCGTCGATTAACTCCTGGCGAGATAGCGCGTGAAGCCAGGATTTGTCTGGACCTCGACGAGCACCTACTTTAGTGACGATCACGAGATCTTTGGCATAAGGATAGAGTGCCTGCTTGATAAGCTGATTGGTCACATGAGGTCCGTAGAAGTCGCTGGTGTCAATGTGGTTCACGCCCGACTCTACGGCCTCGCGCAACACAGCAATGGCGGCATTCACATCCCGCGGCGGTCCCCACACGCCCGGGCCGGCCAGTTGCATGGCCCCGTAACCCATGCGGTTCACTGCCATCGATGTGCCCGGCAGTGTGAAGCTTCCGGCGAGGTCAATCTGTCCAATCATTGCGTTCCTCCTGTAAGTGTTCGTTTCTTTTTCAAGTACCAGCGTGAACCAAGCCTCGATTGATGTTCCTGATCGTGCATGATCACCACGGGATCGTTACATTTTTCCATCGCGTGAACGTACCTGTCGGGCCGTCCGGGCCGAGCAGCGCAACGCGCACCGCCTCGCGGGCGCCTTTCTCGACAGTCTCCGTGCCCGCATAGTTGTTGAGGTTCGTCTTGGTGAAGCCGGGGGAGACGGCGTTGACCTTGATCCCGGCCGGCTCCAGTTCGATTGACATGGCGAGTGTCATAGCGTTGAGAGCTGTCTTGGATGCAGGATAGACGGGACCAAAGATCGAGCGCCAGGGCGAGGCCGGGTCCGAGTTGTTCGTCAGCGAGCCAACGCCGCTCGACACATTGACGATGCGGGCGGCCGGCGCCTTGCGCAGGAGCGGCAGCATGGCCTGGGTAACGGCGAGGACGCCGAACACGTTGGTCTCCCACACCGCCCGCACTTCATCGAGGGACACGTTGCTCGAGCGGGTCAACTTAGCGTAATCCCCGATGGACATGCCGGGCAGCTTACTCGTGTTCGAGATGGCTGCATTGTTGACGAGCACGTCGAGTCGGCCAAACCCCTTGCGGATCCGCTCCGCCGCCGCGCCGATCGAGGGCTGATCCGTCACGTCGAGATGGATTGCGTGTGCGTCCGGCCCAACCTCCTTGGCTGCAGCCTCGCCGCGCTCGAGATTGCGCGACCCGACCAGCACGGTGAATCCGTGTGCCACGAGATCCTTTGCGATCTGAAGACCGATTCCTTGATTAGCCCCGGTGACCAGGGCGACTGGTTTGTCCTGCATCGTAGTCTCCTTTTTGTTGCGTTGACAGGCCGTCAACACCGCCGCGCAGCACTAATTTGGCTGACGTGGAACCATGATCCGCATTTAGCCGGGACGCTGTTTCATCGCTCACGCGTTAACTGCGCAAAACCACGGCGTCCGCTACGGGTTCGAAATATTTCATCGCGTTCAGATCCGCGATGAGCCCCGGACCTTTTGGCCGCCATCCCAGCCGTTGCTGTGTTAGAGCACTGGAAGCGGGAACGTCGGCGCCCACAAAATGCGCGAGCCAACCAAAATGCTCGCCTGCTTCTTCAGCAGACTTGGAGACGACCGGCACCTTCAGGCCCCGGCCGACCACCTCCGCGATCTCTCGAAGCGGTATACCCTCTTCTGCAACCGCGTTGTAGCGGGCTCCAGCAGATCCCTTCTCAAGCGCCAACCTGTAGAGATGCGCGGCATCGAGCCTGTGCACCGCTGGCCAGCGGTTGCTTCCGTCGCCGACATACGCCGAGACACCTTTTTGACGGGCCACATCGATCATGTAGCTGATGAGGCCTTGCTTGACCGGATCGTGGACCTGCGGAAGGCGCATCACCAAAACGCGCACGCCCTGCGCCGCCACTGAAGCTGCTGCCTTTTCCGAAGCTACACGGGGAATCGGAGAATTGGGCGCATCTTCCTCGGTCGTGAGGCGGCCCGGGGTGAAGGCGATCGCGGTGCCGGAAGTGACGATCAAGGGACGGTCAGAGCCCGCGAGAGCGGTGCCGAGTGCCTCGATCGCGCGCTTGTCTATCTCACAATTAGCCTCGAACTTCGAGAAGTCATGGATGAAGGCGGTGTGAATCACGGCATCCGACGCGGCCACTCCACTCCGCAGGCTGTCGAGGTCTTCAACATCCCCTCGATGGACCTTGGCGCCTGTGGCGGCCAGCGACTTGGCGCCCGCATCCGAGCGCGCGAGGCCGAGCACCTGATGACCAGCGTCGATGAGTTCACGTACGACGGCAGAACCGATAAAGCCTGTAGCACCGGTAACAAAAACACGCATATCTTTCCTCCTAAGCAATTTGTAGTTCAGCCGATAGAGGCGAAGCGTTCACCCGGCTTGCGAGCCGAGTCGACGCCTTCGCGGTGATCGAGCGCCATTCGCGGGCTGAAGCGGGCAGACCATCAATCTCGGCTAACTCTCGCAGCCAGTCTTCTGCTGAAAGCTCCGCCTGTTCTGACCCGAACACCCGCTTGACGACGTTGAAGAATGCGGACAGCTCTCGCTCCGCCATTGTCATGAGGTCGGGGCAAGGGTGATTGGAATTGTTCGGTGGTCTGTAGTGAGCGAGTGGATTCATATTTCTCACCTCTGAACGTCGAAGAACCGCGAAGGACTATTGACAGCCCGCAGCGTTCCGACTAAAACGGAGAGTGTCTCCGAATCACTAGATAAGATAACCGGAGGCTGTCTCCGGTTGCAATTTTTTTGTATGCCCACAAAGAATCGACAAACTGCTCCTCGCAAACCGCGCACCGATGCGCAGCGGAACCGCGAGCGCATTCTGGACGTGGCGAAGGAGGCGTTTACTCGGTCCGGTACGAACGCCAGCCTCGACGACATCGCGAAAGAGGCGGGTGTGGGAGCGGGAACTTTGTATCGCCACTTTCCCACGCGAAACGCACTGATTGAAGCGGTCTATCGGACAGAAGTAGAAAAATTAGCGGCAGCAGAGAAGAAGTTCTCCGAAAGCCTCCCTCCCATCGAGGCCTTGCGAGCATGGATGTTACTGTTCGTCGACCATATCGCCACGAAGCAGATCATCGCGCCTGCGCTACATTCGGTCGTCGGAGGGCCTTCGAAGCTGTTTGAAGGTTCACGCAGTCAGATCCAGGGAGCAATTGATTCGTTGGTGAAGCGGGCAATCAAGAGCCGCGACATTCGTAGAGATCTGGAGCCATTCGATCTGCTCCGCGCGCTGATCGGCGTCTCCCATGTGGCGTCCGGTCCTGACTGGCAGCAAAGCGCGAGGAGACTCGTGGACATCCTCATCACGGGTTCGCGGCCAGTCAGATAGACTGCGAGAGACAAAGTGCTTCGGTATCCCATTCTGAATGTCGCGTTCTTCGCGAATTCAGGGTGCGGACTTTCGCCGAGACTTCGGCTTGCTTTTGCCTATGAGATTGAGCGCCACGGCAGCGCGGAGGAGATTCTTCAAAGCCGTCTCATCGAGCTTGTCGCCTTCGTGGATGTCAATGGCGCGCCTGACATTCCCCTCGAGGCTGGAGTTGAACAGACCTGAAGGGTCCTTCAACGCAGCTCCCTTGGCAAATGTGAGCTTGACGACGTTCTTGTAAGTCTCGCCCGTGCACACGATGCCGTTGTGCGAAAAGACGGGAGTCCCCGGCGAGTTCGGCTTAACCCACTTCCGCTCTTCGACGACCTCAGGGTCTGCCGCGTGTATGATGTCGCGCACTTTCGCGAGCATCTTCCCGCGCCAGTCCCCAAGTTCCTTGATCCTCTCGTCTATGAATGAAGAAGCAGATTCCATCGCGACGGGCTTTTTCACGTACACCTCCAAACACTCGCATCTAATTTAGCTGCGCTCCGCGCAAGCTGCAACCTCCGCAAGTGGAAGCCTGCTCTGGTTCGATGGCAGTTCGGGATGGCGGCAACTCGTCCCTTAACTATGAAATGAAAGGTGATAGATCAAGAGCCCGATAAAACCAATTGCGGCGAGCAGAACAATTCCGAAAATGATTGCAAGAGGCCAGAAAACCCAAGACCATGATTGTCTTTTTCTGATCTGTTGTATGGCGTTGTACAGCGAGAAAGCCGTAGCGATTGTGCCAACCGGAGTAAGGAAGAAGGCGGGCATGAAAGCGTCGCCCTCCGGCCCCCTGCATCCATGCTGGAGACAGTAAATGGAAGGAAACAGAATCGACAGAAAGTAAACGCTTGCGATGAAATACGTGATTGCCAGGCCTAGTTTTCGTAAGATAGCCATCTTGTTTTCGTTGGGGTACAGATAGTCACACGGCGCGGCTGAGGTCGTGCTTTCGCCAAACCCTGTTCTTGAAACACGCGCTAATGAGGGAAGCCACGATGAAATACCGTCTCATAAACTACCCACGCGATGAAAACAATTGTACCGAGAAGAACAATCGCGAAAATAATTGCCAAAGGCCATAAGACCCAGGACCATGATTGTCTTTTTCTGATCTGTTGTATGGCGTTGTACAGTGAGAAAACCGTAGCGATTGCTCCAACCGGAGTGAGCATGAAGGCGGGCATAAAAGCATCGAGCTCACCCGGTCCCTTGCATCCGTGTCGGAGACAGTAAATAGAAGGCAACAGAATCGATAGGATGAAAACGATAGCGACGAAATACGAGATTGCCAGACCCAGTTTGCGTAACATCGACGTATCCCAGGATCTCATTTTCGCCGATGTACAGATAGCCACGTTAACACCGAAGCCCTAGAACTTCAGTGGGTGCCTCTCCTAATGTCGCGGAAATTGTCCGATCCCAACCTCACTCTGGTTTTTCGACGTTAGGGTGGGGATTTGGACTCTTGACCGCGATCGTATTGCGCCCCATTTCGCTTGAGCTTTTACAAGGGGTAAGCGAACACACCTTTCTCCGTGCCTGCTACCATGGACATATGAACGCACCATCGTATTTCGAAATACAAGCCGACGACCTGAAGCGCGCTACTCGTTTTTATGGCGAGCTCTTCGGCTGGAAGTTTGTCAAAGCGGAAGGGCTTCCCATCGAGTACTGGCGAATCGAGACCGACGGGCCGAGAGGCGGCCTCTTAAAGCGCCCGGCAACGGCGCCGCCGCCCGGGCATGGCACGAATGGATTCGTCTGCTCCATGGAAGTGAGCGACTTCGACAAAGTAGCCGACAAAATCGCGCGCCTCGGCGGCATAGTTGCGCTCCCGAAGTTCCCAGTGCCGGGCGTGTGCTGGCAGGGATATTTCGTCGATCCGGACGGGAATACATTCGGCATCTTCCAGCCTGACAGCACTGCAAAGTAGAGATGCCAACCAGATCTGTTGCTGATCCGTGGGCCACCCGTTCGGTTCAGGTGGCCCATGTTACGTCTTTGCTCAACTTTTTTGTCGATTATGGCTTGAAGACGATTTTTAAAAAGGTGCCGGCCAATTCGGCAGTGCCAATTCCCTGACCTACGGTGACGAACATCTCATTTGTCGCCCCATTGGTTGAGTTTCCTCCGCCGAAAGCAATGCCCCAGAGGTTGTTCAGGACGATCTGCTTTCCGTTCTGGTCCTTGACCGTACCCACGAATTTCCCGGTAATCGGGTCAAACGCGTTGATGGTGCCGTGAACAGAGTTGTTTGAAACCAGCAGAGTATTGCTCAGCGGTCCAAAATTCGGGGGAGCCGCGGCGATGCCCCAGGCCTGGTTGAGCGGCAGCCCTTGGATCAGCGTCTTCACGAGGGTACCGTCCTCCGTGAAGAGGTCGATGTAACCACCGGAGCCGACGTTCGGTACAGCGTACGCAACATAGACCAGGCCATTGATGTCCTGGACGCCGAACACCGAGAAGTTTTTCGGGATGTTCGGATCACCAAACGACTTCACCAGCGTGAAGCTGCCGTCGTACACATCGATCACATTGTTCGTGTTGTCGGCCGCGTAGAGGAAATTCCCCGAGGGCTTGCTGGTGATGGCTAAGCCCGTGTACATCGCTTTATTCGCCGAGTTGTCCACCGCGAGTGTCGCCAGATTGGCGTTCACACCCGGCGCCCAGGCGCTGATTGTGCCGTCAATCGTCGCGAAAATGAAAGGAGATGACATGCCCTGAATCTGAAAATCCGTCGACGATCCGTTGTAAACGATTCCTGTCGGCGTGCCCGGGCCATTCAGACCAGTGGGCGAAATCGGGCCGTTTCCGGCGGTGGGAATCAAAACCCAGAGTTTCTGTTGCGCTCCGCTTGCGTCATAGATTGTCGACCATCCAGTGTCGTTATCGGAGATCCACCATGGACTGGTTGCGCTCCGGGCTAATCCCCAGGCGTTGGCCAGCAGTGGATCAATGTGCGGGGCTTGGTGGACTTGATTCGAAACTAAGTTTGTGAGGAGATATTGTGCTTGGGCCGGGGCCGAAACCATGAGAAGAACCAGGCCGAGGCAAGCGGCGACTGCGATTCTGCGTAGCTGCATAGTAGTCTCTCCTTAGCGAAGTCAGGAGCAGAAGTAGGTCGAACCACCGCCGGGAGTGACTGGATACGGAGCCTTCTCTGACCTGCTTGGCGTGCGATGGTAGC
>Ga0187887_10004437_pt1 | contig 10478 bp, 7 predicted proteins | sample June2016WEW_7_10_FD_132977 | JGI IMG/M metagenome (GOLD analysis project Ga0187887, IMG submission 132977) | Peatland microbial communities from SPRUCE experiment site at the Marcell Experimental Forest, Minnesota, USA - June2016WEW_7_10 | ecosystem: Environmental > Terrestrial > Soil > Wetlands... | reverse complement strand
CGTGGAAGGTTTCGGCGACGCTATCGGCGCCACTTCCGGCCATGCGACCGATTCCACTCCCGCGACGCGATGGATCTCGCAATCCGGAGATGTGCCGACGGTGGAGATCCTGGCCGCGGGCGCGCCGGTGCATACCAGCCTGGCCGACGCCGTCGCCAATGCGCAGGACAAGGACGTCATCGAAATTGCGGACAGCGCCACTTATGCCGCAACAGCGGGAGTTACGTTGAGCACCGCGGCGGTGAAGAGTCTGACCATTCGCGCCGCGGCGGGACAGCGTCCCTGTCTCACCTTCTATGCGGGAGCGGCGCCCGCATCCACCAGCTTGACCGTTGCCACCCCCATGGATTCGCTGGCGCTGAGCGGCATTTTGATGAGCGGCGGTCCGATCGTACTGCAGAGCCGCGTTGCCAGCGTGGCCATCACAGCGTGCACGCTCGACCCCACCTCCGCGCCCGGCGGATGGTTGCTCGGCCAGGACGCCAATCCGGCCAGCGACGCGGTCTGGCTGTTGTCCCGCTCAATCACCGGAGCGTTACTAGCCGCTGCCGGAATCGCGCAGATCACGGTTACGGATTCCATCGTGGACCGGCGGAATTCGCTCGCCATCGCGGGTCTGACGGCTCCTACCAGCCCCCCGGGTGCGCTCGTTTCCGCCGCCGCAAAGACCGCCCAACTGGAGCGCGTGACGGTGTTCGGCCAAATCTCGTGCGAAGTACTGAAGGCCAGCGAGTGCCTACTGGATGAAATCGCCGTGGTCGAAGACCAGCAGTCTGGCTGCGTTCGCTTCTCCCGTTTCGAGCCGGGTTCGGTTTTGCCCCGCAGGTTTCAGTCGATTCCCGACGACGATCAGATGCAAATTTGTGGGAGTGCCGCGCAGTGCCTGGCTCCCCTTTTCAATTCGCGGACGTTCGGCGGTCCCGAGTATGGGCAACTGGCCGGGAATTGTCCCCAGGAGATACTCACTGCCAGCGAAAATGGTTCGGAAATCGGGGCTTTCGCGAGCAGCCAGAATACCATTCGGCGGTTGAATTTGAAAACCAAGCTGCAGGAGTTTATGCCCGTCGGGCTGACGGTGGTGGCCGTAGGGGAAAGCTAGAAACACGCACAGAAGGTTGGCAGCCGAGGAGACAAGATGAAAGGCGACTTTTCACGCATTCCGTTCGATCCAGCCAAACATTACGCCGGCGTTTTGCACCAGCAGGGGCGTGTCTGGCTCGATTCAGACTGGAACGAAGACGTCCTCGATCGCCTGGAAACCGTGCAGGCCGAAACGCGCGACCTGGTGGGGTTCTCGGGCGTCCCTTCCCCTGGCAGCGGCTTCGTGCTTTCGGCCAGCGCCAATTCCGCGGCTCCTGACGATTTCGGCATCTCCGCCGGACACTGCTACGTGGACGGCATTCTTTGTAGCCTGGAGCGCGCCACCTCCTATCACACCCAGCCCGACCTGCTCGACGCTCCGGCAATCCCCATCCCGACCACCGGCGCCGCGCTCACCGCCGTCATCTATCTGGAGGTTTGGCGACGGCTGATTACCTATCTCGAGGATCCGTCGATACGGGAGATCGCTCTGGGAGGGCCGGATACGTCGACTCGGCTCAAGACCGTGGTGCAAGTGAAGGCCGTGGTTTGGCCCAACGCGCCGCTGAATCCTACCTGCGCGCAGGGGTCGAGTCTCATTCCCGTGGCGGGCCAGGGCACGCTAACGACGTTGCAGCCCGCTCCTCAGCCGCAAAGCCTGTGCCAATTGCCGGACCCTTCGAATTACACCGGACGCCAAAACCGGCTGTACCGGGTCCAGATCCACGATGGCGGCGACCCCGCTGGCGCGGGCTCCAGCTTTCAGATCGCCCTAAGCGCGGATGCTGCCGCGGGAAGCACTTCGATTACGCTGGCCACCCCGCTGACCGCTGCCCAAACGGACGCCGCCGGGCGCGGCGGATATGTGATCGTAGCAGACAACACAGGAGCCTCCGAACGGGTTCCGCTGGCGAGTGTCGCCAGTGGCGGCGGCACGCTCCAGTTGGGGCAGCCGTTGCAGCAGGCTCACACCAAGGCGAATGGCGCCACGGTGACCGGCGGCGTCGCGCAGTTCAAATGGTCGCGAGACAACGCGTCTTTCGCAAGCGGCGTGACCAACGTGGCCGCGGACCGGGTGACGCTCACCCTCGCCAGCCTGGGACGCGATGTAGCTACGGCGATCCAGCAGGGCGACCTGGTTGAGATTTCGGACGACGCCAGTGAACTGGGCTCCACGCGCGGGCATCTCACTTATCTCAGTTCCATTCCCGATCCCGATACGTTCACGGTGGTGCTGCAGGATCCGCTTCCCGCGGCGTTCGTAGTGACTGGCGGACAGAGCGCCCGCAACATGGTTTTGCGGCGGTGGGACGGGGTCGGAGCCGCCAGCGCCGTTTACGGCGATTCCGCGACTCCTCAAATGAATCTTGGCGATGGCGTCCGGATTCAGTTTGGGGGAGCCTTGCTGCAGCCGGGCGACTACTGGCAATTCGCTACGCGCAGCGCGGACGGTTCGGTGCAGCCGCTGCTCAACGCCCCACCCGCCGGAATCCGCCGCTCGCGCGCGCCTCTGGCGATCGTGACCTGGGGTCCGCCGCCCGCCACCAGTCCTCCGTCGAGCCCTCCCGCGGGCGTGGCGATGACCGTGGTGGATTGCCGTAACGTGTTTCCTCCGCTGACCGGCTTTCCGCAAGCCGATAAGGGCACTCGCATCACCGGCGTCACTTTGATCGCACCCGGGACAGGGCCGGCTTCCGCGTTGGTAAATGACAGTAACATCCAGATATCGGCCTTCGGCGGTATCGACATACAATGCGAAGCCGCCATCGATCCCAATAGCATTGCCCGGCCCACTTGTTTTCTGACTATCGAATACCCCGTCGACATTTCGGGCCAGGGAGTGACCACCATCTACTTACAGGCGAAGGTTGCAGGGACGGTGACGACCTCCGGCGGAGTCATCTCCTGGAGGCCCTTGGCGCAGACGCCGGCCATGCTCTCGCAACTGATTCTTGCCAACCTGGCGGAGCGGGGGCTTCTGACGCGCTTGATTCTCAAGGGTAACTTCATCTGGTCGCAGAACGACCCCACTTCGTTTCTGGATGGCGAGGTTTTCGGCGCCCACCAAGCCGGCGTCAATAACTTGTCAATCACTCTACCAAGCGGAGACAAACGGCGGGGCGGCGATTTCGAGACATGGTTCTGGCTGGTGGCGGCGCCGTCGTTCGCCAACGGCATCACGCCTTCCTCGGCGCAGATTTATGGCGGTGAACAGCAGATCTTCACGGTGACTTTCAGCAGCCCTTCACCCACTGCCGGTACGCTGACTCTGACCAGCAGCGCGCCCACCGTCGCTACAGTCCCCGCCACGGTGGCTGTCGCTGTGGGGGCCACATCGGCCACTTTTACCGCAGCCTCACCTGCCGCGACCACCCCGGTATTGGGCTCCACCAATATCACCGCGGCATTTGGCGGCCAGAACGTCGTGGCGACTCTTACCGTGGCCCCTGCGCCGGTGCTTACCGGACAGTTACAACTTAGCGCGACGTCCATTTTGATAGGCGGTACTTCGACGGGAACCGTGACTCTCAACGGCCCGGCCCCGGCGGCGGGAGCCGTGGTTGCAATCGCCACCAGCAGCGCCTCCATCGCTTCGGTTCCCGCGAATGCGACCATTCCGGCGCACGCAACTTCGGGTTCCTTCACCATCACCGGTGTGTCGCTGGGGTCGGCGACTATCAGCGCCACCTTTGGCACCTCGCTTTCCGCCCTGGTCACCGTGCGCAGCCCGAAGGTGAAGGAGATCAAGGAGATTGTTACGGACGTGAAGGTAGCTAAAGAGAAGGATGTGCTCAAGGCCGTCGAGCAGGTTACTAAGGTCACCGAAATCAAGAGTGCGCCTGCTAAGACTGCCGAAGCCGGCAAGATCGCGGACGCGGCGACATCCATCGGGATAGGCGCCTTGGGTGGAGCGTTCACACAAACGGCCGCGCCGGCACGGTCGTTCATCCGGCCCGAGGAGCGTCCGGCGGTGGAGGAATCCATGCTGAATCCGGAAAGGGTTGAGTGATGCTTCTGATCGTCGCGCAACAGCACGATCGGGCGGCGGTGTCGCTGGCGGCGCGCTGGCAGTACCGCGGCGCGGCGGTGCTTACCCTCCGGGATCTTTCCGAGCCTGGCTGGAGATTCGAGGTAGGGTCGGCTTCGCCGTCCCGCGCGATTGCGGGCGGCCGTGCGTTCACCAGCGATGAAGTCTCGGGCGTTCTCACTCGTCTTGCAGCCGCTGGCTGCGCAGAGTTGAATCACGTCGCGGTGGAGGACCGTTCTTATGTGTCGTCGGAAATGACGGCGTTTCTGCTCGCCTGGCTTTCCAGCCTGACTTGCCCGATTCTCAATCGCCCGGCGCCGGGCTGTCTCTGCGGTCCAAACTGGCGAATCGAACAGTGGATGCATCTTGCGGGCCGGCTCGGCATTCCCGTGAACGGCGTACGGCGCTCGACGTCTCCCGCCGCCGCGGACGAGCGGGAGGGCGGAGCTAGAGTAACCGTGGTGGGCGGCCGCTGTGCGGGCGACGTGCACCTCTCGCTCGCCGCATACGCCCGGCGTCTGGCGGAAGCCGCGCAGGTGGACCTGCTGGAAGTGTGGTTCACCAACGCGGAAAGAGGCGGCAGGCTTCACAATGTCAGCCTCTGCCCGGATATCTCAATGCCGGAGATCGCCGACGCCATGCTCGAATATTTCGATTCGAGGACGCCGTGCTGATTCTCTTGTGGGGACTGGAGAATGACCCTCCGCTCGCCGCCGTGCGGGAACAGTTGCAGTCCCTCGGCGCCCCCATCGTATTTGCCGATCAGCGCGACGTGCAGGATATCGGGATCGATCTGGAAGTGAGCCAGAATGTGAGCGCTTCTCTTCGGATCCGCGGCGAGTCTTTCGATTTGGCGGGTGTAACTGCGGCCTATCTGCGTCCTTATAACTCCTGCGATCTCGCCGACATCGCATCCGCCGGCCCGGACAGCGCCGCTTGGAAACATGCCGCGCTCGCCGACGACATCCTGGCGTCCTGGATAGAGATTTCCCCGGCCTTCCTGGTGAACCCGTTTCCGGCCATGGCCGCCAATAGTTCGAAACCGTACCAGCTCGAACAAATCCGCCGGCAGGGCTGGAGCGTTCCCGAAACCCTGGTCACAACCGACCCCGAAGCCGCGCATGCATTCTGGGAGAAGCACGGCGACGTCATCTACAAGTCGGTGAGCGGCATCCGCAGCCAGGTGAGCCGGTTGCGCCCCGAGCACCGCCGGCGCTTCGCGGACATCGGCTCCTGTCCCACCCAGTTTCAGCGCTGCATTCGCGGGCGCGACCATCGCGTGCACGTCGTTGGCTGCGAGGTATTCGCATGCGACGTACGCTGCGATGCCGATGACTACCGGTATCCCGGCGATAGCGCCGTCGAGATGCGCGCCTGCGTATTGCCTCGTGACATCCAGGACCGCTGCCGCGAAACCGCCCAAGCGGCCAGCCTGCCGTTCGCGGGAATCGATCTCCGCCGAACTTCCGAAGGCGAGTGGTTCTGTTTCGAGCTGAACCCGTCGCCCGGATTCACGTATTACGAATCGCAAACGGGCCAGCCGATCGCCAAATCGGTAGCGCGGCTTCTCATGCAGGGCAGCCTGGCCGCTATTCCGCGTGAGGCTGAACTGAGCGCCTATGCTTGATCCGCCCTTTGAAGTGGTTCGTTGTTCGTGGCCCCGTCCGGTGACGGAGGAGAACGGACGCTGGGTATCCGAACCCGAATGGGACGCGCCTGCGATGCCCTGCCTTCCGCAGCCGTATTGGGAAATCGTCGACGGCCGGCCTTGCTTGCTCATCGACTGGCGGGAGACATTTCGCCGCGGCGTCCAACATCCGCCGAACGCCGTCTGCGGCGATCTCTGCCGCTTCCACGTCGTCTTCGAGATTCGCGTCTGTGCGACTGGCGTGCTATCTTTCTGGGACGATGACGGTTCTATCATCCGGTTGAACGGTTGCCTGGTGCATTGCGACCGTACCGCCCACGCTCTGAGGCGGAGCGAAATCGCGGTGACCGCCGGAGACCGCCTTTCGATCGCGCAGTGGCAATTCGTCAACGAGTGGCAGTGGGCCGCATCGTTTCATCCGGATTTGGACCAGCGTGCGCGCGAAGAATCCATCCTGCGCAACCGGCGCACGGTCGCAGCGCGCCTTTCTCAGCCCGACGGACCGCCCTTGCTGATCTTTTCGCACGCCGGTAATCCTGTGCGCGCGGCGCTGGCCATCTACAGCATGATCGTCAACGGCTACCGCCCATCCAGCGTTCAACTCTTTGGCGAACACCAATGGGATGCCGGTGCGCGGGCATTTCTGAAAGTCGCATTGCCTACCGCCGAGATTCACGCCACCGGCGCGCTGCTGCGTTCCTGGAACTCCCTGGCCGGGCCGGCCCTGACATCTTTCGCCCAGGAACACTGGTTTGTCATGAAGGCATGCTTGGCTTTGCTCTCTCCGCCTGGAGAATTCTGCCTGATGGATGACGACGTCTTCGTGCTCGATTCCGTAAGCGACGCCCTGGAGCGTTTCGCACAGTGCGATGCCGTCTTCTCTCCCGACACGGATCATGGCGCCGCGTATCTCTCGGTCTGGGGCCACACTTTCGGAGACGCCGAATTGTCCCCCGACCAGCTTTCGACGCGCCGCATGAATACGGGGTTGCTCTGGCTTCGCCCGGTGCAGGATCCCGCTTGGTTGGCCCAATTGATCCTACGGGGGCGTCCCTCGGTCGGAATCGGAGCGTGGGCCTGGGAGCAAGGGCTGTTCGCCAGCGTCTACGCACGCTGCAGCGTTCACCAACTGCCCTCCACTCGCTATTTATTGCCCCTGTGGGAAGGTTTGCCCGGAGGTGTCTTGGGATACGACTATCTTCGGAATCCCTGCGGCTTTGCGGCGATTCACTTCGCCGGGCTCCGGAACAAACCTTCCGATGCTGCCGCCGCTTGTTTGGCACCGCAAGTCTTAGGCCGGAACGGAACGCCCGAGGCGTAAAATGATGATCCGCAATATTTTTGCCTGCCTGGCACATGAAAACGAGGAATGCATCGTGGACCTGGTGCGGAATCTGCGCTTTCTGGATCCTTCCTCGGTAGTCTTGCTTTACAACGGCGGTCCCGTCCCCGGCTTGCTGCGCTCGGGTTTCCCGTTCGAACGATATGGTGCAGTCGTGCATCCGTCTCCCAGACTCATGACGTGGGGCCGTTTGCACGATTTCGCGTTGGACTGCATGCGTTTCGCTCTCGCCAACATTCCGTTTGATGCGCTTACGATCGTGGATTCCGACCAGTTGGCAACGCGCCAGGGCTATTCGGAGAGTCTAGGACGGGTTCTCGCAGATCATGGTACGGCCGGATTGCTTAGCAACGTTCCTGAGGTCTTGCCGCCCACGTCTCAAATCGGTCCGGTCCCGGCGGCGTTCCAGGAACTTGAACTATGGCGGCCGTTTCTGCGCCGTTTTCACGATGGAGAACAGAAATTCCCCCACTGGTCGTTTTGGCCGTCGACTGTTTTCACTTCGGACGCCGCGCGCGACCTGACAAGTCTCTTTGACTCCGAACCCTTGTTGCAGGACATCTTGAACCGCTCCCGCATCTGGGCGACGGAAGAGATCATTCTGCCAACTCTAACGGCTCTGCTAGGATACGAGATTGCCGCCAAGCCTACCAGCGACGACTTCGTAAAGTATCGCGCCGCCTACCATCCCGCGGATATCGAGCGCGCTCTGCTTCGCGAGGATGTTTACTGGCTACACCCCGTTGCGCGCCGCTATAACGATCCGGTGCGCACGCGCATTCGGAACTTCTTCGCGCACTATGACCGCCAGGAATCACGCGCAGCCGTGACCGAAACCAAAGAAGAAGATGGCTTGCTGCTCTCATTCCCCATTCTCGAGCGAATGCGAAAAATCGAGGGCTGGCTCGATGACGAAGAAGCCGATCTGTTGATCGCGGCGGCAACCCTGGCTGTGAACCTGCTTCCCGCCGGCTCTCCGTTCGTCGAAGCCGGCTGCTTCTGCGGGCGCGCCACCGTGGTGCTCGCGAGTGTCATCCAGTCGCTGAGGGCGAAGAGCCTCGTCTATGCCATCGATTCTCATGATGGAATGCAGGGCGCGCAGGACCAGGGATTGAAACCCTTCGGTCCCACGTTGGACCGCTTCCATGGGAATATCTTGGAAAACGGACTGGGCGATGTGGTCGAAACCGTCCAAGCCCGTCCCACTGAGGTGCCGTGGAACCGGCCCGTGGGATTTCTATTGATTGACGGGCTCCATGATTATCCCAGCGTTGCCCGCGATTTCCACCACTTTGCAGAGCGGATCTTACCCGGCGGATATGTCGCCTTTCACGACTATGCCGACTACTATCCGGGAGTCAGGTCATTTGTAAACGAACTGATGGCGCAGAACCAATATGTGGAGGTCGCCACAGCGAAGAGCCTGATTGTGCTTCGCAAGGAGATGACTCAGAAGGACGCGGCGCGAAGTTTCGCTCGTCCCGAAAGGAGTGAGTTGCCGGCTGTCCGCATGGATCCGCCATTCGCGCCACAAATTGTCCGGCGCCAGCCGTTGGTCTCCTGTATCATGCCGACTGCGGACCGTCGCGCTTTCATTCCGCAAGCCATTCGCAGTTTCTTGAAACAGGATTATCGCGCTCGCGAACTCATTATCGTCGACGATGGCTTGGATAGCGTCGCCGATCTGATTCCGGACGACGAATCGGTTCGCTACATTCGCCTTTCAGAGCGCTGCAGCATGGGCGCCAAGCAGAACCTGGCGTGCGAGCGGGCACGGGGCGAGGTGATCGTGCACATGGACGACGACGACTGGAACGCACCCTGGCGTGTATCCTACCAGGTGGATGCCCTGTCGCGGACTTCTCCCCGGAAACTGTGCGGACTGTCGCGCGTTCTGTTCTTTGAGCCCGCCGGACAGAGGGCATGGGAATATGTTTATCCTTTGACCGGCCGCCCCTGGGTCTACGGCGCTACATTCTGCTACTGCCGGCGCTTTTGGGAACAACATAGGTTCCCGGATATGAATGAAGGCGCGGATACCACGTATGTCTGGAATTTGAACGCCGACGAAGTCTTAGCGCTGGAAGATCACCGATTTCTTGTCGCCACCGTACATGCCGGGAACACCAGCCCTAAACGAACCAACAGCGCTGGCTGGCAGCCACGGTCGTGCCAGGAGATTCGAGGTGTGGTCGACGATGACGGCTGGTCCTTCTATGAGCGGATCAGATCCCTCTTATGCGCTTGACGAAATCGGCGAGCGGTCCGACTTACATAGAACAAGTTCAAGTGGCTATAGAGCCGCGCCTAGATAAAGGCGCATTCGGTGGGCAGCACGTTGCCCCACTGAACACCTTTTGTGAGGAGACGGCGCACGATGTCTATCGCGTTACCAACCGACTGCAAGCCGTGATTCTGGGTCCCGAAGTCAGCACAATGGTGAACTAGCTGCGGCCCTCAAAGCACATCGCTCCAATACCGCCGCGCCGCTGCCGAGAAGAGTTGCAGCCCGGGCTCCCGTCAAACGCGAGTGGAACTCACCGAGAATCGAGCGATCAACGTGCTAGTCCCACAAACGCGCCTTGCTCCGCCGATCGACCTTGGCGTGGAGTCGCAGCCTCGGAGAACAGCCGAACTCAGCGCCGCATGGTTCGCGAGAACAGCCATTCCGCCCAACGAACCGGACGAGCCAGCGCAGGGATAGAAACTCCGACTCTTTGCCCCCGCCCCGGAAGGAGAAATGTCCTGACCCGCAAGCCACCGCGCTAGGCTGGTCGTGGGGGTTCGGCGCACTGCGAACTTACGTCCCAACTGTGAACTGCCTGCGTCCAGCAACTCGCTTCATCTCGGATTCCGGGACCGTCCTCCCCATTTCCACTTTCTCATCCGCATGTGTGGTGCCGCGTTTTTCGTGCGAAGCTGTTCTTCTGGCAGAATACCCATAGCGGTTGATGTATAAGGGAGGATAGCGTTCGAGTGCCGTTGCCGATTCATGGCGGGAGATTCGGCGTGAGTCAATCGTCTGCCCAACGCGGGCTTTGTCCCCGGCCCGAAGAGTCCCTGTGGGCTGTCCAGGGGAACTTGAGCCTAGGCGCAGTGCTGAACCGTCGCGGGGATGGGGTTGGAAAGGTGCTACCAAACCTGCTACCACTTCCCGAGGAAAGCAGCCCGAAACAGCATGAACCAAGGGCCAACGAGAAGGAGTGTCCTACTGAAATACAAGGAACAGGATGAAACCAGACGAAACGAAAAGCGATCTCATAACCCAAAGGTCGAAGGTTCAAATCCTTCCCCCGCAACCAATTAAATCAATAGGTTACGCGGATTTTTGAGCGTACACAAACTCCCATTGACTCCCAATAGCCGCGACCGGCATCTTG
>Ga0187887_10004436_pt1 | contig 10480 bp, 6 predicted proteins | sample June2016WEW_7_10_FD_132977 | JGI IMG/M metagenome (GOLD analysis project Ga0187887, IMG submission 132977) | Peatland microbial communities from SPRUCE experiment site at the Marcell Experimental Forest, Minnesota, USA - June2016WEW_7_10 | ecosystem: Environmental > Terrestrial > Soil > Wetlands... | reverse complement strand
TGTCGCCGCTGCTGGATGAAGCGCTGGCAACGCTCGGCGAAAAAGACCGCCAAGCCGTGCTGTTGCGCTTCCTTGATAATAAGAGCATGGCGGAAGTTGGAAATCAATTGGGCACCGGCGAAGACACTGCGCGCAAGCGGGTCAGCCGCGCGCTGGAAAAACTGCGCCGCTACTTTTCCAAACGCGGCGTGAGTTCGACGACGGCCTTCATCGCCGGGGCGATTTCCGCCAACTCCGTTCAAGCCGCGCCTGTGGGGCTCGTAAAATCCGTGACTGCCGTGGCGATGGCCAACGGCGCAGCAGCCAGCGGTTCAACCTTAACCCTGATCAAAGGCGCATTGAAAATTATGGCGTGGACAAAAGCGAAAACAGCGGTTGTGGCCGGCGCATCTGTATTGCTTGCGGTTGGAACAATAACAATCACAGCTCAAAAAATAATCACTCCAACGCTGTTCTTACAAATCAAGGGGAAAGGACAAATTGAACTTTATACCAAGCCGCCGCGTGTGGTTGAAACCGCCGATCTTGTTATTCTGACCGACGGCAAATCATATCGTATATCTATTGCTTCCCATGGCCACAGTGGCTTAACGAATGACGTTTATGATGTGAACGCCGATTATGGTTGCGATGGCGCGGATACTTTTGTGCTATCAGACCGGCTTTCGGCGTTTCATCGGACCCGCGAAGGTTTTGCCGGTTTTGCTTACTCCGGACGTTTTCCAGGAGACCAGTTTTCTGCTCCTGCTGTGACTGATGCCGCTTGGCTGGCTTACTGTTCAAAGGATTATTTCAATGTTCCAAGCAATCGAACCGGCCTCAAATTGTTTGATGAATTTTCGATGGTTGGGTTTGATTACATCACCAACCAAGTTACCTACTGGCCGGATTCAACATTGCCTCAAAGGATCACGGGCTGGAGTCGCAATTGGGTTATTGGCGTTAGAACCAATTCAAATCAGCCGAAGCAAGCAGTGGAATTGAAACAATACCCTAACGGATTCAAAGCGTGGAAATTTACAGCCAGCGATCCTGTCACGGTTGGAACCATGCAGGTGCCACGGCAAATCACATTGGAAACCTTTTTCCCAAAACCGCCGGATACCGCCACCACTGGCGACGATACCGAGCTGCTCCGAAAAGCCACTTTCGTCATAGATTCAATTGAAGTGGTCAAAGGCAGGATTAATCTGCTTCCGTCTGTGACCGTTCCCGATTTGCAAGTGGAGGACTGGCGCTTTAGAGACATAGCCGGGAATTTTCTTATAGAGTCCCACGCTACTCCAAAAGGATGGCCGACGCGCGGGTCTGGAGCATTCAAACAGGCCCTCACAAAAGCTAATCAAATTGCCTCGCAAAATCGAACCCTTATTCAAACGGACCTGAAAAGAACACAGACTATAATTCCGCCTTGAATCCCCGCCGACTCACTTTTTCAATAAACGGCCTTGGACGGCAAGTTACTTTATCGGGATCAATCCGTGGTTGATTTAGCGCCGCCAGAAAACCCGCGGCTTTGGCCAGCGTTTCCTCATACTCAGCCTCGGGATGGGAATCGGCCACAATGCCCGCGCCGACGTGAAAATGCGCGAGGCCATCTTTGCAAATGGCCGTGCGGATGGTGATGCTCAACTGGCTTTCGCGGTTGAATCCCAGATAACCGTGGCAGCCGCAGTACGGTCCGCGCGCGATGGGTTCGAGTTCGTCAATAATTTCCATCGCCCGGAACTTCGGCGCGCCGGTGATGCTGCCGCCGGGAAAACACGAGGCCAGCGCGGCAAAGTGCGTTACATCCGGTCGCAACCGCCCTTCGACGGTCGAAACCAGGTGCTGCACCTGCGCGAAACGTTCGAGTCGCGCCAATTCCGGCACCTGCACGGAGCCGAATTCGCAGACCTTGCCGAGATCGTTGCGCAGCAAATCGGTGATCATCACCAGTTCGGCGAGTTCCTTGGCGCTGGTCTGGAGTTCGTAGGCGAGTTGCGCGTCGCGCGTAGGGTCGGCGTCCCGCGGGCGCGTGCCTTTGATGGGTTTCGTTTGAATGTGTGAACCGCTCAGGCGCAAAAACAATTCCGGCGATGACGACGCGGTCTGGAAATCGCCGAAGTCGAAGAATGCCGAAAAAGGAGCCGGTGAAACATCACTCAACCGTTGGAACAGTTCCCAGCCCGAAAGTTCGGTGGGGCGAGCGTCCTCGCGAGCCGAAAGAGTGCATGAATGAGCCGGCTCGTCCGTAGCCTCGCCCCACTGCGGCAGCTTTGCGGTCAATCGCTGCGAAAGGTTGACCTGGTAAATGTCGCCGGCGCGGATGTAGCGCTGGGCGCGCTCGACCGCGGCAACGAATGCCGCCCGGGAAAGATTGGATGAGATGCGGGATGCGGGATGCGGGATGCGGGAGACCGCCGCCGTCTCGCATCTCGCATCGTGCTTCTCGCATCCGGCCGACAGACGGTTTTTCCAAAATTCCTGCCTTGCAGTTGCCCGCTGTTCACTCCGTGAACCATCGGCGTCAAGGCCGGTGGAAACGATGCAGACGTTGCCGAGCTGGTGGTCAAACACCACCAGGCTGTCGTAGAAGCCGACCTGGCAGTCGGGCAGTTCCAGGTCGTTGACGGCGCGGCGCGGGAGTTTCGGCTCCGTGAAATTTTTCAGATCGTACCCCCAGTAACCGAAGCAGCCGCCCAGCGGAAAGGGCAGGTCAATTTCTTCCAGCAATTCAAACCGTGCCATCAGCGCGTCCAAAATCTGCCACGGGTTGCCGAATTGGGTCTGGGGTCCGGGGTTCGGGGTCCGGGGTCTGGCGATTTCACAGCGCGAACCGAAGGAACTAAAAATGAGAAACGGGTTTGCCGTGACGAACGAATAGCGCGCGTGCGGTGAGCCTGCGGATGAGCTTCGCAGCAGAACCGTTCCCGGCCGGTCGGGCAATGCTTCCATGAGCGATTCCGGCGTGTGTGCGGTGGGGATTTCCTGGATCAGCGGGTGCATCGGGCAACGGGATGAATGGATAAATGGACGCCAGCGCGGGCGCAAGGGGTTATGCAAACGCCTTGGGCAGCACGCCGGGCTGTCCGACGCGACGTTCGTAGTCCAGGATGATATGAACGGCCTCCCGCGGATCATCCGTCACGGCGATGAGGTCCAGGTCGCCCGGACTGATGAGTTTGTTCTGGTCCTGCAATTCGGCCTTCATCCAGCGCAACAGGCCGCTCCAGTGGGCACGTCCGAACAGGATGAGGGGGAATTGCGGAATGCGCTGCGTCTGTACGAGGGTGACGACTTCGAAAAACTCATCGAGCGTGCCAAACCCGCCGGGCATAAAGACGAAGCCGAGGCTGTATTTCACGAAGCAGACCTTGCGCGAAAAAAAATAATGAAAATGCAGCGGCAGATTGGTGAAACGATTGCCGCTTTGTTCATGGGGCAATTCGATGTTGAGGCCGATGGATTTGCCACCGCCCTGGGCGGCGCCCTTGTTCGCGGCTTCCATGATGCCCGGGCCGCCGCCGGTGATGACGGCGAGGTTGTGCTGGGCCAGGCCTTTGGCAATCGCCACCGCCGCGCGATAATATTTGTCGTTCGGGCGCGTCCGCGCGGAGCCAAAAATGGTGACCGCGGGGCCCACCTGTGAAAGCGTCTGGAAGGAATCCACAAACTCGGCCATGATGCGGAAAATGCGCCAGGGGTCCTCGCGGATGAAGGAAGTGGTCTCGCTCATGGGTGCAGAATAATCAAGCACCGGGAAATGAAAAGGCCGGAGAAACAACAAATTCTCCGGCCGGTGCCACCGCCCGGTTCCTCAAGAGCAGCCGAGACTTTCGCCGCAATTCAGACACTTGTAACACGCGCCGTTGCGCACGGCCACGTGGCCGCAGTTCGGACAGGTCGGCGCGTCCTGTTGGAAGTGCGCGACGGAATCGCTCAAATTTTTGATGGTACGCTCGGCGGGCGCGTGGTGACCATTCCCGTTTCCGTTGCCATGGCTGGTTTTGACTTCAATGACCTCGGCGTCTTCCGCAATCGGCAACTCAGGCACCGGGCGGTTTACCTTTTTTTTTTCCTCTTCCAACAACCCCGGCATGGCCAGTTCCGGCTGGGTGCGTGCGGCCAGAAGATTTTCGCGGTAACTGGGGATGAATTGCAGCGCCATCCAGCGGAACACATAGTCCGTGATGGAGGACGCGTTGCGGATTTCCGGGTTCTTCGTGAAACCACTCGGCTCAAACCGCTGGTGGGCAAATTTCTTCACGAGCGCCTCGAGCGGCACGCCGTATTGCAGCGCCATGCTGGTCAGCGTGCCGATGGCGTCCATCAATCCGCCAATGGTCGAGCCTTCCTTGGCCATGGTGATGAACAGTTCGCCGGGCTGGTTGTTTCCGAACAATCCGACGGTGAGATAACCTTCATGGCCGGCGATGTCGAATTTGTGCGTCACCGCCGTGCGCGTTTCCGGCAGGCGTCGGCGAAGCGGTTTCCCGGATTCGGCACGCAATCCGGCAATCTCGGTTTCGAGTTCCTTGATGCGGGATACCAACGGCGCGGCCTCGGGGGAGACTTTTTGGCCGCCGTCGTTGGTTTTTTGGGTGTTCAGCGGCTGCGACCGTTTCGAACCGTCGCGATAAATGGCCACACATTTGAGGCCCATCTTCCACGCCTGGACGTAGGTGTCGCGAATTTCCTCCACCGTGCATTCCCGCGGCATGTTGACGGTCTTGGAAATGGCGCCGCTGATGAACGGCTGCGCGGCGGCCATCATCTTCAGATGCGCCAGATAATGAATGCTGCGTTTGCCCTTGAAGGGTTTAAACGCGCAATCAAAAACCGGCAGGTGTTCCGGCTTCAACCCGCTGCGCACCGTCTTGCCATTCTCTTCAACGTCTTCAATCGTGTCGTGTTTTTCGATGTGCGCGATGATGTGCCGGTTTTCCGCCTCACCGTAACCGAGCCGGCGCAGCGCATCCGGCACGCCGCGATTGACAATCTTTAACATGCCGCCGCCGGCGAGGAGCTTGTATTTAACGAGCGCAATATCGGGTTCAACGCCCGTCGTGTCGCAATCCATCAGAAACGCGATGGTGCCGGTCGGCGCCAGCACGGTGACCTGGGCGTTGCGATAGCCGTGCCGCCGGCCCTTGGCCAGCGCGCTTTCCCAGGTCTTGCGCGCTTCGTCCTTGAGATAGCCGAATTCCTCGCTCGGATGGATTCCTTCCACGGCGTCACGGTGCAATTGAATGACGCCGAGTGTGGATTCGATGTTGTCCGGCTTGAGCGGCTTGGAAACGTGCGCGCACCGGGCGTCCCGGTAACCCGGAAACGGACCGATGCCGGCGGCGATCTCCGCGCTTTGCTCATAGGCATGTCCGGTCATGATGGCCGTGATCGCCCCGGCGAGGGCGCGGCCCTCGTCGCTGTCGTAGGGCAGCCCGTAACTCATGCAGAGCGAGCCGAGGTTGGCGTAGCCCAGGCCGAGCGTGCGGTAAATGTGCGAATTTTCGGCAATGTCCTTGGTCGGGTAACTCGCGTTGTCCACGATGATTTCCTGCGCGGTGATGTAGATGCGCACGGCGGCCTTGAACCGTTCGACATCAAAGGTGGCGTCCTCGCGCTTGAACTTCATCAAATTGAGCGAGGCGAGATTGCAGGCGGTGTTGTTGAGGAAGACATATTCGCTGCACGGATTGGTGGAATGAATCGGCTCGGTGCCCTTGCAGGTGTGCCATTTCTGGATCGCACCGTCGTATTGCATGCCGGGATCGCCGCAAATCCAGGTGCCTTCGGCGATTTTGTAGAGGAGCTTGGCGGCGTCCTTCTTTTCGAGCGGCTTGGCGGTGGTGACGGCGCGCGTCAGCCATTCCTTGCCTGCGAGGGCGGCTTGCATGAATTCATCGCTGGCGCGCACGGACAGGTTTTCGTTTTGGTACATCACGCTGCCGTAGGCGTCACCGTTGTAGGAACCGTCGTAGCCCTGTTCGATGAGCGCCCAGGCCTTCTTTTCCTCTTTTTGCTTGGCGTCAATGAATTCCTCGATGTCACCGTGCCAGTCGCGCAACGTGTTCATCTTGGCGGCGCGCCGGGTCTTGCCGCCGGATTTCACGACGTTGGCGACCTGGTCATAGACCTTCAGGAAACTCATCGGGCCGCTGGGCCGGCCGCCGCCGCTGAGCTTTTCGCGGGCGGAACGGAGCGGTGAAAGGTCCGTGCCGGTGCCGGAACCGTACTTGAAGAGCATGGCTTCGCTGTGGGCGAGGCGCATGATGTCTTCCATGTTGTCCGCGACCGACTGAATGAAGCAGGCGCTGCCCTGCGGATACTCGTACTGCGTGGTCGCGCGTTCGGCCTGCTGCGCCTTGCGGTTGTAAAACCAGTTGCCCTTGCCGGAATTCTTGCCGATGCCGTACTGGCTGAACAGTCCGACGTTGAACCACACCGGCGAATTGAACGCGCCATATTGGTTCAGACAAAGCCAGGTCAACTCATCGTAGAAAACCTCCCCGTCGGCCTTGCTGAAATAACCGTCCTTTACGCCCCAGTCCGCAATGGTCCGGGAGATGCGGTGGATGAGCTGGCGCACCGAGGTTTCACGCTCGGAAGTGTTTTGCTCGCCGTAAAAATACTTGGACACCACGACCTTGGTTGCGAGCAGCGACCAGGTCTTCGGCACCTCGACGTTTTCCTGCTTGAAAATCACCTTGCCGGCGTCATCGGTGATTTCCGCGGTGCGGCGGTCCCATTCGACCTGGTCGAAGGGCTTGACCTTGGCGTCGCTGAAAATTCGCTCGACGCGCAATGTTTTTTTCGCCGTGCTCACGTCCTTGCCTTTGCTGCGCCCCGCGGCCAGCGGCGCGGCGCGGCGGCGGCTCTTGGGCGATGCTGGTGCCATTACCTCTTCCCGTGCGTCAATCATGGTTTTCCTTTTTCAAGATGGTTGAAATTTCGCTTTCAGACAAATCACCCGACCGCCTCAGTACAGAAGAACGGTCGGGAAAATCAACTTTTCAGCCTGCTTTGTGAGATTCTGCCAACCTGCTGACTTCCGACAAAACCCCATTTAGTGGGCAACAGTGCGACCTTATACCCAACATATTGTGGTGACAAGAAAAATTTTCAAAAAAGTTACACGAACGATATTCCCCGGGTTAAAACCGGGAAAACCCCGCGTCGCCGTTGCCTAAACCACAACTTATTCGCCGTGGTGAACAAGGCTCAGCGCGCTCTTCTGGTGCGTGACGGGGCAATCGATCCGGGCCGTTTCCGGAACGACGGCCTGGGTTTGCGGATCGGTTCGACGGTTTTGGGCCGTGCTTTGGGCGCCAGCACAATGGGACAACCTTCGTAGCCGAAGGCGCGCCGCATCTGGTTGGCCAGATATTTTTTGTATTGTTCGGAGAGCAGCTCGTCGCGGTTCACGAACAGCAGAAACGTCGGCGGCGCCTGGCGGACCTGCGTCGCATAGAAAAATTTCAGGCGATGGCCCATCACGCTGACCGGCTGGCGGCGCTCGACGGCGTCGCGCAGCGTGCGATTCAGGATGGCCGTCGGGATTTTTTGCTGCAACTGTGCGCTCACATAGCGGATGGCTTCGAGCAGGCGTTCGAGGTGAAAGCCGGATTTGGCCGAGGTGAAAATCACCGGCGCATAGTCGAGAAAGAACAATTTTTTCTGGACCCAGCCGCCGAATTCACCGAGCGTGGACATTTCCTTGGCCTGCCCTTCCCGCCGTTCCTTGTTGTCGCGCCGGGTAATTTCCTCTTCGCGCGCCTGGCGGACGTTTTGCTCGAACAAATCCCATTTGTTGACGACGATGATGCAGGCCTTGCGGTTCTCGACGATGACATCGGCAATTTTTTTGTCCTGTTCGGTGATGCCCATTTCTGCGTCCAAAACCAAAATGGCGATGTCGCATCGCGCTATGGAATCTTCCGCGCGCTGGACGCTGAAAAATTCAATCGAATTGTCCACGCGCCGCGTCTTTCTCATGCCCGCCGTGTCAATCAAGACGTACCGTTGCCGCATGCCGCCGGTTTCAACCTCGAACGGCACGTCAACCGCATCGCGCGTGGTGCCGGGAATGGGCGAGACAATGACCCGTTCAGATTGTGTCAACGCGTTGATAATGGAGGACTTGCCGACGTTGGGACGGCCGATGATGGCCAATTTTAAGATTGAGTCCCCAGTTCCGAGTCCACGGTCCACCGTCGGTTCGCCAGTTGGACCGTCGGCTGCGGACTGTGGGCTGTGGACTGGCAACAGGGCGACCGCCGTTTCCATCAATTCATTGATGCCTTCGCCATGAATGGCGCTGACGGGGAAGATGTTCTCGAAACCCAGTCCGGCAAATTCGTCGGCGTCCTTTTCCGCGCGGCTGGTATCCACCTTGTTGGCGGCCACCAAAATTGGTTTTCCGCTGCGGCGCAGCCGTTCGGAAACCTCGCGGTCGAGCGGCACAATGCCTTCCTGCACGTTGACGACCAGGAGAATGACGTTCGCCGCCGCGATGGCCAGTTCCACCTGTTCCAGCGCGGCCTTGATGATGGCATCTCCGGCCTTTTCCCCGCGCGCCAGACCAATGCCGCCGGTATCCACGAGGGTGAAGGCATGTCCCTCCCATTCAGCCTCGGCGCTGATGCGGTCGCGCGTGACGCCGGGCTGGTCATGAACGATGGCGATGCGCCGTCCCACGATGCGGTTGAACAGCGCGGACTTGCCGACATTGGGGCGGCCGACAATGGCAATCAGGTTTGACACCAGCACAGGATGAAGCAATTCGCGGCGGAGCGGAAGTTTTTCCATGCACCTGAATTGTCTTGCGTTCGGGTGCGATTGTGTCAGAAAGGCCTTGGTGAACTTCGGAAGGTTCACGACTTCACAAAAACCAACGCTAACCCTGAAAGAAAGTCATTATTTATGAACGATACTGGAAATACGGCAGCCGCCGCGGCCATGGGTTTGGGAATGATCGTGTTTGTAGTGTTTGCTTTGCTTATCGGTCTGGCGGTTTATGTGTTCTTCTGTTTTTGCTACAAACGCATCTGCGAAAAATGCGCGGTAACTCCCGGAGTGCTCATCTGGATTCCCATTGCCCAACTGGTTCCCCTCTTGCAGGTGGCCAAAATGCCGGTTTGGATGATTATTCTGCTCCTGATTCCCCTGGTGAACTTGGTGGTGTTTGTAATGATGTGGGTGAAAATCTGTCAGGCCCGGGGCAAAAGTGGCTGGCTGGTGATTTTACTGTTCATCCCGATTGCCAATATCATCTTCATTCCCTACCTGGCGTTTTCGGAATAAAAGTCAGCCCAATTTTCGCATCAACTTTTTTGCGCGCCCGACCCAGACGCGGTCGCGCTTGCGCTGGAACGCCGGCGCATGCTGGTCGTCGCTGGCGACATCCTTCAATTCCGCCCGCGCCAGTTCCGGCTGGTTTTTGGCGATATAAAGTTCCGCCAATTGCACCTTGGCGCGCGGGTAGGAATGGTTCTGCGTGATGTGCTGCCAATACTGAAGCGCGTGGTCGGTTTCGCCCAGCGCGGTCAGCGTTTCCGCCAGCGCCATCATCGTGTGGCCGTAATCGTGGTCGGGCTTTTCGTGCATGACGCTTTCGAGCAACGGCCGCGCTTCGGCCGGACGATTCAGGCGGACGAGGCATTGCCCCAGATGCGCGCGGGCGTCAAGGTCGGTGGCATCGCGTTCCAGCGCCGCGCGGTAACATTTTTCCGCTTCGGCCAGCCGGCCGCGTTGAAAATAAACGTCGCCCAGCTGGAAATAGTGATACGCGTTGTCGAGGTGATGGATCTGCGCCTGAAGCTCCTTGATGCGCTTGCGGCTTTGCGCGCCGGGCAGTTCAAACCCGCGCGTCGCGGACGGGGTCGCTCGATAAACCAGAAAGAAATAGAGCACCGCATTCAACAGGGGAAAAATAAAGATGAATACGGCCCACAACCACTCACGGCGGCGGAGGGCATCGATCAACATCCAAATCTGAAATACGGCCAATGCCAGCCAGAGGGGACTGCTGATCAAATAATTCCACTGGGTGACACTCGTCAGCAAGGAGGCGAACATGCGTCGAAATTAAGTCAGCGGCGCAAATGAGGCAATCCTCCTCTCCGGCGGGGCAAAAAATGTAATGTCATTGCCGAAATCCCCTGTGTGGTGAATGTTGTCCGGTGACATGACCGGACGTTCAGGCTCGATAACCAGGCCGACAGCCCCCTTGCGGCGCGCCTATGCGCTCATGCGTGCGCGATTCGGCCACCAGCGCTGGTGGCCGGGCGAAACCCCGTTCGAAGTCTGTGTCGGTGCGATTCTCACACAAAACACCGCATGGACAAACGTTGAACGCGCGCTGGCCAATCTCAAGGCCGCGCGGGTGCTGGAACCGGCCACGCTGTTTGCACTGCCCGAATCCAGGCTGGCGAACCTTATCCGCCCCGCCGGTTATTTCAACGTGAAAGTGCGGCGGTTGCGCTCGTTTTTGCGCGTG
>Ga0187887_10004432_pt1 | contig 10487 bp, 9 predicted proteins | sample June2016WEW_7_10_FD_132977 | JGI IMG/M metagenome (GOLD analysis project Ga0187887, IMG submission 132977) | Peatland microbial communities from SPRUCE experiment site at the Marcell Experimental Forest, Minnesota, USA - June2016WEW_7_10 | ecosystem: Environmental > Terrestrial > Soil > Wetlands... | reverse complement strand
TGGACATCGACGAGGGGGAGGTCTTCGGCTTCCTCGGCCCGAACGGGGCCGGCAAGACCACGACCGTCCGGATGCTGGCGGCGTTGATCTCGAAGACGAGCGGCCGGGCCGAGGTGGCCGGGTTCGAAATCGGCGAGGAAGCGAACGAGCTCAAGATTCGCCAACGGATCGGAGTCCTCCCCGACAACGTGGGACTCTACGACAGCACGAGCGCCTACCAGAATCTAGAGTACTTTGGGCGACTTCACCGGATGGACCCCGCCACCCTCCGGAAGAACATCGAACGTCTGCTCCGGATGATGGACCTCTGGGAGAAGAGGGACCTGCCCGTTTCGACCTACTCCAAGGGGATGAAACAGAAGGTCGCCATCGCGCGGGCGCTGGTGCACGACCCGATCCTGCTCTTCCTGGATGAGCCGACCGCAAATCTGGACCCGGAGGCGGCCAAGATGGTCCGGGACGTCATTCTGGAACTCAAGAAGGAGAACCGGACCATATTCCTGAACACCCACAATCTCGATGAGGCGCAGCGGATCTGCGACCGGGTCGGCATCATCCGGACGCGGCTCCTCACGACCGGCTCGGTCGAATCGCTTCGGTCCGGCTTCTCCCGAAAACGGACGGCCGTGCGACTTCTGCGGCCGACCGAGGAACTCGTCGCCGCCGTAAAGCAAAGACTGCACAAGGAAGGGGTGGAGCTCTCCGGCGATCGGTTGTTGATCGACGTCGAGGATCCCGATCGGGAAAACCCGGATATCACCGAGGCGGTGGTGGCCGCGGGGGGCAGGGTCATCGAACTCTCCCAGGTCTCCCCGTCGCTCGAAGAGGTCTACCTGAAGCTGGTTCACGAGGAGAACCCTCCGCCATGAGGGTATCCCAGGCCTGGCTCGTCGCCCGGCATGACATGGGAATTTTCCGGCATCGGTGGGGTGTCATGGGTCCACTCATCGGCCTCCCCCTGGGGGTCGCGATCGGATTCCCCCTGCTGGTCAACTACATCGTCGCGACCAACGGCGGCTCGGGGCTCAACTCCTATCTCCCCCAGCTCATCAACGCCTTCAGCTTCTGGTTCGTCATCGGGGCGGCGAGCCTCCCGACGGCCATCGCCGCCTACGCGATCGTGGGCGAGAAGGTCGAGAAGAGTCTCGAGCCCCTCCTGTCGACTCCCACGACCGACGGAGAGATCCTGCTCGGAAAAACGCTGGCCGCCTTCGTCCCCACGATTCTCGCCATCTGGGCCGGGTCCGCGCTCTTCCAAGTACTCATCGACGCGGCGACCCGGGGGGCCCTTGGGTACCTGTTCTATCCGAACTGGGAAATGTTCGTGATCCTGTTCGTCCTGACCCCGCTGGTCTGCCTGTATGCGATCGAGTTCAGTGTGCTCGTTTCGTCCCGCGTTACCGATGCTCGGAGCGCCCAGCAATACGCCAGCATCACCTTCGTGCCCCTGATCTTCTTGTACGTCGCCGGCGAGATCGGATTCTCCCTGGACACGACCCACCTGTTGTACATCTCCGGAATCTTCGCCGTGCTGGTCCTTGCGTTGTTCCAGGTGAGCCGGAGGATCTTCCATCGGGACGAGATCCTGACTCGTTGGAAGTGAGTCGTTCGTCGGGCCAGGCGAGCTGCGCGTGGAGCTTGGTCCGCGGCGGGCGTATCCTGAAGCTTCCCGGAATGGGCGGAGACGGTCGAGAACGGTCGGTGGCTTCTCCGTCGCACCTCGTTCGCCGGATTCCGACCCGACAACGGCAAGATCCTTCTGGGCCGGTGCTCCAGTCTCGAGCGCGACGAACCCGGAGGCGACCGGAGGGAAGGTACGGGGCGGATCAGCGTCCGGAGCCGGACCGCTCGTGCTTCCCGCTGGGCTTGACTCCCGGGAACGCCAGGTTTCCCGAGTCCCCGGTCGGGGGGAGGAACGTCGCGTCCCGAAGGAGTCGTGCGCCGGCCAGTCCGCGGGTGGTCAGTCGATAGGTCTCCCCCTCGTGCAGGGCGAGCCCGGCGTCGACCAGCTTCCGCAGATGAAAGGCCATCTTGGGGGAGTCGTCGAGCCCTGCGGCCTGCATCGCGTCCCCGAACGAGGCGGTCCCTTCGGCCAGGCGGAGCAGCGCCTTCCGGCGGATCGGGTTCGATAGCGCCTCGAGCGTGGCGTGCGTCTCGTCGGCGGCCACCGCACCTCCGAGGGCCACGGCGGCAGCCGGGGGGACGCGACGGGGATTGAACCCGACCCGCAGGGGACCGTGTCCGGCGAGGTCGGACCGGAGGCGGTCGAAGATCCCGACGATATCCTCGAGCCGATGGTGGTCGAGCAGTCGCTCGACCCCCGAGACCACCACCGCCGCGTTCGGATGCTCGGCGAGGAACGCCTCCGTCCGCTCGGTCAACCGGTTGGGGTTCTCGGCGTCCAGCGGCTCGGAGTGGAGGTGGGGTTCGGACGGGACCCTCGGGTCCGCGAACAGGAGGACCTCGTGGCGGCCTCCCGCGGCCAGCGCGCGCGCCTCGCGCAGGGGGTCGCGGTACGATTCGGGCGGCGATTCGAACTCGTGCTCCTGCGCCACGAGGTGAAGGGTCTCGCGGACCTGGTCGATCCGGAAGGGCTTGCGGAGGTAGTCGAACGCACCGAGCTTCATCGCCTCAAGGGCGGTCTCGACGGTCGCGTAGCCGGTGACCATCACGACGAGCGTCCGCGGCCAGCGCTTCCGAACCTCCCGGAGCAGCTCGAGGCCACCCTGGCGGGGCATCTTGAGGTCGGTGAGCACGACATCGAACTCGTCGTGCTCCAGGGCCTCGAGCGCCTTCTGCACCGACGGGGACGGAGTGACCGTGTGGCCATCGTCCCGGAGGATGTCGGCCAGTTCCTCCCGGAACACCGAATCGTCGTCCACGACCAGAATCCGCACGACCGAGCCACGTCCGTCGGTGGGATTAGCGTTTTCTTGAAATTGAAGAGGGGGTCGGCGTCCCTCCCGACCCTCGGGATGTGGGGTTTCGGGGTCCTAGGCGGGGGGTCTCCCCTCGAGGATCGGCAAGGAAATCAGGAATCCGGCCCCCGCGCCCGGCACGTTCCGCGCGGCGATCGAGCCGTGGTGCGATTGGATGATCCCGTGACAGATCGCGAGGCCCAGTCCCGTTCCCTGGCCCTCCGGCTTGGTCGTGAAGAACGGCTCGAAGATGTGCGGGAGCGCCTCGGACGGGATGCCGGGCCCGTAGTCGATGATCTCGAGCTCGGCGCGGATCCCCTGGCGTCGTACCGAGATCCGGATTGCCCCCTTTCCCTGCATCGCGTCGTAGGCGTTGTTGAGGATGTTCGTCAGGACCTGCATCAGCTGCCCGCGATCGCCGGCGATCGGCACCGGTCCGGACGGGTAGACCTCCGTGATTTCGACGTCCGCCGACTGCTTACCCTTGAGGAAGGCGACCGAGCCCTTCGCGACCTCCACGAGGTCGAGCTCGGCGACGTGCGTTTCGGCCCGCCGGGCAAAATCGAGGAGGCTCCGCACGATGCGGGCAGCGACCTCGATCTGGTCGGTCATCGTCTCGAGCCGCGCGAGCACCCACGGGTCCTGGCTCCGGCGTCGGAGGCTCTCGGCCACGAGCATGACGTTCGCGAGCGGAGTGTTGATCTCGTGCGCGACCCCCGCCGCGAGCTGGCCGACCGATGCGAGCTTGTCGGCGTGGGCCGCCCGCAACTCCCACCCACGTTGCTCGGAGAGGTCCACCGCGACCCCCAGAAAGTGGGTGACCTCCCCCCCCTCGGTCCGGATCCCCGTGATACTCAGGAGGACCGGCCGCTCGCGACCCTGCCGGTCCCGGTTCGTGATCTCGCCCGACCAGAACCCCCGGTCGGGTGAGCGGAGGTCCTGCCACATCTTCTCGTAGACGTCGGCGGGAGTGTGCTGGCCCCGGATGAGATTCGGCTTCCGTCCGATCGCCTCCTCACGGGAGTAGCCGTAGATGCGCTCGAACGCGGGGTTCACGTCGACCATCACCCCCTTCGCGTCGGTGAGCTGCATCGCGTTGGTCGAGGTCCGGAAGGATTCGTAGAAGAGCCGCGCCCGTCGCTGCTCGTCGACCCGGTCGGTCACGTCGCGGATCATGAGGACCACATGACCGACCTTTCCGCCGGAGGGGGCGAGCGGGTGGACGTCCACGTCCAGGTACACCCCGCCGGTCTGGTGGCGGTACCGCGCACGGACCGAGCGGTAGGTCGCGGGGACGCCGGTGCGTAAGGCCCGGTCGACGGCCTCGCCGATCGACGTCGACCAGCTTCCGTCGTCTTCGAGGATCTGGTGGAAGTTCTTGCCGACGATCCCCTGGTCGCGCCCGGTCGTCGTGAAGTACGCCGAATTCGCCCAGAGAATCGTCCCCTCGGGGTCGATCACGGCCATGCCGACCGGGGCGCTTTGGAGTACTGCCGTGCCGAGTGTCGAATCCAGCGTCCCGCGGTCGACCAACGGTCCCTCCTCCCCTCCACACCGCGCCGGCTCATCTCCCTGTTGGATGGAGTGCGGTCGTCCGCTCCAGATCGCGCGCGTTCGACCGGGGCTTCCACTGCCGGTTCGAGGTGATGAGTGGGCGGTTCGTCAACTCGGGCTGACATGCCGATTATAGTCAGTGCCCGCGGTGGAACCGCCACATGGAGAGCCCGGGAGTGCTGGTCGTCGGCGAGACACCGAGCCTGGGTCGGTCGATCGCTGACCTTCTGGAGTCGGGAGACGTACCGGCCCGGTACGTGCTCGACCTGACCAGCGAACAGCCACTCAACGGAATCGCGGGTCGGTTCCCCGTAGTGGTGGCCGCCTGCAATTCGCTCTATTGTAGTACCGCACGTCGATGGGCCCGAGGCGAGCTGCCGAACGTAGAATTGGTCGTGGTGGGCTCCCGGGACCCTCTGGTGGTCGGGGGCGGGAACCTCCACGTGGTTCCCCTCCCGCTCTTTCCGAGCAAGTTCCTCAGCCTGATCCGAAGCCTGCTCGATCCCACCGGCCACCCATCTCCCGCCTCCTCGGGCACGGCCTAGTTCGCCCGTCGCCCGGTTGCGGGCTTCGCCTACGACCGGAGTCTGGGGCGGTTGCCGGGAGAGTCCATCAAGGCCGTCCCCGAGAGGGGCTCGCGCGCGATGTCCAATGAGACGTGTTCGAGCGCGTCGTGCACCGAGAGCGAGCACGGGAACCCCGCCCCAAGGAAGACATCGAGCATCGGGCGGTTCTCGGGCAGGACGAGCGCATCGAATCGCTGGACCCCGGCGCTCCGGGCGCGTCGTGCCAGCTGGACGAGGAGCAGGGTCGCTGCCCCCTGGCCTTGGCGGTCATCGGCGACGAGGAAGGCCACCTCCGCCCGGCTCGGGTCCGACTCGGAGCGGACATACTCTCCGTGGGCGATCACCGGAACCAAGGTCGTGCCGGGAAGTTCGAGCAGCAGGGAAACCCGGTCGGACGGGCCGCAGGGTCTCAGGATCTCGGGGGCGGCCGTCTCCGGACGCATGGCGCCTAAGAAGCGCTGTTCCAGAGAATTCCTGGATACATGGCGAAGGAACTCCATCACCCGGAGGCGGTCGGTCGGGAGGGCCGAGCGCACCCGAACCAAGGTCCCGTCCCTCAGCCGGCCCAGTTCATCCACTGGGGGGGTCGGAGAGTCTTTGGCCGGCATCGAGAGCCTCGGCTCACTATCCCGGTAAGGATACTAAGGTCGGAAGTGAAGATGGGTTGACCGCTTTCCCGACGCGCACCGAAGGGTTCGATTCGAGTCCGGGCCGTTTCTCCCGGGGGGGGCGGGAGGCAAGTTCGGGGGCTCCCGATACCGCGACTTCCGGACCGAAGGCATCCTAAAGTCGTAGGTCGCTACAACGACGGCCGATGACTCCGTCGCCCAGGTCTGAGTGTCCGGGGACCCCCCATGCGGGCCCGATGGTTCATCAGAGAGCCTGCCCTTGACCGCTCGGCGTCGGGCTCACCAAACAGCTACGCCCCCGGGTGGGGTTCTCCTCGCACTGGGGGGAAACGCCATCCAGCGCGCCCAGGACAACGGGACCTGGACGGAAGCGGTACGACAGATGCGACGTACGGCCGCGGCGATCGCCACCGTGGCGCTCCCGGGCCGCGCCATCGTGGTCACCCACGGGAACGGTCCCCAGGTCGGCAGCCTCCTCCGCGAAGCGGAATTGGGGGCCCGGGAGGTCCCGGTCCCCCCGCTCCATGTCCTCGGAGCGGAGACCGAGGGACAGCTTGGGTACCTCATCTCCCAAGAGCTGGGGGCGGCACTGCGCCGGGCCCACGTGGACCGCTCGGTCATCCCCATCGTGAGCCGCACCGAAGTTTCCGCCCGCGACCCGGCGTTCCGTACGCCCTCCAAACCGGTCGGACGGTTCTATCCCGCCGACGAGGCCCAGTCCCTCCACGAACGGCTCGGGTGGACGATGCGGGAGGATACCCAGCGCGGAGGATGGCGACGCCTGGTTCCCTCTCCCCGCCCGATCCGTTGGCTTGAGGGGGAAGCGGTCCGCGGGATGATGGAGGCTGGATTTGGCGAACGGTGTGTCTTTGTCGTCACCGGTGGCGGAGGGATCCCCGTCGTACGACGGCGAGGCCGCTGGGAGGGGGTCGACGCGGTCATCGACAAGGACCGGGCCGCGGCGCTCGTGGCGCATCAGCTCGGTATCGCCACATTGGCCATCGTGACGGACGTTCCGGGCGCGGCGGTGGGGTACGGGACCGACCATCCCCGCTGGCTGGGAGAGCTCAGCCTCGAGGAACTGACCCGGTACTGGAAGCAGGGCGAATTCTCCGAGGGGAGCATGGGCCCGAAGGTGGAGGCGGGGATCCGCTTCCTCCGCGAGGGCGGCCGCGAGTTCATCATCACGGACATCCGATCCCTCGCCCGGGCCCTCGCAGGGAAGGCGGGTACGAGAGTGGTCTCCGCCGGAGGTTCCGGCGACCGGAGACGGGCTCGCCGGACGGGCACGCCCCGCACCGCGGCGCGGAGAAGGTTGAAGTAAGCCCACCTTCTTGCGCCGATGTCGATGGCGAACGAGAAGCAGCCCCCCCGACCTGAGCCGGCGGAGCTCGCCCCTCCCGTGGACGGGGCGAAGTTGGCCGACCGGATCTCCGAAGAGCTCGAACTGCTGGCCCGGAACGTCGACATCCTTGAGCAACTTTCCGGTCGCACTCCCAAGGGAATCATTCGCCTCAGCGAGGCCCTGCATCTGCCGATCCACAAGGTGCGCTACTCGCTCCATCTCCTCGAGCGCGAGGGCGTCATCCAACCGAGCGCGGACGGGGCTGTCGTCACGGACGCGGCGCGGGAGTTCTGGGCGTCCCTGGACCAATCTCTCGACGAGATGAGCAAGCGGGTCGATCACCTCAAGGAGCGGGCCGCGGCGCACCGCACCTCGCCGCCCGCCGGCCGGAAAGGCTATTAGACCGATGCCGGCTCGTACGGCTCGGTGCCGCCGTAGCTCAGCGGTAGAGCGATCGGCTGTTAACCGAAAGGTCAGCGGTTCGAAAGGAATCGGGGCCCGCCCCCGGCTCCCCAAACTCCGCTCGGCGGCGCCTCGACGCTCCGCTCCATGGGCCCGTAGCTTAGTCCGGCCTAGAGCGTCCGGCTCATAACCGGTCGATCGGCGGTTCAAATCCGTCCGGGCCCAACTCACGGCCGGCCGCGCTAATGTGCTGGGGGGCCCTGCCGCGCCCGAGCTGTACGAGACGTCTTCGGAGTCGAATGGAATGAAGACCAAGGGAGTTTGCTACGACGTAGGGCGCGTCATGCTGGGACACAATTGGCGGCCCGACTTCGTACCCAAGGTCGTCCACCGCGAGCTGGAGATCATCCGGAACGACCTCCACTGCAACGCCGTTCGTCTCCAGGGATTGGACCTCGATCGGCTCGCGCTGGCGGCGGAGGACGCACTGGAGCAGGGTCTCGAGGTGTGGTTCTCCCCAGAGATGTGGGACAGGGATCCGGTAGAGACCCAGGCCTACGTCGTGAACGGCGCAAGACGAGCAGAAGAGCTACGCGCGCGATGGCCAAATCGGGTGGTCTTCAGCGTGGGAAGTGAGGTGACACTCTTTACCCAAGGTTTTCTCCCAGGGAACAACGTCCTAGAACGATTGGCGCATCCGTCGCTGCGGGAGACCCTACGGGCGGGAAAGCACAATCCTCCCCTCAACGCGTTCTTGGCCACCACGACCTCCCAGGTCCGGGAGGTGTTTCGCGGACCGGTCACCTACGCTTCAGTCGGGCTCGAAACCGTCGACTGGACCCCGTTCGACTTCGTGGGCGTGGACTTGTACCGCGAGCAGCGCGTGCGAGCGACCTATCCGAAGCTGATCGAGCGGTACATGGGTTTCGGCAAGCCCGTCGCAAACATGGAGTTCGGCTGTTGCACGTTCAAAGGCGCTGAGGATCTTGGGGGTCGTGGGTGGGACATCGTCGATTGGAGCAAGGTGCCACCTCAGCTCAAGGGAAACTACGTCTACGACCAGACCGCGCAAGCGCGAGAGGTCGCCGAGTTGCTTCGAATCAACGACGAGGCCGGCGTGGAATCCGCGTTCGTCTTCACGTTCGAGGATCAGGCTGGACTCGAGGACAGTAATCGGGAGTTGATCCGGCAACTCTCGTTCGATTTCGACATCGCCCGGTATGGTCTTGTCAAGATGCACCTCGAGGAGCAACGGGGAACCGTCTACCCCGACATGCCGTGGGAGCCCAAGGAGTCGTTCCGAGCGGTGGCCGAGTACTACGCGAAGCATTGAGGGCACCTCCCGGATCGAGGGTTGGGGAGGTCCGACGCCCCGGTGCCGACCCAGCCTTCGCGCGGAACACCCGGATCTTCAGATTTGGACCCTTCGGGGTTCCAACCCGTCCGGGCCGGGGACACGGCCGGCGCGAGCCTTGCAAATGCCGTGTGAACGGGGTTGGGGCCGTGACCGGTCCGACCCGTGACGACTCCATACACCCCGAATCGACGGAGGAGGAACGGGGGGCGCACTCGTACGGGTCCGAACGTCGAGCCTAATCGACTCGAGTCATGACGACGTCGTAGGCGTTGGCTACCGTTGCCTTGTGGCCCGGGTCGGGCCGCCAACTACCGGACAGAGTTCTGCCGTCGTTGCTGAACTTACCCGCAAACCGAGCGCCTAACCCGGAATGGACGATAGTATCGCCCCGGGCTTCCCAACGGTATGGCAGGGGATCGTCTTCGAGATTCGAGTAAACGAACGAGAGGAATGTCCTGCTCACGGAGTCGTACCCCACGATCTCGAGGCTCCGGGCCCTGAGGTTCCCCACGCGAAGCTCGCTGCGCTGTTGCATCAGGAGTCCGCCCGGTAGCCACTCGATCCGCACCGTTCCCCGGATGTTCACCTTGGCCGAGTCCAGAGTGCGTCCTCGGATGGACCACGTTCCGATCAGTTTTCCCAGGCGTTTCAACGGGGAGCGAGGTCGGGGCGTCTCCGATGCTCGATGCGGTGACCTACCGGTCCTCACGCCCAGGTTCCTCCCTTCGGGAATCCGTCCGGACCTTAAATCCGAAGACGGCAAACGCCCACGACCGGCCTCGCGGGGGCGGGAATCGTCACAGGTAGAGGACGACGGCCAGGACTCCGACGGAAACGACGAACCCGAGACTCGCCCAGTAGGCAACCCTCCAAAGCCCTCCGGAGGCGGCGGAGCCCATCACGTGGGGATCGGCGGAAAGGCGGCCCAGGAAGATCCCGGGAACGATGAGGATGAAAACCATCGCTACCATGAGCGCCAGCACGAGGGTCACGAGCTGGGGGAAGAACAGCGGCACGAGGACCGCGGGGATGCTCTCGACGGCATAGATCCAAACGGTGTTCTTGCGGGACAGTCCCAAGGCCTCGGTCACCCCCCAGGCGCTCCCCAGGGAGACGACCACGAGGGCGAGGAACGCCGCTGCGACGAGCCCGGCCCCCATGACGTAGGCCCCGTACGTCCCCAACCCGGAGGAGAGGGCAGCGGAGAAAGCGCTCCCCGTACTGAAATCGATCGATCCACCGAGCCCGGCGCCGATGATGACCACCGCGATCATCAGCGCTTCACTGACGACGGCCCCCAGGAAGGTGGACTGGCGTGAGATTGAGACCGAGGTTCGTTTCACGGCGGTAGCCGAGGATTGGAAGTACAGCATGAACGGCATGACGACAGCGCCCGCGGTCGCGGCGAGCAGGAGGAAGAACGAGGGCGCCAGGGAATATCCGAGCGGCGAGTAGGACAGGAGCCCCCGATGGAGCACGACCACCGCCAGGGCGACCACCACGCCCGCGGAAATTCCGATCAGGACCCGCTCTACCCATGCATACGGCCCGCGGGCGACCAGGCCAATGTGCGCCACGAACGCGATCGGGAGCGAGAGCACCGGAGGTACCCCGAACACGCTCAGTCCGAGGGCAATCCCGGCGTACTCCGCCACGTAGGTTGCGACGTCCCCAACACCCATGGTCACAGCCGCGGTGGCCGCCACGCGGGGCGGG
>Ga0187887_10004431_pt1 | contig 10490 bp, 10 predicted proteins | sample June2016WEW_7_10_FD_132977 | JGI IMG/M metagenome (GOLD analysis project Ga0187887, IMG submission 132977) | Peatland microbial communities from SPRUCE experiment site at the Marcell Experimental Forest, Minnesota, USA - June2016WEW_7_10 | ecosystem: Environmental > Terrestrial > Soil >... | reverse complement strand
CAACCGCACCAGGCGCGACCCCGGCACGGCTGTGCGAACATACCATGAGGGTCAGCTACCGACCCTCAAAAGAGGAACTTTCTACTTGGCTGGGAGTAGGAACTTTCTATTTGGCCCCAACACCTCCGCGGAGGGTGCTTGAGATAGCCCTTTTGAGCTATTGGCGGGGTGGGGCAGGTCCCCGACCTGCCTAAGCTAAGACCAGCCGGAAAGCCGCCTCTACTCCATCCGCGGCGCCCGCTGGTCCAGGCCGTTTTGATGCAGGATGAGTTCGGTGGCGCGGCCTCGTGCGTCGGTCTTGAACGTGATCTGCGCCTCCACCACTTTCAGGAAGAATTCCTTTTCGCTTTCCGCGAAGATCTGGATCTTCGGTTGGCCGGTGGCTTGCTCGTAGAGCCGGTCGTCTTCGCGGGTGATGGCGATGAAGAACGTGGGAGCAAGCTGATACCGTCCCACGTAACCTTCCAGGATTTTGGGATCGACCGCAATCGCCTTGCGCTGCTTGGCAGGCGCGCCGGCGAGAGGCATTGATGTATCGAGCAGGTGCAGCCCAACTTCGTCGGCGACGCCGCTCGTCAGCGAGAACGAGTTGGCCAGCACCACCACGCCCATTTTGGCCTTGGCGTCGAAGCCGATGAAGCTGGCGAAGCCGTATGTGCCGCCATCCTTCCAGAACAAATCGCGGCCGTTATGTTGCATGATGTGCCAGCCGAGCGCCTGTTGGAAATTGAGCGCCGGGCCCGGAACCCGCACTTCCAGCATCGCCGCCATGGCCGGCTGGAGCGGCGATTTCTTGTAGCCCAGGTTGGCCGCCAGGAAAGTAATCAGGTCGTTGGCGGTGGAGCGCAGCGCTCCGCAGCCCGCCAGAGCCTGGAAATCCCAGAGGCGCGCCGGTTGTAGCGCGGTGTTGTAGCCCGAAGCCATCCGTTCCTTCATCTCCGGCGTGAGCGTGATGCGCGTGCTCGCCATGCCGAGCGGCGTGGCGATGCGGGAGACCACCAGCGTCTCGTAATCCTCGCCCGCGCGCAGTGAAAGAAGGTGGCCCAGCAGGCCGGTCGCCAGGTTCGAATATTCCCATTTCTCGCCGGGATCGCGCGACAACTGGTAGCTATTGAGAAACGCGTAGAGCTTGTCCGCCGAATAGTCCGCGTAAGGGTTGGCCGCGTCTTTCGGCGAGATATTGTTGGGCATCCGCGGCAGGCCGGAGGTGTGCGTGGCGAGTTCCCCGAGCGTGATTTGCTTGCCGTTGCGCTGCGGCGCCTTCACGCCCTCGGGCAGGTACTTCGCGATGGGGTCGTCGAGCTTCACCTCGCCGCGCTGCGCCATATCTGCCAGCAGCAGCGCGGTGAACACCTTGGTGATGGAACCGATTTCGAAAACGGTGTCACCGTTGAGCGGCCGCGCATCGTCCTTGGCTGGCTTGCCATACGCAACGATTCGCGTACCCGAGGGCTCGATCACCGCAACCACCATTCCCACCGCGTTGTGACGCTCATCCACGCGTTCGGCCAGGATGCGGCGGATCTCGGCATCCGGCGGTGGAGCGGGAGTTTGGGCCCGCGCGGCGGCGGCCAGCAGCAACAGCGGAATCGCGATTCGATAGATCATCTTCATTGCTCCAGTGCCTTCAACTGCTCGATCTTCGTTTGCAGCTTGCGCGCCCCAATTTGGTTCAATTTCGCCACCAGCCAGAAGACACCGCCAACGAAGGCGAACGAAAGGGCGGCCGTGAGAACGCGATAGCGGATCGGGATGGGTGCCGTGATCGCCGTTCCGGCGATGAACACTGCGAGGCCGGGAATCAGCGGACCCAGGTACCAGCTCCAGATGTTCTCCAGCGCGTCGCGCTGGCGTTCCAGCCCGCGGCGATGGAATCCCAGGCATTGCTCGAATTCGGTTGCGGCGGGCGCGGTCTCGGACGAAGCGCGCCGGTGGAGCTGGTACGCCACAAACAGCGCACCGGCGATGGTCAGCACCGAGCCCACGCGGGCAACCAGGCCGGGAACCAGCTTAAAGTAATACCCGAACACGACAACCACAACCACGATGGCTGCGTATTCGCGCGCGTTGCGCCACCAGATGCGGCGTTGAAATTTGCCGGCTCTGCGCCGGATTTCTTCGAGCGACATAGTGATATTCTCCATTGGCTGAGTTTGCCAGGTATTACAAAGTTCGTCCTGCGGATTTTGATCAGGCATGCTGTCCCCCCTGAGAGAACCGCCGCGCCAGCACGGTTTTGATGCGATGGATCTTGGTGGCCACGTTGCCGGCCGCGAGACCGGTGATCTCACCGATGGCGGCGGCGTCCATGCCTTCCAGGTAAGAAAGAATCACCTGCCGGTCGAGCGGCTTCAAACCCTGAATCATCTCCGTCAATCGCGCCAGCACCTCACGGCGGCCCGCCGCCCCGTCGCCATCGCGGTCGCCCAGCGTGAGCTCGACCTCTTCCAGGCTGACCAGGTTGCGGTCGCCGGAGCGCCGACGGCCAATGCCGTAACTCACCGCCCTATTGTGCGCCACGCGGTAGACCCAGGTGCGCAATGAGCATCGGCCGTCAAACTGCGCGAAGCTGCGCCAGAGGGCCAGGTGGATCTCCTGCAACAAATCGCGCCGGCGGTCCGCATCGAACTCGTACGCCCTCGCCAGCCGTTCCAGCGCCGCGCCATACTCAGCCGCCGCCTGGTGATACCGTTCGTCCTGGCTCGGCGATCCCACACTTCAGATAGTCGCCGCTGGCGGGTGGTTCTTACAAGCGAATTCGCAAGGCGCGCGATAATAAAACGGAGCCGCGACCGTCAGGGAGCGGTCTGGACGGCATTAACCTAACGAGGTCCAATCTCCATGAAGCCCTTTATTCTGACCCTCGCCGCTCTGGCTTGTCTCCATGCGGCCGCGCCGCCGCCAATCCGCGTGGTGGTGGCCAAGGATGGCACCGGCGATTACCCCACCGTGCAGAACGCGGTGGACCATGCATTCGACCGCGTGCTAGCGCCGACCACGGCGCGGTTGATCATCGAAATCCGCCCCGGCATCTATCACGAGCGTGTGCGCGTGCCGCACGACCGGCCGCGCGTCACCTTCCTCGGCCAGGATGCGCAGTCGACCGTCATCACTTACGGCCTTGGCGCGAAAGACGTGGGCGGCACCTTCTTCAGCGCCACCGTCGACATCAACGCCGGTGAATTCGAGGCGCAAAACGTCACCTTCGAAAACTCCTACGGCACCGGCACGCAGGCGGTGGCGATTTCGGTGCACTCCGACCGCGCGGTGTTCCGCAACTGCCGGTTTCTGGGAATGCAGGACACCGTCTATGCCGCCAGCGGCCGCCAATATTACGTGGACAGTTACATCGCCGGCCACGTCGATTTCATTTTTGGCAACGCCGCCGCGGTCTTTGACCATTGCCAGATTCACAGCCGCGGCCCCGGCTATGTTGCCGCCGAGAGCCGCACCATGGCCGATGGCGCGCAGGGCTTCGTCTTCACCCATTGCAAGCTGACCGCCGACGTCGGCGTGCACGACGTCTTCCTGGGCCGCCCCTGGCGCAACTACTCGCGCGTGGTGTATCTGGAATGTTGGATGGGCGACCACATCCGTCCTGAGGGCTGGAATAACTGGAACAAAGAAGCCGCCGAACAGAGTTCGTGGTTTGCCGAATACGTCTCCGACGGTCCCGGCGCCAACCCGGCCGCCCGCGTGAAGTGGGCGAAGCCGCTCACCGCCGCCGCCGCTCGCGATTTCAGCCCCGAGATTTTCCTCCGCGGCGCCGACGATTGGAATCCGGTGGACGCGCACTGAGGTTGTTCAGAAACGCTTTCTGAACGCTGACGATCATGGCTCGGGAACAGCCCCGGAACGGGGCGAAAGACAATAGCCCCACGGCGCCGTGGGCTATTAGCGGAATTCTGGTTGCATCGAGCGGCATTCGCCGCTGGAGAATGCGAGCCATAACCGACTGACCCGCCGTCAGCAACCAAAGGCGATCGGCGCCGTTGCGGCTATCATGGAACAGAGGGACGGAGTCCTCTCATGACCCGGATACTGGTAGCGCCCGAGATCGAGGCAGAAGACCCAGAAGGAATGCGGTTGGGCGGCTACTCATTCGGCGATCGCCACATCGAAGATGCGTACGTCTATCGTATTTCCTAGCCTGATTTGAAGAAGCTCATCTATCTCAGCCTCGGCTCCAATATCGGCGACCGCGAGCGAAATCTGCGCGGTGCCATCGAGCGGCTCGCCGCGCCCGGTCTGCGCGTGCTGCGCACTAGCCCGGTCTACGAAACCGAGCCGGTAGATTATACCGATCAGCGCTGGTTCCTGAACCTGGTAGTGGAAGCTGAGACCACGCTGTTTCCCATGCAACTTCTGGCGCGGGTACAGAAGGTGGAGCGCGTACTGGGCCGCGTGCGCACCGTGCCCAAGGGGCCGCGCATCATCGATATCGATATTCTGCTCTACGGCACGGCCGTAGTGCGCGGCGGCAAGCTGGAAATTCCGCACCCGCGCATGGTGGAGCGGCGGTTCGTGCTGCTCCCCCTGCATGACCTCGCCCCGGAACTGCGCCACCCGGTGACCCGCAAGACCGTCGCGGAAATGCTTCATACCGCGCCGCGCGCGGTGGTGCGGTTGATACACTCGTAGTTGCCAACGTGCCCGACCTCCAGCAAGCCCTGAAGAAGTATTGGGGCTACGATTCGTTCCGGCCCATGCAGGAGCGCATCATTCAGAGCCTGATGGAGGGCCACGACGCCGCCGTGATCATGCCCACCGGCGGCGGGAAGTCGCTCTGCTACCAGCTTCCGGCGCTGGTCAGCGGCCGCACGGTGTTGGTGGTCAGCCCGCTGATCGCCCTCATGCACGACCAGGTGGCGCAGCTCGCCGACATGGGCATTCCGGCCGCCATGCTCAACAGCACGCAGCCGGCCGAGGAGCAGCGCGCCGTCATGCGCGCCGCTGCCCAGGGCGCTTTCCGACTGCTTTATCTTTCGCCCGAACGCCTGGCGCGGGAAGACACCGTGGTCTGGCTCGAGAAGGTTCCACTGGCGTTGTTCGCCATCGATGAGGCGCACTGCATCTCCGAATGGGGCCACGAATTTCGCCCTGAGTATCGCCAGCTCGCCACGCTGCGCCAGAACTTTCCCGATATCCCCATCGCAGCCTTCACCGCCAGCGCCACGCGCCGCGTGCGGCATGACATTCTCGAGCAACTCCGGCTGCGCGACCCGCACAAATACATCGCCAGCTTTCACCGCGCCAACCTGCGCTACGTGGTGGAGGAGTGCGCCAGGAACTCGCACCGCCAGCGCCTGTTGCAGGCCGCGCGCGCGTATGCCGGGCAGAGCATCATCGTCTATGCGCCCACCATCGCCCTGGTCGAAGAACTGGTCGATTTCCTGGGCAACCACGATATTCCCGCCGTCCCTTACAACGGCCAGATGGAGGCCCGCGACCGGCGCCGCAACCAGGAACGCTGGATGAACGACGACGTGCGCGTGCTGGTGGGCACCATCGCCTTCGGCCTGGGCATCAACAAGGCCGCCGTGCGCGCCGTCATCCACACCTCGCTGCCCAAATCCATCGAGCAGTATTATCAGGAAGCCGGCCGCGCCGGCCGCGATGGCCAGCCCGCGGATTGCGTTCTGCTCTGGCAGCCCAAGGACACCGGCCTGCTGGCGTACTTCATCGACCAGTTGCAGGACCCGCAGGAAAAAGAGCGCGCCTGGCAGCGCTACCACGCCGTGCGCCGCTTCGTCGAAAGCGCCCGCTGCCGGCATTTGCAAATCTGCAATCACTTCGGGCAGACGCCCAAGTGGACGCGCTGCGATATGTGCGACGTTTGCGGCAACCGCCCGGCGTGGCTCGAGGAGCCGATCGTCGAGGCCTTCGCGAAGACGAGCGCCAAGAAGAAAAAGAAACGGGCAGCGCACGCCGAAACGACCCGCACCGAAACCCGCCGCGAACCGGCGCCGGCACGCACTGCCGCGCCAATCGCATCTGGCGAGCCGCCAGCCGACCGGGCGTTGGTCGACTTCCTGAAGCAGTGGCGCCTGCGCGCCGCGCAACGCGCCGCCGTCCCGGCGTATGTCGTGCTCTCCGACGCCTCGCTCGAAGACCTTTGCCGCAAGCGCCCTGCCAACCTGCGCGAGCTGCTCGGCGTATTCGGTTTCGGCGAACGCAAAGCCGAGATGTACGGCAGCGAAATCTTCGCCGCGCTCGAAGCCTTCCGCAATGGCGCGCGAGCCGAGCGCCAGGAGCGCCAGGCTTCTCCGGCCGAAGAAACCATTGCACTGCTCGCCGAAGGCAAATCGCTCGAGGAGATCGCCCGCATCCGAGGCCGCCGCCTTTCCACAGTCGTCGAAGTGGTGGTGGGACTGATCGCCGAAGGCCGCGTGGAGTACCGCATGGATTGGGTGGGAGAGTCGCGCCACAACGAGATCGCCGACGCCGTCCGGCGCCTCGGCGCCGACCGCCTCAAGACTCTCAAGGATGCGCTGCCGGCGGATGTCACATACGAGGAGCTGCGGTTGGTGGTGGCAGGGATGAAGCGGAAGCCGGTCGAACCGCAGTGAAGACCTTCTTTTTCTGAATCATACGGCAAACACGACGAAATCATCTTGCGTTTCTTTCTTATCTGATATGATATATCTTGTTGATTCCTTCTATGAGTGATATAGTGAAGTCATGAAGACACGATCCGCTGCAGACCACATTCGCGAATACGTCAAGGAGCAATTCCTGGAAAAGGCGCAACTCCGGGGCATGACCACCGTCCGGATTGTTGCCGGCGAGGTCCACAAAGGCCTGGGTCTGAGAAACCAGGTCCCGAACGTGTGCCAGGTGCTGCGGTCCCGGAAGTTCCTCAACGAGAACCAGCTCGTTCTGGAGAAATTTGAGGGACCGCCTTCCGGTCTTGGCACCACCGCTACCTTCACCTATCGGCTCACGGCGAATCGCAGTCCAGCATCGGAGAAGGAGCCGTTCCTCCTGAGCCTCCGCGGCATCGCCAAGGATACGTTTGCGAGCCTCGGCGGCGGAGAGACGTTCATCCGCAGTGAACGAGAGAACTTTCATCGGCGTGAGGAAGACCGTTGAGCCGGATTTACTGGGACACGATGTTGTTCGTGTACTGGTTCGAAGACAATCCGCAGTACGCGGATCGAGTGGAAGAGATCTACCGCAAGATGCGGCAGCGGAAGGATAAGCTCCTGACCAGCACGTTCACGCTGGGTGAAATTCTGGTGGGATCTTATCGGCGCGGCCAGGCCGACGAATCGCTCAAGATCCGCCAGTTGTTTGAGTCGGCCGAGGTCGAACTGATCCCTTTTGCCGCGGAAACAGCGGAGCGTTATGGCCAGATTCGCGGAAACTCCCGCGTAACGCCCGCCGATGCCATACATCTGGCGAGTGCCGGGCACGCCGGGGTGGATCTCTTCCTCACCAACGACCGCGAACTGCGCGACCTCGTGATTCCCGGCATCCACTTCATCGCAGGTCTCGACGTCAACCTGTTCTGAGCTGAGAATTGAGCGGCGGACGATTGCGCGCATCCGAGTTGCTGCCCTACTGCCCCGCCACAAATCCCAACCCTTGCACGACGGCGCCTAGCGCGCGCTGGTCTGTGGCGCTGGGCGGGACATACGGGTTCACGCGGATGCTCACGTGGGTGGTGGGCCAGGTGAACAGCTCGCCGAGTAACTCCGGCGGGATTCGCTTGGCAACGGTGTGGCCGCCGGGTTCGAAGTACATGGCCGATGTGAACGGCTTGCCGTTCAGCATTACGGAGACGGTGACGGGACTGCCGGCGCGGCGCATGAAATCGGGCGGGAAGAAAAGTTGCAGCTCGAATTGCACGGCCTGATCCGGCAGCGGGCGCAATATGGCTTCCGCCTCTGGCGCCATCCAGCGCCACGCGCCATCTTCGATCGTGTACCAGCCGCTGACGAGTTGCGCGCGGCTGCGTATATCGCCGAGGTGCAAATAGGACAGCAACTGCGGCCTCCCGCCAGGTATGTCCGGCGGCGGCTGATTGGAATCGAGGACCAGCTCGCCCCAACCTACGCGCAGGCCCGCCGGGGCCTCCACGAAAAAAAGGGCCTCGCCGATTCCATCAAGCGGCAGTGTGTGCGGCTCCCACAAATCGCCATCCACCTGCACGGTTTCGTCGAAAAGGACCTCGCCGGAGACACGTTGAATGCGGAACGCCGCCGGGCCTTTACCGTTGCCATAAAGCGCGAAGTGGAGCGTGCCTTGCGAACCGAGCGGCAGGCGGAAGGCGTCGCGGATGGCGCCGGGATGGTCGAACCGGTAAACCAAGTGGCCGTTGAATTCACTGGGCGTCCCGGCAGGCCCATTCAAATAGGATGAAGTGCGCGAGTAACTGATCCGGTCGAGCGGCCGGTTCGAGAAGGAAAACGGCAGCAGGCCCATCGACGCGGATGAGAAGCCGCTATGCGCATGGCGGTCCACCAGGCGCAGCGGCGTGCGGACACGCAAATCGACCGACCGCAGCGGCACGGCGGTCTCTTCGGCGAGGCTGTCATACTTGCCGGCAAGCGAAAGGTCGGAGGCTACCATCCACTCGCCGGGTATTGGTACGCTGACGTCCTGCAACGGCTCGCCGCCTTTCGCCACCATGTAATAGCGAAAGCCCCACTCGCCGTTGACCAGAAACACGTTCCCCGGCGGAGGCGGAACATGGGCGTAGACGCGCGCGAATTCGTACGCGGCGAAGGAAATGTTCAGACCGAGCACCACGTTCACCGCCAGCGCCAACCACAGCACGCGCGGCCTTTCGCGGAACTGGATCACGAACAGCAGCACCATCGGCGCGGCCAGCGGCAACAGATAGCGCGCCGCGCCTGCGAAGAATGCCACGCACGCGAACGCGAAATAGAGGAGGCACCACGCGGCCAGCACCGGTTGGCGGCGCGACTCCCACAACCAGACGAGCGCGTTGACGCCGAGCGCCACGAAGATCGCCAGCAGCGCGCGCTCCCACCACGGGTAATCCGTCACCAGAAAGGCAGCCAGCAGGCCCGGCGCGAGGCCCCACAGACGGCGCCAGGCGAGCGGAACCAGGGTGACCAGCACGCCGAGGTGCCCGAGCAGCGCCAGCGCGCTCGAGGCTTTCACTCCGATGCGCGACAGGTTCGGATTGCTGGCGTAGCCGGCTAGCACCACGAACGGGACGCGGCCGGTGAGCGCCCATTCGAGCGCTTGCCATCCGCCCAGCGCGAGATAGGGCACAGCCAGCGCGCACCATGCGCCGCGCGGCGGGCGTTCGCGTTTCATCAAATACGAGAGCAACAGAATCGGCGGCAGCGCCAGCGCCTGCAATTCCGTCAAGCCGGCCAGCGCTAGCGCGATGCCGGCGAGCCAGAACCGGCGCCCGAAGAACGCCGCCGCGCCGATCAGCAGCAATGCCAGCGCGGGTGCCTCCGGCCCGGCCAGCGTGTTGGTGTTGACCTGCACGATGGGAGATGCCGCGATCAACAGCGCGCCCCAGAGTGGCCGATCGGTGAAGCGCGCCGCCAACGCATACGCGGCAAAGCTGATTCCCAGCGTAAACAGCAGGTAGAAGCAATGGAAGAAGAACACCGAAAAATGGCCGCGCAGCAGCCATGCCGCGGCCAGAATATACGCGTTCAATGGCGGATGCGGATGGCCTGCCGCATCCACCATCTTGCCCTGGAAAACAAATTGGAAGTTGAGCGGCTCGAGCGGCTGCTTCAGAACATGGGCCGCGAAATCCAGGTAATTGACTTCATCGCCTTGCACCGGCTGCCGCAAAAAAGGCGCGTGCAACGCCAGCGTGAAAGCGGCCAGCAGAAGCAGGTCGCGCGCCAGGCGTTTGGTGGAGAGGTCGTTGAAAAAGTCTGTGAGCCACCGATGAACACAGAGGAACACGGATGAACGAGTGCGTTTCAATCTGTGTTCATCTGTGTCCATCGGTGGCTATCGTGCTTTGGCTTCGGCGGGCCCTTACGCCGGCTTCCATCGGAGTACCGGCTTGCGCGCGGCGGCGACCTCATCCACGCGGCTGGTGCGCGTCGAATAGGGCGCCTGTTTCACCATCTCCGGATCGGTCTCGACTTCCTTGGCAATCGAGATCATGGCGTCGATGAATTGATCCAGCTCCAGCTTGCCTTCGGTTTCGGTGGGTTCGATCATCAGCGCGCCGTGCACGATGAGCGGGAAGCTGACGGTATAGGGATGGAAGCCGTAATCGATCAGGCGCTTGGCCAGATCGCCGGTGCGGACGCCGAGCTTGGCCTGGCGCTCGTCGCTGAACACCACTTCGTGCATGTTGGGCGCAGGATACGGCAGATCGAAGTACAGCTCGAGCTGCTTGCGGATATACACCGCGTTGAGCACCGCATCGACGGTGGCGTTGCGCAAGCCGGGGCCGCCGTGTGCCAGGATGTACGCCAGCGCGCGCACCAGCACGCCGAAGTTGCCGTAGAAGGCGCGCACGCGGCCGATCGAGCGCT
>Ga0187887_10004428_pt1 | contig 10497 bp, 13 predicted proteins | sample June2016WEW_7_10_FD_132977 | JGI IMG/M metagenome (GOLD analysis project Ga0187887, IMG submission 132977) | Peatland microbial communities from SPRUCE experiment site at the Marcell Experimental Forest, Minnesota, USA - June2016WEW_7_10 | ecosystem: Environmental > Terrestrial > Soil >... | reverse complement strand
GTCCAGAAACAGGCTCTCGTTGAGAAGCTCGTCGCGCATGCGGCCGTTGAAGGATTCGATGTAGCCATTCTGCATCGGCTTGCCGGGAGCGATGTAGTGCCATTCGATCGCATGCTCCTGTTGCCAGGCCGGGATGGCATTCGAGGTGAGTTCAGTGCCGTTGTCAGACACAATCATCCGCGGCTTGCCACGCAGTTCGATGAGTGTAGTGAGCTCGCGGGCGACTCGTCTGCCCGAGATCGAGGTGTCGGGAATGGCCGCCAGGCACTCCGGCGTCACATCATCGATAATGTTGAGAATTCGAAAGCGCCGACCGGTATGTCGTCGCGCTCCATGGGGTGGCCGTATTTCGGGAAACCCGGCGGAGGCTGACGTGACCGCGGTCAGCATCTGTTGGTACGCTACAGCTAATGATTATGCATTGCACAATAGCTCGTAATAGTTGCAGTTGCGGTTTGGCAGAACGAAGCCAAAAATGGCAATCTTTGCAGCGTTCCTGACGCGACCCAGAAGCGGGTCGTCGAAGTGCACACCCTCGCCGACGAAGTTCGGATCTTCGAAGACGGCGCCTTGATCGCCGCCCATCCTGTGCTGGAGGGCCGCCATCAGCGCCGGGTCGCCGCTGGGCATCGGAAAGCGCAGCGGATCGCCGATCCCGGCCGGACCGCGGCAGGGTCAACAGGCGTCAGCCCCGCAGCGGCCTAGTCGCACTAATGAATAAGGGTGTCAATGCGCCACGTTTCGATGTTGTTGCCAATCGTTGTGGCGTTGATGGGGACGCTGAGCAGCGCGTTGAGGAAAGTCGTGAACTTCGTGATCTCGACCGATTGCGCGTTGGCGGCGAAAATGACGTCCTTGTTGTGCATCTGCATCCGGGTGGCGAGGAAATAGCCGGCCGGATCGGCAAAGCTCACCGAATAGACGATCGGCACGGTTGGGCCGTTCATTTTCGAGCAGTCGACACCGAGCTTCTCGGCAAGCTCGCGCGGCTCACGTCGATAGAGAAACACCGAACCAGGATCGGCTTGGACATCGAGCAGCCCACTGGCGGCCGCGACCCCCTCGGCAAGCGTCATACGCCAAGCGGACGACGTAGCGCCCGCACTGAACTTGAACTGGCCCTGCGTACCCGAGGCGCCAAAGGCCAGATAGGTCTGCGGCTCTTGGTAGAGATAGATGGTGTCATGCGGCCAGATCCAGATGTTGTTTTCCGGTTCATAAACTATCGCACCGAACGGCACTGAGGCCCGGCGACCATTGCGCACGAGCACCACCCAGGTGTCTTGTCCCTGATCCCTGAGCCCACCAGCCCGGGTGATCATGTCGAGCAGGCGCTCGCCCCCCGGCTGCGCCGCGATGCGGCCCGAGGGCGTGAACGCCGATGCGTTATTCACTTCGCCGAGCACGGTAACAAGCGAGCTGTTCTGGGTCACAAGCGCCACCTCGACCTGAGGCTCGATCGCTCGATCCTTGATCCGGTCGACAATCTCCTTTTCCACCTCCTCGGGCGTCTTGCCAGCGGTGGGAACGTGGCCCGCATACGGGACAGTGAGGAATCCCTTGGTATCGACCGGCTGATTCGGCAGCGTCACAAAATTGCCGGGCCGCACCCCGGCCTCCGCCGGGATGAATAGGCCACCGGCCGCGGCTTCGAAGATGGTGACGCTGACTATGTCGCCGATCCCGAATTTGATCTCCGGCGGCGGACGACGGTCGCCAAATGTCGCCGACAGGGTGCGCGGGCCGTACTCGTCCAGGATGTTGACGACGTCGGGAGTGAGCTTGACGAGGCCGTACGGCGGGCCATGCCACGGCTCGCCTGACCTGACGACAAGCGAGTTCGGCCCAGCAGCGGGTAGGAGCAACGAACCGCAGCCGGCGGTCAGGCTCGCGCTGCCTATCACCGCGAGCACAGCGAAAAGGCGGCGCAATCCCCTCATGCCCCTCAAAACCCCAGAATCTCAGGCAGAGCCTATACCCAACGATGCTTGCCGGGTAACCATAATCCACTGATTTCCGCCTTTACCGGACATACTTTCCAATCCTGTGTGTTCAATTGGCCACACTTCCCAAGGTGGACATTAGCGGCGCCGCCCGCTTAGGGGCTCGGCTGCGGAGCGCGCCAAAGGCGGACAGATCACAGGACCACCAGACGCCAAATCAGCCAGGGAGGACCATCGCCGCACGGCCAAACGTCGCGGGCGGCAAGCGCGACTGGACGTGCCTGAAGGTCAATGAAGAGACAGCGGGCACGCCTTACTTGGCCAGCCCCAATCCCGCCGCCTCCGGAGGGGCATATTGGAGCGGATGATTCGTTAGTGAGTTGTTTACGGGTGGCGTCGCAGCATTGGCCCGTCGAGGAGCCACGCCGTTGTCAGCGCCCATTTTCTTGGCATTTCTGATCGGTGCCGTACTCGGGATGAGGTTCAAAGTCCTCATTCTCATTCCGGCTATCGGGTTAGTTTGGATAGTCATTCTCGCGGCCGGCATAGCTCGCGACGATAACGTCTCCGCCATTCTGATCGCGGCTGTGCTTGCTTCGAGCTTTCTGCAGATCGGATATCTCTGCGGCACCGCGACGCGATACAGCATTGCTCTGGCCCGTATCGGACGAACGCGCAAGGGCTCGCTGCACGCTCAATCGGCCCGGTAGCCGCAAGCCGGCGCTCTTTGCGCTCTCCCCGTTCATTGCACCGGAGCGGCGTCGACCCAGTATTGCGGGTAGGCCCGTACCGGCCCGAAATAGTAGTGTGGCTGAGTCTGATCAAAATTCCGCGGATCGAAGCCAAGGCCGTTGGTCGATCTCAATTCCCTATGGTAAACGTAGCCTACGTGAAGACTGCCACAAGGGCCACACCGCGTATGAGCGGCCGATGGTGGAGATGGCAAATCGGCCGCATAAGCGGTCAGGGTCGCTACCGGCACGCCAGCGGCGGATACCATTCCCGCAACAAGCAAAGCTGCTATTCGCTTCGACATCGACGAATCTCCCGATAGCGCGTCCTTCGAGATGCCGTCTATCACAGCGTGGGTAAGGTAGGCTATGCTTTTGAGTTTGGCAATTAGTTGTCAACCGGCATCCTGGGAAGCTCGTTCGCTGGTGCCGAAGCGTTGGTTTTGTTGCGCAAATGAATCGCGGGGCCTCGCTCCATTGCCATTCTGTCGCGCCGCGCGCTTGTATTAACGGCGGGTCCCGTGCAAGGTCCAGTCGGTACCTATCGCGATCAGACTTCAAAGTGCCGACAGCCCGGTTCATCCTTGTCATGCTGATATGCGCTTCGCCCGGCATCCTCGTGGCGAACGACCTGATCATGCAAGGTGTCGTGGCGTGGATCGCTGCGTCAGCGTTAGCTATCATTGCCCAAAGCCTCCACCCGGGTGAGGCCAAGTTTCTCGTTTCCCTCATTCTTGCGCCAACAGCCGTTGCGGCGATTCCGGCGCTGGAGATGCTGATTCAGCTACTTCCGCTCAGAGTGTTCGCCCATCCGATTTGGACAAGCGCGGAGCAAGCCCTCGGATATCCGGTTGCGGGTGCAATCAGCGTCGATCCGGGCCAAAGCGTCGTCGCGCTCGGCAAGTATCTTTCCATGGCCGCCGTAGCATTGTTATCCGCTGCCGTTGCGGTGGATCGGCTGCGTGCTAAATGGCTTTTGTTTGCGCTGACCGGAGCGGGTGCCACGATTGGGTTGGGTATGCTAGCGCATGACGTCTTCTTTCCCGGCGTCGTGTTCGGCGCACTCACGCGAGCGCAAGCTATAAACTGCACGGCGATGGGAGCAATTTTTGCTAGCGCAGCCTTGGTCCGCGCGATCGAACGCTACGAAACCCGTCCCTCAAGTCGGCAGCGATCAGCGCCAACTTTGCTGCGGACGAGCGCAGCAAGCGCCGCCGCGCTGGTGATTTGCGTTGCGGCGTTGATCTCCGGCGGGACGTATTGGACTATTTTCGCATCCGGATGCGGCCTCGCGGCTCTCGCTTGCGTCTTGATCATCCGTCGCTTCGCGGGTGGACCATGGAGTTCCGCGGCGATGGGGGCGTCGGCTTTGGGCGTCACCCTTCTCATTTTGGCATACCACCCGCCAGAGGACGGTAGAAGCCTGTCTGTCGCCTTCGCAACAGCGTCTTCCGCTTCGCTGATGGCCTTGAGCGAACGGGTCCTCGCGGATGCGCCAGTCGTTGGCACTGGAGCCGGCACATTCGCGGCTGTCGCGCCGATCTATCGAGAGATGGATGATCCGCCACCTGGTCCCGTGGCTCCTACCACGGCCGCGGCCGTCGCGGTCGAGCTAGGAAAGCCAATGCTCTTTGTGATCGTGGTCGCGACAGCGGCCGCGATTTTCATTCTGTTGCGAGCCTCGTTGCGGCGCGGGCGCGATTCATTCTATTCGGCAATGGCAGGAAGCTGCCTCATCACACTGCTGCTCTTGGCCTTCACAAATGCTGGTTTGTTAGGAATAGCGACCAGTTTGATCGCTGCCGTCGTGCTCGGTCTTGGACTCGCGCAAAGCAAAAGTCGCACACCGCAATCTAACTAATCTCTTCCTACGCTAGATCCGCCCGAGAGCGGCAATCCCCGTATGTGGGTTGTATTGGAGTATTATTATGTTACATATCCTGCAGCGTCCGCCTAACGGCGCCCCGACACCGTCAGGTTTTTCAAGGCAGTATTTGTCGCCAAGCAAGGGCACGCCGGCTCAGCAGCGGAGCAGTTCGACGCCCCCTATTAGGTCATGTGGTGGAAAGCGCGCTAGGAAGGGGAAATCACAGGAACGGGTTGTTAGGCGGAACCGCCGAAGTGACGGATTGAATTCATAATTTGGCCGCGTTAGTTCTATCAATACACAGATTGTTGCGATAGATCCGCGACTTGAGGAAATTGAGCAGGGTTTGCCTCGGCGTTGGCCTGTATGCATTCGTGCTCAGAGAACAAGTGTATGATTTCGGTGTCGCTGGGACGGTTTATTCAGAATGCCGCGGTGCGCAATAGCTGTCAGAATATAAACAATCCGTCAGCGCAAACGTGTCAGAATTAAAATTCGGTGTTAGGATGCGCCCGTATTCGCCGGCCAAACGACCAAAAGTACCGGAGGGCCTACGCATCTACGCGATCGGCGACGTGCACGGCCGCGCCGACCTTCTCGACCAGGTGCTATCACGCATCGATGTGCATCAATCCGCTCATCCAGCGTTCCGGCCGGTAGAAATCTTTCTCGGGGACTACATCGACCGCGGACCCGCGTCGCGGGAGGTGCTTGACCGCCTAATCGCACGCAGCCGAGAACGCGAGACGGTATGCCTAAAAGGAAACCACGAGACATTTGTCAAGGGCTTCCTGAACAGTCCCGCCATCCTCAGTGAATGGCGCCACTATGGCGGTCTCGAGACCCTGCTGTCCTACGGGCTTGTACCGTCGGTAAACGTGGATCCGGCTGAGCAGGCGAGGCTGGCCACAACCTTCAGTCAGGTTTTACCCTTAACTCACCGCTTATTCCTCGGCGGTCTGAGACAATCATTCACTTGTGGAGATTACTTTTTCGTCCACGCTGGGGTGCAACCTGGCATTCCGCTTGCAGAGCAGCACGAGAAGGACCTGTTATGGATACGCGAGGAATTTCTTCTCTGCGAAGCCGACTTCAGTAAAATCGTTGTTCACGGCCACACCCCGGTGCGGGAACCTGAAATTCGTCCCAATCGTATCAACATCGACACCGGGGCCTACGCGAGCGGACAGTTGACCTGTCTGATGTTGGAGGGTACCGAAAAGCGTTTTATCTGAGCAGGGCGAAGAGATGAATTTTCGGCGACGCCACTTGATCGCCCGACAATACGATCATTTGTTGCGTCGATCTTTCAGAATTGTTATGTTTCCGTTCCCGAGGAACGCCAGCCACTTTTTTGTCCCGATCACCCTGTGAATCCGTCGCCTCACATCGCGTTTCGCCTGACAACGCTGTTCATTGCGGTCTTGCTTCTCATCCAATGCGTCTGGCTTTTGCTCGCAGAGTTTTCCCGGCCGGGCATTGATCGATTGCCGACCGACGTTTCTGCCGCAGACATCGCTGCGCAAAAGCGTGACGCTGCCATCCGGGCGGCATCGATCGGCGTTATTCGCGGAGATCTGTGGGCGGACAGCGCCTTCACTTACACGAATTTGATATTGGACGAGAGGCGAGACAGCTGGACCGCACCCATTACGCCGGCGTTGGGGCGCGCACGTGCAATTTCGGAACGTGCTGTCGATCTTGCACCGACCCAATTTGGCGCCTGGTTAGTGCTTGCCGGGCTGGCGGCTCGTTATCCATCCCCGGGGTTCACCGCCACGGAAGCTTTGAAAATGTCCTATTACACTGGACCAAGCGAGCAGGACTTGGTGCCACTGCGATTGCGCATTGCGACGTATTCCGATGTTTTAACCGATATTGAACTGCGCCAGTTTGCCACCCGTGATCTACGGCTGCTCCTTGCCCGACATGAGAAGTCCGCGATAGCCGTAGCCTACAACGCGGCCTCACCGCCCGGAAAGCGTTTCATCGAACAGGCGGTCGGTGAGATCGATCCGTCTGCTCTCGTATTCCTCCGAGCTGAGGCGCAGAAGCAATCCCTGCCACATTGAATGCATTACTTTCAAATCGAATGCGTCATAATATGACGGCAACAAAGTATGCGCGAAAACAGCTGGATGGTTTGGGCTCCATCAAGCACAGAGCTGCTCGGATTGCTGCATGGAGCTTGACGACAGCCATCATCGTTCTGTCGGTGGTTCCTCCCGGTCTGCGACCTGAAACCGGTGCGCCCCATGGCCTCGAGCATTTTGTGATTTATTTGGCCACTGGACTTGCATTTGGTCTGGGTTATGACCGGAAGCGTGGTCTGCTGGCGATCCTGCTCGTGATCTTCTCGGGTTCCCTTGAGATCATACAACTGTTCATTCCGGGCCGGCATGCGCGCCTAAGCGATTTCATTGTCGACGCGCTGGCAACGTGCTGCGGCGTGATGACGGTATCATTGGTCAGCCGGATTCGCCCCGGCATTTAGGACCTCAAACGTGATTGTAATTATCATTTCGGTTATGGTGATTTTGTGCAGTTACAGTCGCCTGTGCCAGCGCAGGTGGCCGGTGCTCAGTATCGTGCGTGCTCCCGCCGCAATCAACGAAGCTCGCTAGCCACCGCAAACACCTGGTGTAAAGGGAGCACTCTCATGATCAAGTATCTCTTAATTCCGGCAGTCCTCGCATCCTTCCCGTTGGCCTCCACTGTCGTGTATGGACAGACCACCGGCAAAGCTCCATGTGGCTCATTCCAGAAATTGCCGAATGGCAAATGGGGTGTCGTAAGGCCAGTCAAAATCGAAAATGGGCATACGAGTGTCATGATAAATCCAGGGACTACCATTGGCCCGGGGACTCGTGTTATTGGCATCGATATCTACGCGGCTCTTCAGCAGAGTTGCCATTAGCGGGAACCCTGCGGCGCGTGGTAACCCTCGCATCATCATAGAACCGAGCTCAGGATGAGCATTACCGGCGGACTCAAGCGTAGGATTTTTACCAGCCGGCGGCGGGTAGACGCCCGATCCCGCGATGCGTGGGAGTTCCAGCGGAAGTCTGCGCCATCGCAATATGATCGCAATCAGGCGCAGGAAACGTCAGATTTGCGACGCATTGAAGCCTAATTTGGTTGGTCATTGGGTAATGGGGGCCGCATGACCACAAAAGCCCGATTAATTCTCGTGGTCGCCGTGTCGCTCGTGACGCTCGGGGAGGGGAACCTGGGTGCCGATTCCGCGCGCGCAGAAGAGAATTGCCTCACCGCGCCGAATGCGCCGACCCCACTGGGTAGCCATTGGTACTACCGCACGGACCCAGTCAAACAAAGAAAGTGCTGGTATTTGCGGACAGAAGGTCAAGCAATTCAAAAACAGGCGGCGCAAGAAAAGCCTGAAACGGGCGTCACCGCCAAAAGGCCAGCGGCGGTAACGGCAATTATCGCGCCCGATCAATCAGGACCAGAACCCCTCGAACTTCGACCGGGTCAGGTACCGCTGGACGCGTCGGCCGACAGGCCAACGAAAGGGAGTATCCAACATGGTGCTCAGGCAAGCGGCCAAGCCGGAGCCGACAAAGTGGCGTGGCCTGACCCTCCGTCATCTGCTAATGCCAGCAGAGTGGCGTGGCCTGACACTCCCTCGTCTGCTAGTGCCGGCGGAGTGACGTGGCCCGATCCTCCATCACCGACCAGAGCCGACAAAGTGGCGTGGCCTAACCCTCCATTACCGGCAGGCGCCGCTACGCATGGCGCCACCGCGGAAAATACCCCAGAGGAGAGAGCGAACCAGGCGCAAGAGGTGCCCGGAACGCCCGCAAATTCTGACAAAGACGCTGGGACTGACGCTGGAAAGGATAGGCAGGTCGCCAAGCCAATTGAGACGGCAGTTTCTCACGGCCAGATGCCTGTTGACATGCTTTTGGCCTTAGCCATCGGATTGATACTCGCCGGAATAATCGCGCGCCTGATTGTGAGAATGACGATTGGGCGACGGCGTACGGTCGACCCCGATCGGCGGGAGGTAGTCTGGACTACCAGCATCCCAAGCGAACGCACAATACCAACCCCCGTGGCGCAACGCCGCGAGCTCGTATCCGGCTCGGTAGACAACGATCATCTGGAAGATGAGGTCAAGGAAGCGCTACGGAAACTCTTGCGAGCGTCGAACGGCAAGAGTCATAAGGCTCAGGGAGGAGTCGTCGCACAGTAGCGTGGCTTGACTTGAAGTGAGGGGTCAAGCGTACAACTGAACAGAGTGCGGAAGCTGCCCCACTTGCGGCAGCCTTGTTACCGGCGCTGGCCTGAACGTGTCGATGCTGTCCGCGATCGGGCCAACAGCTACACCTCGCCCCAGGACTCTTTCTCCACGCCGCCTAGACCGACGTCGACAGCCGTCAAAATCCGAACGGAGAGACGCCACTTACCATTCACTGCTGATCGGGCGGTTGTGGAACACTTCGGCCAGCCGCCGTTGTGCTCCCTCGATAAGGCCGGAAGGCAATGAGTCCACTGCGAAGAAATCTCTGCTCCAAGATCTCAAGTTTTGATGAGCGGACGCCGATACGCTTGGCTGAAGGGTTGTTCTAGAGGCTTTTGGCGGAGCGCCGAGCGATCTTTTGATGGCAACTGCGCAGTTGATGATATCGCCGCGGAATAGTGGCGCCGGCCGCTTAAGCGCTATCGGAAGCCGCCAAATCGCACGCTAAGGATTTCGACATTCTGTATAGACCGGAGCATTCACCGCATCGGTGCGTTCCAGGCAGTGCGCTGTATCCGGGTCCGACCCATCCAAAAAATAACCCCCACCCTCGCTGGGGCGCTTGACGTGTTCTACCGGGCCGCGGGCGCCGCGACCGCGGTTGGTCTTTCCTTCGTCCGGCGCCCTGTTTCGCCGGCGTTGATGTCGACCAGGACCAGCGGCGCTGGCGCGACGCGGTTACGCCCGTCGGCCTTGGCGCGGTACAGCGCCCGGTCGGCGATCGCCAGCAGCGCCGGCAAACTGCGGCCGGCTTCGCTCGCCATCGCCACGCCGATGCTGACGGTGGCGTTGCCCTCGAGACCGGGAAAGCGCATCGCCTCGAACTCGCGGCGCAACCGTTCCGCGGTGTGCAGTGCCTGCGCCATGGTCGCATTCTCCACCAGACAGGCAAATTCTTCGCCGCCGAGCCTCCCAAACAGATCGCCCGGCCGCATCGACGCCGCAACCAGCTCGCAAAACGCCTTGAGCACGCGATCGCCCGCTTGATGGCCGGCCGTGTCGTTGACCTCCTTGAAGCGATCGAGATCGAACAGCAGCAGCGCCGCGGGCCGGCGGTCGGCGACCGCCCATTCGAGCAGCGGGCCGCCGAGATCGAAGAACGCGCGGCGGTTGGCGATCCCGGTCAAGGAATTCGGTGAGCGCCGCTTTGCGCTGCGCCAACTCCGCCCGTTCCTTGGACATGGCGACGCGCAGGAACGGCAGGCAGAAGGTGGCGAACAGCGCCTCAAAAGCCATCACGTAAACGACGGCGCCATGCGGCTGACCGCTGGCAACTGAAAATGTCAGCGCGGACGCGAACGGAATGCGCGCCAACAGAAAGCCGGCATGCGCGACGACCAGCGCCAATGTCGGCCAGCGCGAGGTCAGCTCGCGGTCGCGCGCATACCAAAGCTCGCACGCGGCCAGCAGCGCATAGGTCGCGCTAATAGCCGACACCAGGCTCACGCGCGCTTGCAGCGATACAGCGAAGCCCTCAAACTGAAAGGCCGCGACCCAGATCGTCGCGCCCGCCGCCAGCAACGCGATATGGACGCGCCGGCCTTCGAAGCTTCTGGCGCCGCCCCACATCATGCCGTAGGCGCCGCACAACAGCGCGTTGGCGGCGCAGACCGACCATGAATTGGGAATGAACCCGGGCGACGCGAGGAAAGCCGCCGCTGCAGCGCCGAACAGGTAGCCGATGCCCCAGAG
>Ga0187887_10004426_pt1 | contig 10499 bp, 9 predicted proteins | sample June2016WEW_7_10_FD_132977 | JGI IMG/M metagenome (GOLD analysis project Ga0187887, IMG submission 132977) | Peatland microbial communities from SPRUCE experiment site at the Marcell Experimental Forest, Minnesota, USA - June2016WEW_7_10 | ecosystem: Environmental > Terrestrial > Soil > Wetlands... | reverse complement strand
GCCGCAGCGGAAGCCGAAGCCGAGCGCGGCCGAGGTCTCCATCTCGTAGGAAAAGCTCGCATCGTTGAGCCGCAACCTTCCCAAGGCGGCGCGCAACGCCTCGAAGTCCGCGGCGTCGACCGGAAATAGACCGCAGAACACCACCGGGATCGCCGGTCGAAAACCGGGGAGCGCCTCGGCCACCGGCTTTCTTTCGTCGGTGATGGTGTCGCCGACCCGGGTGTCGGCCACATCCTTGATCGAGGCGGTGAGAAAGCCGATTTCGCCGGGCCCGAGTTCGTCGAGCTCGACGCGCTTGGGTGTGAACACGCCGACGCGGTCGACCTCGTAGGCCGCGCCGGTGCCCATCATCATGATGCGCTGGCCCTTTTTCATCACGCCGTCGACGACGCGGAAGAGGACGACGACGCCGAGATAGGCGTCGTACCAGCTGTCGACCAAAAGCGCCTTGAGCGTCGCCGAGCGATCGCCCTTGGGCGGCGGCAGCCGCGTCACGATGGCCTCCAGCACCGCCGGCACGTTGAGCCCGGTCTTTGCCGAGATCAGGATCGCGTTCGAGGCGTCGATCCCGATCACGTCCTCGATCTGCTGCTTGACCTTGTCGGGCTCCGCCGCCGGCAGATCGACCTTGTTGAGCACCGGCACGATCTCGTGGTTGTTGTCGATCGCCTGATAGACATTGGCGAGCGTCTGCGCCTCGACGCCTTGCGAGGCGTCGACCACCAAAAGCGAGCCCTCGCAGGCGGCGAGCGACCGGTTGACCTCATAGGCGAAATCGACGTGGCCCGGGGTGTCGATCAGATTGAGCACATAAGCCTTGCCGTCGGCGGCGCGATAATTGAGGCGAACGGTCTGCGCCTTGATGGTGATGCCGCGCTCGCGCTCGATATCCATGGAATCGAGCACCTGCTCGACCATTTCGCGCGCCTCGAGCCCCCCGGTCGACTGGATCAGCCGGTCGGCGAGGGTCGATTTGCCGTGGTCGATATGAGCGATAATCGCGAAATTACGGATGTTTTCGATGGGTACCGCGGTCATGCGGCGCAGATAACACCCACACCCTCAAGCGGCAAGTACGGTGAGCGGTCTGCCAGACGCTGAGACGGGAATCTTTAGCGCTGGCGCCAGACCAGTGCGGCCGAGACCACGAAATTCCACACCGTGCCGATCAGCGCGCCGCCGAGCCCCGCGATCCACCAGACGCGGTCGTAATCGTAGATCCAGGTGGCGATGCCGACATTGGAGATGGCGCCGACCGCGCAGATCGCCTGGAAGCGGATGAGGCCGCCGACAAAACGCCGGCCGGTGAGGCGCTGGTCGCGGTAGGTGAAGAGATTGTTGAGCACGAAATTCCAGGCGATGGCGCCGATGGTGGCGAGCGTTTGCGCCGCGCCGAACGGCAGCGCTGCGGCCAGCAACACAGCCAACAGGCTCAAATGAACGGCAAGCCCGGTCGCGCCGACGAGACAAAACAGCACAAAGCGCGCCGGGATGACTTCGTCGGTAAGCTTTGCGGTCAACAGCGCTGCAAAATCGAGCGCGACCTTGCTGTCGAGCTTGCTGTCGCCGTGCTGACGCTCCCGAAAACGCGACGGCAGTTCGAGCGTGCGCAGCCGGCCGCGCGCCGACGCCAAGAGATCGAGTAGAATTTTGAAGCCCTGCGAGGAGATCGCCGGCGCCAGGGTTTCGAAGGCGTCGGCGCGGATCATGAAATAGCCGCTCATCGGATCGGAAAGCTCGACGCCGAGCACGAGGCGTGCCGCGGCATTCGACCAGCGGCTGACCCGCGATCGCGCCGGCGACAGTCCGGCCGCCGAACCGCCGGTAAGATAGCGGCTTGCGACCACGACATCGGCTTGTCCCGCCCGCAAGGCTTCGAGCATGGCGACGAGCAGCGTCTCGTCGTGCTGCAGATCGGCGTCCATCACCGCGACATAGCCGGCCTGGCTCGCCAGCATGCCCTCGAGACAGGCGCCGGCGAGGCCGCGGCGACCGATGCGGCGGATGCAGCGCACGCGGCTGTCGTTTTCACCGAGCGCGCGGGCGACCGCGGCGGTGCCGTCGGGTGAATTATCGTCGACGAATACGACCTCCCAGTCGCAGCCGGCAAGCACGCGGGACAGCCGCTCGACCAGGATCGGAATATTGGCCCGTTCGTTGAAGGTCGGCACCACGACGGACAGTTCCGGCGCCGGCCGCACTGCCGCCGCATCGACGCGATTAGTCGTTGCAGCCGAGCCCGCCGCCGCAGTGTCAGCCATCGCCTGATCGGACAACGCCCTTCGCCCTCTGTTCGCGAGGGCACGCTACCCAACTTGGCCGGGCGCGGATAGTCGCCGGGCCCGATCGGGATGCGGAGGCAGCCTCAGTAGCGGTACTGATCCGTCTTATACGGTCCGCTGACCGGCACGCCGATATAGGTCGACTGCTTGTCGGTGAGTTTGCTCAGCTTGACGCCGATTTTTTCGAGATGCAGCCGCGCCACTTTTTCGTCGAGCGTCTTCGGCAGCACGTAGACCTTGTTCTGGTATTTGCCGGGATTGGCCCACAGTTCGATCTGCGCCAGCGTCTGGTTGGTAAACGACGACGACATCACGAAGCTCGGATGGCCCATGGCGTTGCCGAGATTGACGAGGCGTCCCTCGGACAGAAGGATGATGCGCTTTCTGTCCGGGAATTCGATCTCGTCGACCTGCGGCTTGATGTTATTCCACTTCAGATTCTTGAGTGCGTGAACCTGAATCTCGCTGTCGAAGTGGCCGATATTGCAGACCACGGCGCGGTCCTTCATCTTGCGCATGTGCTCGATGGTGATGACGTCGACGTTTCCTGTTGCCGTGACGAAAATGTCGGCGCGCGGCGCCGCCTCTTCCATGGTCACGACCTCATAGCCTTCCATCGCCGCCTGCAGCGCGCAGATCGGATCGACCTCCGACACCATCACCCGGCAGCCGGCCTGGCGCAGCGAAGCGGCGGAGCCCTTGCCGACATCGCCGAAGCCGGCGACCATCGCCACTTTGCCGGCCATCATGACGTCGGTACCGCGGCGAATGCCGTCGACCAGCGATTCGCGGCAGCCGTAGAGATTGTCGAATTTCGACTTGGTGACGCTGTCGTTGACATTGATGGCGGGGAACAACAGCCGGCCTTCCTTCTCCATCTGATAGAGCCGATGCACGCCGGTGGTGGTCTCCTCGGTGACGCCTTTGATGCTCTTGGCCAGCGCCGAATAGAACCCGGGCTTGTCTTTCAGGTGCTTTTTGATTGTCGCGAACAGCACCTCTTCCTCTTCGTTCGTTGGTTTGGCGATCACGCCGGGATTGCTCTCGGCCTGCAGGCCGAGATGGACGAGGAGCGTCGCGTCGCCGCCATCGTCGAGGATCATGTTGGGGGCCCCGCCGTCCGACCAGGCGAAGATGCGGTGGGTATAGTCCCAGTATTCTTCGAGCGATTCGCCTTTGACCGCGAACACCGGCGTGCCAGTGGCGGCGATCGCGGCCGCGGCGTGGTCCTGGGTCGAATAGATATTGCAAGAGGCCCAGCGCACGTCGGCGCCGAGCGCCGTGAGCGTCTCGATCAGCACAGCGGTCTGGATCGTCATATGCAGCGAGCCGGCGATGCGGGCGCCGCGCAGCGGCTGCAGCGGCCCGAATTCCTCACGCGTCGCCATCAGGCCGGGCATTTCGGTCTCGGCGATGGAAATTTCCTTGGCGCCCCATTCGGCGAGGCCGATGTCCTTGACGACATAATCGGCGGGGGCAGTACCGGACGGGCTCTTTGGGGAGGTGCTCATAACAGTCCTTCGGGCGGCTGGGTTTGGGCGTCTAGGTCGGCCGGCCGGCCACCTGACGTGCGGGGCCTATAGCAGGCCGGCAGGGCGGTGGCAATAAACACATAAAGATACCTTTATGTCGATATTTAAGGCCGGGTCGCCGCGATTGGCATTTTGCCAATATCGCGCGAGAGCACGAAACGCCGCTGCAATGGCGGCGTCGAAGCCGTGCTGAAATGCGGAACGTCTAAGAATGAGCCGCCGCGGTCAGCGGGGTTTGGGTGCCGCGGCAGCCTCCGGCCGCTGCGCCTGTTTGACCACGCCGGCCTGGGTCAAGGCGGTCGCGATCTGCTGCATGCGGTTGATCAAATCGACCGCCGCCGCGGGCGGCAGGACAAGCCGGCAAGCCGGGTAGCGTCGGCCGGTGATCGGCGTGTTGGCTTTGACCTCGTCGAAACGGGTGACGGCGAATTCAATGCGCAGCGTCTGGCCATCGAAAATCAGGCCGCTGATCGAATCGGCGAAAGTCTCTTCCATATCGGCGCGGTCGAGATAACGGATCGTCGCCGCTTGACGCTCGCCCGCGCCAGACGCCACCGTCGCGGCAGCGCCAGATGAATTGCCCTTTGAGGCCGTCGGTTCGGAACTCATCTTAAGTTTCTCCTGCGGTCGGTTTCGTTTGGACGATACCTTGCGTTTCGGCGCGGCTGCGGCCTTTGCCGTCTTCCTTGACCGCAGCGCTTTGATCTTAGCCATCAGCCAGGTTCAAATCGACTGCGGATCAATCGGCTTCGCCGAAGCGCGAGTCGATCAGCGCGGCCAAAGCCTCGACGACTTCAGCCGCCTGCCGGCCGGTCGCCTCGACGCTGATCGCGGTGCCGGGCGCCGCGGCAAGCATCATCAGGCCCATAATCGAAGTGCCGCCGACGCTCTCGTTGCCGCGCGTCACGCGCACCTCGGCGTCGAATTTTTCAACTGTCTGGACGAATTTGGCCGAAGCCCGCGCATGCAGGCCCTTCTTGTTGCAAATGACAAAAACGCGAACCACTGGACCCTCGGTCGCCTGCTCATCGGGCGCGAACATGCGGGTATGGGCCGGTTCGTTCATTTGCCGGTGAGAACCCGGCTGGCGATGGTGACGTATTTGCGTCCGGCCTCTTGGGCGGCGGCGACGGCTTCCGCCAGCGGACATTCGTCGCGCACTTTGGCGAGCTTGACCAACATCGGCAGATTGATGCCGGCCAGCACTTCGACCTTGGGCCGGCTCATGACCGAGATGGCAAGATTCGACGGCGTGCCACCAAACATGTCGGTCAAAATCGCGACGCCGTCGCCGGAATCGACCCGGCGCACCGCTTCGATGATGTCCTTGCGGCGCTCTTCAACGTCGTCGTCGGGGCCAATGGTGACAGCCTCGATTTGGCCTTGCGGCCCGACGACATGTTCCAACGCGGCGCGGAACTCAACAGCCAGCCGCCCGTGGGTTACAAGCACAAGACCAATCATAAAACTCCCCGCGGGCGCGTCCCGGGTGCACCGCACGAAAGGGTGCTCATCTTGACCATCCGAAGCCTCGGCGCAAGGGGCATTTTGGGCATTTTCCGAGACTTGCTGCATTGCAGTAGAAAGGCCGCCCAGCCGTCGATGCCGCAGTCGCAGTCGCAGTCGCAGTCGGAATAAAGTCTTGGACCATGATGGTTAATCAATCGCCAACCAAATGGCGCGCCGGCTTATTGTTAGGACGAAAATTGAGGGCCTAGGTCTGCGCCAACCCTAACCGTCACCAAGGCTGGTCAACTGCCAAGCCTCGTTGTGGAGCAAGTCTAACCCTCGCCCCGCTAAAGTGAGGAGCGTGAGGAGGCCGGGCAAGGCCGAAACACCCGATGTCACGGCCAGTCGCGGTAATGTGACGCCTTTAACCTCGATATTTCGCGGTTCCGGCAGTCTTTCGGCGTCGGCGGCGTCGAGGTCGACGATCAAGCCGACTACGGCGCTAGGCTCGTGCGGCAGCCGCAGGATGCCGGCGCCGCGCAACTCAATCAGGCCGGCAAGGGTTTCCGCCGGACGGACCAGGAGCCGCCCTCCGGCGCTCTCAAGATGAACCCGGTCGTCGCCAACCAGCCGCGCGAAGCGCAAGCGCCCGGCACTCGCCGCGGCGATAAGTTCGAGCGCGAGCCGCGATTTTCCAGCGCCCGATGGGCCGCGAATCAGCACCGCACGCGCACCGGCGAGCACGGCCGAAGCGTGGATGGTTGCCGACATCACATCGCCGGAAGGCGGACTATAAAACGCGCGCCGAGCACTTTCGGCGTGCCGTCGGGTTCCAGGCCGCCGGTCCTGTTCTCGACCGCGATGATGCCGCCATGGGCGTCGACGATCTGCTTGGAAATCGAAAGACCGAGACCGGAATTTTGGCCAAAGCCCTGATGCGGACGATCAGTATAGAAGCGCTCGAAGATTTTTTCGAGCGCGTCCGGCCGCACCCCCGGCCCGTCGTCGTCGACCAATATCTCGACCTGATTGCGCAGCCGCCGGCAGGTGACACGCACCGTGCCGCCGGCCGGCGAGAACGAGCGCGCATTCTCGATCAGATTGTCGACGATCTGGCCGAGCCGCGAATCGTGCCCGGGCACCTGGAAGGAGCGCGCGCCGCCACCTTCGAACCGCAGCGTGACATTGACGCCGTCGTCGCGCTTGACCTCGTTCGCCACCGCCACCAGCGTGCCGAGAAGCTTCGCAAGATCGACCGGAGCCGCCTCCTGGCGCTGCAAGTCGGCGTCGAGCCGGCTGGCATCGGAAATGTCGGAGATCAGGCGGTCGAGGCGGCGCACATCGTGCTGGATAATGTTGAGCAGGCGCGCGCGGCTTTCGTCGGTCTTGGCGACCGGCAGCGTCTCCACCGCCGAGCGCAGCGAAGTCAGCGGATTTTTCAGTTCATGCGCGACGTCGGCAGCGAAGCTTTCGATCGCTTCGATGCGGCTGTAAAGCGCGCTGGTCATATCGCGCAGCGTGCCGGACAAATGGCCGATCTCGTCGCGGCGGCGGGTGAAGTCGGGGATTTCGACTCGCGAGCGGATGCGCCGGCGCACGCTTTCGGCGGCGTCCGCCAGCCGCCGCACCGGCTCGGCGATGGTGCCGGCCAGAAGGATCGAAAGCACCACCATGACCGCGGCGGCGACCAAAAATACTTTCATGATGGCAAGCCGCTCGGCCTCCACCATGTCGTCGATGTCGGCGCCCTGCGTCGACAACATCAGCGCACCGCGGACGGCGCGGAAGCGCTGCACCGGCACCGCGACCGAGACGATGACGTCGCCGCGCTCGTTGATGCGCACCATGCTCGCATCCTGACCGTTCAGCGCTTGGGCCACTTCCGAATAGCCCCTGCCGTTATCGGCGCCGAGCTCGCGATAAATCGGCAGGTCACCGCGGCCGAGCCAGCGGCGCACCGCGACAAAAGCGCGTTCGAACAGGCCCGGCTTCTCGGCGGTCGGCGGCGGCAGATCGTAGCGCAGCACGTCGCCACGGCCGAACAGATTGCGGCTGTCGACCAACAGCACGCCGTCGCGGTCATAGATGCGAGCCCGCGTTTTGGTCGGCGAAACCAGCCGCCGCAAAATCGGCGCCACCCGCTCCGGATTGATCGGGAAATCGATGCCGTAGAGCGCGTCCTCGTTGGGGCCGTAGCTCTCGCCCGGATGCAGATTGAGGAGCTTGTCGGGATCGAGCGTGATCGAGGAATCGGTCTCCACCGTCGCCGAAGACGCGATCGCGCCGGCGATGATCTCGCCCTGCACTTGCAGGCTCTGGATGCGTGCGTCGATCAGGCCGGCGCGGAACTGCGACAGGAAGATGATGCCGATCGAGAGCGCGACGAGACCCGTGAGGTTGAGAACGACGATGCGCCGCGTCAGGCTCGAGAAGCTTTGGGTGATGAAGAATTGCCAGGCGCGCCGCAGCCAATCGTCGAGCCGCGCCACACCGCGCGGCTGGGCGCGCACCTGTGCCTCGTCGAGACCGTCGCCAGACGCGTGGGTCTCGGCTTGGATCTCGGCCTGGTTATCGACTTGAGGTTCGCCCTCTGCCGATGCGCTTGTTTTTACGGTTCGATCGAGCACGTGGTCTGCCGGGGTTTTCGGTCATGCCCCGCCCGCTCGGGCGCAGGCATGCACGCCATTACTACCGCAGGTCAGCCGCCCAGTCAGCGGCCATGGTCAGGGAACTAGGGTTCTCGGCCATGGCGTCGCGCGCATCATGCGCGCTTATTCTTTGAAACGGTAACCGACGCCGTAAAGGGTCTCGATCATGTCGAAGTCGTTGTCGCTCGCCTTGAACTTCTTGCGCAGCCGCTTGATGTGGCTGTCGATGGTGCGATCGTCGACATAGACCTGATCGTCATAGGCCGCGTCCATCAGGGCGTTGCGGCTTTTCACCACGCCCGGCCGGCTCGCCAAGGCTTGCAGGATCAGAAATTCGGTGACGGTGAGCGTTACCGGCTCGTTCTTCCAAGTGCAGGTGTGACGCTCCGGATCCATGCGCAAAAGGCCGCGCTCCAAAACCTTGCTGTCGGCTTCCTTCGGCGTGATGCCGTCCTTGGGCGAGGCGCGGCGCAGCACGGCTTTGACGCGTTCGACCAGAAGCCGCTGCGAAAACGGTTTGCGGATGAAATCGTCGGCCCCCATCTTCAGGCCAAACAATTCGTCGATTTCCTCGTCCTTCGAGGTGAGAAAGATCACCGGCAGGTCGGATTTCTGGCGCAACCGCCGCAATGTCTCCATGCCGTCCATGCGCGGCATTTTGATATCGAGGATGGCGAGGTCGGGCGGCGTGGTCTTGAAACCGTCGAGCGCCGAGGCACCATCGGTATAAGTGGTGATCCGGTACCCTTCAGCCTCCAGCGCGATCGACACCGAGGTCAGGATATTGCGGTCATCGTCGACGAGAGCGATTGTCGGCATGGGCGGCCTTTGTAACATGAGTCGGCCGCAAGCTTCACCAGCCCCGGCCCCATAAGCCTTTGAATCCCCATGTGGGGGCGGAAGTGTGACGGCACAAGGCAAAATCGGGGCAATCGCCGCGGCATCGGTTAATGTCGGCAGGCGCCTAGGCCCCGAAAAACGTGCCGCCGGAGGACCATCATGACCGACGCCGACAAAAGTCCGTTCCCGCTGCCAGGCGCGATGCCGGACCGATTGCCCGAAAACGCTCAAGGCCCGGCGGACTTCGATCCCAAGTCGGTCGCCAAGACGCTGTTGCGAGCGACGCGGGCGGGCGCGCTCGCGACCCTCGATCGCAACACCGGTCATCCCTTCGCATCGCTGGTCAATATCGCGACCGATAGCGACGGCTCGCCCTTGATCCTGGTTTCCCGGCTCGCCACCCATACCGCCAATCTCGAAGCCGACACCCGCGCCTCGGTCCTGCTCACGACCGCCGGCAAAGGCGATCCGCTGGCGCATCCGCGGCTGACCGTTCTCGGCAGCTTTGCCCACGTCGCGCGCGAGGATCGAACGGAAGCGCGCCTGCGGCGGCGCTTTCTCGCCCGGCACCCGAAATCGGAGCTTTATGCCGGTTTCGCCGATTTCGCGTTCTGGAAGCTTAATCCGGTGTCCGCCCATCTCAACGGCGGCTTTGCCCGCGCCGCCGATCTGAAAGCCGGAGACGTGATGACCGATGTCTCGGGAGCGGACGATTTGATCGAGGCCGAGACGAGCGCGGTCGCGCACATGAATTCGGACCATGCCGACGCAGTGCGGCTCTACGCCACGAAACTTCTGGGTGCGCCGGACCAAGCCTGGCGCCTCACCGGACTCGATCCGGACGGCCTCGACCTTGCTTGCGGCGACGCGACATTGCGGCTTGCGTTCCCACAGCGTGTGACCAATGCCCAGCAATTACGCGAGGTGGTTGTGGATCTGGCCGCCAGGGCGAGGGCCGCTTAAAGCAGAGCCCGACAAGTGCGTCTCTGTGCTAAATGGGGAGCCCCAAGCGAACCTCATTTCGCTGCAGTGCAGCAGTGGAACCTAGTTGTTATTCTAGGTTAGCTTTGACGAGGCTGCAGTCTTGGCAGACGTCGGGATGCTCGATATAGGGTCGCACCTGCCGGAAGGCGGGGCAGTTCGCGACCGCATAACGGCATTCACGGTCGCCGTGGCGAACCGGATTTTGGGGTCAGGTGGCGGAGGCAAGCGTGCAGGAATCGGGTGTCAGGAACGGCGCGTACGGCGCCGACAAGTTCGGCTTCAAAAATCTCTCCGGTGTCAATTGGAATCTGCCCGACTCGATTTTAGTCGAGCATGCGATCAAGAACGGCGAAGGTTCGCTGGTCCAGGGCGGCGCGTTTTGCGCCGAGACCGGCGTGCATACCGGCCGCAGCCCGAAGGACAAGCACACCGTCGTCGACGCGATCACCGAGAACACCGTGTGGTGGGACGGCAACCGCAAGCTCAGCCAGGCCAATTTTCAGCTGCTCTATGACGACATGATCGCGCATGCGCGCGGCAAAACGCTGTACGCCCAGGACCTCTATGGCGGCGCCGATCCAAGCTACCGGATAAAAACGCGGGTCTTCACCGAACTCGCCTGGCACTCGCTGTTCATCCGTCAATTGCTGATCCGTCCCAACGTTTTCGAACTCGCCGACTTCGTCCCCGACCTCACCATCGTCGATCTGCCGACGTTCAAGGCCGACCCCGCGCGTCACGGCGTGCGCACCGACACCGTCATC
>Ga0187887_10004425_pt1 | contig 10500 bp, 8 predicted proteins | sample June2016WEW_7_10_FD_132977 | JGI IMG/M metagenome (GOLD analysis project Ga0187887, IMG submission 132977) | Peatland microbial communities from SPRUCE experiment site at the Marcell Experimental Forest, Minnesota, USA - June2016WEW_7_10 | ecosystem: Environmental > Terrestrial > Soil > Wetlands... | reverse complement strand
GAGGTTTTCGCTCGCGCGCGGGGCCATGCCCGCATTCTCAGCTAGTGCCGCAGCAGGCTACTTTTGCCCAGTGTGGTGAGCGCTTGCTCAGCGCGGTAGCTGTCCGGCGTGGTTGACGAAGGCACGCTGCAAGACGGCGGCTATGCCGTTGGTTGTGCCGCCGGCGATGTTGATATCGCGCTCGCCGAGGTACTGGAGGGTCTGCTTGCTGAAGATCCACTCGCTTCGCACGCCCTGGGAGGTCATGGCCACCGCGACGCCGTGACGGCCGATCGCGTCCGTCGTGTCCACGACCACGGTTACGCCAGGGATCAGGGCGGCCGTCCGGTACAGTGCGGCGCTGACTTGTGGTGGTGTGATCGCCTCGCGCAGCAGGTCGCCGATGGTGGTGAACGCTTCCTCCGGGCGTGGCTGTTGCCCTTGCATCTCGCGCTCGATGAGGCTGAGCAGGGCATGCGGGTCGGTGGGCAGCGACTGCAGGAACCGATAGGTGGGGTCGTTCACGCTGCCCCGGTCGGGGCACTGGGCGCCGGGGCTGTCGGCGAGCGGGGTGTTCTGGCCGTACTCGCGGAGCAGGCCCGTCACGCACAGGCTGGACACCGACTGCCAGATCTGCCGTTGGTGCGGCTTGTCCAGGACGCAGTTGTTACCGGACCCGCCGTTGCAGGTCTGGTAGGCCACCCAGCTCTTGATGTACCAGAACTGGCTGTCGCGCACCCGCGGGCCCGGCTGCTGGGCGGCGGCGGTGGCGATCTTGGCCAGCAGCCGCATGGCGGCGGGCGAGGCGCTGGAAGAGTTCCCGGGCAGGACGGCCAGCGCGATGGCGGCTGCGGCCACGGCGGCGGCCCCAGCGGCGGCGATGATGATCGCCGGCTTGCGGCGGCGGCGCGGGGCGGGCCTGCCTGCCGGTGGACTGCCGGCCGGGCGGAGTTCACTGATCAGGTGCTCCTTGAGGGCCTGCTGGCGGTCGGCCGGGAGGTCCCTTTCGGCCGGGGCTGGGAGCAGCCGGGCCAGTTCGGCCATGTCCCTGCCGCGGGTGCCGTTGGCATTCATCAGGGTCCCTCCGGTGTCGGCCGGGCCGCGTTCTCACGGTCATCCGGTACCTGTTCACGGCCGTCCGCCGGTTCCCCGCCAGGGGGCCCCAGCTTCCTGAGCTTGCGGCGTGCCCGCGACAGCCGGGACCGCACAGTGCCGACCGGCACGCCAAGCGCTTCCGCGGCCGACGCGTAATCCAGCCCAGACCAGACGCACAGCGCGATGAGCTGACGCTCGCCGCCGCGAAGCGCGGCCAGCGCCTTCGCGACCTCGCGTAGCTGAGCCGTGTCGTCCAGCCGCCCGGCTAGTTCGTCGGCGAAATCGGGCACCACGGGCGGCGGTGGAAGCCTGCTCATCGCCGCCTGGTGGCGGCGCGACGCTCTGGCCAGGTTGCGGGATACATTCACCGCGATGCCCAGCAGCCACGGCCGCAGCGACTCACCGCCGGGCTCGATTCTGCCGCGCTTTCGCCAGGCTTCCAGGAACGTGAGCGAGACCACCTCCTCGGCGGCAGACCAGTTCGCCGTCAGCCGGAAGCCCAGGTTGTAGACCGCGCGGGCGTACTCGTCGAAGAGCACGCCGAACGCATCGGAATCCCCGGCGCGGACACGTGCGCGCAGATCCGGCTCCATACACTTCACTGTCCGCTCGTCCCCTTGCGGTTCCAGTTGCCCCGGACTGAGACGGGCAGGTTCGGGCCACATGGTCAGGGGCCGCCAATTGGCCCTGGCAGACCCCTAGCCTCTGGCGAGTCCAAGCCGAGCCTCAACCGATACCTACGCCGGGGCCGTCCTGCGAACGGGCGATTCATCGGTCACCCCACCCTCGCCCTTGACACCGCCTGCACCCTCCTACCTCGCAGACGTCGGTGACCACACCCCGTAGCGGTACGCACCCCCTTCGAGGACTTATGCCGGCCTGCACTAGCCCGCCGGGCTTTCCCCGGCAGGTTCCGCGCTCGCGGGGGTCGCGGCGGTGCTGGGCGCGTCGTTGCGGCCGAGGAAGACCGCGCTGGCGATGAGGCAGGCGAACGCCGCGATCTGCGCCACGCCCCGGATGCCGTGCGGCAGGGTCTCGCCGAACAGGACGAAACCGGCCACGATGGGCACCGCGTTCGTCACCATCGTGGCCGTGCCTGCCGCGGTCAGTGCGTCACCCTTCTGGTAGCCCGACTGCAGGACGCTGGTCCCGATCCCGTACCCGATGATGAGCGTGACCAGGGCCAGCAGCCACGCCCCGCCGTACCCGATGAGCTTCGCGGAGATGTCGCCGATCGAGAACAGCAGGCCGGTCGCGAGGCCGAGCGAGGCGGCCCGGCCGAAATCTATGGGGATGGCGATGAGAAACGCCGCGCCGGCGCCGCACGCCGCGAACCAGATGATGATGCCGAAGACCGGCGGGCGGTGCTGGGTAGGCTCCGCGCCGGCGATCGAGAGCCCCAGCAGGACCAGCCCGGCCAGGGCGAGGATGACAGCCATCTGCTCCCGCCGGGCCAGCCGGGACGGATGCCCGCGCGCCGTCACGAACGCCAGGACCGCGACTCCAGAAGCGGTGACCGACTGCACGAGTGCCAGCGGCGCGAGCCGCAGCGCCGCCACGTACATGAGCCAGCCCGCGGTCTCGGTCCCGAACGCCTTGAGCCAGCGGCGGTCGTCGATCAGCATCTGGACCGACCGGAACGGGCGGCGCGGCGAAAGCGGTGGCAGCGCCGCGGCCGCATCGTGCTCGAATGAGTAGGCCGTGTTAGTCACGATCGCCGAGGCGAACGCGAGCACCAGCCCTATCCACGCCTGAAGCGGCACTTTGCGGACATACCCACTGGTCAAGGCGGCAATCGATGACAGGCCTCGGTAAGTGAGGATCGTCCGGACGGCTGACGAGTGAAACCGGTCTAAACCGGGCGATCATCTCCCCCGTGATGCCCATCGGTGGAAGTCAGCCGATGGGATCCCTGGCCATCGACCTGGCCCTGTGCGGCCTGGCGGCGGCGTGGATGCTGTGGATGTTCACCCTGCATCCCGGGTGACGGGTCCGCCGGCGGGTGATGGCGGTGTTCTTCATCGTGTTCATCGCGATCATGGCGGCACTGGTGATCAGGGATCCCTGGTTCGGGTTCCTCACGCCCGCCGGATACCTGTACGCGTTCGCCGTCCTGCCGTGGCCATGGCGGCTGCCCGGCGTCGCCGCGGTGGCCGTCGTGGCGGCCACCTCCCAGACTTCCGGTGTGGACCGGGCCAGCCCGTTCGGCATCATCGTGTACGCCGCCGTCCTCTCCGTCAACGTGATCCCCCTGTGCGCCCTGGCCTGGATGGACTGGAGCAACGACACCCACGCCGCGCAGCGGGAGCAGGCCCTCGCCGAGGTGCGCGAGGCCAACCAGCGGCTCGAGGCGACGCTGGCCGAGAACGCAGGCCTGCACGAGCAGCTGCTGACCCAGGCCCGGGAGGCCGGCGTCCTCCACGAGCGGCAGCGGATGGCAGGGGAGATCCACGACACGCTGGCCCAGGGCCTCACCGGGATCATCACCCAGCTGCACGCAGCTGGGGGCCGGAAAAACGCTCAGCTGGTAAAGAGGCGGAGGCGGTGCGCGGTGGCGGCCGCCTCGCCGCGGCTGGTCACGCCCAGCTTGCCGAGGATGTTGGACACGTGCACGCTGGCGGTCTTCACGGAGATGAACAGCTCGCTGGCGATCTCCCGGTTGCTGTGGCCGGCCGCGAGGAGCCGTAGCACGTCGTACTCGCGGGCCGTGAGCCCCAGCGCGGGTTCGGGACCCGTCGGGTGGGCGGGGCTGCCAGCCCCGGCCGGCTGATCTCCCGGCGCGTCCCCGGGGCTGAGCGAGATCCGGGCCCGCCGGGCGACCAGGGCGATGTCTCTGCTCAGCGGCAAGGCGCCCAGCTCCTGGGCCAGCGTGCTGGCCCGGCGCAGCTGGGTCCCGCCAGCGTTGCGGTCGGCGGCGCTGAACGCCGCCTCGGCCACCCGGAGGAGCGTGGCGGCGAGCGGGTAGGGCTGGCCCACAGCCTCCCAGGCCTGCGCCGCATCGTCCCAGGCGGCCCGGATGCCGCCAGCGTCCGCCGCGTGGACCGGCCCGGGGCCGGGGGCTGCACTGCGGACGACGCCGGGGTCCGGGGCGCGGGCCGGCCCGGGGCCAGCGGGGAAGACGTCTGCGCTCATCACCTCGGCGGCGAAGGTCAGCTGGTGAGCCCGCTGTGCCAGCCCTTCCGCGGCCAGCTTGCCGGCCGTGGTGCGCAGCCGGTCGCGCAGCGCCCGCGCCCGGGCCAGCAGCGCCCGGTCGCCGGCCGTGGCCGCGGGCGCGCACGCCCGGGCCCCCGCCACCAGCAGTGGCCACGCGTAGCGGGAACTGTGCAGCAGATCAAAGCGGTCGAGCGCATCCTCGGCCACCGCCAGGGCGTCCGCGGGCCTGTCCTGCGCCAGCCGCAGCTCGGTTTCCAGGCGGGCCAGGGGCAGCTGGTGCTCGTCCTTGTACCGGGCGCGGTCGAGCACGCCCCTGATCGAGGACACCCAGTCGGCCGCCGTGGCCAGGTCGCCGCGGGCGAGGGCCATGTCACCCGACAGCCGCCACAACGAGGATCTGCTCAGCCGCGGCGGGAGGAGCTGGAGCGCCCGCTCGATGACCTCTCCGGCCTCGTCGTACCGGCCCAGCGACACCAGCGGCTCGGCCAGGTTGACGGCCAGCACAGCACCCGAGGTCCGGGCCAGCCCATAGTCCCGGGCGTCCGCGATCCCGGCCCGGGCCACCGCCGCGGCCCGTTCGTGCTGGCCCAGGCCTTCCAGCATGTCGGACTCGGTGATGGCCGCTCGCAGCAGCGGCTGGTAGGCGTTGGCCCGGACGGCGACGGCCCGGGCCTCGGCGAGCAACGCCCAGGCCCGCTCCATGTTTCCGGTGAGCGGCTCGGCGCAGGCCAGGGTGATCAGCGCGGCCGCCTCGGTGGCCGGGTCGCCCGCCTGCCGCGCCACGGCCACGGCCTCCTCGGCGTGCGCGCGGAACTCGGCGTGGTCCCAGCCACCCGGCCGGTGATGGATATCGTGGGCCATCGCTTCGAGCACCCGGGCCCGGGCCGGGGTCGGCGGGTCGGCCGGGACCAGCCGGGCTGCTTCCCGCAGATCAGCGGGGTAGTCCTCGCGGCCGAGCAGGTACGACAAGTGGCCGCGGGTCTCCAGCAGGAGCGCGGCCCGGACCGGGTCCGCCTCGATGTCGATCTGCCGCAGGGCGGCCTTGGCGAACGTCATCCCGCGGTCGAACTCCCCGGCCAGCTCGGCGGCCCGCGCGGCGGTTTCCAGGACCTCCAGATGGCCGGTGCCGATGCGCTGCTCCGCGTCGGGGACCTGCTCCCACAGCTCCAGCACGCGGGACAGCATCGCGAGCTGCTCGGCGTGGGCCAGCACGTGGCCGGACTCCGCGGCGGCCTGCCACGCGCTGGCCAGCGCCCGGGTCAGGTCGTGGGCCGCGTACCAGTGATGAGCCTGCTCGGCAGCGGCGCGGCCCGGCGGGACCAGCGCCGGATCCGCGCTGATGGCCTCCGCGAACCGGCTGTGCAGCTGGCCGCCCTCGCCGGGCAGCAGCTCGTCGTGCATCGCCTCGCGGATCAGCGCGTGCCGGAACACGAAGCCGTCGGCGTCGGTCAGCAGCACGTTGCCGGCCACCGCGGGCCGCAGCGCCCGGGCCAGCCCGGCGTGGTCCTGCCCGGTGACCGCGGCCAGCAGTGCGTACCCGACCCGCTCGCCGGCCGCGCTCGCCACCCGGACCAGCTCCTGGGTGTCCTCCGGCAGCCGCCGCACCCCGGCCACCAGCAGGTCCCGCAGCGACTCGGGCAGGCCGGAACCCAGCTCGCCCTCGCCGAGTAGCGCCTCCACGAACAGCGGGTTGCCCTCGGTTCGCCGGTACACGGCCTCCAGCAGGTCCTCCCCGGGCTCGTGGTCGGCGAGCCGGGCCACGAGCTCACCCGTGTCCGGGCGGGACAGCCGGCCGAGTTCCATCCGGGTGACCCAGCTGACACGATCGAGCTCGGCGAGCAGCGGCCGCAGCGGATGGGAGCGGTGCAGCTCGTCGGACCGGTAGATCACGATGACCAGCAGGCCATCGAGGGCCTGCTGGTTACGGATCAGGAAGGCCAGCAGATCCCGGGTCGAGCGGTCGGCCCAGTGCGCGTCCTCGATGACCAGGACCACCGGGCCGGCGTCGGCCAGCTGCTCGAGCAGAGCGAGCATCTGCTCGAACAGCCGGGCCCGTGCCTCAGCCGCGTCCCCGGTCCCGGCCATTTCACCGAACTCCGGGAGGAGCCGGGCCAGTTCCCTGGTCGCGCCGCCGGGCAGCAGTGCCGCGATGCCGTCCGTGCCCAGATCACGCACCAGCTCACGCAGCATCGAGGTGAACGGGGCAAACGGCAGGCCGTCCACGCCCAGCTCCAGGCAGCCCCCGGCCAGCACCCGCGCGCCTTGACCGCGGGCCCGCTCCGCGAACTCATTGACCAGGCGGGACTTGCCGACCCCCGCCTCGCCGCCGACCAGGACCGCGGACGGGTTGCCCCTGCCCGCCTCTCCAAGCGCCGTATCCAGCGCGGAAAGCTGCCCGGACCGCCCGACCAGGACTGGGCTCGATATCCGCATCGCCACACCACCAAGCATGCCAGCCGTCACCTGCCACGGCGACGCGCGCGCCGGGCGGCCGGGCATTGCGGGGGAGCGCTGGGGCTCCCCCGCCGGCTAACGTGCAACGCAGAATCTCGCATTACGTTCCGCCCCGGAGAACCAGATGAGCCTGCCTCCCCGTCAGCAGCAGATTCTGGATCAGATCGAGCAGGTTCTCCAGGCGGCTGATCCCCGGCTGAAATCGATGTTCGCGGCCTTCGCCCGCCTGGCGCCGCGGGACGCCGTGCCGGGCACGGCGGTCGTCGCCCGCCGGTCGGCGCGGCGGACGGTGGTCATCTGCCTCATGGTGCTCAGCCTGCTGGGCGTGCTCATGCTCAGCATCCTGGCCACCAAGGACGTCTGCCCGGGGCTGTCGTCGGATCAGGCTGTCGTCAGCGCCGCGGTGCGGTACGCCGCCTGCAGCAAGAGCACCGACGCCTGGAGCCGGGGCGCCCGCTGAACGCCGGCCTGCCGCGCGGCGGCGGGCTCACGGCCGCCCGGCGGGCCAGGCCGTCGGGCTGTCAGGCCGCGTACTTCATCACCAGGTCGCCGACGCGGGGGAGCGCAGCCTGGATGTGCTTCACGGCTTGGCCGCGGACGCTGCCGTAGGCCCGCAGAACCGTGGGCCGGCCGGAACCCGCGGCCCGGGCGTCAGACACCGACAGCAGGGCCTCGGACACCTCGTCGCCGCGCTTGGCCAGGTAGTCACCGAACTCGGAGCCCCCCGACGAGGTGAAGTCCGCCCAGAACGGATCCAGGCTGGCCACCATGTCCGGGAGCAGTACCCCGACCATGTGCCGGACGTGGCCCGGCATGAAGGTGTTCACCGCCTTGTAAGCCAGCTTGACCGCGGTCCCGGAGATCCCGGACTTGTCCGCGAGCTCCTGCTCGATCAGCGTGAAGCAGTCGGCTGTCACCTGCGGCTGGGTCTGCGGTGCGAGCAGGATCTCCTGAAGCGTGGCTGCCATGGGTATGTTCGTCCTCCCCTGTGCTGGGCCCGGTTTGCTGGACTGGCCCCAGTGATCCTGCCTGACTGCCGCAAATGCGCGGTCCGTCACTAGACGGCGAGCACCCCCCGATGGTTTACGGGCGCCGGCTCAACAACTGCTACCGCGACTGCGCCCAGTCCAACGCCCGGCAGCTCGCGGCCCTGCTCAGAGCCTGACGGCCGGTTAGGCCGCTGCAGTGCAGGGGCATGACCTGGTCATGCCGCCACGCTGGGCGGCCCGGTGGTTCCACGCCGGGCGCCCTGACACGAGTGCCGGATCCCGGGGGGCCGGAGAGGCTCCCTCGCCCGTGACGATCACAAGAGGTGCCGGGCCCCCGGGGCCGGACATCCCCGGCGACTTCGCGGGCCTGAGCTTCGAGGTGGGGCCGCTGAATCCCGGCAACGCCGGCGTCCGCGGCTACCTGTTCAGCGCGGAGAACGACTCGCTCGTCACCCTGTTCCGCTCTCTGGGCCTGCGTAACCTGCGGGTCGGCGGCGGCTCGGTGGACCAGCGCATCCCGGTCGGCACCGGTTCCGACGGGTTTCGCGGGATAGATAACTTGTTTGCCTTTGCCGCCAAGGCCGGGGTGAAAGTCATTTACACGTTCCGCCTGCTCAACCCGGCCGCGGCACCCGTGGCAGACCTGAAATCGGTCAATGCGGACGCTGCCGGGTACATCTGGGGCCGGTACCGGGAGCACCTGGCCAGCTTCGCGATCGGGAACGAGCCGGACTGGCACGATTTCCACTCCTACGCGGGCCGTCCGCGCGACCCGGCGATCTACGAGGAGGTCTCCGGGGTGCCGGGGAGCGCGTACGCGTCGTTCCTGGCCACCTGGCGCAGCTTCGCGGACGCGGTCCGGGAGGCGGCGCCCGGGGCGCCCCTGAGCGGCCCGGACACCGGCGCGTACAGCGCGATGACCTGGACTCCCGACCCGCGCCGGGGCGTGTCCTGGACGCAGCGGTTCGCCGGCGACGAACAGGACCCGGAGCGGATCGCGGACCTCACGCAGCATTACTACGTGGGTGGCGGCCCGGGGAAGACCTCCGCCGCTCAGGCGATCAGCAACATGCTGTCGCCCGAGTGGGTGCACGGCACCGCGCCCGGATCGCAGCCCCGGGGGACCACGTACACGCCCTACCCGTGGTTCTACGAGAACCATCTCGCCCCGGTGGCCGCGGCCGGGCGGCGCTACCGGCTCACCGAGGCGAACGACTACCTCGGCGGGGTCCCGGGCGCCAGCAACGGGTTCGCCTCGGCGCTGTGGACGCTGGATTTCCTGCACTGGTGGGCGGCCCACGGCGCCGGGGGCGTCAATTTCCACAACAAGCAGTGGCTCGACACCGACACGATCGTGCCGGACCCGGCCGCCGCCGGCCGCTACGCGACGACCCCGAAGGGGTACGGCATCAAGGCATTCACCCTGGGTTCGGCCGGGCAGGCCAGGCCCGTGGAGATCGGGAACACCGGCGGCATCAACCTGACCGCCTACTGGGTCAGCGGAGACGGCGGGGACTACGTCACCGTCATCAACAAGACCCAGGGGGCGGAGGCTGTGGATGCCGCCGTCGCCATCGCACCGCCCGGACCGGGGCGCCACGGCGCGGAGGCCATGGTGCTCGCCGGCGGGGGACCGGGGGATGCCACCGGGACCACGGTCACGCTCGGCGGCGCGGCCCTCACCGGCGACAGCCCCCGGGACGGTGAGTGGAGCGCGCTGCCCGCCGATCCCGGTGCCGGAATCAGCGTGACCGTCCCGGCTGCCACCGCCGCCGTGGTCAGGATCCGCCCCGCGGGCTAACGGCGGTGCGTAGCCGCGAGCACCTCGCGGGCCGCCCGCTCGCCCGACCGCAGCGCTCCTTCCATCAGGCCGGCCCAGTCGCCCGCGGTGTGCTCGCCGGCGAAGTGGACCCGGCCGGCCGGGGTGGCCAGCACCTCGTCGTCACCCTCGGCCATGGCGATCGTTAGGGCGGAATACGACTCACCGGCCCAGGGGTCGTCGTTCCAGGTGGTGAGCAGGGCCCGGCCGGTGTCCAGGGCCAGCTCGCGGCGGAGGGTGGCGACCCGGGACGCCCAGGCCGCTGGCCCGCCGGAGACGGCCAGGGCGGCCAGGCCCTCCTCGGTACCGCCGAAGGCGTGCACGACCGGCTGGACCTGGCCCGTCGCGTCGGCCGCGGTCCAGCTCCAGAACTTCCCCGGCACGCTCTGCACGGCGGAGGGAACCGCCGCGCGGGTGAGCGGCACGTGGAGCTTGGCGTTGTGGGCCAGGCCCGCGCGCTGCCATGCGCGCCGGGCCTGGCCGGGTACCGGCGGTGCGAACCTGAGGCCGCGCAGGACGGCCATGGGGACCGCCACGATCGCCGCATCGCCCGCGGCCTCGCCGTCATCCGTGATGACCCGCACACCCGCGTGATCATGCTGGATGGACCGCACCGGGCTGTTCAGCCTCACCGAGGTCCCCAGGCGCCTGGCCAGTTCCTGTGCCACCCGCTGGTTACCGCCGGCCACCCGCCAGGACGGCCGGCGCTCGAACCCCGCGGTGACGTCGCTTACCGCCGCGGCGGCGAGCACGCCAGCGCCGACGCCGTTGGTGACCTCGACGCGCGACAGGTACGCGGCCAGAGCCGGGGTGCCCTCCCAGCCCGCCACCACCTCCGCCAGCGACGTGCCCGGCGCCGCCGTGGCCGCAGCGGCCGCCACCGCGGCCGCGCAGCGGGCCACGCCCTCGCCCGTGGCCTGGGCCGTGGCCACAGGCCCGCCGCGGTACTCCCGCTGGTAGTACGACATGGCCGTGTCCGCCAGGCCCAGGCCCAGGTCGTCCAGCACCGTC
>Ga0187887_10004424_pt1 | contig 10501 bp, 10 predicted proteins | sample June2016WEW_7_10_FD_132977 | JGI IMG/M metagenome (GOLD analysis project Ga0187887, IMG submission 132977) | Peatland microbial communities from SPRUCE experiment site at the Marcell Experimental Forest, Minnesota, USA - June2016WEW_7_10 | ecosystem: Environmental > Terrestrial > Soil >... | reverse complement strand
GCCAGCAGCGCCGTGTTTACCATCGGTGTGGCCGGTTCGTTTACGGTGAAAACCACTGGCTATCCGTATCCCAGCCTCACGGCATCGGGCCATATTCCAACCGGCCTGACGTTCGTGGACAACGGGAACGGGACGGGGACATTGTCCGGGACTCCGCAGATATTTGTAGGAGGCGATTTCCCGATTACCATCACGGCGAAGAATGGAGTAGGTTCGCCGGTGACCGAGACCTTCATCATTATTGTGCAGCAGGCGCCTTCGTTCACCAGCGCGAACAGCGCGACCTTCGCGTATGGGGTGACAAATTCGTTCACGGTGACCACGGCGGCATTCCCGGCGGCGAGCATGGTGGAAGCTGGGGGATTGCCTCCGGGAGTTACGTTCGTAGACAACCATAACGGGACGGCTGTGCTTTCGGGGATTCCAAGTGCGGGTGGAAGCTTCCCGCTGGTGCTGACCGCAACCAATGTGGTGAGCACGTCGCAGCAGAACTTTACGCTCAATGTTTCGGGGCTCGATGTTTCACCCCAGAATCTGGCGTTTGGGACGTTGTATCTGAACGGAACGTCCACCATGACGGTGACGGTGACAAACGTGGGCCCATCGACGGTGACGATCACGGGCGACAGCATCACGCTGGGGACGGCCAATGCGGCGACCTACAAAGCCACGAGCCATTGCGGGAGTCCTTTGAAACCGGGAAAGAGTTGCACGTTCTCGGTCACATTTCTGGCGAACCTGGAGGGCACGCTGACGGCGACGATGTACATCATGGACAATGGATTGGGCACGCCGCAACAGGTCAACCTGACAGGCAACGTGATCGATCCGGGAGCGCAGTTCAGTCCGACCAAGCTGGCCTTTGGTACGCAAGCAGTTGGCAGCAGCAAGACCTCGCCCGTACAGCTGACGAACAGTGGTCAAACGCCGCTGGACATCAGCAGCATCTCCATCGGTGGAACGGACGCGGAAGACTTCTCGCAAACGAACAACTGTCCGGCGATCCTGTCGGCGACGATGAGTTGCACGATCTCAGTGACGTTTGATCCGACGGCAAAGGGAGCACGTGTGGGCACGCTGATCGTGACGGACAACGTGTCGGGCGGGCAAAGCACGGTCGCGCTGTCGGGGACGGGACACTAAGGAGAACAACGAGGGGGCGGAAGAAACTCGTGACAATGCAAAGCATAGCTCACGTTGTAACTTCCCCAGCTTTCGTCGAACGCGATCAGCGACCGCGCGCGTTGCAGGTGCCAAAAGAGCGTTGATCCACTTGGGGACGTCAGTGATTACGGAAGGGTTGCAATGGCAGGATTACCAGAGTGGACAGATTCGAGTTGCCCGCGCGATTTGGGAAGGCCACGTCAATGATCCCAAGACCGGCGGTAGCAAAGGCGCCGTGCTAGTGATCAAGCAAGTGGCAGAAAGATTGGAATTTCACCGACTACGGTGTGGGAATCACACCAGTGGACCAATGTTTCGCGAAAGTTTGCGAGTTGCGTTACCAGAACCGGGGCCTGTTGCGGGAAGGAGAAAATGGGGAGAATCAGAATTGACGCGAGTGCCTCGATCACAAACAGAAAGAGGCGTGCGAAACAGGTACGGGCCATTATAGGAACCTTCCGGTGTAACTAGTTCAGGTAGAAAAGGGCCCGGTTCGGCCCGCTGATCAGAGAGGGATTCTCCTAGGCCCGACAAACAAGCAATTATCCTACCCGACACCGCCCAACGGCAAATGGCACCCAAGGGGGATTCCAGAGGCTTCTGCAACGATGGGCATCACCGGCGCGGGGTTATCGCGGCCGGGTCGCTCTCGCGACAACAGTCTTTTTGAACCCACATTCCCATCCACGACGAGGCGCGCTTCAGAGGATTTGTCAGCAACTCATGAGAATATCTGGCAACGAAGTGGCAACGCGTTCCCGGCGGGGCAGTAGCGTGTTGTTGTTCAACGAGATGTGTTTTCAGTTGGATAGAGTGGAGGCCCCGGGCGGAGTCGAACCGCCGACCAACGGTTTAGGAAACCGCTGCTCTATCCAACTGAGCTACGGGGCCAAATAACTAAGTACAAAAAACTTACATTAAGTTCTCAGAGTGAGACATTACACAAGCGTTCCACAGTTCGCCCATCATTAGTGGACAAATAGAAAATAGGCGCAATACTGGCGATAACGCACATTTGTCGTAGCGAACAAGTGGCGAAAGCGTACCCACTATCGTGCTCACAGTTCCCATATTCGAACGGTAACCTGCCTTTCAAAATGACTGCAAAACGTACCCCAGCCTACTTGAGTCAGGGTCTGCTTGATTCATTCCTTACCATCTGAATTGTACCGGAGGGAGGGACTCGGTTGCACAACTGGTTTCGCATCTAATAACGCTTGCAAAAATAGGAACGGCCCACCGTCAGGCAGGCCGTACCTTCCAGCAAGACCTTTTGTTTTTCAGGCCGCATCCGGTCCTGCCTCCAACATGTCAGCCTTCGGGAGAGCCAATCGCCCCTCTACCAACAAGTCCAGTTGGCGCATGGCACCGATCTGATGTGAGTCGAATTTTTTGACATAGAGCGCTTGGGTGAGCCCTTCATCTTGGTGTCTCAGAATCCGGGAGTTTTAATGTGAACGCCCAGATCATGAAGGTTCGTTCCCAACCCACGCCTGAAAGGATGCCAGCCGTGCCACTGGGGAAGGGAATCATCACGTTCGAATTCATGATCGGCGTTGGCGTGTTTGTTGGCAGGCTTGCCGCAGGTGCAGACGTTCAGGCGGGCAAGATCATGCGGTTGATAACATTGTTGGGCTGGAGTGCGGTATTTGTCGATTGGGTTTTCGATGAGTCCTTCAGCAGCGGTTGCGCTGCCGCATCCTTCAGTAGACGTGAACAAACAAAATGAGCTTCGCGAATGTATTAAGGATGGCTACAAGCAAAAGTGGAGTCTCCTCCTCTTCCTTCCCCGTTGCAGAAATTTACGCCGGCGGGAGTTTGATACTCCTGCCGCGCAACCCTATCTCCGTAATATGCGGAGTCGGGTTGCCCGAGGTCGTCACCGTAAACGATCCCGCCACGCCATTGGTGAACGTAGCCTGGTTCGCGCACGTGATCGCAGATGGAAATGGTGAGATGTTGAGGAGAACCGTGAAAGCTCCCACTGCCAGATCCGGCCTCCCATCCCCGTTAAAGTCTCCCACCGCCGCGCCCGGACCTCCGGCGGCAAGAAACAGAGGCGTCTGGAAGGTGCCATCGCCATTCCCTAGCAGCAGAACTCCCAGGCTCCCGATCGCCACGTCCAGCTTGCCATCCCCGTTGAAATCGGAGACCACTATCTGGCCAAAGGCAGCTACTGCGTCCGGCACAACCGTAGTCATCGCGTTCTGAAATGTTCCATCCCCATTCCCCAAGAGCACCGAAACGCTGCCCGTCACGCAATTGCTGTCCGCACAGTTGTTCGCCACCACCAGGTCGAGTTTCCCGTCGCCATTCAGGTCCACGCCGCAACCGACTCGGTATCCACGCCACCGCCGCTGTATTGCTGGCCCATCAAGAAGGTTCCGTTCCCGTCGCTGCCTTCGCGCTTGAAAATCCCGCACAGTACGCGGAATTCCACGTTCCCACCGCCTCGGCGGAGATTAACATGAACCGGACATTTCACTTGCTAAGGACCGGACGTTTTAAGTTGCTAAAAACAGGGTGTAATGTTCCGGAAGTACCCTGCGGGAAGAGCTGCTGGCTTGTTCATTTCGACTTTGAGATTGACGGCAATCATCGGAGGCGTCGACGAGTTTGTCAACACGGCGTTGGCCTTCTTGTCGTCAGCCATGTATAAACGTGCGAAGGCGGCTTGATCGGCTCGGTACTCCTTCCTATCGCATTCCGGCGCTTTCTACGACGTATCGCCCTCAGCGTGGCACTATTGACGGCTATTTCCTGAACTCGCCACCAGGCTGGAACTGCCAGTCTGGCCTGGGTCGCCCGTCAATACAAATCCCGCCCAGTAGTAAGGATGAGGATACTTCTGCCGGACGTCCATCTGGGCGTGGCGCAGTGCCTCCGCATTGCTCAGGGCGACCTTTAGATGCGTATAGAACGCAACCATCAACTGTTCCGTTGCTTCATCGTCAACGCTCCACAAACTCGCGATGACGGACGAAGACCCAGCGTACATGAATGCGCGGCTCAAAGCGACGACGTCATCTCCACGGCTCCGCGTCCCTATCTGACCCCGGCACCCGCTCAATGGAAGAGAGCGTCCTCAAGAAAACTCCGAGGATTGGTGTGACGGCTAGCTTTTACGAGGAGAAAAACCACATTTTTCTTCGGGTATCGCCCTCCGAGCAGCGCAGAATGCTGGGAACTCTAGGCCAGTTGGATCCGGCCATGCCGCTGGTCTTTCTCACCCAAGTGGATACTCGTGCCAATGCATGTATGTACTGGCTACCGGGCCAGAAGTAGCCAAAGGCCATAACGCCTCCCAACAGCGACGCATCCCGTCACACCGGCGCCTTTCTAGCATTGGTTCCGGGGCAGGATGCTAATAGGATCCAAATGGTTGAGGATGGTTTTTCTATCTTTCTGACAAATACCTCCTGGCGGAAAGTCCGCGAAGCCCTTGTGTCGGGTACCGATCTTTTTCTTCCTGCCAGTAGTGCCGACACCGCAAGCCTCTCGATCGAGTGGGGGGAGGCGGGAACGTACACCAGTCCCGTCACAGGCGAGAGATTCTTAGCAAATGGGTGGGCGGTCTACAGGCCCAAAAACACCTCCTCACCAAGCGATCTCGCAGCTATGAGTCGCGACAGGTTGTGTTGTTTACGAGCGAGCGGGACCTTCAGACTTACACAACCGTTCACGAACTGGTCGAGTATCTCAAATCGATCAAGAAGGCTGTGGATACATTCTTCGCTCCACAGGAACGTGAAACCAGTCGCGAGATCGCAATTCAACTCTTGTTGACTGTTGGGGGGCACGAAGTGAAACTCGCGGTGAAGCCGGACCTGACGGCCGATGTCGCTGACGACCTTCGCCATAAGCTCCAAAGCGTACCTGCTCCAAAGGTCGGTGGTCCCGTTAAGCTTGAGTACATTCTGAACATCGGGAACGTCTCCGGAGAGCAATAGATACGACTAGCAGCGTGCGGAAAAGTCGCTTGCTAAAGCCGTTCCCTGAGTTCTTCAGAATCTCCAATCTCTCAACCGTGAACTTGCGAGCTTGGGGATTTCGACTTCGCAGGCACCCACCACCGTCAAGAAGGGAGTACGGACAACGGAACTGACTGCCGCCCAGCGCCAGATCCATTCAGGTAGTTGAATCGGATTTCCGTTTATATGGTTCAAGTTTTTCCAGCAACTTCACCCTGTACCGGCAACGGTTGCGGTAACGTCTACGCGAGCTTTCAGTGGATGGATGATGGGGTGGGGTCAGGAAATCCGCAAACGTTGAACTTGCCACAACTTTGGGCATCTCCATGGCTGGGACGCGTGTCGGCGGGGACTCGGGAGTAATCTGTACGCGCTCGTTAGCAGAATTCCGGGAACCTTCCAGCCGTAACAGGTCGGATCTGTGTACTACTTTGCGCTCATTGTTAAGTCATGGTGAATTCGGAGGCGGGTGATTGACTCTTCAAGTCTGCGACTCTACAGTTGTCTTGTTCGGATGCGCGGTGATTGATTTCAAGATCGACCATGAACCCACTTCATTCCTTTTTTCCCGCCTTTAGCGCAGGGATCCAGCTGGGACCGCTGGAGCGAAAAGTGCTCCATGCTGTGTGGATGCGAGGAACTGCCACCGTTCGCGAAGTGCGCGAAGATGGCACGATCTGGCAAACATATCCCACCATCATGACGACGATGGACCGTCTCTTCAAGAAGGGGCTCCTCGAGCGTGTTCCTGACGGACGGGCATTTCGCTATTCGGCTCGGTATACTCCGGAAGAACTTGAACGCCTGACTGCCGAAAACAGCATTCAGCAGCTCTTGCACTCGGAGTATGCTTCACTGCATCTTTCGTATCTGGTAGAGGCGGTTGGCACGCAGGACGCGAAGTTACTCGAGGAGTTGCAGTCGCTGGTGGAACGTCAGCGCGCCCAACTGAAGAAGGGAGAACCGGAGTGATATTCGCGGCGCGGGGCATCCTTGTCTCCCTTGCATTCTTCGCAACCGTGTACTGCCCGCTGTCTTTGCTGGTCGTGCTCGTATGGCGTGGCGCGAAAAAGTTTGGCCCGGCGACCGCCGCCAACGCCGCTAATCTATTGTTCGGGTTGCGGATTTTTCCCTTTGCCGCTTCCGCCGTGGTCACTATATTCTTCGCCTTTCCGTCGTTCTGGCTGCTGGAGAGGATATCGCTCGACGAGGACGCCGGAACCTTCATTCTTGCCCTGTGCTCGCTGCTCATCCTGGGCGCCGGGTTGTTCCGTGTGCTTAGAGTTCAGACACGTACGACGCGCGCTGTCACTCAGTGGTTGAGAGGAGCGAGGAGCGTCGGAGCCGATGGGCGGATGCCCCGGCTCAGAGCTTCGGAGGGTGCACCACCGCTGATTCTTGTGGGTTCCTGGAAGCCGAGAGTGATGATTTCCGACTTGGCAACTGCGGTGCTCACGGAAGCAGAGCTCCGAGTAGCCGTCCGGCACGAACTTGGGCACGCGCGGTCCTGGGACAACCTGAAGAAAGTTATGGTTAGTTTGACACCTTTCCCTGGAATGAGAGGTCTGGAGCGTGCATGGCAGGAGACGGCCGAACTGGCCGCGGACGAAGCGGCAGTGGCGAATCGTCAGGAGGCTTTGGATCTGGCGGCCGCATTGATCAAACTTTCCAGATCTTCCCAGCAATGGATTAAGCCCCTCCTCGCGACTGGACTGGTGAGCGGCTCGTGTTCGATCGGCCCGCGCGTAAGGCGTTTGCTGCAATGGCGCACGGCTGGCCGACGCTCCCAACCCGCTGGTTCCTGGAGCCTTCTCGTTCTTTTCGCAATGTTCGTCGGCCTCGCCGGCAACTACAGCGCAGCGCTTGTGCTGACGCATCGCCTGACTGAACTGTTTGTGCCCTAGTCGAAGCTCCCCAGATGACTTGGAGCCCCAGACTGCCGCTCCCATGCGTTTTCGGAGGTACACACACCGTGTACTGACGCGGTGGTTCGAAATTGGAAGTCAGGCTGAAGTGCCGCTGACGGCGGCACGCTTAGATCGGGTGCAGAGTGGCCGATGCAAAATTGTCCTGGTCAGCAGATTATGGTCGGGTGACAACTTGCGCGGGGGATTTCCGCGAGCCACGCTACAGCATACACGTTAGTTTCTCGCCATGTCTCAGTCCGCAAACCCAGCCAAGCCGCAGCAAGTGGCGCCTCTGCTCGCGTTAGCTACTCAGTTGCTCAGGGCCGGGCGACCAGCCGATGCGATCGCGCCGCTGCGCGATGCAGCGCGGCTGCAGCCGTCCGATCCCATCATCCAGCACGACCTCGGACTCGCCTGTCTCGAGATCGGCGACATACCGGATGCCATCGCGGCATTGGAGCGGGCCGTTGCCAGCAACCCGCGCTATAGCGATGCGCATTTCCGCCTGGGAATCGCACTGGAGAAGCAAGGCGACATCGGCGGAGCGATCGCGGCGTACGACCGCGCCACTCAACTGCTCCCATCCCTGACCGAGGCGTGGTTCCGCGCGGGCGCGCTGGTCTACACACTGGGACATGGGGACGAGGCGATTGGCTGCTTCCGCCGGGCGGCGGCGACCGGAGGTAAGACCAGCTTCGGGTTGCTGGGCAAGGCGCGGGCGCTGCTGGCCGAAGAGCGCAATCAGGAAGCGGAACAGGTGCTGCGAAAGACGCTGGCGCTCGATCCGGCGAACGCCATCGCGCACGATCTGCTGGGCAACCTGCTTTCCGAGTTCGGCCGTTTCGACGAGGCCCGTGAATGCTTCGAACGCGCGATCGCGATCGCGCCGCTGCTGGCGGGAAGCTACTACGATCTGGTCCGGTGCCGTCCGGTGACGAGCGAGGACGATGGTCTGCTTCCACGGATGGAAGCTGCGCTGGATACGCCGGGGCTGGAAGCTGCCCAACGGCACCGGTTGCACCTCGCGATCGGCAAGGCGGCGGACGATCTGGGGGATTACTCCCTGGCTATGAAGCATTTTGATGCGGCGGACGGCGTGCGCCGGGGCTCGGGTTCGTTCGACTCGGCCGCGTTCTCGCTCGAGGTCGAGCGCTTGATGGACCGCTGCACGCCGGAATTGATGGGGCGGGCGTCCGAAGTCGGAAGCACGGATGCTACGCCAGTGTTAATCATTGGAATGCCGCGGTCGGGCACGACGTTGGTCGAGCAGATCATCTCCATGCATCCGGAGGTTGGGGCCGGGGGAGAGCTGAATTTCTGGAACGAGCGCGGGGCGGCGTGGCACCGGCTGGGCGGGGACGGGACGCCCTCTGTTGTTAAAGGGTTGCAGGACAAGAAGTTCGTTTCCCCGGAGTTTCTGGTGAAAGCGGCCGCCGACTATTTGGGCGTGCTGCGAGGGATCGCGCCCAAGGCGGCGCGCGTGACCGACAAGATGCCGTTTAACTTCCTTTGGGCGGGGCTGATTCACCTGGCATTTCCGCGCGCCATCATTATTCATTGCCGGCGCGCGGCAGTGGACACGGCGCTTTCCATTCATCAAACTCATTTTCATCCGACCCTGGCGTTTCCGACAGGGGGCGCCGAACTGGTGGCGTATTTCCATAGTTATAAGCGACTTACGGACCACTGGCGGAGGGTGCTACCGACGGATCGCTTCCTTGAGGTCGATTACGAGGAGCTGACGCGGGAGCCCGAACCCATAATCCGGCGGATGATTGGGGCGTGCGGGCTGGCTTGGGATGACGCGTGCCTGCGGCCAGAAACGAATCCGCGGGCGGTGAAGACTCCCAGTAAGTGGCAGACACGGCAGAAGATATACCGCAGTTCGGTGGCGCGCTGGCGACGCTATGAACCCTGGCTGGGGGCGCTGCGGGAGCTGGTCGACGAAAACCAGAAAATATGACGGATGGGATTTTTGGAGTGTTCCACGTGGAACACTATTCATACTTTTGTGTACGTACATATATATTATTACATTGGCGAATAGAATGCAAATAAAACCGGCGAAAATGGGCCTGCGGGAATGGCCGGATGCGGGTCCGTCAACGATGTGTGCATCTCGGTGATCCACTACCCAAGAAACCGCGTCGTAAGGGGCGAAAGCACGTTACGCTCACCGACAAACGGGTTTCGTTTGGCCGCGACAATATCCCGATTTTATTTTCGGAGTTGGTTGAGGGAATAGAGATCCTTCGACTGTGCGGGGCGCGCTCCGCTTACCCCGCTCCGCTCAGGATGACTTCGGTTCCCAATGAAATGGTGGAGAAGTGAAAAAAGTCACCCACCCGACACCGCAGCGGGATGCCGGTATCAATGGTCGGCGAGAGCAATCCACAGAGGGTACGGGGTTCGTTGACGGAACTTTCACTTCATCTTCATGGAGGGTTCACATCCGGGGGTTAAGGTTCGGACCTATGATCGCCGATCAGACGTCCGGGCCGATGTCGGACAGCTGGTGCTGGTTGCGCGATGAGAAAGACCGAAGAAGGAGAACGGCAGATGTCTGGAAAAGCGTCTCGCAACAAGCCGCGAAACAAGTCTCGATGTAAGTCCCGGATCAACCGTATGCGTCCGCTGGCGGGGTTGCTGGCGGCAGGGTTGAGTCTTCCGGGGCTCGCCGCAGCGCAATCCAAGGAGTACCCGACTTACGTGACGGGCCCGCAGCCGAATGGCTCGTGGGTGGTCGGCGACGGGCAAATCATCACACCAGCGGGCACCCAAGTGGAACTCGGCATCCGGGTGCGCGCGAAAGCGATTGCGCTGAACCCGAGCGCGAAGAGCCACACGGCCGCGGTGCTCACGCTGGGGGCATCGGAGGCGGTCGAAGTATTCGACACCAACACCGGCATTGTGCTGCAGGACTACGTTCCGTTCGGAACGGATTCGAGCGGCAGCTATAGCGGGATCGCGTATTCGGCGGACGGCAAGCACCTGGTGTTCAGCCAGGACAGCAGCAATGTCACGATCGCGAAGGTCAACGCGCAGGGCTTGCTGGAAGACGACGCGCAGGTCAGCGTGCCGCCGAACAGTTCGTTTATCGCCTGTTTTCCCAACAGTCCAATCGGCGCTTATCAAAGACCGTGCGCGACGTTCTATACTCCGAGCACTTCCTATCCGGGCGGCGTGGCGCTTTCCAAGGATGGCAAGAGCGCGTACGCACTGCTGAACCAGAACGATACGTTGACCAAGATTGACCTGACAGCGACGACGCCGGTGCAGGGCGAGCAGATCCGAGTCGGGAACGCACCGCACAGCATCGTGATTGCGAGCAACGGCACGACCGCCTATGTCAGCAATGAAGGTGGGCGGGCGGCTACGGAGGCGGACTTCCAGATCTACTCGGCAGGGACGGAAATTGTCGCTGATCCGATCGTGGGAGCGGCGATTACGGGTACGGTT
>Ga0187887_10004423_pt1 | contig 10501 bp, 5 predicted proteins | sample June2016WEW_7_10_FD_132977 | JGI IMG/M metagenome (GOLD analysis project Ga0187887, IMG submission 132977) | Peatland microbial communities from SPRUCE experiment site at the Marcell Experimental Forest, Minnesota, USA - June2016WEW_7_10 | ecosystem: Environmental > Terrestrial > Soil > Wetlands... | reverse complement strand
GCTCTTCGGCGAGCGAAGCTCGACGGCCTACTGCTCTGGCGCCGCCGGCGCCGCGTGCGGATTCACGGGCGGTACGGCTTGCGGCTCAGGCCGCTGCGCGGCCGGCGCCGTAGCCCCGCGCCCCAGCCGCAGATTCTGGAAATCCTTGCCGCCGATCACGTAATACCAATCCGCAAACCGGTCGTTCAACTCGCGCGCTATCCGCTCGCCGGCGCTCGCATCGCCTCCGTACGCCGCGGCTTTAGCGGCGTCGAAATGCACCATCACAAACAAATTGCGGTTGTCCGAAAGTGCGCCTGGCTTCGTATCGCCAGCGGCCACTTCCCCGAACCGCAAGGAGTACATCAGGCCGTTGCTAGTCTCCACCGTCATGTCGCCCTCGCTCGAGTAAACCCGGCCTTGCGGCGTGAAGAAATATCCGGCCTTCTGTAGCGACAGCGCGGTTTCGAGCGTCAACTGCAGCTCTTCGTGGCGCAATCCGGCCGCCAGGCCGGGCGGCTTGGGGCGCACATCCACGATCTTAAGACCATCGAGCGCCGCCGCCATCGCATGCACCGCCGGCAAGTTGAGCTTCTCCCCGGCGGCGTTCCATTCGCCCTTATCCTGTGTGAGCACGGTGGTTTCCGCATGGCTCATCCCACCCGACGGATCGATGTTATAGCGGTTGATGGTCACCTTGCGGATGGCGGCGCTGGCAATGCGCAACAAGCCGGCGTTCACCCAGTCGGCAAAGTGCGCCGACGGATCCGCGTCGGTCTTCACCGCGTAAGTGCGCTTCTGTCCGGGCTCGCGCACATAGCGATATCCAGTCTTACCTTCCACCGGCTTGCCGAAAATGTAATCGGCCAGGATGGCGCCGTTTGCGTCGCGCAAAGTGACCCGCTTGCCGCGCCCCGTGAGACCGCCGGCTTTTTCATCCAGCGGATCGACCACGCCGTACTTGGCATGATCCAGCGCCGAATCCGAGACTACCGTATCCTTCTTTAGAAACATGAGCGCCGCGGCGGTCTTCACCAGGCGGTCGCCAATATCGACGCGGTAGTTATAGCGTGAAGCGATCACCCACTTACCCTGCTGGAACTGCACCTTTAGCGGCAGCGCGGTCGCGGTAGCTTCATCGTAGTCCACCACTTCGATGGTGCGCGGCGCCTGCGGATCGGTGAAGGTCGGATAAAACGCCTCCCCCTGATCGCTCATGATGGCGGGCACGCGGGCCTCCGGCTCGATGACCGCGGCCGAGATCGCCAGCACCACCGCCGCGCCCGCCAGCACAGCGGTCTTGACGTTCTCGGTCATGCGGCCTCCTTCCCCACCAGGCGATCTACCGGCACGCCGATGCGCTCGCGGCGCAGGCGGCGCACCGAGACGACCAGGAAAACGATGAATGCCGGGATCGGCGGCAGGGCCACGGCCAGCAGCTTAATGGTGTTTTGGATGCCGCGGATGGAGTTCTCCATTTCCGCGCGGCTGTCTTCAATCTGCCGCTGCTTCTCATCGTCGATATTGGCGCGCGCCACTTCCAGCCGACGGTTTTCAGCCGATTTCAGATTGGCGATCATCACCTCTTTGGTCTGCTCATCCAGATCGCCGCGCCGCTCCACTTCGCCTACGGCGCGATCCAGGCGCGCCTGCGCTTCCTTCAGGCGCTGATCGGCGAGCGCTTCCGCCTGTTCCGACTCGTGCAGGCGTTGGGCTTCGTAAGTACGCGTGCGCGCCTCCACGGCTTCGAGCGTACGCTGCTTCGGCCGCCGCTTGCGCAGCGCGATGAAAGACGGATCGCCGGCCAGTTGATCGACCGAGTTCAGCAGGAATGTGACGTTATCGAAGTTCAGATTCTCCACGCCGTGGCGGCGCAGTTCGAAAAACTGTTCGCTCATCAGGTCGGCGTCCGCGATCACGATGGCGTTCACCGGCCCGGCGCTTCCCTTCCCCTGGATGCGTGCGGCCAGCACGTGATTGCCCTCGTCCGGATTGTGCGGCGCATCCGGATTGATGGCCACGCCGAACATGCTGCGCTGCACCAGATCGTCCCAGCGCACCAGGCCGGAATCCGCGCTGGTCTTCAGCAGGGGCACGAAGGGCGCGCCGCCCTGGCTCTTCAGCACGCCCGCATACAGCAGCACGACTTCCTGCAAGCCGGCGGTGATAGGATCTTTCTGGTTGAAACCCTTGCTCACGAAAATAACTTCCTTCGGCAGTGTGCGGAGCTGCGGATGCGGGTTGTAGTTATCCCAGGCGATGCGGTTAGTCTGCCAGGTGACGCCTAACAGGTCCATCAGCGGGCGAAGATTGGTTTTCGCCGTGGCGGACGGCGGGGCGGCGAATGGACCGGCGGACGCTGGCTCCTGCGGCGCCAAATCCAGGTCGAAGGCGGGCATTGGATCGACCAGCAGCAACGTGGGTTTGCCGCGCCCGACATAGGCGGTGAGCCGGTCGGCCTGCGGCTGCGTTAGCGCCGAAGGCAGCGCCACTAACAGCGTATCCAGGTCGTCGGGATAATCGGTATCCGGCGAGACTTGCGTGACTTCGTATTGCTTGCGCAGTTCCGAAACGATGGACCACTCCTGCGCCTGTGCGCGGCTCTGAAAATCAAGCCCGCCGAACAGCTTCGCGGGAGTGGTGAGGATGCCGATTTTCTTGCGCTTGGCGCGCGAAACCACGCGAATGGAGCGCATTAGCTCGTATTCCACGGGCAGGCCGCGGTCGAAGAACGGAATCACGAATTCTTCGGAGCCGCGCGTGAAAGCCAGCCCCAGGAAAATCTCGTTCACTGCACGCGCGCTCTCTTCGCTGGCGGGTACGCGGAACGGCTTGATGCCGAAGCGTTCCTGCGCTTCCCGCGCTTGCGGAGAGTACTTCACGGTTTCCACAATCTTGGCGTTGACTCCGCCGTCGGATACCGCTTGAAACTCGCGCAACATGGCCGTCAGTCCGCTGCGCGCTTCCACGTAGCTGCGCGGCACATCCGGGCTGAAGTAGGCCTGGATAAACACCGGCTGCCGGCGGTCGATGGAGCGCAACAGCGTCTTGGTTTCGCGCGAGAGCGAGTGGATCTGCTCCGAGGTGGCGTCCAGGCGCAGGCGGGAGCTGGACGCCAGCACCGTGAGGCTGGCGACGATCGCGCCCAAAGCCAGCGCGCGGACGGCCAGATGCGCGCGCATCGGTGGCGTTTTGGGTCCGGTGCGCCAGCGGCGATGTCCTAGAATGACGACGTTCAAATACAGCGTGGCGGCGGCGAAGGAAGCAAAATAGACCAGTGGCCCGAGCGTGATGACGCCAGTCGACAGATCGCGGAACTGCTCCACCACCGAGAGCTTCTCAGCGAGCCTCTGGGGAGCGCCGGTCACGATCGCCCCCGCGTAATTCAGAAACACCGGAACGGAACAAAAAACTGCGCCAAGGATGAAGGCCACCGTCAGGTTGTCTGTGAGGGCAGACGCCAGCATTCCAACGGTGAGCAAGGCCGCGCCCATCAGCCAGTAACCCAGGTAAGTGGAAAACATCAGGCCGGGATCGGGACTGCCCAGCCAGCACAGCACCACCACGTGACTTAGCGAAAATAACAGCGCCGCCGAGTAAATGGCCAGCGCGGCAAGATACTTTCCCAGCACGATTTGTAAGTCGGTGGCGGGCAGAGTGAGTAGCAGCTCCTCGGTGCCCTGCTTCTTTTCTTCCGCCCACAGACTCATGCTGATAGCGGGAACCAGGAAGATCAGCAGATACGGGAAGAAACGGTTGAGTTGATCGAGATTGGCCAGATTCGTGGCAAAGAAGCGCTCCTGCCAGAAGGCCGCCATGGCGCTCAAGAAGACGAACAGGGTGATGAAGACGTACCCGGTGGGCGTGGCGAAGTAAGACGCCAGCTCGCGCCGCAGGATAGCCTGAATTACGCGTTTATGGGGCAGGCTCGTAGCCTGCGGCGGCCTCGCAGGCCGCCAGTCGCTATTGCCCGTCATTGTCGTACTTCCTGCGCCGCGCCCTCTGTCAGCGCCTTGAAAGCGTCGTCGAGCGAAGCGTATCCGGCCTGCATCTCAACGGGCGTGCCGTCGAAAACCACGCGTCCCCGATTGATAAAGATCACCCGGCCCGCCATGGCTTCCACCTCCTGCAGGATGTGCGTGGAAAGCAGAATGGTTTTGCTCTGTCCCAACTCGCGGATGGTTTGGCGGACCTCGCGGGTCTGGTTGGGATCGAGGCCGCTGGTGGGTTCGTCCATGATCAGGACGTCGGGCTCGTGCAGCAGCACTTGCGCCATGCCGGCGCGCTGCCGGTAGCCTTTGGAGAGCTTCTGTATAGGCTTTTCGATGACCGCTTCCAGGGCGCAGCGGGCGATCACCGCGTCGATGCGCTGCTGCAAATGGGCGCCTGTAAGGCCACGCGCGCGTCCGAAGAATTTGAGCAGGCCCAGCGGCGTCATGTCCGGGTAGAGCGGACCGTTTTCGGGCAGATAGCCGAGCCTTTCGGCGGCCGCGATGCGGTCCGTGGCCACATCCAGGCCGGCGATGCGCGCGCTGCCCGAACTGGGCGCGAGATACCCGGTGAGGATCTTCATGGTGGTGGACTTGCCGGCGCCGTTAGGGCCGAGAAACGCGGCCACCTGGCCTTGCGGGATGGAGAAAGACACGTCCCGGATGGCCGCGAAATCTCCATAGAATTTGCTGAGGCCAGTGGCCTCGATCATGGATGGGCTACTGGATTCCATCATGCTTCGAGGAGCCCTGCGAGACGTTCATTACCCAGATTTACCATATAACCGCCCCATCCGGTGAGCGCTTCGGTGTGACAACCCTCCTGCCCGTCCGTTCCCGCCGTGGCGTCAGGTCGAGCGCCCGGATTGCCATGCGGTTCTGTGCGGATTCGTCCTAAGGCGTGAGAATGAACCCGTGGGCCGCGTATTCCGCGTCGTAGTAATACCCAGGCGCAACTCCGTGGCCTTTGATGCTTTCCGGATACGTTCCGTTCGCGCCGGAGACGTCGAAACTGGTAATCGTGCCATTAGTCGCCCGTAAAAACCGGTGCACTCCGCCGTTTGCGTCCTGGTAATACCCGGTCACTGTACCGCCCATGTCGATACTCGATGGCGTGACCTGAGTCCCCATTTCGAAAGTCGTCAGAACGCCGCCCTTTGTCAGCAGGAAGCCGTGACAGACACCGCTGTTATCAAGATAGTAGCCGGTAAGCGTGTTGGCGGAGTTGATGGCCAATGCGCGGGTCCCGAGGAATACAGAACTGACGGCGCAGGGAATATTGAGCGTCATCATCTTCGGGGGCAGGCCGGCGAAACCCTGAAAGACGGTCGCGGTATCGATGTCGTAGCCCGTGACGGCGCCGGTGGCGCTGATGCCCCAGACGAGCGTGCCAGCGAGCGGCACAGAGTTTGCGCCGGGCGCATCGAAAGTGACGAACGCGCCGCCGGGTTGCCGCACGAAGCCGTGGTTGACCAGGTTGACATCCAGGTAGCTTCCCGCCACTTCGCCGCTGTCGTTGATGCTTGTCGGGCGAGTCCCTGCGAGAGTCGCTGCGCCCGCGCCCGGGGCGTCGAAAGTAATGACGGGCTGGTTGGGCGTCAGCAGAAAGCCGTGATACGCGCCGTTCGTGTCCGCTTAACTGCCCGTGATCGCTTCCCGTTATTGATGGCTACGGGCAAGGTTTCTACGCTTGACGGAATGGAGAATGTGGTGAATTTTCCGCTCGGTGTGCGCAAGAAGCCATGAAGGCCGCTGGCGTCCTGGTAAGAACCCACGATCGCGCCCTGGTTGTCGATACTGTAAGCGGACGTGGCGGTCGACTCAGGAAACATTAAACGTGACGATCTTTCCAGCCGGAACGCCGGCGGCCGCGCGAGTAGCCCATTGCTTTGAGTTCATACGATCTCCTCTTCTTCATTGATATTACACCTGGAGGGCGGGCTTTAGCCGGCGCTGGTCGTCAGCCCCGCTCGGTCGTCCCGCGATAGTATAAGACACGAGCCTTCCGCTTCGCGGGCACCAGCGTATCGATCCGCGCTGCCTGGAGGCTCCATCGCGCTCTACGCACACGGCGTGGATTACACGACCGCAATCCTACCGGAAGGTTGGCGCGGCCGGCTGATCCTGGTGACCGGCGAGAACCGGGTCTTCACTAGCGCGTCATTCCATGGTTCGGCGCGACGTGCTGTACCAGCGTCTGGCCTGTACTTCGCACGCGCGGATTCGAGCCATCGTGTCGCAAACAATACAGGCGGATTTCCGCCACGTTCACAAAGCTCAGTCTCCGGTGAGTAACTGTAAACGGCCGCTGAGTGCGGTCCGAGTCCTACATTACGTCTTCTTTGGCGATAATCTCCTTCATGATCTCCGAAGTCCCCGCGCCGATAGTGTACAATCGCAGGTCGCGCCAATAGCGGCTAATAGGATACTCAGTGGTGTATCCGAAGCCTCCGAAAATCTGCATGCAGTCGTAACTCAGGCGTTGTGCCAGTTCGGAAGTGAATAGCTTCGCCATAGTGATCTCGCGCACGGCCTTTTGCCCGCGATTGGTCAGGTCGAGCGCCCGATAGACCAGCCACCGCGCGGCCTCCACGTTGGTCCGATGCTCGGCGAACTTATGCCTCCACACCTGATAACTGCCGATAGGATTGCCGAATGCGTTGCGCTCCTTGCCGTATTGGATAGCTAAGTCGAGACACCGCGCCATGGAGGCGACCATCATGATGGCGGAAGCCAGGCGCTCGCCCTGAAAGTTGTGCACGATGTAGTAGAAGCCGCGGTTCTTCTCACCCAGGATATAGCCCGCCGGGATGCGGCAATCGTCGAAGAACAACTCGGCCGTGTCGGAACAAAGATTGCCCACCTTCTTCAACTTCTTCCCGACCGAAAAGCCGGGAGTTCGGGTGGGAAACAGAACCAGGGAGATGCCGCGCCGGCCCGCTTCTCCGGTGCGCACGGCCAGTACGATGAAGTCGGCGCGCGAGCCGTTGGTGATCCACAGCTTCTGCCCGGAGATGATCAGTTCGTCGCCGTCGGCGCGGGCGCTCGTGCGCAAGGCCGCGACATCCGACCCACCGCCCGGCTCACTGATGCCGAGCGCGCCGATCCACTCGCCGGCCATGGCAGGCTGCATGAAAACTTCCTTCTGCTCGGCGGTGCCCAACTCGTTGATGATGGGAATGGTCAGCTCGCCTTGCACCATCAGGCCCATGCCGGTGCCGGGGCTGTCCGCCCACGCGATGGATTCCATGGCGGCGGCAGTGGCCCACCAGTCCAGACCGCTGCCGCCCAGCTCGGTGGGAATGCGGATGCCGAACAGGCCCAGATCGGCGGCCTTGCGGAAGATCCCGCGCGGGAAAATGCCGGCTTCGTCCCATTCCTGTGCGAAAGGCGCGATTTCCTCCCGGCAAAAGCGTTTGACGGTTTGGCGGATCAGGTCGTGCTCCGCGGTGAAGGGCGGATAGACCACGGGGGCTCCCGCAACCAGTTCAGATGTCATGCGGGACATTGTACAACAAACACAAGACCCCGCAACGCGAGCATTACCGAGCCGCGACCGTCAGGAAGCGGTTTCCCCAAAGCTGTTAAGCACCCTCGGGAGGATCATTCGACGTTCTGTACAATCGACGCGGAACTCCCCGCCACATTGGCGTCTCCGGTGTAAGTCGCAGTGACGGTGCTGGCGCCTGCCGGCAATGTGGTCACTGCCAGTTTCGCCGAGCCGTTGATCAGGTTTTCGGTGCCCAGCGTCTTGGTGCCGGCGGTAAACGTCACCGACCCGGTGGCAAACGTAGTCGTGGACCTGACCGTCGCCGTGAACGTGACTGACTCGCCCGCCGCCGACGGGTTCACCGATGAAAACACCTGGGTCGTGGTAGCCGCCTGGTTTACGGTTTGGTTCAAGGTCGCCGATGTGCTCTTCGCGGATGAACTGTCGCCGCCATATGTGGCCGTGATCGAATGTGCTCCGGCGGTCAGAGTCAGAGTAGTCAAAGTGGTTGTGCCCTGCGCGTTGAGCGAGGCGGTCCCCAGTGGCGCCGTGCCGTTCTTGAAATTGACGGTGCCCGTGGGCGTGGGCCCGCTGGAGGTCACGGTGGCGCTAAGCGTGACGGGTTGGCCATAAGCCGAGGGATTTGTATTGGAAGTCAGCAGCGTAATCGTGGGGTTCGTGCTGATCGTCTGGCTGTATATCTTCGACGTGCTGGTTTCGAACGTGGAGTCCCCCGCATACGTGGCGGTGATGTTGTGGATGCCGACGGTCAACGAGGATGTCGTCAGAGTGGCTGCGCCGCCCTTGGTGTTGCCAGTGCCGACGCTCACGCCGGAATCGTAGAAGGTGACCAATTCGCCATCGGGTATCGAACCATAGGAGGAAGTCACAGTGGCCGTAAATGTTACGGCCTGTCCGATAAGCGCATTTCCGTTCGAAGAAGTGAGTGTGGTGGTGGTGGCGGCGTTGGTTACTACCTGATTTATCGACGGCGAGGTGCTGGTGAGGTTATTCGCATCGCCTGTGTAGACCGCGGTGATCGGGTCTGTTCCAGCCGCGGTGAAGGCGTTTGTGAAAGTAGCCTTGCCCTTCGCGATAGGCGCGCTGCCCATCGTCTTGGATCCGTTCATGAACGATACCGAACCGGTTACCGTTCCCAGATCTTCCCCGGTGACCGTGGCGGCGAACGTGACCGTCTGCCCGAGCGACGATGGGTTCGGCGTGGGAATGAAGGTAGTCTTGGTGGTAGCCTGCTGCACTACTTGAGTCAACGCCCCGGAACTGCCCGCAAAGTTGGCATCGCCGGCATAGGAGGCAGATAGCGCCAGGGAGCCGGCGCCCAAGGCCGATGTAGTGTACGCCGCGGTGCCGTTGATGAGCGAGACCGACTTGATCGCACTTTCGCCATTCTTGAATGTGATTGTGCCGGTGGGCACCCCGGAGCCTGACGCCGGGGCTACCGTGGCGGTAAGCGTCACGGACTGGCCGTACACGGACGGATTGAGGCTCGAAATCAGCGTGGTCACCGTAGAGGCCTTGCTCACCACCTGCCGGAACACTTTCGATGTGCTGGTCTGGTAGGTCGCGTCGCCCGCATAGGTTGCCGTGATCGAGTGCGTGCCTACAGCCAAGGTGGAAGTCGCCAAGATGGCTGCTCCGCCCTTAGTGGTCCCTGTGCCAATGGAGGCCGCCCCATCGTAGAACGTAACTGTTTCGCCGTCCGGTATGGAGCCGGACAGCGGAGTTACCGTTGCGGTGAACGTGATGGTCTGCCCGGCATTCGCGGGCGAGCCGGATGAGGTCACGACAGTAGTGGTTGAGATAGCGCCCACCGTCTGGTTCCATGTATTCGAAACGCTTCCGCTGTCGCTCACATCGCCGGTGTAAGTCGCCACCACCGGGAACGTGCCTACAGCGGGAAAGGCGTAATTTATAGTGGCCTTGCCCAAGACCGGTGAAGCGTTGCCGAGAACCGTGGCGCCTTGCGTGAATGTGACGTTGCCGCTCGCCCTCCCGCCGTACTGGCTGGCGACAACGGCCGTCAAGGTGACAGTTTGATTCAGCGACGACGGGTTGGGTTTGGTGGATAACGTGGTAGTTGTGCCGGCCACCTCGACGGTTTGCGCCAAAGTGGCGGAGCTGGTCGCGAAATTCGCGTCGCCGGAGTAGGTGGCGGTGATCGATAACGCGCCGGCGGCCAGCGTCGCAGTCGCATACGAGCCGCCGCCGCTGTTGAGAGTAATGGAAGCGATCACCTTCGAGCCGTTCTTAAGAGTGACTGTACCGGTGGGGGTACCCGTTCCCGATTGGGGCGCCACCGCCACGGTGAACGTCACGGATTGCCCGTATGTGGATGGGTTCAGACTGGAGGACAGTGTGGTAGTGGTGGGGCTAAGCTTCGCGGGCTGATTCAAAGGCCGCGACGTACTGCTCCGGTATGTCCGGTCGCCGGAATAAGCGGCGGTAATGGAATTGGCGGCGGCCCTGGAGACGGTGGTGAAAACGGCTATGCCATCGGCAGTCTCCGCTGTACCCAGCGTGTTGGATCCGTTGTAGAACGTTACGATTTCGCCGTTGGGTATGGACCCCGACGCCGCAGTGACCACAGCCGTCAGAGTAAACGGCTGGTTGACGATCGAGGGCGATCCGGAGGCTACCAATGTGGTCGTTGTGGCGACGTCTTGGTTTCCGCTTACTGCCTGACTAAGTACCGGGGAAGTGCTGGGTTGGTAGTCGTGGCTTCCCAGATACGCCGCCGTGACCGGATAGTTGTCGGCTTGGTCGAAGGCGTTCGCGAGGGTGGCTGTGCCATTCTTGAGCGGCGCCGTTCCCCATCGAATTGGGGCCGCGGACGCCGTGGCAGGACTGCCTTGCAGGAAAGCGACCGTGCCGGTAGGCACGCCGCCGTATTGTCCGGTCACAGTCGCGGTGAACGTAATCGGTTGATTTGCGCTGGCCGGATTCTCGCTGGACGCCAGGTGCGTGGCGCTGGCCTGACTCACCGCCTGCGTCAGCGTCGCACTGCCCGGCGGGAAGTTCGTAT
>Ga0187887_10004415_pt1 | contig 10519 bp, 10 predicted proteins | sample June2016WEW_7_10_FD_132977 | JGI IMG/M metagenome (GOLD analysis project Ga0187887, IMG submission 132977) | Peatland microbial communities from SPRUCE experiment site at the Marcell Experimental Forest, Minnesota, USA - June2016WEW_7_10 | ecosystem: Environmental > Terrestrial > Soil >... | reverse complement strand
CGTCGGCGGCGGCGAGTGGCCGCAGCTCGTTCAAGATCCGCCCGAAGGCCGAGCCAGTCGAGGATGTCGGTTGGAAGCGCCTTGGCCGGTACCCGTGTGCTTGGCGACCATGCACATCGGCTGAACGAGAAGCCCGGCCTATCTATAGCTATTGCAGCAAGTGGGACCGCCCAGCTCTGATGCATCGACTGCTGTGCAGCAATCATCCTGGGTGGGTGATGTGCGCTGGGCCGCGGCGCCACAGGATACAAGTCAGCAGGAGCTGGAGGCAGCGGTAATACCCCAGCTGGCCGTTTGACGGTCTGGCATGGGCGTGTCCGCTGCTGAGGGCTCGGCACCCGGGCCGGCTGGCCCGATTGGACCGGGAGGTGAGCCGGATGGCGGCGCAGGTGATCTCGCATCCGAACATCGACGAGCGGAAGGCTGCTGGTCAGCGGACCCGCAAGCAGACGCCTCCATCGAGTCACACGGGGTGGCGCCCGGCCGCCGATCGCCCTGATCCGGTGGCCCTGCTGGAGGCGCAGAACCTCACGCGGGAGCCGGATCTTGTGCCGGTCCGCCATGGCCGGATGATGGTCTCGCCGTTCACCTTCTACCGGGGCGCGGCCAAGATCATGGCCGCGGACCTGAAGGATACGCCGGTGGCTGGCCTGGATGCCCAGCTGTGCGGTGACGCCCACCTGTCAAACTTCGGCATGTTCGCTTCGCCGGAACGGCGCCTGGTGTTCGATCTGAACGACTTCGATGAGACGTTGCCGGGGCCGTTCGAGTACGACGTGGAGCGGATGGCGGCGAGTTTTTTGATCGCGGCCCGCAACAACGGATTCTCCAAGGCCGACGCGCGGGCGGCGACGCAGGCGGCGGTGACGGCCTACCGGGAGGCCATGGCCGAGTTCGCGCAGATGCCGACGATGGATGTCTGGTACGCCCACCTCGATGAGGACGAGGTGATGGGCGCGATCCGCAGCACGGTGGCCGAGACGAAGAAGGGTGACAAAGGGGGGAAGAAGGGGAAGAAGGACGGGAAGGAGCAGAAGCTGGCCAAGCTGGCGGAGAAGCGGGCGGAGAAGAACGCCGCGAAGGCGCACACGCGTGACAGCCTGCAGGCGCTATCCAAGCTCGGTGAACTCGTTGATGGGCAGTACCGGATCGTCAGCCAGCCGCCGGTCATCGTCCCGGGCCGCGACCTGGCCGTGACCTTCGGCTTGTCCCCGGATGAGGTCAGGCCGGTGATCCAGGAGCAGTTCCGCCAGTACCGGGCGACCTTGCAAGAGGACCGGCGCCGCCTGCTGGAGCAGTTCGAGATCGTGGACGTGGCCCGCAAGGTCGTGGGCGTGGGCAGCGTCGGCACCCGGGCGTTCATCGTCCTGCTGCAGGGACGCGACGCCCAGGATCCCCTCTTTCTGCAGATCAAGGAGGCCACAGCCTCGGTGCTGGAGGAGCATCTGGGCAAGAGCCGTTATGACCAGCATGGCGAGCGGGTGGTGCAGGGACAGCGGATGATGCAGGCCGCCAGCGATATCTACCTGGGCTGGACCAAGGGGCTGGACGTGAACCGGCACTACTACTGGCGCCAGCTCCGTGACATGAAAGGGTCCGTGCTGGTCGAGCTGATGACACCGCTCGGCCTCACGTTCTACGCACGCATCTGTGGCTGGACCCTGGCGCGGGCGCATGCCCGGTCCGGTGACCCGGTCGCCATCGCCGCCTACCTGGGCGCCAGCGAGGCGTTCGACAAATCGATCACCGACTTCTCCGAACGCTACGCCGACCAGAACGAGCGCGACTACCAGGAATTCGTGACCGCTGTCCGGTCCGGGCGGCTGGAAGCCGTCGAAGGCGTCTGACGACCGGGTGCGCATGCTTCGCGGGGGTTCGCCGTGGAGCTTAACCCCGAACTGCCGACTCCTAAAGTCATTGACCAGGTGACGCACGCGGTAGTCGGTCATGCTGGGGAGATCGCGGTGGGGAGAAGAGGTTCTCCCGGGAGTTCTCACCGTCGTTTAGCCGTGGCGTCTTGCCGGCACCGTGCCGTGTACGAGCAAAAAAATTCCGGTCTTGCCGCTGCCTCCGCAGATATCGCGGGTGCAGCTGCCGGGGTCCGGAGCAACATTTCAATGGTATCCCTTTATTCTCGTTCTCCTCGGCCTTCGCCCGGGCGCTGTCCAGGCGCGCCGGATGAACGCGATCTGCAAACGCCTCGTCGGCACCCTGCACCGCGAGATGCTGGACCACGTGCTGATCCTCGGCGAGGCGCACTTGCGCTCCGTCCTGACCGACTACCAGGCGCACAACAACACCGCCCGGCCACACCAGGGCATCGCCCAGCACGTCCCCGCCGACGAACCTGACGCTCACCCCGCGACCGTAACCGACATCGACACACGGCAGATCCGCCGAAAACCCGTCCTCAACGGCCTAATCAACGACTATGACTGCGCCGCCTGACGCCCGGAAGACCTGCAGGCACCTGCCGAATCCTATTTTCGAGTGGGACAAGACCCGGGCGAGGCAAGATGGCGGGCCCGGTGGTCAGTGCTTGAAGGCGTCCTTGACCTTAGCCCCAGCCTGCTTGAGGTTGCCCTTGGTCTGGTCGCCGCGGCCTTCGGCCTCCAGGCGCGGGTTGTCGGTGGCCCGCCCGGCGGTCTTCTTGGCGCCGCCTTTGACTGCTTCGGCTTTGTGCGCGATCTTCTTGGCGATACTCATCGGGGGCTGCCTTTCACGGGTCATCCCGCGGGCGCTGGCGCGCTGGCGGGGACATCGGCGGCGGCCCGCGACCTCCGGCCACGCCGGGATCGCGGGCCCGCCGTTTCGATGCTGTAGGTCTACAGTGTAACACTGTAGGTGTCTACATTGTAGACCTACATTGATACATGACGGTGTTGGACCTGACAGGCCCGCAGAACGGAAAGTGCTACCTGTGGGTGCCGAAAACGCATGCTACCTGGGCGTATGCGCCGAGGAGGCCATAGGGTCAGTGCCCGCGCTGGCGGTTGGTGGCGGGTTTGCACGCGGGCGGCCGTGTGATGATTTTCGGCTTGTGGGCTTGAAGCTGATCTTCCTCATTGTCACCCGTGCCGTGTCGGCGCTGGGCTTGTCCCGGCGGGAGGCGTGGTGGAAGGACGCCGAGATCCTGATATTGCGCCATCAGCTCGCTGGCGCCCTGCGCGAGCGGCCTCGCGTTCATCCGGGGTTGACGTGGCCGGACCGGGTGTGGCTGGCCCAGCTCGCCGGGACGCTGCCAGCCGACCGGCTGGCAGCGATGCGGCTGATCGTCACTCCCGCCACGATCTTGTTGTGGCATCGCGACATCGTCCGCCGTCGCTGGGCGCGGCTGTCGCGCCGCAGCCGCTCCGGACGTCCGCCGACGCGCCGTAATGTTCGGTCGGTGGTCACGGAGCGGTGGATTGGCAGCTGCCGACGTGAGCCGCTGGACCGGACCCTGATCGGGAGCCTGCGCCACCTGATGATATTGCTGCGGGAGTACGAGGATTTCTACAACTCCCACCGGCCGCACCGCGCCCTGGACCAGTTCAGCGGTCATATGGCCAGGTAGGAGAAAGCGCCCCCAGTAGGATTCGAACCTACGCACACGGCTCCGGGGGCCGCCTCTGTCGGTGTGCGAAATCGCACTGTGAGCTGGCCACTTGCCTGGCGGCGTGTGCCGGACGCTACGACCGTTTCGGGCATATTCCGGATCTTGGTTTCGTGGGCGTCACGCGGACGGCAGATGGTTCCCTGGAGAGAGCGCCGTCGCTGGGATCAGAGGCTGCGGCCGGGCGAACTTCCGGCAGGTCGCCAGCTCCTCCCGCCACCCACTCGTAAGCGGCGGAGGCCGCCCCGCCGAATTCACTTAAGTCCCGGCTCGATCCATTCAAGCCGGCTGTGACGCCGGGTCACCCGTCTTGCCGGCCGGTGCGGTTGATGGTCATGTCCCGCCCTGCGACGTAGGCGTCCCGCCCCGCGCGGACGTTCTGCTTCGCCCCTGCGCCCTGAGCGGACGCAAGCATCGTCTTGACCTCTTCGAGCATCGCGGCGTCGGCCTCGAGCGCCTGCCGCATCGCCCACCGCACGACCGCGGCCGCGTCAGCATCGGCCGGGTCGGCGGCAAGGGCGGCAAGCGGCGCGGGCAGCGGTTCGCCCTCTTCCCGGTGCCCGAACACCCGCTGCAGCAGTCGCCGCCCTACCCCGACCGTCGCGTCGGCCGCGTCGTCGCGCACCTTTGCCAGTACCGCCCCGCCGTACGCGCCCACGGCAGCCGTCAGATACGGCGTCGCATCAGCGACAAGCACCGCCACTTCCCCCGCCATCGGCCCTCCTGCCTACACTGCCTGGTACCCCTAGTATCGGCCGCAGGGTCAATCCCGCGAGCGGTGTGTTTCCGGCGGTTGGGTCAACGTCTCGGCGGGTCTGGCCAACGGTGAGAAACGGTGAGAGTGGAAAGCGTCGATGGCAGACTCCGTGCGCCGTGAGGCGCTGCCGCTGTGGGCGCTCACGTAATTCCCCAGGGCTGTTGATCAGGTAATTCCCCAGCTCCTGGCCGTGTTCTTATTTTAGTTGCCGCTCGTGTTCCCGGTCGGGACGACACGCGCGGGCCGCTTGTTCGGCCGGTAGCTAGGGCCGTTCATGAAGACCTGGTGGCTGTTGTTGATGAGCCGGTCCAGGAGGGATTCGACGACGGGGTTGGGGACCAGGGGGTACCAGTCATCCGGGCGCCCGGTTGGACGTGAGGGTCACGTTTCGGGATCCCGCCGAATTCTCTGCCAGCTCCAAGTCCTGTCAGTATTATTCGAAATCTAAGCCGGACGCTGGCGGGACTGTTCTGATCCAGATGCCAGCCGGCAGGGGACCGGCGCCAGCAAGAACCTTCTTTACTGGGCCGCTGACGCCGAAGCGGCTCACAGGATTGCGTGGTTTGCCCGGACCCCGATGGATAGGGGATGGCTATTCTTGCGGTGTATCGCCAGGTGTGCGGTATGCGGCCGGATACACCCAGTGGAACGAAACCGGAGGCGGCTGGTGTCCGAAGACGAGGCAGACCATGCGCTGGGGCCGCGGCAGAAGATCCGCCCGGAGAGGGATGCCTATGTCGCCGGAAGGGACTTCTACCAGTATCTGGACCTGTCATCCGAAGACACTGCTCTTAGGGCGCTCAGCGCCGGGAAAGGCGCGAGCCGGCTCACCGCAGTGGCCGAGGCTGATAAGACACTAGAACGCGCCGGGCGGCTGCTCATCGGAGTCTCGGCGAGCGAGGCCGCCCCGGCGCTGAAGGTGCTGCTAGAGCGCGATGGTGACCTGGTGGTAGCACTCTTCGCCAGCATCAGCGAGGCCAAGGCAGAGGACTTGGTAACTGAGATGGGGCCTGCCGGGGCGGGACTGGGAACGCTGCTTGAGGCTGCGGAAGCGATAACTCAGTGTGAGAGCACGGTACACAAGGCACTCGGCGATCGCACAGGATGGTTTACGCGGGCTAGCTCTCCGCGAGGTACGCAGGGCTTCCTGCAGATGTATGCGAACGGAGCGATCCACTGGACGCCGCGCTACGGCGCGTACGCGACGATCGGAGCGACCGCGCAGTACCACCAGGACGCCGGGGGCATCGAAGGCCGGCTGGGATTTCCGGTAGCCGCGGCAACCCAGGCACAGCACCCAGGCACGGGAACTGAGTGCAGCTGGCAGTTGTTTGAGGGACCGCAAGACTACAGTCTCGAGGTATGCGCTTACCTGGGCGTGCAGTGCGGTGGCACCGTGATCTCTTCGCAGCAGCACGGTACGTACGCGACGTGGGGCGGCATCGGCGAGCTCTCCGCATTGGGCTGGCGCGACCGCACCTGGATGGGGCTGCCCGTAGACGACGCCGTCCCGGCCGGACCGTCCGGCCGAATAAACGAGGCAGGCACCAGCGGCTGGTGCCAGCGCTTTGAGTCGGGAACTGTCTACGACAGCGATAAGACCGGCGCGATCAGGGTGCCGCGACTATGGGCGGACTACCTGAAAAGCCGGGGCGACGTCGCCGGGTCCACCGGCTTCCCCGTAAGTCCGGTGCTGGCCGCAGAGAAGTCTCCCTACGATACGACAGGGCACTTCCAGCGGTTCGAAGGGGCCCGGGACTACCCGGCAGACGTGGTAGACCGCCGGTCTGATCGGGAGCGACCCGGCGGCGCCGCCATCTACCATTCCCCGCAGCATGGCGTGTATACCGTCTCGCAAGGAAACGGCCTTCTCTACGAAAGGCTGAACGGCACAGCCGGCTGGCTAGGCTTCCCGACATCCGATGAGACGGATACCAGCGGGCCAGCGGGCAGCGCCGGGCGAACCATCCAGCGGTTCGAGGGCGGCGCGATCTATTACTCTCCACGATTTGACTCAGTGCCTGTAAAGCGCGCGGTGCTTGACTACCTTCTGGCCGAACGGTCCTCCCCTGAGGATTGGCTCGGGTTTCCCACAGGGGAAGCAGAGCCGCTGGCATCAGGAAAGGGCGAATATATTCAGTTTTTTGAATACGGTGTCGTTACATTCCGAGAGAACCTGATCAAGGCTTGGCTGGACTGCGACCGCGATTCCAACCGCCTGCCGTCTGTCCGCGAAGACGGTAGAGCCGCGGCGGAGCACGAGATCGCCCAGCTTAAGACAAATGCCGCCCTCGGCGCCGATGATGGACAAAAGCCGATTGCTAGCCAGCATGAGACGGTCGAAGATTGGTGGAGCGAATAGTATGCGCTGAAAAATCCCAGTTGTATAACTGGTCCATGCGCACAGGTGCGCGGGCTTTATCCGGTGACGTGATCCTGCGGAGAAGGAGGTCCTGGCGGGTGGCCCTGAACCGTACCGGGGCGCGATGAGGCAGCCAGGCCCCGGACGAAAGCAATCAGGCACGCCACGGGCCCGCCAGTCCGGGATCCGTAGCGTCTCTGGGACAGGCCTTCCGTAGCTGCACGACCAGACTTCTGGAGGACTGCTGAACTTCCGCACGAGGAACTGACTCGACGTATCCGGCCAGACATCTGGCTGCACACCCTCGGACGAGGTGATCCGGCATAAAGCCAGTTCAGGGGCCGAATGGCCAGATAGGAGAAAGCGCCCCAGCAGTGTCCCCAGCAGGATTCGAACCTGCGCACACAGATCCGGAGAGGATTCCCGAATAACGCCCTGACATGCGCAGACGTGGCCAAGCCCTGGCCGGCCGGGCGGCCAGCGGGCACACACTGGATGGCCGCGCCGTCCGCCATAGCGTGCCAGGCATACGGGCCATTAGCCTTCACCGGACTCGGCGTTGCCCCCTAGAAGGATGTGCAGGCTGCGCCGGTCAGGCTATCTTCCAGCTCCGGTCGCCGAGCCGGGCGACCACGTCAATGCTTCCGCCGAGGGCGGCGACGTAGGCGCGTACGACGTCGATGCCGGAGATCTCGCCGTGTTCGATCTTGGAGATGCGGGCCTGGGACACGCCGAGGGCCTCGGCCAGCTCTGCCTGGGTCACTCCGGCCGTGGTGCGCATCTCGGCCAGCTGGTGCCCGCGCAGGTATGCTTCCCGGTGCTCGCGGGCTGCGGCCTTGCCGGCGGCCTGCTCTTCGCCAGTTCGCGGGTCGGACGCTCGGCCTTTGGCCTTGACGTCACTCCACTTGGCGTAGCCGCTGCTCATTGCTTCCTCGATTCCTCTGCTTCCAGCTCGGTCAGGTGCTGGGTGAATCGCTCGTCCGCCAGCGGGATGGCCTCGCGGTACCAGCCGTCCCAGTTTCCTGCCTTGTCGCCGGCGACCAGGAAGATCGCCTCGCGCCTGGGGTCGAACGCGAACAGCATTCGGATCTCGGTCGTCCCGGACGACGGCGGCCGGAGCTCTTTCATGTTGTGGTAGCGGCTGCCCTTGATCCGGTCAGCCAGTGGCCGCCGCAGTGCAGGGCCTTCGGCGGCGAGCTGGTCGATAGTGTCCTCGATGAGGTCGGCGGTCTCGGGGTCGCTTTTGCAAAGCGCCAGATACCATGCCTCGACCTCAGGATGGAGGCTCACCTCCCACGCCATGCCCGCATTATAACCGATCAGTCATGTCCGGCCGGATGGGTTCTGGCGGCCGGGCCACGAGGGTCTGAGCGTGGTTCGCCCTCTTCACAGGAGACTGGGCACTTGGTGTGGGCGTGATACGCCGGGGGTCTGGGAAGCCGAGGCTGGTGTATCCGGGGGCGCGCCCGGCCAGTGTTGCAGCGAGCACGCCGGTAGCGGTGTCGTGGTAGTCGTGGATTTCGCTACGCTTATCAAGGGATTCGCCCGGCCGCAGTCCGATGGAGCCGTCGAGGATTGCGACCTAGTCCGTCACGGACGAGTCCCACCCGAGCTCTGCAAGGCTGCACAGCATGCCTTGGGATACCTCTCCCCGATAACGACGGCGCCTTATCTTGTATGGCCTCGGCCTAACCTTTGTGGCAGGAAGCCAGGCTCCCGGGGGTGCTACGGGGACGAGGTTGCCAGCTTCTACGATTGGCACACCGCCCCAGACGATCTGCGGCTGGTAATCGACGCCGATATCGACATCCGCGAGCCAGATACGCTCGCCACCTGGATGAGGGCGAACCTTGACAACTCGCCCCACCACCACGCCCCTTGTTGCCACAAGGCGAAACGGTAGCAGCCTTGCTGCCACACGCGCTGCGAAGGTCCCATTCCTGAGTCAGGCCACGTGCAGGCGACTCTGACCTGGGGAACTGGAACATCAGACGGCGGTGCCCGACGACCACATGAGATCGAATGCGTCTCTGGCGCGGCGGGCGTGTCCTGGGTCCATAAGCATGTCACTGTTCGAATCGTTATTTGGCCTGATAACGCAGCCAAGCCAATCATCCTCGCTAAGATAATCGCGGATCTGCGCGTGGAGGGCGGGTTCCTCGGCTTCGAGTCGAACGGTTCGAGTTCGTACAGGACCACGCTAGTAAATACTGGAGTCGCAGTGAGGTGATCTCAGCGAAATATGTTCGGACAGCCGGGCTTTCTCTGACCCAGAGATGGGCATCCAAGCAGACACGCGGACGAACCGGACTGTCCGGAAATGGGCGTGGAGCCCCAGTAGAAGAGGTCTCACCACAAGATCAGTTTCTGCTGGAAGGCTCCACGTGATCGCCTATCGTGCCACGCTTGACGTCCCAAGGGAACTGGCGCAGTTCGTTGCGAAGCTGCTGCTGGCCGAGCGCGGGCGGCGCGGCACCCCCGAAGCCAGCCGGGCGCTGACCTGCTTCTGGCAGGCGGTGCTGGGGCTGCGGTGGTTCCGCGACCGCACCGCCCCCGATGCGCTGGCCCGGGACCACGGCATCTCACGGGCCACCGCCTACCGGTACGTGGACGAGGTCATCGCGGTGCTGGCCAAGGAGGCCCCGGAACTGCGCGATGCGCTGGAAAGGGCCAGGGACAAGGGCGTTCCGCACGTGATCCTGGACGGCAAGATCATCCCGGCTGACCGGTGCGGGGAGAAGACCCTCAGCGTAAAGAACGAGGTCATCGACCTGTGGTACTCCGGCAAGGCCCGCGCTCACGGCGGCAACATCCAGGCAATATTCGCCCCGGACGGGTTCCCGCTCTGGGTATCTGATGCCGAGCCCAGCTCGGTGCATGACATCACCGCCGCCCGCCTCCACGCCCTGCCAGGGCTGTACTGGGCCGCCGCGGCTGACCTGCCCACCCTGGCCGACCCCGGCTACCACGGCGCCGGCATCGGCGTTCATATCCCGGTCAAGCAGCCCGCCGGCGGACGGGAACTCGATATTGGCACCCGCACCCGCAATGCCCTCCAGCGCTCCCTGCGCTGTCTCGGCGAACGCGGGTTCGCCCTGCTCAACCAGCGCTGGCGCACTCTCCAGCACATCACCGCCAGCCCCAGCAAGATCGGCGACATTGCCCGCGCCGCACTCGTCCTCACCCATTTCGAGCACGGCTACATCAAATGAAAATCGCTGAGATTACCTCAGTAAGACGGAATGCGCAGCTCTCCCGGACCTGGTCTCCTCCGATCTGGTCCGCCAGCAATCGGCGGCAGGCCTCGACTGTCGAGTCCCACTTCCGGTCCCGTGACAGTAGAAATCGATAAGATACGCCCATTTTAAGATTGGCGGCCACAACGGGAAGAAAGCGTCCCGCGGCAAGTCCGCCACCTTCGACGTGAATAACCTCAAATTCGAGGTTCAGACTCACCAGGTCACCTCGGCGGCAATACTTCTCCAGGCGAAGTACCTCGTCGTCTTGCAGGAGGCCCTCACGCGCTGCGGTCGGCGTCGAGGCGAGTTCCTCCGCGACTTCGTTGATCCGGTCCGCAAGCACTCGACCGATTCGTGCGACGACCGCGGTGTGACGGCTACCTCGCGCCTGGACGTCAGCCAGGGCGTGATCGACGTAACGGTCTGCCGCATCTTGGCCGGCTAACCACGCACTAGTGACAATCTGTCGGCGTTCCTCAGCCCGCCATCCCACCGGCGGTGACCACGCGGACGGTGGTCGCGGGGACCGGCGCGATCGGGGCTGCACTGCCCGGGCGCGGGATCAT
>Ga0187887_10004413_pt1 | contig 10521 bp, 8 predicted proteins | sample June2016WEW_7_10_FD_132977 | JGI IMG/M metagenome (GOLD analysis project Ga0187887, IMG submission 132977) | Peatland microbial communities from SPRUCE experiment site at the Marcell Experimental Forest, Minnesota, USA - June2016WEW_7_10 | ecosystem: Environmental > Terrestrial > Soil > Wetlands... | reverse complement strand
GCCGACCGAGTAGTAGGCGGAGAGCATGGCCGCGGCGAAAGCTTGCGCGTCGGCGTGGCCTTCCGCCGCGGAGCCACTGAGCCGGGACTGCGTGGGAGCGGAAATGCAGCCCACGTGCGGGCCCCCGCTGGCCCAGGCTCCCTGGCTTTCAGCGAAAGCATCGTCGTTGAACAGGTCAGCGGCTGGCGATGGGGTGAAGTAGCGAATCCAGAAGTTCGGGGCCCTGCCGAATTCAGCGTGCGCCGACGCGTAGGTGTCCTGTATTGGCCCTGCGGTGTCATATCCCGTCATGCCGGCATCCTCCGTGAGGTTACGTACCTGCGTGCTCCGGTCCATCAGAAGACGGCCGAGACGTAAAGGCTGGTGTCCGCGGTTCCGAGGGGCGCGAGAGAAGGGGAGAAGAACGCGAGCCGCGGGCTCTCCGGCCGCACCGCGAGCAGGGTCCCGCTGGGCAGCTGGTAGAGCCCCGCGTAGTGGCGGCCCTCGCTGTAGGCCGCGGTAGGCCTGCCGGAAGCCACCTCGTAGGCGGACAGGCCACCGGTGGTTACCGGGCCAAGGACGTAGAGGGTGTCCCCTTCGGCTGAGAGCACGGCCTTGTTCCAGGGTGCGCCGAGCGGTGACGCAGGGGCCGGGAACTCGACCTGGGCCGTGATGCCAAACGAGCGCGCTGGATCGGCGATCACGGCGATGCCGTCCCCCGGCTTGGCCAGGAACACGGTGCCGTCCGTGCGGGCCTGCATGGTGACGGCGCTCGGCTTGGCGCGCATGCGACTGAACGCTGCGATGCCCAGCTCGGTCACCTCTCCGGTCTGGGCGGAGCAGACCTGGACGTCGCGGCCCCTGACCAGGCGGGCCACGTCACCGCTGGGCAGGGCCAGCACAGGTTCCCCACCTGGCCACGGCGCGGGGGCCGGGACCGAGAACCTCGCCGTCCCCGAGCCCAGCGGGAAGGCGCTCAGCCGGGACAGCGGTGCCTGGGCCCGGATCTCGGCCCGGTCGCCTGGCTGCGGCTCCCGCGTTGTCCAGAGCAGGAGATCCGAGCCATTGGCGACCGCGGTGGACAGCGCCAGAGCCGGTTCGTCGGACAGATGGAACGGTCCCGTGAAAGCGCCGCTGTCCTGATCGAAATAAGCGAGCGCATGATGTGACCGCCAGGTGGTCGCCCACCGGGCGGTCACGCCTCCGGAAAGGGCGTCCCGCTTGGATACCAGGCGGCGGGCGACGGGCACGGTAATGGCCAGGACGACGGGCATGATCGCAGAGCCAGCGGCGAATACCGGCGTCACCAGAATGTTCGCATCATTCGGCACGCCAGTGAGGGTCACCGACCCCTGCCGGGCGATGGCAGCGGAGGTGGAGTCGAGGAGGGTCACGGTCACTTTGGCCCCGTCGGGCACCGTATCCACGGTAGCCAGGGCTATCAGGGCCTGGTCCGGCGACGAGACGGGGGCGGCCGCCAGCCCGGAAGCGACCGGGACCGCCCCCGGCGAAGACGCTGTCCGCGACACCGGGTACGTCGCGGCAGCGAGGGATCCGCTCGGCGCTGCCCCCGGGGCAGGCGTTCCGTACACGAACACGAACCGGGAGGCGGGCTTGGAAGACAGCACAGGCCGGGCGCCCGGACGGCCGCTCAGGCGCAGGTCCGGCAGCGCGAGGAGGGCGCCGACGCCAACCCCGCCCGCCAGTATCTCGCGGCGACTGAGCCCAGGCTCATAACGATCGATTCTGGGCGGATCGGTTTCTGTTCCCCGCATTGGCCAACGCACGGTTATATGCCCCCCGCATTTGTCCGGGACTAAGTGCTTCCTAAAGACAGAGTCCTGGCCCTCTAATCTCCCCAAGGGGGATTACTCCTATCAAGGCCCAGATAACATCCATCGGCACCCATCAACTGTGCCGTACTGGTCGATCATGATCTTGGCGCCACCTTAGCGGCATCGTTGCTCAAGATGAGTCATTGCCGCTATGACACGCCGTGACCTGTGTTGTCCCCGCCAAGGCGGCATGATGCCGCAGCACCCTGAGCCGGCCCGGCCCTCGTTGGATGGTTCCGGTTTAGCGCATCCGGATATCTCACCGTTAGCTATTATTCAGGTACCTGGAGTAAATCTCGCTGGGTGAATCACGCTTCCCTTGGCCTTGCCTGGTAACGGGAGTTATGTCGCGGACTGACCTCCTTGGTGTTCCTGGGCGGCACCGATAAAATGTCCGGCATATGTTTCTGGCCGCGGGGGGCGGTGCGGGTGAAGGGTAAGCGGGCAACCTTCGTCGGCCGGGATAACGAGCTGGCGCTGCTGAAAGATTCGCTGGCGGCGGATGCTGGCCGTCCCTGGATCGTGCTGGCCGGGGGTGAGCCCGGCATTGGAAGACGGCGCTGCTGCGCCCGCATCCTGGCTGCGGGGGTGTTTCACCGGCCGAAAGGCCGTGGAGCACGAGGGGGAGCAGATGAATAGCGCGCTGGAGCGGCTGGGCGCCTTAGCCCCTTCGCCTCGCCGAACTCCGGGACCGTGTCCAAAGACGGCACGATCGCCTACACCAGTGTGGCGTGGAACGTAAACCCCAGCTCCCTGGACAGCGCATACCTGGACAAACTGAATAACTCGCGCCGCCGCGCTGGTCGCGTTCCCCGCGGCAACTGATACCGGCCGCTTATAACGGTCCGCCGTTACCTAATCATGTTCCGTGATCGAGGTATTGCGGCAGAAGTATAACGCTTTGTCAAACCACACTGGCAATGAGTAAACTGATGCCGCGTCAGCCGCGAGATCTGCGTGTGCTCACTCGGCGGCGCCTCATTCCGGCCCCCGCAGCGCCTGGAGAGCGGCCTGGAAGTACTGCAGGCGAGTCTGGAGATTGCTGGAGTACTGGCCGCCAGGCGACATGTCACCGGTCTGCGTCGCAGACCGCAGGGCCTGAAGGGAAGCGAGCACGTCGTCGGCACGGGCACGCTCATCCTCGGTCGGGGCGGCCTCGCGCAGCGCGTACAGCGTCTGGGTCAGATCATCCGCGCGGCGCTGGATATCGGCCCAGCGGGCGGCTGCATTCCCGGCACCGTATTGGCCCGGCAGGCTGCCGGCGAAGACCGCATCGTGCAGGGCTGATCCCTTCGCGAAGGCATCCACCGCCATCGCCCTCCAGGTCCGGCTTCTGGCGGCCCGGCGGCGGACGGTCTGGCTGATCAAGATGACCAATCCGATGATGACGATCACGCCGAGAAGTACCCACAGCCATAGCAGGGTCGCGGCTCCTGATGCGGGCGCCGGCGAGCCGCTGACCGTGGGCGTCGGCGCGGCGCTGCTCGGCGTCGCGGTCACGGCCGGCGGGCTCGTAGCGGGGGTCGTGGCGGGGGTGGTGGCGGTGACCGAGGGCTGGACGGTGGTGGGGGCAGCGGTCGGGCTGCTCGGAGCGAGGCTGGCGCTGCTGTCCGGGGACGTGCGGGCCCCCCCGGACGGCGACAGTCTGTCTTTGATGTTGCTGGCCTGCGCGCACCCCGCCGCCATGCTGGCCGCAGCCAGGAGCGCGATGAGCAGCAGGAGCGCCCGTCGCAACCGCCGCGCAAACGTGTCCTTGATCCCCGCCCCCACGGGGGAAGCGTCCCCGCTCGCGGACATCCCGTCAAGCCCCCGCGGCGGCCTGGATTGTTTCATGGGAGGGCCGCCCGATCGGAGGCACACGCGAAAATCGGCCGCCCCTGTTCGCTGAACGCCCGGGCGGCTAACTTGGGAGTCGCGCTGTCATTACTGGCCTGGGGGTCCCGGATGACCATTGCCACGTCGGCTGAGCGGCCATCATGGACCTGAACCGCGGGCTGGACGACCTGGTAGCCGTGGCGCTCGTGGCCGCGCTGGCACCGCTGGTGGTCGCGGTGCTGCCGGGGCCGCGCATTCCGCAAGTGGTGATCTTCCTTGTCGGCGGCGTGCTGATCGGCCCGCATGTGCTGGGCGTGGCTGAGACGTCCAACATCGAACTGCTCTCCAACATTGGGCTGGGCTTTTTGTTCTTGCTGGCCGGTTACGAGCTGGATCCTCAGCTGTTCCGGCGACGACCGGGCGAGCTGGCCATCACCGGCTGGCTGATCTCGGGCGCCCTCGCCGTAGGGATAACCGCGGGGCTGGCCGCAGCGGGTTACATCAGGGACTATGTGCCGGTGGGGCTGGCCCTGACCACCACGGCACTGGGCACGCTGCTGCCCATCCTCCGCGACAACGACATGCTCGGCGGCCAGTTCGGTCAGTACATATTCGCGGCCGGCGCCGTCGGGGAGCTATTCCCCATCGTGGTCATCGCGGTGTTCCTGACCCAACGGGGCCATTTCGTGGCCCTGGCCTCGGTGGCGGCGGTCGGGGTGCTCGCGCTCGCCTTGTCTACCGTACCGTGGCTAGCCCGGAGCAGCACCGTCCAGCGGGTCATCCAGGAAGGCCAGGACGCGACCGGGCAGATCACCCTGCGCTGGGCCGTGGTACTGCTGTTCCTTCTGCTCGCGGCCGCGAGCCGGTTCGGCCTGGATGTGGTGCTCGGCGCGATGCTGGCCGGCATAGTGCTGCGCACCTGGACCCGCCGTCTCAACATAGACACCAGCGGCCTCGAGGATAAGTTCGACGCCGTTGGCTATGGCGTATTCATTCCCATTTTTTTCATCTCCTCGGGAATGACCCTCGACCTGAAGGCGATCAGCGAGGATCCGCTGCGCCTGCTCCTCTTCTTCCTGCTGCTGCTGATCGTCCGCGGCCTGCCCTCGCTGGTGATCTACCGGCGCGCCCTCGCGATCCGGCAGCGGGTAGAGATGGTGTTCATCACGGCGACCTCCCTGCCCCTGCTGATCGCGCTGGCCGAGATCGGTGAGCACGATGGGGTCATGCTGCCCGCCACCGCCGCCGCCCTGGTCGGCGCGGGCGTGCTGTCGGTCCTGGTCTATCCCCTTATCGCGGTGGGGCTACACCGGTCAGCACCGCTCAGTCCCACCGATCTCGGGATTGCCCCGGCCGAGATGGCCGCCGGGACCGGCGCACCACCAGAGATTCCCGGCCCGCCCGGCCAAGACAGCCAAGGGGCTTTAGCCGCCGCCATCAGCGCGGGCAGCAAGCCCAGCACGACCGGAACCGGAACCGGAACCGGAACCGGAACCGCCACCGCCACCGCCACCGCCACGATTATCAGCACGCCATTAACTGAAATAGCCACGCGGCACCCCGCAGAAATGCTCAGCCTGATGGCCGGCACGCGGCAGGCGCGGAACCGGGTCCCGGTGAGTGTGTACCGGCCCTGGGCACCGAATGTCTGGCTCGGGCACGCGGTCAGTGGCCTGAAATCTTGCCCCGCAATATCCGGACCCGCCGCGCGCCTGCGTGACAGCGGGAATTTTGCGCATTAGCGTCACGAAACGGCCCAGGCGCATCACGGTCTTACTTCCGCTGGTCAGCTCGTCGGAACACGGAGCACCGGCTGAGCTTACGCGTCCTAGGTCGTGGCCCGTCGGCGAGCGGCCGTACGAGCCAGGGCAGGGGTGGGGGTGGGGGGGATAATGCCCGAGCCGGTTCAGAGTGGTCAGCGATATATGCCCGGACTCGATGGGCTGCGAGCCCTTGCCGTGCTGGCCGTTATCGCGTATCACCTGCACCTGGGCTGGGCTCCGGGCGGAATGCTCGGGGTAGGCGTGTTCTTCACCCTGAGCGGCTACCTCATCACCGACCTTCTCCTGGGGCAGCACGAGGCAACGGGGACGCTCCAGCTGGCGGACTTCTGGCGCCGCCGGGCCCGGCGGCTACTACCGGCGCTGTCCGTCCTGCTGGCGGTCGTCACGGCCTGGGTGACGCTGCTGGACAGGCCGCAGCTTTCCGCGCTGCGCGGAGTCGTCCTCGCCGCCGTGGGCTATGTCACCAACTGGTGGCTGATCGCCCAGCACAGCTCTTATTTCGCCCAGTTCGGGCCGCCGTCACCGCTCGGCCATCTGTGGTCGCTGGCGGTAGAGGAGCAGTTTTACCTGGTCTGGCCCTGGTTGCTGTGGCTGGGGCTGCGCTGGACCCGCGGCCGGCCCGGGACCCGCAGCAGGCTCGCGGCGGCGACCGTGCTGCTGGCGGCCCTTTCCGCGATCGAGATGGCCATGCTCTACCGGCCCGGCTACGATCCAACCCGGATTTACGACGGCAGCGATACCCGGGCCTTCGCGCTGCTGATCGGGGCCGCGCTGGCCTTCGTATGGCCCAGCCGCCACCTCCGTGGCGGCATCACGAGCGGGGCGCGCCGGATTCTGGATGGCGCGGGGGTCACCGGTCTCGCGGTCATCGTGGGGCTGATCTGCTGCACCAATGAGTATTCGGCGTTTCTCTACCGGGGCGGAATGGTCCTGCTTTCGTTGGCCACGGCCCTGGTGGTGGGCACGGCAGCGTCTCCGGCAAGCAGGATCGGCCGGGCCCTGGGCTGGGGACCGCTGCGTTGGCTCGGAGTCCGCTCGTATGGCATCTACCTGTGGCACTACCCCATCATCGTGCTGACCACGCCCGCCAGCGGCCGGGATACGCTGGCCCGCGGCGCCTGGCAGGTAGCGGCCAGCATCGGCGTGGCGGAGCTGTCATGGCGGTACATCGAGGAACCTGTCCGCCGGGGAGCCATCGGCCGGTGCCTGGCCCGGGCACGTGCCGCGCGGTGGGACCTGCGGGCGGCAGGACGGCGGGTGTGGATTCCTGCCGCCGGCGCCGGGGTGGTGTGCGTCCTCGCCGGTGCGGGCCTGACTGGAGCCGTGTCGGTAAGATTGGCCGCGGCCAGCACTTCGCCGCACCCGGTCCCGAGTAGCACACGGGCTGCGCCGCACCGGGCCTCCGCACCGCTGGCCGCCAGCGGGCCGGCCCGCTCATCATGCCGGAGCGTCGTGCACATCGGGGACTCCACCTCCGACGGCCTCATCTCACCCGACTACCTGCCCGACCCGCGGCAGCGTATCGGGGCACAGTACGCGCAGGTCGGCGTGACCAGGCTGATCACCGAGATTTCAGGCGGCCGGTCAATCGTCGAGACCATCGACGGGCAGCCGAACGCGTACACCGTCGCGCAGCAGCTCGTGGCAGATGGCTACCGGGGCTGCTGGGTGCTTGCCCTCGGCACCAACGACACCGCCGACGTCTACGTGGGCTCGGCGGTCAGCCAGAAGACCCGAATCCAGCGGATGATGTCGGTGATCGGCAACCAGCCGGTCATGTGGGTGAACGTCAGGTCGCTGCTGACCGGAGGGCCATACGCGGAAAGCCAGATGCAGCTCTGGAACAGCGCTCTGCTCCAGGCCTGCGCGCGATACCCGGACATGCGGGTCTACAACTGGGCTGCGGATGCGCAGAGCAGCTGGTTCATCGCCGACGGGATCCACTACACCTCAGCCGGCTACGCCGCCCGTGCGCATCTGATCGCCCAGGCGCTCGCGGGCGCCTTCCCAGCCAGTGGCCGGCGCGCTCGGCCACGCGCGGGGTGCCTGGTCTCTTAGGCAGCCCGGTCCCTTCGGCAGCCCGGTCCCTTCGGCAGCCCGACCTCTATGGCATGACCCTGTAGCGGGCGGTCGGCGAGAGGTCGTAAGCGGTGGGGTTATCGGTCTTCCCGGTCATGAACGGGAGCGGAGTCATGAACGGGAGCGGAGGCGGGAGCGGGAGCGGAGGCGGGAGCGGGAGCGGAGGCGGGACCGGCCAGGGCCCGGGCCGGCGGCGAGCTGGCGCTCGCGGGCGGGACAGGCGCGGGCGAGAGAGGGTGGGGCGTAGGCGCGAGAGGCGCGGGCGAGAGAGGGTGGCGCGCGGGCGGGATAGGCGCGGGCGGGGCCAGCTGGCGCGTAAACGGGACAGGCGCGGTCGGGAGCAGCTGGCGCGTGGGGCAGACTGCTGGCGTGAGGGAAGCGGCGGTGCGGCGGGTGAACTTCGGGTATTTCGTGCGGCCCGCGGAGGGAACCGGGACCGGTCAGCCGAGAGCGGACCCGTGCCTCGGCTATCTCATCGACCATCCGGACGGGCTGGTCCTGGTCGACACCGGCATGGGCGCCCATCCCGAGGTCGACGCCTGGTACCGGCCACGGCGGCGGGACCTGCCGGACGCGCTCGCGGGGGCCGGAGTGGCCCCCGGGGAGGTCGGGCTCGTGGTCAACTGTCACCTGCACTTCGACCATTGCGGCGGCAACCCCGCGCTGGCCGGGCGGCCCATCTTCACCCAGCGCACGGAGCTGGAGACGGCCACGACGGTACCCGATTACACACTGCCGGAACTGGTCGACGCGGACGGCCTGCGATACGAGGTGCTGGACGGAGAAGCGGAGATCCTGGCCGGGGTGCACGTGATTCCGACCCCGGGGCACACTGCGGGCATCAGTCCGTGATCGTCCGCCGCCGCGACGGGGCGGTCATGGTCGCGGGCCAGACGAACGACACGGCTAGCGGCTACTCCGCCGACGCCCTCTGCTGGCGGACCCGGCGGGATCGGCACATCGGGAAGGACGGGCCGGTCCCCCCGGCTCCGGCCTGGATGGATCGGCTAGAGCAGTTCGACCCGGCCCGCGTCTGTTTCGCGCATGACCACGCCGTCTGGGAACCCTGACTCGCGGGCGCCCGGGCTGACCACAGGGCTCGGGCCGGAGAGCGCGCTAGGGCCGGCTCGGAGAGGTGAATGCTCAGGTTCTCAGAGGGCACCCTCATCTGGTGAGCGCGGTGCAGCACATGCAGGTTCACCGCGTCAGCCGTATGCGGTCGCGGCACAGCGAGGCGCCCGAAATAGGCTTCAAGGGTCGTTTCGTCCATCAGCCCCCTCCAGGCCACACGCCATTTGGGCGGTGGCCCTGAGGCCGATCATGACAGGGCACTCGTTTGTTCGTGTTGTGTACGGTTGACCGGTGAACGAAACAGACTGGGAAGACCGAATTCGGCGGCCTGGGCGGCATTTGATCGGCTCAGTGAGGCCATAATGCGATCGTGATGCCGATACCGCTGCGGCTGCGGCCGCTCACGCGGGAGGACCTGCCGCGGCTGAGCCGATGGCTCGCGGAGCCGCACGTGGCCCACTGGTGGCGTGACCCTAGCGACCTGGCCTCGGTGCGGGCCAGCTACCTGCCGTGCATCGACGGCACCGATCCGGCCGAGGTCTTCATCATCGAGGCGGCGGGCCGGGCGGCCGGCCTTGTCCAGCGTTACCTCGTGGCCGACGATCCGGACTGGGATCACGCCGTCCGCGCCACCGGTGCCGCCAGCGGGTGTGCGGCCGGGATCGACTACCTGATCGGCGAGCCGGAGCTGTGCGGTCGGGGCTACGGAACGGCGGCCATCTCGGTGTTCACCACGCTCACCTTCGAGCGCTACCCGCAGGCCGACGCGGTGGTTGTCATCCCACAGCAGGCCAACGTCGCGTCCTGGCGGGCCCTGGAGCGGGCCGGGTACCGCCGCTGGTGGGCCGGGCGGCTGGAGTCCGCCGACCCGTCCGACGCCGGGCCGGCCTACCTGTACGGGATGCGCCGGCCGGCCACCGCGACGGCCCGCGGGACGACCGCCGGCCAGGCGGCCGGGTCACTCCCAGCCCGGTGCCATGTTTTTGTTGCTTCCTACTTACTGAAATGATGCGGGCCGCTGTCGGGCTCTCCATGGCGTTGGCCCGCTTTTTTCAGGAGATTTGGTAATATTCCGTCCCAGCAGGGCACTGTCGGCTATCGGCCGGAGGTCAGATGAGCACTGGCGGTTCGCCTGACGACGCTCCAGATCTCGGTCTCTCTGCCCGGGAGACTGAGATCATGTCCCTTATTGCGGGCGGTCACACGAACGGCGAGATTGCCTCCCGGCTTTTCCTGGCCGAGAAGACCGTGAAGAATCACGTGAACCGTATCTACGCCAAGCTCCATGTCGCCTCCCGGGACGCGGCCATCACGCACTGGCGGGACGGCCGGCAGAGCGTCGGCTAGTCTGTGCTGGCCCGGGACGGGGGGTCGCCCCCCGGAACCCCAGTGCTGGCCCGGGGGGCGACCCCCCGGAACCCCTGGCCAGGTAGGCTCCAGGCCGCATTCAGGTTTTCCTCAGCCTGATGGGTGACAATATGGAGCATGGAGATGTTGACCAGCGATGAAGGGCAGCACACGGATACCCGGCTGCTGGTGGTCGAGGACGAGCCGAACATCCTTGAGCTGCTTTCCGCCAGCCTGCGCTACGCCGGTTTCGACGTGGTCACCGCGGCGGCGGGCACGGAGGCCGTGCAGGCCGCGCAGCGGCATCGCCCCGATCTCATCGTGCTAGATGTCATGCTCCCGGACATGGACGGCTTTGATGTCGTCCGGCGGCTCCGAAGCGGCGGCGCCCGCGTGCCCGTGGTGTTCCTGACCGCACGCGACGCGACCGAGGACAAGATCCGCGGGCTGACGCTCGGCGGTGACGACTACGTCACCAAGCCATTCAGCCTGGAGGAAGTCATCGCCCGGATCCGGGCCGTGCTGCGGCGCACCAGCGGCGACAGCGGCGAGCCCACCCCCCGCCTCACGTTCGCGGACCTGGAACTGGACGAGGAAAGCCATGAGGTGTG
>Ga0187887_10004412_pt1 | contig 10521 bp, 7 predicted proteins | sample June2016WEW_7_10_FD_132977 | JGI IMG/M metagenome (GOLD analysis project Ga0187887, IMG submission 132977) | Peatland microbial communities from SPRUCE experiment site at the Marcell Experimental Forest, Minnesota, USA - June2016WEW_7_10 | ecosystem: Environmental > Terrestrial > Soil > Wetlands... | reverse complement strand
ACTGCTGGATGATGCTGAGCTGGCCGCGCCGGCTGCGGGGCGCGAACTCGGCGATATAGGAGGTGGCGATCGCGGAGTCCGCTCCGATCGCCAGCCCGATGAGCGTCCGGGACCCGAGCAGCATGGGGGCATTGATGGTGAACGCGGACAGGATGGCGCCTATCGCATAGATCGCAGCGTCACCGACGAGCAGTGACTTACGTCCGAACCGGTCTGTCAGAGGACCGGCTATCAGGGCGCCCGCTGCGGCGCCGAGCGATGCACCGGCTACCAGGTAACCGGTTGCGAAGCTGGACAAATGGTAGGGAATAAAGCCCAGGGCCGACCCGATGTTGGAGGTGTCGTACCCGAACAGGAATCCGCCGATGCAGGCCAGTACCGCCAGGTACCAGTAAAAGCCTGTGGGGATACGCGAGTCGAGCTCGTCGAGAACGCTCCGCCCGGATGGTTGCGCAGCCCTGGCTTCCGATACCATCCGACGCCTCCTCGCGTCGGCCTCAACGCCGCCGCGGGTGAGCCGGGGATGAGCGCCGCCGCCGACAGTAAGTGACGGGAGAACTCTGGCGCGTGGCCCTGCTTGTTTGCGCGGCATAGTTGAGCCTGCCGCCCGGATACCCCGGGGAACTCGACGCCAAACACGGGAACCGGCGTCGCGTCCCCGAGGGGCCTGTCGCGGAAGGTGATGGCGCCGCCGGACCGCGTCCGAGGCGGCGGCGCGCACCGTGTACGCCGGACGACCGCTGATGGTTGAGGTTGAGTTTGAGGACGGTGCTGCCTTCTACACGTCTTTTCACAACCGGGCCCAGGTCCCTGCGCAGGAGAAGGTCCTACTGCAATTGTTGGTGCTGAAGCAAATCAGCACGTCGTCAAACACGACTGTCGCTCAGGCGAGCCAATCTCTAGGAATTAGCCTGACCGCGTTGAAGCGCGCGCCGCCGACGGCTGATGCGCGAGAGTCAGAACCACCTTGCGCCGGGTTCTCAGCCGCGAAGCGGGCGGAGGGCCCGAGAGCCATGCCGTGTGGGGGTTGGTCCGTTCGGGGAAACGCTCCACGACCTGGAAGAGGAAGTCCCTGTGCGTCGGCGCGGGAGCCAGTAGCTCCGCAGCGGCGTCTGGGAGGTGCCGCGTTTCCTCGATGGAGCGGGGGTCGTCGTCGCGCGACTTGTCGTGGTGGGCCCGGACTATTCTGTGTGGATATAACGTGCTCCACGTCATACACTGTGGTCATGGCGAAGCGTAACCTGACCATCCAGCTAGACGAGGCGACCATCCGGCACGCGAAGATCGTCGCCGCCCACCGCGGACTGTCACTCAGCAGTCTTGTCGCCCAGCAGCTCAATGAGCTGGCAGAGGCTGACCAGCGATACGAACGAGCCCGGGCCGTCGCGCTTGGAGCACTCGCGGACGCTACAGGTGGCGCGGCACCCAGCTGGCATCGCGAGGAGCTCTACGACCGGTGAAGACGTTTGTCGACACGAACGTCCTGGTGTACGCGCACGACACGGACGCCGGGGATCGGCACGCTACGGCCAGAGCGCTCCTTGCTGAGCTGTGGGTTGGCCGCAGCGGTACCCTCAGCACGCAGGTGCTGCAGGAGTTCTACGCCGTCGCGACCAGGAAATTCAAGCCAGCTATGCCGCGGGCGAAGGCGCGGGCCATCGTGGCGGCCTACGGAGAATGGTGCGCCGTCGCCACCGAACCGCAGCTCATAATCTCCGCGAGCAGACTTGAAGAAGAGCACACCCTCTCCTTCTGGGACGCGCTGATCGTCCAGGCAGCCATCCAGGCCGGCGCGGAACGCCTGATATCGGAAGATCTCCAGGACGGGCGCCGCTTCAGCGTGCTCACGATAGAAAATCCTTTCCGCAGGGCGTGAGCTTAAGCCGGACAACGGTGCCCGTCTGCCGGGAGACCGGCATTCTCCTCACAGGCCTGATCCGCGAGTATATTGCCTGCGGCCGGATGCCCGATGTGCTGCCGTTCGCACAGCGAGTGCGCGGTGCGCGCGTTCCTGGGACCGGGTGAGCTGGCGGGCGAGTTCCATCAGCACGAATGTCTCGATCATGGGTCCCGCTGCTCTGTCGGGCTCGCCGAGGCGGGCGGTGTCCTGGCCGAGCAGGTGCGAGGCGAACTGTGGCCGGTGACTGCCGGCACGGGTATGGGTCAGGCTGCCGGGTGAAGGCGACCCTCTTGGGCGCGCTCATCGTAGGGGCCATCGTTGAAACGCTGCCTCAGCTCCGGCGCGGGGATATGCCGCACTGGCCACCGGGGCATCAGGATCGTCCGCCCTGCTCATCCCCGGCAAGGGAGTTATCGTGGTGCGCCCCGTGCGCTCATGACCCGCGACCAGATCGCATCCATCGTCACCATGCTCGCCGACATCCTGGCCGTTCTCGCAGACGCGGACCCGGCCGACAAGGCAGAGATCTACAGCCAGCTTGGCCTGCGGCTGACTTACCAGCCAGGCCAGCGCATCGTCCGCGCCGAGGCGCGCCTCGACCAGACTCCCCATTGGGTTCTCGACAGTGTCCGAGGGGGGATCGACCCCATACCCCACATTGCTCTATGTGCTACAGCGCCGAAGTTGATCTCCACCAGACGGACGGGCCGTATGTTCTCTGACGTGCAGACACGCTGCCTGCCGCCTAGGGCGGCTGCTGGTCCAGAGTCACTCAGGGGCCAGAACCAGGCTTGACGGCCCGCGGAACCGACTCGAACCCCCATGAAAACCGACTTGAAACCCCCACGCCGCCGTGATCACGCGCAGTGATCGATCACATGGTCGTTAACCGGGGTAGCTAATGCGCGCCGCCGAGTATGCGCTCCCTCACGACGAAGGATTTGCCGTAGCCGGGTGTCACCGAAGTGTCAGTTCTGGTGGTGTCTCTGTCGCATCCTCGCAGGAAAGGCGTGGTGAGTGCGGTGGAGCCGCGCGGCTACGGAGCGCGGCCATGCCGATGAGCCACTGATGTACGACCGCGTCCGCTGCCGATTCTCTGCGGCTGGGTAAGTGCGGGTCGCTGTCCGGGCCGCCGCGCCCAGATGGTCCTGGGTGGGCTGCCTGAGGGCGGAGCGGCTGGCCGCGGGTACGGGCGACGGTGGTGGTGGCTGCCCGGAGATCGGTGGTGGGACCCTTCCTGTCGGCTGGTGGAATCCGGCGCACAATGACGGGCATGGGACAAGCCTGCCCAGCGGCCCGCGGGGCTGATTCCTGTTGGCTGTGGCGTTCTACCGGTAGCGGCGACGCGCCAGCGCTCGTGGCGCGGTGGTGGCGGTTGCGTTGATCGGCGGACTGCTCGGCACGGTGGCGCTGGGCGTCGCTGCCGTCGTCGTCATCGGGGCCTGGCCGGCAGCCCAGGCCGCGCGCGTTCGGCCCGCGGTGATCCTGCGAAGGGATTAGGCCATGGCGGCTGTGCTCCGAACCCTGCGATACGACCTGAGGTCGCGGTGGCGGCCGCTGCTCAGCCTGGCGCTGCTGCTCGGCCTTGCCGGCGGGGCCGTGCTTGCCTGCGCGGCCGGTGCCCGGCGCACCGACACTGCGTACGGCAGGCTGCTGACGTGGGCACACGCGAGCCAGGTGCAGGTCGTCTATGGGGGTGGTGCCAGAGCGTACTACCACGCGGTGGCCAGTCTGCCTGGCGTCGAGTCTGCGGGCGAAGTTGTCTACGACGACGCTGTGCTGCCGGCCGCGCACGGACTCTCGTCGCAAGAGGTGAACGCTTTCTCGAGCCCTGACAACTCCGTCGGTGTGCGGACCGACCGGGTCAAGATCCTGGCCGGCCGGATGTGGCGCGCTGCGGACCCACGTGCCGTGATGGTCGATCAGCAACTCGCCGACCGGTATCACCTGCGGCCCGGCAGCACGTTCCGGCTCGCGATCATCCCGCAGTCCCCGGTCACCGTGCAAGCCGAGCTGGGCAAGGCGGTCGTGCTCTCCACCACGGTCACGGCCGTCGTAGCCTTTGACGACCAGATCGTGCCGGCGACCGCCTTGACCGCGATGCCGCAGGTGCTGCTCAGTCCGCCGTTTGCGCGCACATCGCTCTCGGCCAGCGCTAGCTACGGCACCGAAGTGGCCGTGGCGCTGAAGCCGGGTGCCAGCGTGCGGAAGTTCGACGCGGCTGCGACGGCACTCGCCGCAGGGAGTTCGAGCGTCACCGGTACCGGCGGGGTGTACATCACCGACGTCAGCGACCAGGAGGCCGCGACCCAGCGGGCGATCCGGCCGCAGGCGGTGGCCCTGGGCGCGTTCGCGGCGCTGGCCGGGCTGCTTCTGCTCGCCGTGGCGGCTCAGCTGCTCAGCAGGCAGCTCGTCCTGGACGCCCGGGATTTCCCCGTGCTGCGCTCGCTGGGCATGGCGCCAGGCCAGCTGGCCAGTCTGTTAATGGCACGGACCGCCATCGTCACAACGGCCGGGGGCCTGCTGGCTGTCATCGTGGCCGTTGCCGCCTCGCCGCTCACGCCGATCGGCCCGGCCCGGATCGCCGAGCCGCACCCTGGGCTGGCGGTTAACGTCGCTGTCCTCGGCGCCGGCCTGGGCGCCATCATGCTCCTGCCGCTAGCGCTCGTGCTGCCCGCCGTGTGGCGCGCGTCCGCGAAGTCTCCTGCCTCCTGGCCCGCGGCCGAGCCGGCGGCGCCCGAGCGCTTGTCGGGCACCGCCGCGGCGCTGGGCGCGGGCGGCTCGGTCAATAGGCGCATCGGCGTCTGGATGGCGTTGCAGCCGGGGCGCGGCCGGACGGCGGTACCGGTCCACAGTGCTCTGATCGGCACCGCGATCGCCGTCGCTGCGACGGTCGCGGCGCTGGTCTTCGGGTCTAGCCTCGGGCACCTGCTCGGCACGCCTGCCCAGTACGGCCAGGACTGGCAGCAGGACCTCGATTTCAGCTTCGGCGGCGTCAGCCAGCCAATCGTCGCCAGGATCGCGTCGATCCAGCCGGGCCTCACCGGGTACGCGGCCGGGAACTACGGCCAGCTCAGCATCAACGGCACCGTCGTGCCGGCGATCGGGGTCGACGCGTTTCGCGGCGCAGGTTACGTCACGATACTGTCCGGGCACGCGCCGATGGCGCCGGATGAGATCGCCCTCGGCGCGGAGACGCTGAGGGAACTGCACCTCCGGGTCGGTCAGCGGATCCCCGTGCGGGCGTCAGCCCTCACCGGCTCGGCCTTCACCGCCAAGCGGCCGGGGATGATGACGATCGTCGGCGTCGCGGTCCTTGCCGCGTTCGGACAGGGCTCGCTCGTCGCCACCGACCTGGGCAGCGGCGCCATCGTGCAGGCGAACGTGCTCTCAGTGGCCGACCCGCAGACCGGCTGCAGCCATGATTGCTTCAACTTCGTGCTGGCACGTTATCGTCCCGGCACTAGCCGTGGAGCCGAGGTCGCAAACCTCACCGCAGCGACGAGACTGATCGGCTGCCCGCCGCAAGTGTGTCAGGTGATCTCCGACCAGAAGCCGAGCGACGTTCGTAACTACACGGCTGTCAGGGATACACCACTCGTCCTCGGCGTCGTGCTCGCCCTGCTAGCGGTCGGCACCCTGGCGCACGTGCTGGTAACCAGCGTGCAGCGCCGCAGGCGAGACCTTGCGGTGCTGAAAGTGCTCGGCATGGGCAGGCCGCAGCTCCTCAGCGTGGTGCTGTGGCAGGCGTGCGCCATCAGCGCGGTTGCGCTCGCCGTCGGCTTGCCCGCCGGCGCGCTCGCCGGCCGATGGGCCTGGACGCTGTTCGCCGTGTCGGCCGGAATACCCGCTGACCCGGTCGTATCCGTGCTCGAGCTACTCGCAGTCATCCCGGCAACGGTGGCGGTGGCCTGCCTCGTAGCGGCCATTCCCGGTCAGGCGGCGGCGCGAGTCCGCCCGGCCCTCGCGCTGCGCGCGGAGTAGCCGCGTCAGGCTCGATCCGCCGCCCGTGCGCCGATTCTGACCGCCGTTACTTTGTATTCGGGGCAGGTGGCGATGTCGTCGACGACGTCGGAGGTGAGTGCGTTCGCGAGCGTCTCGGGGAAGTGGAAGGCGAGGAAGACCTCGCCGGGGGAGACCCGCTTGGTGACCTTGACGGGGGCCTCGATGGCGCCGTGGCGGCTGGTGATCGGGACGACTTGGCCGTCGGCGATGCCGAGCCGGGCCGCGTCGGCCGGGTTGAGCTCGAGACGTTCGTCGGGCACGAGGGTGAGATTGTCGGTGCGCCGGGTCATCGAGCCCGAGTTGTAGTGGACGAGTCGGCGGCCGGTGATGAGCAGGAACGGGTAGTCGCCGTCCGGCTGCTCGCCGGGCGGCAGGTAGGGGCGGGCGGCCAGGCGGGCCTTCCCGTCTGCGGTGGCGAAGCCGTCGAGGTGAAGTGTCCGCGTTCCGGGCTCGTCTGGGGAGCGGCACGGCCACTGGATCGCGCCTTCACGGTCGAGCCGCTGGTGGGAGACGCCGCGGAACTCGGGTGTGACGCGGGCGAGCTCGTCCATTGCCGCGGCGGCCGTCGGGCAGCCGAGGTCGCTGCCGAGCGCCGCTGCGACTCGGTTGACGATCTCGAAGTCGGTGCGGGCCTCGCCGGGCGGGCGCAGGGCCGGGCGGACGCGCTGGAAGCGGCGGTCGAAGTTGACGAAGGTGCCGTCCTTCTCGAAGAACGGCACCGCCGGGAGCACGACGTGCGCCCGCTCCGCGGTGCGGGAAAGGAAGAGGTCCTGCGAGATCACGAGCTCGCAGGCGTCGAGCGCAGCCTCGACACGGTTTGTGTCGGGGTCGGTCTGGGCGATATCCTCGCCGATCACCCAGAGCGCCTTCAGCCGACCGTCGAGCGCGGCGGTGAACATATCCGGGATGCGCAGGCCTGGGCGGCGAGCGATCCCGACGCCCCACTCGGCCTCGACGCGGGCGACAGCCTCGTCGTCGTCGAGCCGATAGTAGCCGGGCAGCACGTCGGGCAGCGCGCCGACGTCGGAGGCGCCCTGGACGTTGTTCTGGCCGCGGAGCGGGACGATCCCGCCGCCGTGCTCGCTGCCGACCTGGCCGGTCAGGAGCGCGAGGTTCGTGAGCGTGCGCACGCCGTCGGTGCCGTGCGCGTGCTCGGTGACGCCGAGCCCGTAGACGATCGGGGCGCACCGCGCCTCGCCGTAGATCCGGGCCGCCCGGCGCAGGTCGTCCGCCGGGACGCCCGAGATCTCCTCGACCCGCTCGGGCCTGTGGTCGGCCAGCACCGCGCGGAGCTCGTCGAGGCCGTTCACGCGGGCGGCGAGGAACTCCTCGTCGGCATAGCCCTCCTCGAGCAGGACGTGCGCGAGCCCGTTGAAGACGGCGACGTTCGTGCCCGGCCGGCAGCGGAGGTGGACGTCTGCGTAGTAGGCCAGCTCGATCTGGCGCGGGTCGACGACGACGAGCGAGGCCCCGCGGATCACCTGCTGCTTGAGCCGGGCGCCGACGACCGGGTGCGCCTCGGTCGGGTTCGCCCCGGCGAGCAGGAAGCAGTCGGCGCGCTCGAAGTCGTCGAGCGGGTTGGTGCCGCCGGAGACGCCGAGCGACGCGTTGAGGCCAGCGGCGGTCGGCGCGTGGCAGACGCGCGCGCAGTTGTCGACGTTGTTCGAGCCGATCACGGCGCGCATCAGCTTCTGCACGAGGTAGTTCTCCTCGTTGGTCATCCGCGCCGAGGAGATCGTCGCGATCGCGTCGGCTCCGTGGCGGTCGCGGATCGACCGCAGCGAGTCGGCGACGAAGGCGATCGCCTCGTCCCAGCTCGCCGGCGCGAGCTCCCCGTCCCGGCGCACGAGCGGCGTCGTGAGCCGGTCGGGGGAGTGCACGAAGCCGTATGCGAAGCGGCCCTTGACGCAGGCGTGGCCGCGGTTGAGCGGCGAGGCGTGGTTGGGCGTGACGGCGGCGATCCGGCCGCCGGCGACGTGCACGTCGAGCGTGCAACCGACGCCGCAGTAGCCGCAGGTCGTCGTCACCGTCGGCTCGACCGGCGCGCCGCCGGCAAAGCCGGGCTCGAAGATCGCGCCGGTTGGGCAGGAGTCGACGCAGCCGCCGCAGGCCACGCAGTCGGACTCGATCCAGGCGTTGCCGCTGCCGGCGGCCACGATGATGTCGCCGCCACGGCCGGCGAGCTCGAGCGCGAAGGTCCCCTGCACCTCGTCGCACATCCGCACGCACCGGCCGCAGGCGATGCAGAGGTCGCGGTCGAGCTTCACGTACGGGTGCGACCGGTCGAGCTCGTACCCCATTCCATCGCCGAAGCGGTCGCGGCCGACGCCGAGCCGCTCGCAGACGGCCACGAGCTCGCTGCCCGGCACGTCGAGCGCGCGTGCCGGCAGCCGCGAGACCATCAGCTCGAGCGTCTCGCGCGCCGACGAGACCGTCGCCTCGTCGTCGGTGCGGATCCAATCGCCCTCGCCGGCCAGCGCGGTGCAGGCAGCCACGCTCGCGCCATCGCGCTCGACCAGGCAGAGCCGGCAAGCGCCGACCGGCGAGCAGCGCTCGTCGAGGCAGAGGGTCGGCAGGTCGCCGCCGACGGCGCGGACGGCGTCGAGCAGCACCGCCCCGTCCGGCACCTGGACCTGCTGGCCGTCCACGGTGAGCCTCACCATGGCTCGAGCTCCTGCCGGAAGACGCGGAGAAGGCTGCGCACCGACGTCGGGACGCCGCTACCGAAGGCGCATAGGCTGCCGCGGTCGAGCGCGTTCAGCAGCCGGTCCAGCTCGGCGCCGTCCTCCGGCCGCACGTCGTCGTCGGCGAGCCGCTCGGCGAGGTCGAGGCCGCGCAGCGTTCCCAGCCGGCAGGGGACGCAGGTGCCGCAGCTCTCCGAGGCGGCGAAGCGCCAGAGGTGCCGCATAAGCGCGCGCGGATCGGTGCGCTCGTCGAAGGCGACGAGGCTGCCGTGGCCGAGGGCGACGCCGCGCGCGGCGAGGTCCTCGGGCGTCAGCGGCGTCTCGAGTTCCTCGGGGCCGAGGAAGCCGCCCAGCGGCCCGCCGACCTGGATCGTGCGCAGCGCACCCGAGTGGAGGCCGCCGCCGAGGCCGTCGACGATCTCCCCGACCGGCATGCCGAGCTCGACCTCGTAGACGCCGGGGTTGCGGAAGCGCTCGTTCAGGCACACGAGCTTCGTGCCGGGGTCCGCCGCGGTGCCGTGCCGCGCGTACGCCTCGCCGCCATGCTCGACGACCCACGCGACCGCGGCAAGCGACTCGACATTGTTGACCGCGGTCGGGAAGCCGAAGATGCCGCCGCGGCCGGCCGGATACGGCGGGCGCGGCGCGGCGCCGCCGCGGAGGCCTTCGATCGAGTGCAGCAGCGCCGTCTCCTCGCCGACGACGTACGAGCCTGCGCCCTCGAACACCTCGATCTCGAGGTCGACGCCGGAGCCGTGCACGTTTTCGCCGAGATGGCCGGCCGCGCGCGCCTCCTCGACCGCGCTGCGCAGCGCGTCGCGCGCGGCCGGGTACTCCGAGCGCACGTAGACGTAGCCGCGGTCGGCGCCGCAAGCGAGCGAGGCGAGCGCGACACCCTCGAGCACACCGTGCGGGTCGCGCTCCATCAGCAGCCGGTCGAGGTAGGAGCCGGGATCGCCCTCGTCACCGTTGGCGACGACGCGGCGCGGCCCCGGGGGATTGGCGTGCACGAGCGCCCACTTGCGCGCCACTGGGAAGCCAGCGCCGCCGCGGCCCTGCAGCCCCGAGCGCTCGACCTTTCGCAGGATCCGGTCGGGCGCCTCCGGATCGCCGACGACCCCGCGCCAGACCTCCCACGCGGCCTGGCCGCGGCCGAGCAGCCGCGCGAGCACGATCGGCTCCTCGCACGCCGCCTCGAACGGAATCGGCGGATCGACCTGCGGCGCCTCGCCGGCGAGCTGCTCAGCGAGATCCTGCCCGGCGTGCGCGCGCTCGCCGTCGAGGGCCGACGGCGACGCATAGCAGTAGCCGAGGCAGTAGACGGGCTCGACGTCGGCGACACCCGCGAGACGCTCGCGGATGCCGGCAGCGTGGCGGCCGCCGGTCGCGGCGAAGCAGGAGGCGCCGTCGCAGAGTCGCACTCTCCGGCCGGTCGGCAACTCGACCGTGAAGTCCGCGTAGAAGGAGGCGGCACCGTAGACGTGGGCGCGCGGCAGCCGCAGCTCGGCGGCCACCCGGTCGACGTCCTCCGACTCGATCCGCCCACGCGCCTGCTTCACCTGCCGCAGCCGCTCGATCACCTCGGTCGCGCGGCGGCCTAGGCGCCGCTCGAGCTCGACCGTCGCGTTCCGCGGCTCGTTGGTCACAAGCGCCGGTCCCGCGGCGGCCGGGCGCTATTCCAGTGGTGCCCTCGGCGCGATTGCATGACATCTTCCCCTTGCCCGCCAGCACACATAAACATCGGCGCCGTTCGCAGCCGCAAGGCGACACCAGACACGCGACAACGACGCCCTGCTCGCCACCATCTGGTGGGTCGGAGCCGGCCCGGCGAGCTGACGCTCGTCCCCGGCCACCATGCCACCTTCACCCACGAACCCGGCAGGGACTGTCTTGTCAGGTCTCTGCTGCCAGCCTCTTGACGCATCCGGCGGT
>Ga0187887_10004410_pt1 | contig 10527 bp, 13 predicted proteins | sample June2016WEW_7_10_FD_132977 | JGI IMG/M metagenome (GOLD analysis project Ga0187887, IMG submission 132977) | Peatland microbial communities from SPRUCE experiment site at the Marcell Experimental Forest, Minnesota, USA - June2016WEW_7_10 | ecosystem: Environmental > Terrestrial > Soil >... | reverse complement strand
GCCTCCGTGCACCATCTTCGAGGATTTCGAGCTGGTACCCGAGGCGAAGTCGCCGGCGTCGATGAGCGCGACCTTAAGCCCGCGCGAGGCGCTATCGAGAGCGACACCGGCGCCCGTCATGCCCGCTCCGATGACCACGACGTCATAGTTCGAGTCGCCCAAGTGGCGCAACGATTGCGCGCGTTCGAAAGTGGCCATGCAGATATGTTGGCACACCGTTCGAAGTAACTTGAGGGGCATGGACTTCGCCCTTTCACCTGAACTACTCGCGCTGCAGGAATCGGTGCGACGTCTCTCGCAAGACAAGATAAGGCCGAGGGCCCGCGAGATCGACACGGCCGGCGTCTATCCCCAGGACATCTTCGACGAGTTCAAGAAGGCCGATCTCCTGGGCCTGTGCATTCCCGAGGAGTACGGAGGATCGGGCGCGGGGATGTTGGGATTGACCATCGCGATTGAAGAGGTGACGAAGTATTCGAACGTGCTCGGACTCATGCTGCTGTTGACCCGTCTGCCGACGGGACCCATAATGATCGCCGGTACCGAGCAGCAAAAGCAGCGTTACCTGCCCGGGATTGCCCGGGGCACCTCGCGCGCGGCTTTCTGCCTCTCTGAGCCGGGGGCCGGGTCGGACGTCGCCGGTATGCAGACACGCGCGATTCCCGATCCCGACGTGCCGGGTGGCTTCCTGCTGAGTGGCACCAAGTGTTGGATCTCGGGAGGGATGCAGGCCGATTGGTTCACCGTGTTCGCCAAGACCGGTGAGCCGTCCTCGCGCCTCCACACGGATATCTGCGGCTTCATCGTCGAGGCCGACAGCCCGGGCCTCACCAGACCGAGGGTGGACAAGAAGATGGGCGTGAAAGGCATCGACACGGCCGAGATCGTCTTCGACCACGTGGCCGTCGGTCCCGACCAGGTGATCGGTGGAGGTTTCATGTTGGCGATGCAGTCGCTCAACGCGATGCGTCCGATCGTTGCCGCCAGGGGGATCGGCCTCGCGGAAGGGGCGCTCATGTACGCGACCGAGTACGTAAAGAATCGCGCGGCCTTCGGCAAGACCATCGCCGAGTTCCAGGGTATCCAGTGGGAGATCGCCAAGTGCGCCACCGAGATCGAGGCCGCGCGACTGTTGACGTATCGAGCGGCGTGTCTGGCCGACGACGGCAAGTTCTCCAAGGAGTACGTGCCGATGCTGTCGATGTGCAAGTACTACGCCTCCGAGGTGGCCGTCAAGACGTCCGGTCTCGCGCTGCAGCTCTTAGGTGCGGCCGGATACATGGAGGACCACCCGACTGAGATGTACTACCGCGACGCACGCCAGTTGACGATCGTGGAGGGCACCAGCCAGGTGCAGTTGGGGCTGATCGGTCGAGGGGTGCTGGGCCACGACATGTGGTGGGACTGAAGCCCGATCGTTCGACGCAAACCTACACTGGCTCCGTGGGACCACTAGAAGGACTCAAGGTCCTGGAACTCGCGGGCATTGGACCGAGCCCCTACGCCTGCACGCTGCTGGCCGATCTCGGAGCGGACGTGCTGCGCCTGGAGCGTGGTGACGTCGACGCGGCGCCCGAGACGTCCTGGGATCTCCTCACTCGCTCTCGGCCCTCGGTGGCGATTGATCTCAAGAACGACGCCGGGCGCGAACTGGTGCTCGAGCTCTGTGCGCAGGGCGACGTGCTGATCGAGGGTTTTCGCCCCGGGGTGACCGAACGTCTCGGCCTAGGACCGCAGGACGTCTGGGCCCGTAATCCCCGTCTGGTTTACGGTCGCATGACGGGCTATGGACAAACGGGCCCGCTTTCGGCCAGCGCCGGACACGACATCAATTACATCGCTGTCTCGGGCGCGTTATGGCCGCTCGGACGAGCCGGCCAGAAGCCGTTGGCGCCGATGAACCTGGTCGGCGATTTCGGCGGCGGCGCGCTGTTCCTCGTCTTCGGCGTGCTCGCGGGCGTGCTGTCGGCCCGCGCCACGGGCCAGGGGCAAGTCGTCGACGCGGCGATGGTTGACGGCTCGGCGTCCATGATGGCGATGACGCATTCCTTCCTCAACGCGGGATTCTGGCGCGAGGAACGTGGGGTCAACATTCTCGACTCCGGCGCCCCGTTCTACGAGGTCTACGAGACCAGCGACAACAAGTTCGTAGCGGTGGGCGCCGTCGAGGACAAGTTCTACGAGGCCCTGCTCGACGGCCTGGGCCTCGCCGACGAAGCGTTGCCGGCGCAACTGGACCGTTCGCAATGGCCGCTCGTGAAGCAGCGTTTCGAGGCGATCTTCCGCACCAAGACGAGGGACGAGTGGACCGCGATATTTCGCGACGTCGACGCCTGCGTCACGCCGGTGCTGTCGCCGCGTGAGGCGGCTCACCACCCTTACAACGTTGAGCGTGACGTCTTCGAAACGACGGGCGCGATTCAGCCAATGCCCGCGCCGCGATTCTCTCGGACGCCGGGATCGGTCCAAGGGCCGCCACGGACGCCCGGGTCGGGTACGCGCGAGGGACTGCTCAATTGGGGCGTGGACCTCGAGCGCCAGGCCGCACTGCGCGAGGCGGGCGCCTTCGGTTAGATGTTGACGACGGGGCAGGTCAGCGTGCGGGTGATGCCCGGGACCTTCTGGATGGCCCCCACGATGAACTTGCCCAGGTCGTCGACGCTCTCGGCCGTGCAGCGCACAATGACGTCGTACGGTCCGGTGACCTCGTAGGACTCCAATACGCCCGGTACGGCGCGCGTCGCCAGTACCACGGCTTCGCTCGAGCCAATTTCGGACTGAATCAAGATGTACGCCTGGACCGACATAGGTGCCTTTCGTTTCGAGTCACTCCATATTGCCAGTTCGAAGGCGGCCTTCGCTAATCGTCGCGGAAGCGCTTGCCGATGTGCCACTGGAAGCAGTAGTCGCAGCGATAGCTGCCGAGTTCGACGCCGTTGAGGGTCCAAGCGAATTGGGCGGCGCTCTGCGCCTCGGCCTGCGTGCGGTACGAGTTCTTGGGCGTGCCGTCTCGATTGAAGTGAGACGCCACCCGACCGAGAGGGCGAGTGGCCGGGATCGGTCGGCGGCGGCGTTTCATGCATTTACGACGATACAGTGACAGTGGCTATGACCTTGAATCCTCAGCGCGATACCGAGCTCCTCGTTCGACCGGCGCCCACGCTCGACGACGGCGATCACGAGCGCTTCACTCATATCGTGTTGGAGGGCTACACACCCAAGGACGGTGAGTTCGTGGCTCTCGAGAACTCGGTGGTCGGGGCCATGATCAACTCGACACCCGTGAAGGCCCTCTGCGGCAAGGTCTGGGTCCCGGGCCGCGACCCGCAGAAGTTCCCGCTCTGTCCCACTTGCAAGGAGATCGCGGAGTCCATGGGCTGGACGCTGCCCACGGGGTAGCCGTCATCAGGCCCACCTCAACCCGTAGGCTGGGGCGCTATGAAAAGCATCCTCTTTCTGGTGGGATCGTTGCGCGCCGAGTCGCTCAACCGGCGCCTCGCGCTGGTGGCGGCCAGCCACCTACCCGACGGCTACGAGTCGGCCTTCTTTGATCTCCAGGACGTGCCCTTCTTCAACGAAGACCTCAAGGGTCACGCGCCCGAGAGCGTGCTGCAGCTGCGCGAGGCCATTCGGGCCGCCGACGGCGTCTTTTGGACCACGCCCGAGTACAATTACGCGCTCCCTGGCATCGTCAAGAACGCAATCGACTGGACGACCCGGCCGATGCTGCCCCAGCACCCCATCGTCGGCAAACCAATGAACGCGGCCGTGGCCACCAATTCGGCCACTAACGGCATCCGTTCCCTCAGTGACCTCAAGCGGATCTGGGCCAACTGCGGGGGCGTGCCAGTGACGACCTTCGACTTCGTGCTCCAGCAGGCCTCGAGCAAGTTCATCGACGACGATGGTGTCGAGACCATCGAGCCCACGTCAAGGGGGCTGCTTCACTTCGCTCTGGACAGCTTGGTGCGGGCCATCGAGGGCGACGCTGGCGCGACGGCGGTGGCCAACTGGACCGCTAGGTTCGGTGCCGCATGAACGGACGGGCGCTCTTCCTTCGACACCACTACGAGGACCGGCCCGGCCTGGTGGGCGAGGCGTTCGAAGCCCGGGGCTACGAGGTCGAAATCACGATGATGGACGAGCAGAGCCCGACACCGTCGCTGGAGGGTTACGACGTGCTCGTGGTGCTTGGTTCCAAGCACGCCGTCTACGACCAGGAGGTCGAGGCCTCCTGGTTTGGCCGCGAGCGGGAGGTGATCGCCCACGCCGACCGCATCGGCGTACCAATCCTGGGGATCTGCTTCGGGGCCCAGGCGCTGTGCCTGCATCACGGCGGCGTGGTCGAACGCTCGCCCAACCCGGAAGTCGGGTGGTACGAGATCGAGGCGCACAATGAATCCGGACTCTCGACCGGCCCCTGGTTCGAGTTCCATTTCGATCACTGCACCCTTCCGCCGCTGGCCCAGCTGTGGGCCACGTCGCCGCGTGCTATCCAGGCCTTCGCCGTCGGGAAGAACGTGGCGGTGCAGTTCCATCCCGAAATCGACGACCAGCAATTGGCTGACTGGTTCGCCAGCGGCGACGACAACGGCGCGCGAGACTTTGGCATCGACCCGGCGGAGCTCTTGGAACAGACCGCTCGCGAAACGCCGGGCGCGCGGGTACGCACGGCGCAGCTGGTCGACCTCTTCCTCGCGCACGCCGGTCGCTAACCACCGCCTTCGCGATCCGGTACCCGATTCGGGCATTAGCGAGGGCGTCAGTAGGCTGTCCTGGTGAATAGCACCGTCGCTGTGGAGTCCTTGAGCCCCGTGCGCATCGAACGTCCGGCCACCGGTGGGGGTGTCGGCCGCCTGAGCGACGGCCGGGTCGTGTTCGTACGCCACAGCCTGCCTGGCGAGCTGGTCGACGTCGACGTCACCGAAACGACCGCCACGTTCGCCAGGGGCGAGGCCGTCAAAGTGCTCGAAGCCAGTCCCCAACGCGAGACAGCGCCCTGCGCCTACGCGCACCCGGGCGGCTGCGGAGGATGCGACCTGCAGCACGCCTCGCGTGACGCGCAGTTCTCGTGGAAGGCGGCCATCGTCGCCGAGCACCTCCAGCGCATCGCCGGGGTCGAGCGCGGCGTGGAGATCCTTGCGGCGCCGAGCCCCGCGGCGGGTTCAAGAACGCGACTGCGATGCGGCGTGAACGAGGAGGGTCGATTGTCGTTACGCCAGGCCCGTTCCCATGACCTCGTCGAGGTCGACCGCTGTTGGATTTCTGACAGCCGCTTCGCCCCGGCGTTCGAGACCGCCTGGGACGGAGCCGAAGAGGTCGAAGTGCGAGCCATCGGCGACGGCGAACCTTTTGCCGTCGTGCGGCGCGGCACGCATCGCGGGACGATGTTCGAAGTCTGCTCGCTTCGCGGCGAACCGCTGGAACCATCGACCCAGTCGCGCGTGACGGTGCGCGGCACGTCCTTCTCGGTCTCGCCCCGATCCTTCTGGCAGTCGCACCGCGACGCTCCCGAGATGCTGTCGGCGACCGTATTGCAGTTCGCCGACGTGCGTCCAGGCGACCACGTCTGCGACCTGTACAGCGGCGTCGGACTCTACGCCGTGCCGCTGGCCAACGCGGTTGGCCCCTCGGGCCACGTCACGGCCGTCGAATCGTCGCCTTACGCGGTGCGTGACGCTCGCCAAAACGGCGACGGACTTCGCCACCTGAAGGTGCGCGAGTGGTCAGTCACGCCTCGCGCGATCAACGACGCGGTAGCGCCGGGCGACGTGGTGGTGATGGACCCGCCACGCGGCGGATTGGCCAAGGGCGTCGCGAGCGCGATTCTGCGTCGCGCCCCACGAAGGGTCGTCTACGTCTCGTGCGACGCGGCCACCTTCGCCCGGGACCTGAAGCTCCTGAGGGAGGGCGGCTTCGAACTGTCCGATCTGCGTGTATTTGACCTGTTTCCCATGACCGAGCACGTCGAACTGGTCGCGGTACTTGACAGCACCATATAAAAGGTAGAGAGTGAAGTTGAGGGCGGAAGACCTCGGCCCTCATTCGAGGGGGTTGACCGTGTCAATCAAGTTGGATCACCACCACCGAATTACCGTCCAGAAGGTCTTCGGACACCCGCTGAATCACAACATCAAGTGGCACGACGTCTGTGTGCTGCTGGAGCGCTTTGGTGATGTACACGAAACACACAATGGCAACTGGGCCGTCACCGTGGACGGCGAGATTGTCTCCTTTGGATCGAGTCGCGCGCGTGACCTGAGTGAGGATCAGGTCATCAAGGTCCGGCGTTTCCTCCAATCGCTTGGGGTCACCCCCAAGGCCTCGAAGGCGGCCTAGCGCCCCTCCCTGTACGTTATGGTCCGTGGCTCGTCGACTCTTTGTACTCCTGCCACCTTCGGAGAGCAAAGAGGTCGGCGGCTCACGTTCTCGTAAGGCGGGGCCGTTCGACGGACCGCTAGAAGCTCCTCGTCGCAACGTCGTCGCATCATTGGCCACGCTCTTGGCCAGTGACGACGCAAGGAGGATCGAGAACACGCTTCGGGTGCACGGCGCTCTGCTCGAGAGGGCTATCGAGGCCTCGCACGCCATCGTCGAAGGGCGCGCACGATTCCTCCCGGCGTGGCAGCGATACGACGGCGTCGTGTGGAACCATTTAGAGCCCCACACGCTGAAGCTTGAACAGAGGCGACGCATTATCGTGCCGTGCGGCCTCCTCGGTGTCACGACGGCGCAGGACCCCGTTTGCGACTATCGACTCAAGATGAACGCAACCCTTTCACCGATCGGGGGTCTCGCTACGTACTGGAGACCTTGGATCACTCCCGCGATATTTCAACATTGTGAAGGCGCGACGGTGGTCAACCTCCTGCCGAAGGAGCACGCCACGGCTCTGGACGGTGCGTCCTTCGGCGCTCACCGTCGCCTGGTCAACATTCAATTTGTGTCGGACGCCGCAACCGTCGTCGCGGGCCACGAGGCGAAGGCGGTCAAGGGCGTGCTCGCCCGGCACCTGCTTGATGAAGGGCTCGGATCGCTCGACTCGTTCGCGTGGCATGGATGGCGAGTGCGACCGGCCAGCGACGGTACGAGCCACGCGAGGACCGGGGCGAAGGTTCGCGAGATCATCGTCGAATTCGATGGTTCGTCTGAAGGACCTCGTCAAAGCGAGCCGCCGACGCCGCCCTGAAACGCCTACGACTGAGGAGTCAATATCCACCCGTGACGGTGACCCGTCTTCGCGCGCCGAAGCACGCGAGGGCGGGCTCTTCTGATCCCTCGGTGGCGTCGCAAGAGCGCTTGAGCGTCGTTTCTCGGCGTTGCACTTCGCTTCTATGCTCTAACTGAGCCCGGCGGAACGAGGTGACAGTGACCGACTCCTACGAGATCTACCAGGAAGCCTTCAGGCGTTCGACCCTTCGCGACGCCAGTTTCACCACCATGTCGGGGATCGAACTCGACCCCGTCTACGGCCCGAAGGACGGTGAATTCCCCGGCGTCTACCCCTACACGCGAGGCCCGCACGCCTCGATGTACCGCTCCAAGCTGTGGACCATGCGCATGTTCGCGGGCTTTGGCATTGCCACCGATACCAACCAGCGCTTCAAGGAGATCATCAGGTCCGGCGGCGACGGGCTGTCGACGGCCTTTGACATGCCGACCTTGCTGGGCCTCGACAGCGACGACGAGATGGCCTTGGGCGAAGTGGGTCGCTGCGGCGTGGCCATCGACACGCTGGCCGACATGTCCGACCTCTACGACGGCATCGACTTGTCAAAGATCACCACCTCCATGACCATCAACTCCCCGGCGGCGGTGATCTTCGCCATGTTCATCGCCCAAGCTGAAAAGTCCGGCGTGCCCCGGGCCCAATTGGGCGGGACCCTGCAGAACGACATCTTGAAGGAATACCAAGCCCAGAAGGAGTTCGTCTTCCCGCCGCGAGCGTCCATGCGCCTGGTGCGCGACACCATGACCTTTGCGGCGAAAGAGATGCCCCGGTGGAACTCCATCTCCATCTCGGGCTACCACATCCGCGAAGCCGGCTCGACGGCGGCCGAGGAGCTGGCCTTCACCCTGGCCAATGGCTTCGCCTACTTGGAGTTGGCGAAGGAGGCGGGCCTCGGCGTCGACGAGATCGCGCCGCGGTTGAGCTTCTTCTTCAACGCCCACATCGACTTTTTCGAAGAGATCGCCAAGTACCGTGCGGCGAGGCGCCTCTGGGCGACGTGGACGAAGGAGCACTACGGAGCGAAGGAACCCAAGTCCCACCAGCTGCGCTTTCACACCCAGACGGCCGGCGTGTCCCTGACGGCCCAGCAGCCCGAGGTGAACATCGTGCGCACCGCCATCGAGGCCCTGGCCGGAGTGCTGGGTGGCACGCAGTCGCTGCATACCAATTCCATGGACGAGGCCTTGGCGTTGCCCACCGAGAAGGCGGCGCGCATCGCGCTACGCACCCAGCAGGTGCTGGCCTACGAGACCAACGTGGCCCACGTCGCCGATCCGCTCGGGGGTTCCTATTTCGTTGAAGCCCTCACCAAGGAGTTGGAGGACCAGGCTGAGGATATCTTTGCGCAGATCCTCGAGATGGGACAGGGCTCGATGCTCGAGGGCTGCATCACCGGTATCGAGGAGAACTACTTCCAAGGTCGGATCGCCGACTCCGCCTACGAGCTCGAGCGCCGCTTCAACAACGGCCAGCGCTTCGTGGTGGGCGTCAACCGATTCGTGGAGGGCAACGACGACGAGGACTTGGCGACGTTGACCATCACCGCCCAGGACGAGCTGAAGCAACGTGAGCGGCTGGCCAAGGTGCGCCAGGACCGAGACGACGACCAGGTGCGCCAGTCCCTGGAGGTCTTGGCGAAGGAGGCCTCCGACCCCGAGGTCAACCTCATGCCGGCGCTGATCGAGGCCAGCCAGAAGATGGTGAGCGTGGGCGAGATGATGTCGACCATGGCCGGCGTCTTTGGTCGCTACGTCGAATCCGTCTCCATATGACCGAGACGGCCCTTCGCGTCTTGGTGGCCAAGGTCGGGCTCGACGGCCACGACCGAGGCATCAAGGTCGTGGCGCGACTCCTGCGCGACGCCGGCATGGAAGTCGTCTACACCGGCCTGTTCCAGACCCCCGAGACCGTGGCGATCGCGGCCATCCAGGAGGACGTCGACGTGGTCGGGCTCTCGATGTTGTCCGGCGCGCACCTCACCCTGGTGCCCCTGGTCGTGCGGGCCTTGCGTGAACGTGGCAGCGACATCCCGGTCGTGGTCGGAGGCATCGTTCCTCCGCGCGATATCCCTCTGCTGCTGGAAGCAGGGGTCGCCGGAGTCCTCACCCCGGGGGCCAGCGGCGAATCGGTCGTGACGACAGTCAAAGAGGCCGCGGTGTCCCGTCAGTTCTGACGGGCACCGCACATTCCGTAGTTTGACGCGACCGCGCGACGACGGTGCGTTGCAAGGACGACTTGTGTGGACGATGTCGTGCGAGGCGGTCCGACCGAATGATGACGATGGACCAGGATGTAACGCAATGGACCGGAGGTTCAACCCGATGACGAGAACAACATTGCGACCAGGAAACCGTTACGGGCGCCGCGTCGGATGGTTTGCCCCCGCCTTGGTGGCCGTGACGCTGCTGGGGCTCGCGAGCCCCGTCGAGGCCGCGACCGGGCCGACCGTGGCCCTCAGCATCGCCCAGTACGCCGTCGCAACGGCCACCCATGAGCGGCCCGCTCACGTCGTGACGGCGGCTGACGTCAGCAACGCCGTTCAAGTGACGTCGGTCAACACCAAGCAGCTCTATCTCTTGTTCAACCTCGACCAGGTGTTCGGTTACTCGAGGGTTGTCCTCCTCTTCGACGAGAAGCCTTTTTCCGACATCTGCATCGACTTCCCCGACACCATCGGAGGCGCACCGCACATCATCCACTGCCCGCGACAGGCGCAGGGGATCTGGAACAGCCGTCCGGCCGTGATGCTGACCAGTGACAACGCCATAGCGGCTGCCGCGGCTCGGGGCCACGCCGTGTCAGGCACCGACGTGGTCGCGGCCGCCGTGGCCGACCATCTTTCGCTTCCTTCTAAGCCCACCTTTGCGGCGGGCCAGGGCGGCGTGGTGAAGTTCGCCACGCTCGTGGAGATGCCACCGAACGCCAAGTTCACGGTGGACATTTGCGTGCGGTTTCCACGGACCGCCTACGGCATTCCGGTGCAAGTTGCCTGTTGAGAGGCCCTGACGGCAACTCGGAGCGACGATCGGCTATCACACTTTCACAGGAAATTCACATGATAGGTCGAAACACAATTTCTCAACAAGTTAAATGGTGCAAAAGCAGTGGGACAAATTTGCTGGTTAATGTTTTCGCAAAATTGCTTTTGATTACTGGGAATTATTCAGGTAAATATTAATTTTTTTCAATTTCATTTGGAACTGAATTAACCAGGTCTTGGTGCGCAATAAGGTATAATTTTCTAAAAGAACGCGTGCTCACTGTTGTCAACCGTGCGATCAACGCGAATCCGAGAG
>Ga0187887_10004409_pt1 | contig 10529 bp, 10 predicted proteins | sample June2016WEW_7_10_FD_132977 | JGI IMG/M metagenome (GOLD analysis project Ga0187887, IMG submission 132977) | Peatland microbial communities from SPRUCE experiment site at the Marcell Experimental Forest, Minnesota, USA - June2016WEW_7_10 | ecosystem: Environmental > Terrestrial > Soil >... | reverse complement strand
TGGACAGTGAATTCCTGGCGAGCGGATTCGACGCGTTGCACGACGCGATGGCGAAGGGATCACTGGCGTTGGTTGAGACGCCGATCGAGCGGTTCGGGCCTCCATTGGCGCGCGTCGGCAAGATCGTCTGCATCGGACTCAACTACCTCGACCACGCCCGCGAGACCGGGGCCGCCATACCGGACGAGCCGATCATGTTCCTCAAGACATCCGACACTGTCGTGGGGCCCGATGACACGGTGCTGATCCCCAGAAAATCAGTCAAGACCGACTGGGAGGTCGAACTGGCCGTGGTCATCGGCCGGCCAGCTCGGTACCTCAGTTCGCCGTCCGAGGCGCTGGCCTGCGTCGCCGGCTACGCCATCAGCAACGATGTGTCGGAGCGCGAATTCCAGATCGAACGGGGAGGTCAGTGGGACAAGGGCAAGAACTGTGAGACGTTCAACCCCCTGGGTCCGTGGCTGGTCGACGCCGCATCGATCGGCGACCCTCAGAACCTCGCGATGCGATTGAGCGTCAACGGTGTGCTGCGCCAAGACAGCAACACCAGCAACATGATCTTTAGCGTGGCCCACCTCGTGTGGTACCTCAGCCAGTTCCTGGTGTTGCACCCGGGCGACGTCATCAACACCGGTACTCCTCATGGCGTGGCGCTGGGTCTGCCCGACCACCCCTATCTTCGGGCCGGCGACGTGGTCGAACTCGAGATCGAGGGGCTGGGCAGTCAGCGTCAGACCTTCGAGGCGGCGTAGCGTGGCGACACCATGACACGAAGAGCACTCGTCACTGGCGGAGCGTCCGGTATCGGACTGGCGACGGCGCGCGCGTTGGCGGCCGACGGCACCACCGTCGCGATCCTCGATCGCACGCTGAGCGACGACGCGGACTTCGTCGTGGTGCAGGCCGACGTGACCGACGACGCCAGCGTGCGCGCGGCCGTGGCGACCGCCGTCGAGCGCCTCGGAGGCCTCGACGTGCTGGTGAACTGCGCTGGAATAGGCGCTCAGGGAGGCATCGAGGCCAACTCCGACGAGGAGTGGCATTCCGTCTTCGACGTGAACGTCGTGGGTATGGTCAGGGTCACGAGAGCGGCGCTGCCGGCACTGGCGAAATCGACGTCGGCCGCCATCGTCAACGTGAGCTCGATAGCGGCCACGCAAGGGCTGCCCGAGCGGGTGCTCTACTCGGCGACGAAGGGCGCGGTGCTGTCGATGACGTTCGCGATGGCCACCGACCTGTTAGCGCTCGGGGTTCGAGTGAACGCCGTCAATCCGGGAACCGTCGACACCCCGTGGGTGGCGGGCCTGCTCGCCAAGACGTCCGATCCAAAGGCGGAGCGCGCGGCGCTGCAGGCGCGTCAGCCGCACGGCCGAATGGTCTCGGCCGACGAAGTGGCGCAGGCCATTGTCTATCTGGCCTCTGCCTCGTCGGGCTCGACGACCGGCACCTACTTGGCGGTTGACGGCGGCATGCAGCGCCTGCGAACCCGACCCTTGAAATGACGGTCAAGCGAGTGGCGGCGGTGATCCAACTCCGGGCGGAGAAGGAAGCACAGTACCGAGAACTTCACGCGCAGGTGTGGCCGGGCGTGCTGGCGACGCTGCACGAGGCGGGCGTGACGAACTACTCGATCTTCCTTCGCGACGGACTGCTCTTCAGCTACCTGGAGTTCACGGGTGAGGAGTACGGCGATGCGATGAAGAGAATTGCCGACGATCCGACGACGAAGGAGTGGTGGGCCATTACCGATCCCTGTCAGCAACCGGTTGGGTCCGCGAGAGCCGGTGAATGGTGGGTAGAGGCCGAAGAACTCTTCCATCTCGACTGATGGGTCTATCGCCACGCGTTGACGCGCACGTTCACCTTTGGGACCTAGCCGCGCGCGATCAGGAGTGGACGACTAACTTTCCTGCGCTTCATCGATCGTTCGGCCTCGATGATCTGGCACCGCTGACGGCGCGGAGCGCCGTGACGGCAACCGTCGTCGTCCAGACGCTTAATGTGCCCGAGGAGACGCCTGAACTTCTCGCCGTGGCTGAGGCCAATCCCCTCGTACGGGGCGTCGTTGGTTGGGTCGACCTACGCGGCTCGGGGGTCGGGGACAGGATTGCCGATCTACGAGCGTTGCCCGGCGGCGATCGCCTCGTAGGTTTTCGACACCTGGCCCAGGACGAGTCGGACGACGAGTGGAGCTGTCGCAGCGACGTGCTGGAAGGTCTTGGTGACGTCGAAGACAGCGGGCTCGTCTACGACGTGCTCGTGCGGTCGCACCAACTCCGTTCGGCAATCACGGCGGCGCGGGCCCGGCCGACTCTGAGATTCGTACTGGACCACTTCGGCAAGCCTCCGATTGCGACGGGAGAGATCGAACCATGGCGATCGCTCATCACCGAGCTCGCGCGGTGCGAGAACGTAGTCGTCAAATTCTCCGGACTGGTTACCGAGGCCAACCTCTCGAAGTGGTCCGCGAAGGATCTAAGGCCCTACGTCGACGTGGTGCTCTCCGCGTTCGGACCACGACGGATGATGTTCGGCTCAGACTGGCCGGTCTGTCAGCTCGCCGCGACCTACCACGAGGTCGTCAGCGTCGCGCAACAGCTCACCTCGCAGTTGAGTGCAGCCGAAGAGGGTTTGGTCTTCGGTGCGACGGCCGAACACTGGTACGGGCTGGACCTGACGTGAAGAGGAACCTGATCGGTCGCTCGGAGGTGGCGGTCACCGTGCTCGGCTTCGGCGGGGCGCCCATCGGCAATCTCTTCAGTGCGATCTCGGACGACGTCGCTCTTGGCGCGGTGCACGCAGCGTGGGAGAACGGCGTTCGCTACTTCGACACGGCACCGCACTACGGCCTGGGACTCTCGGAGCGGCGACTCGGGATGGCGCTCGCGACGCACCCGCGTGGCGACTTCGTGGTCTCGACCAAGGTGGGCCGATTGCTCGAGGCGAATCCTCGCCCCGTGGGCTCCGATCTTGCGGTCGGTGGCTTTGCGGTCGCCGACGACATGTGTCGCGTACTCGACTATTCGAGCGACGGCGTCAAACGAAGTATCGACGAGAGCCTCGCGCGTCTCAACACTGACTACGTCGACATCGTCTACGTCCATGACCCCGAGGACCACGTCGAACAGGTCATCGAGGAGACACTGCCCGCGCTGATCGAATTGCGCGAGCAGGGCGTGGTCAAGGCCGTCGGAGCCGGCATGAACTTTTGGCAGCCGCTGCTCAGGTTCGTCGAGGCGTGCGACATCGACGCCGTGATGCTCGCGGGTCGCTGGACACTGCTCGACCGGAGCGCGGGGCCGCTGCTCGACGCCTGCGCCCGGCGGAACGTGGCGGTGGTGGCCGCCGCACCCTTCAATTCGGGGATACTTTCGCACGCGGTGCCCAAGAGTGATGACCACTTCGACTATCAACAGGTGTCAGGCGAACTCTTCATCAAGGCGAGCGAGCTCGCCGCGCTCTGTCGCGGTTTCGACGTCGAGCTGCCCTACGCCGCCCTTCAGTTCCCTCTTCGCCATGAGGCGGTGTGCACGGTCGTGGCCGGCATGCGCACGGCGGCACAGGCGGCCACCGACCTGGAGTGGCTGCAGACATCGATCCCCGATGCGCTCTGGAAGGAATTGGACGGCTTCGACGCCATTGGAGTGGGCGACACGTGAGGGTGGGACTCTTCACCACCTGCCTCGTCGACACCACGTTCCCCCAGGTGGGCGACTCGGTGATTCGGGTGCTCCGAGGGCTCGACGTGGACGTCGAGGTACCTCGATCGCAGACGTGCTGTGGACAAATGCACATCAACTCCGGCTACCGGTCGATGGCCCTGCCCCTCATCCGCAACCAGGTGCGTTCGTTCGCTGGGTACGACGTCGTGGTCGCACCGTCCGCGTCGTGCGTGGGCTCGGTTCGCCACCAGTATGGGGACATCGCCCGCTCGAGCGGCGATGACTCCCTCGTCAACGAAGTCGCCGAACTGGCGAGCCGGACGTACGAGCTTTCCGAGTTTCTCGTCGACGTGCTGGGGGTCACGAACGTGGGCGCCTACTTTCCCCACCGCGTGACGTACCATCCCACGTGCCACTCGCTTCGACTGCTGCGGGTTGGTGATAGACCGCTCCAACTCCTCAGGGAGGTCGAGGCGATCGAGCTCGTCGAGCTCACCAACGCGGCGTCGTGCTGTGGGTTCGGTGGGACCTTCTCGGTCAAGAACGCTGACGTGTCGGGGGCCATGCTCGAGGACAAGTTAACGTGCGTGCGCCAAAGCGGCGCGGACGTTCTCACGGCGGCAGACTCGTCTTGCTTGATGCAAATGGGAGGCGGACTGTCGCGGGCGCGCGACGTCGCGCGGACCTTGCACCTCGCGGAGATTCTGGCGTCCCGGCGATGACCTACCTCGGTCTGCCCGGCGCGCCACGCGGTGTCGGCCACCTACGGGGTGACCAGCCGTTCCCGCTCGCGGCGCGCGAGGCCCTCAAGGACGGACAGCTGCGTGAAAACTTGCGCAACGCGACGACCACCATTCGCGCCAAGCGCGCCGCGGTCGTCGCGGAAGTGCCGGACTGGATGGAGCTGCGGGCTTCGGGTGCGGCGATCAAGGACCACGCGCTCGCGAACCTCGATACCTACCTCTTAGAACTGGAACGCAACGTCGTCGAACGCGGAGGGACCGTTCATTGGGCGCGCGACGCCAACGAGGCGAACGACATCGTGGTCCAGCTGGTGAAGGCGACGGGCGCCATCGAAGTGGTAAAGGTCAAGTCGATCACCACCCAGGAGATTGGGCTCAACGAGGCACTCGCCCGAGCGGGCGTCGTTGCCACCGAGACGGACTTGGCAGAACTCATCGTGCAACTTGGCCATGATTGGCCGAGCCACATCCTCGTGCCCGCGATACATCGAAACCGCCGAGAGATTCGCGACATCTTCCTGCGCGAGATGCCGGGCGTCGATCCCACCCTCAGCGATGATCCCCCGGCGCTCGCCGAGGCCGCCCGTCGGTACCTGCGTTCGAAATTCCTGTCCGCGCATGTAGCGATCTGCGGCGCCAACTTCGCCGTTGCGGAAACGGGGACGTTGTGCGTGGTCGAGAGCGAAGGCAACGGACGAATGTGCCTCACCCTGCCGCGCACGCTCATCACGGTGATGGGTATCGAGAAATTACTGCCCTGCTGGCAGGATCTCGAAGTGTTCCTTCAACTGCTGCCTCGATCGGCGACCGGCGAGCGAATGAACCCGTACACGTCCATGTGGACCGGGGCAGTGGAAGGGCAGGCGTTTCACCTGGTGCTGTTGGACAACGGGCGCACCGCCACGTTGGCCGATCCCTACGGGCGCGCGGCGCTTCGCTGCATACGGTGCTCGGCCTGTCTCAACGTGTGTCCGGTCTACGAGCGAGTCGGCGGGCACGCGTACGGATCGGTCTACCCGGGGCCGATCGGCGCAGTCCTCTCACCCCAGCTCACGGGCATCGGTGACAACGCCTCGCTGCCGTTCGCGTCCACTCTTTGCGGCGCCTGTTTCGATGCCTGCCCGGTGGCGATCGACATCCCCTCGATGCTCGTGCATCTGCGCGGTTTGGCCGTCGAGGAGCGGCACGAGAAATCACGGCTTCCCACACCCGAATGGGCGTTGATGTCCGTGCTCGCCAAGACCATGGACCGTCCGGGTCGGTGGAACGTCGCCCTAAAGTTCGTGCGTCTCGGGCGGTTGCTTCCAAGGCGCGCGGGCGCCCTGACGTCGATCCCGGGGCCGATTTCAAAGTGGGCGAGGTATCGCGATCTACCAAGAATGCCGTCTCGAAGCTTCAGGTCGGCCCGGCAGCGCGACGAACGGAGGGGTCAGTGAACGCGCGCGAGGAGATCCTCGCGCGAATCGCGCGGGCAACCACGGGGTCGCCAAATGCAACAGAGGTCCCACGTTCCTATCGCGGTCCGGCGGGATCGGGTAGCCCGTCGCTGTTCGCCGAGCGCCTCGTTGACTACAAGGCACTGGTGAAGCGCGTGAGGGCCGAGGAAGTGGGCCGGGAGATTGAGGTCAGCCTGAAGCGCCGTGGAGCGCATCGAATCGTCGCGCCGCCAGGCTTCGCGCCCGAGTGGTTGCGGCACGTCTCGTGCGAAGTGGTGCGCGATGAGCCCGAGCTCTCCGCGCAGGAGCTCGACGCCCTCGACGGGGTCGTGACGACGTGCACCGTGGCGATCGCGGAGACGGGGACGATCGTCCTGACGCACGGTCCCGCCCAGGGCCGGCGTGCCCTCTCGCTGGTGCCGGACTATCACCTCGTTGTTGTGATAGAGCGTCAGGTGGTCTTCGGCGTACCCGACGCCGTGGCGTCGCTGGAACCAGCGCAGCCGATGACCTGGATTAGCGGGCCTAGCGCCACATCGGATATCGAACTGGCACGCGTCGAAGGCGTCCACGGACCTCGTACCCTCGAAGTGTTGCTCGTCTCGTAAGCGTGACGCTCGGTCAATCGTGGCCGAGTTGCCCCAACGATGACGGATCCTCCGCCGTGGCGCTGCCAGGTTGTTGAGTTCGTCGTGCCGCCTGGGACACGTATAGCGCGAGTGGTTGGGGTTACAGAACGCTATACGTGTCCCACACGTCACGCAGTCTGCTACCGGCCAGCAGTTCCGCGAGGACTGTCGACTCGGCTCGTGCACGCTCGCGAGCGGTGGCCAGGACTTCAACTTCATGTGATCGAGGGATGACGACGACCCCGTCGTCATCGGCGATGACCAGATCTCCGAGGTCCACCTTCACCCCGTCAAGCGCGACGCGCTCGTCACTCGCGACGATGTGCATCCGGGCGCGAAAGTCGATCGGCCGTCGGCCGCGGGAGAAGACGGGGAAACCAAGAGTGCGTATCTTGGCGACGTCGCGAACCTGGCCATCGGTGATCACGCCGAGGGCGCCATGGCCAATCGCCGCGGCGCTGAACAGTTCCCCCCAGTACGCGGCTGAAGGGTTGGCGTCGGTTGCTATCACCACGACGTCGCCCGCATTCAGCGAGTCAATGAACGTAATGACTGCGTCGTAGGGCCGTTTTTCGTCAGCACGTGCGTCTGAAGGTGCGAAGTGCACGGTGCGCGCGCGTCCAAGGATCCTCGAGCCTTCGACCAGTGAGTGGATTCCCGTGGGCAGCACCTGATCGCGAAACCCGCACGCGTCGAGTGAGTCGGAGACGATGGCCGACGTCAATGCGTCGTCGAGCGACGTCGAGAGCGCCGGGCTAACGAATGACATGGCCGGCCCCCGCGGAGAAGGCGAACTTGCGCTCGATGTCCGGATCGACCCGCACGCCAAGGCCCGGGCCCGTCGGGGCTTTGATGCAGCCATCGATCAGTTGAATCGGTTCGACGAGCAGCTCCTCGCGCAGGGGATTGGGCAGAGTGCAGTACTCGAATAAGTTCACGTGCCCGTGGGCGAGAGCCGCGTGCAGGTTGGCGCTGAACGTCACGGCGCTGCCCCACACGTGAGGAACGCATCCGACGTTGTAGTCACGCGCGAGGTTCGCGACTCGTTGAAAGTTCATGGGGCCACCCACGATCGACACGTCGGGCTGCGCCAAGCCAACGCCCTTGAGCTCGAAGAGTCGGATGAACTCCTCGAGCGTCGAGTTGGATTCAATGCCGGAGACCGTGATGCGTAGCGCGTCGCTCACCTTCGCGTAGCCCGCCAGGTCCGTGGCGAAGCACGGTTCCTCGAACCAGAGGGCGTCAAGCTTCTCCGCGACCAGTCCGACGCGAATCGCGTCATCGACGCTCCACGGGTGCGATGCGCTGGCCTGGACTGCGTCGATCACGAAGCGAACACGTGAGGGTAAACGGGGGACGACGTGCTCGAGCAGGCTTATCGTCGTGTCGGGATCCTTCATGGCGCGAAATTTGACGGTCCGGAAGCCCGACGTCACTTGGGCGTCGGCCCATTGAGCGACGTGTTCGAAACTGCTGCCCAGCCCGCCGCTGGCGTACGCCTCGATCCGGTACCTCTTGAGTCCTCCAAGCAACTCAAAAGCGGGGGCCGATTCACGCTGGGCAACGGCGTCGAGCGCCGCGGTCTCAATCGCTCCGACGACACCGCTCGAAATTCCTCCACGAGACCAGAAGGCCGTGTAGCTGCGCAGGCGGTCTCCCACTTCCAGGGGATGGGCAAAGGTTTGATCAATCGCGTAGCGTCGAAGGGCTTCTACGATCCCTGGGACGGCGCTGGCCGCCATAATCCCCGCGCCGACTTCGCCAATACCGGTCGAACCATCGCTGAGGGTCACTTCGACGAGCGCCGCGTCCCAGGACCTAATGGCGCCCGCGACCCATTCCAGCTCTTCGCCCGGAGGGTAGACGTGTGAAAGGAGCACTGGACGGATACCAGAAATGGTGAAAGCAGTGCCCATACCCTGGTCCTTTCCGCAGCAGTTGGTATCGACTGGTTGGAATCTCACATGCGAACATAGCACCAAATCATCGAATGAATCCATATGAATCACTGAATAAAAGGCGTATTTTTAGACTCTCATCAAGATTCTGAGAAAATAGATTGGATTATTAGCTCTCCAACGGATGATTCGAGGCAGGAGCAAACACGAGACAGTTTTTAGGAAGAGACGTGAATCCGTCGTGTGCAAACGTGGCGATCGAGCGCTACAGATCCTCGCTGATGTCCGTCGGATGGGCGTAGATGAAGTCCTCGACGTCCAAGAGGTGGTTGGCCATTCGCAGATGCGCCCTCTCCGGGTCACGAGCCTTGAGGTCGGCGAGAATCGCACGATGCTCGCGCTGAGCGTTCGACACCGCGCCCTTGTCGCTAATCGCCCGCCACGTGCGGCTGCGCACCGTACGACTTGCCAGAGCTTCGATCAAGGCTTCAAGAGCCGGATTCCCCGATGACTTCGCAATAATCCTATGGAATTCGATGTCGGCCTCCATTACCACCGTGTAATTCATTTCGGTCTCACCCGACACATAGTGCTCTATCGAGTCCAGGATTTTTGAGGCTTTTACGATCTCTGCGGGCTCGATACGCAGTGCCGCGTTGGCCGCCGCCTCTGATTCGAGGATCCTGCGGACCGTCTGGAGGTGACCCGTGTTGACCGGCGAGTGCAGGTCGATGACGAAGGCCATAGGGGCGAGGAGGGTGGCGGGGTCCAGTGACGTCACGTACGTGCCGTCGCCCTGACGGGTCTCCAGCACGCCCATGATGCAAAGCGCCCGAACTCCCTCACGAAGTGATCCCCGCGAGGTTCCTAACTGTGCGGCCAGGTCCTTTTCGATAGGGAGACGCGATCCCGCCTGGAGGCGGCCGTCGATGATCATTTTTTTAATGCTGTACAGCACGTGATCGGTTTGGGAAAGCGTCCGTGCGGGCTCCGCGGTATCGAGGGGCAGGGATTCAGTGGTCACAAATTCAGTGTATTGCCTCAAGTGAATTGACCCGATGAATTTTGCCCTACACGAGGATTGGAACATCGTTAGAGGAAGGGATCAGTGCCTAAGACTCGCCACCACGTTCGAAAACGACGGCCCATCGCCCGGCCATCGCGGTCACCGCCGCCCGGTGCTGACGCCAGAGCCGGGCTTCAGCTAGTGACCTTTGGCGAATGGTTTTCCCATTTCAATATTTCCTAGCGTGGAGGACTGTGCAAAAGTTGCGACTTTCTGGTTGATAATTTCGACTTTGGTGACAAAACGGTGGATAAAGGGAATCTGTCTGGGCAAAAGTTTCTGATATCCCCATTTCACCCGTCATGGCCTGAGGGACTCTGGCAAAGTATCACTCGTAGTTCACGTAGCACCTGTCGAACGTTCGACTGAACCGCAAGGGGAGGTTGACGAGGGGGAGAGGGGCCTCGCAAGAGGAACAGAACCTCCAAACGGGCAGCGGAGTTCGGTCCGCGGTCCGCATCGACGAATGACGTGGAGTGCCAGCCGTCTAACGGTGGCCTGTCCGACACGGGTCAACGGGAGATGCGCCTTCGGAGACCCCGGGGGGCTGGCGAGTTTCGACTCACTGGTCACTCGGGGTTTTCGGCTTTTTAAACGCTAAAACAGCGTCTCCGGATCCGCCGGGTTGATCAACTCCGGTCCGTCGTTCTTCACCGATCCGACCGCCTTGTCCACGCCGTAGTGCGAGAGCGTGCCCTTGGGCGCCGGACGAAGCAGCTGCAAACGCTCCTCCGGCGAGGCGTCGGCCACGTTGATCCAGGTCTCGACATCCTCGGGGGACAATACGACTGGCATACGGTTGTGCAGTTCGTCCATGTCGTCATTGGGTTCGGTCGTGATGACCGTGCAGGTCTGCAGGGCCGGCTCGTCCTTGGGCTTCTCGGGGTCCCACCAACGCTCGTAGAGCCCGGCGAAGAGCAAGGGCGCGCCATCGACGCGGGTGAAGTAGTGGGGCTGCTTGTTCTGCCCTTCGCGGTGGTCCCATTCGTAGAAACCGTCGACGGGGATGACGCAGGCCCGCTTGGCGAAAGCGCTGCGGAAGGAGGGCTTCTCGGCCACGGTCTCGGCCCGGGCGTTGAAGAGCCGATTGGCGAT